>Ga0315283_10002235_pt1 | contig 16094 bp, 16 predicted proteins | sample YL17G09_0_MG_FD_204541 | JGI IMG/M metagenome (GOLD analysis project Ga0315283, IMG submission 204541) | Sediment microbial communities from Yellowstone Lake, YNP, Wyoming, USA - YL17G09_0 | ecosystem: Environmental > Aquatic > Freshwater > Lake > Sediment | place: USA: Wyoming | collected... | reverse complement strand
GCGTAGTCCCTGAATCCGGAACGCCGGATACCACGTCTCTTTTAACATGGTCATCTTTAGCTAAAAACATCCCGCATCTTTCGCGTACCACCTCTACGGTTATTCCCTCGTAAGAAGAGGCAGGAAAACCGGTATAAATCCACAAAAATGCGCAAATCTGATTGATGCCGCTTCCTTTACGCTTAGGTTTAATTCCTTGCTTATCCATAAAGATTATTTCACCTGGTTGAAGATATTTTTTAATTTTAAATCCTAAATTACTAAAGGCAGTAGTCTCACTGGCAACTGCCCAATCTTTATCCCTCTGTCCCACAACCAAAGGGGTATAACCGTATCTATCCCTGGCAGCATAAATTCCTTCTTGTTTTAAGATCAGCAAAGAACAAGAGCCCGCGATACGCGAGAACATATATTCAATACCACTGATAAGGTCCTTGCCATTAATAATTAGTTTGGCCACTAACTCCGTTAAATTAACTCGGCCCTCGATAATTTCACTGAGAGATTTGCCCTCTTTATATAACTGGCTGGCCAATTCATCTGCATTATCAATATAGCCGTTGGTAACAATGGCGAATGGCCCGAACTTAGAATTGACACATATAGGTTGTTCATCCAGGGCGCTAATTACCCCGATACCTTTATTCCCCGTCATCTTTTTATAATCTTCGTAGAATTTGGCCTTAAATTGGGTGCCGCGGATATCGTGAATCTTGCGCATCAGGCCTTTTTCTTCCCAGACTGCCAGCCCTGCAAATTGCGTGCCTAAATGCGAATGATAATCTGTGCCGTAAAATAAATCATCAAGGCAATTCTTTTGCGAAACTACTCCAAATATACCGCTCATTTCATCCTCCTCTAAATATATTTCTCCAATACTCTATTTCGTTACTAAAAAAAACAGAGGATCGTCATTCACTTTTTAACGCCCACTTCATTGTAGGCGATAAAGCCATGACTTAGGTTCTTTTATAAAACTTTTTAATTACTTTCACTACCTCCTTAGGCTTATCCACCACAGTAAAAATATCTAAATCTCCTTTGCTGATATTGCCGTTTTTCAAGACTTTGGTTTTCAACCAATCAGTCATTCCCTGCCAATACTCAGAACCAAAGAGGACTACCGGAAACTTAGGAATTCTTTCCGTCTGAATAAGATTGAGTGCCTCGGTAAATTCATCTAACGTCCCGTATCCTCCGGGCATAATCACAAAGGCCTTGGCATATTTGACAAACATGACTTTGCGCACAAAGAAATAACGAAAATCTAAAAGCAGGTCTACATACGGATTGGGCTTCTGTTCGCTGGGTATCTGGATATTCAAACCAATGGATTTTCCATTTGCCCTCCTTGTTCCTTTATTAGCCGCCTCCATTAAGCCGGGTCCGCTTCCAGTAATAACTGCGTATCCTTCCTTGGCGAGAAGATAGGCGGTTTCTTCGGATAATTTATAGTATTTGCTGTCGGGTTTAAGCCTGCTTGAACCAAATATTGAAACTGCCTTTCCAATTTTAGAAAGAACATCAAATCCCTCTACAAACTCCGACATAATCCGAAATACCCGCCAAGGATCTTCGAAAAGAAGTACATCCTGGGAATTTTTCTTTGTCATAATCACTTCCTTTCTTCAATGAGCGCTTGACTTACGAACACGACAGTGTGAGTAAGTCAATGCGCGAATTGAACCTCCCACCACTTTTTGAAAAACGCTTTAATTAAAATCTAAAGGTAAATCTCCCTCGCCACCCTATGGCTATAAACCAGCGCGCGTCTACAAAAAGTGGTGGGGGGTCAAATTCAGGCGTACAACTTACGTTCGCTTACGCTCCGTAAGTTGTGCCTTCATTTGATTTTCTATCGCGCTACCCCAGGCTTTATGCAAATCATTAACGGATATATTAATCAGCCTGTTAATAACCAGCCCGGTGCCTTCGACCTTGCCAATCAGAGAAACTGCTGTTTTATTCTTTTTGGCAATCTGCATTATCTTTTTAACATTCTTTTGTTTTGCGCTTATAATGATCCGGGATTGAGATTCGCCAAACAAAAGCGCGTCCTTTCTTAAATGGTCGCTAGTTAAATTAATTTTCGCGCCTAATTTTTTCGCGGGATTACTAATACAACTCTCCGCCAAGGCAACTGCTAAACCTCCCTCAGAGCAGTCATGTGCAGACTGGACTAAACCTTTCTTTATCGCCTCTAAAGCAGTTTTCTGCACGCTCTTTTCAAGATTCAAATCGATACTGGGACATCCGCCTTTTTTCAAACCATGTATTATTTTTAGATATTCGCTTCCTCCCAGCTCTTCTTTGTTTTTACCAAGCAACAAAATTACATCTTTAGCAGCCTTGAAATACTGCGTAACTATTTTCGCTTTATCCCTGATTAAACCCACCATTCCCACAATTGGCGTGGGATCAACTGAGCCCTTGGGATTCTCATTATTAAAGCTAACATTACCGCTGACCACCGGGGTTTTAAGAGCGCGACAGGCTTTAGAAATTCCCAAGGCGGCCTGCTTGAATTGCCAGAAGACTTCGGGATTTTTGGGATTACCAAAGTTTATTCCATCCGTAATAGCCAAAGGCTCGGCACCAGCACAAACTAGGTTTCTGGCTGCCTCAGCGACAGCAATCTCTCCGCCTTTAAAAGGATCCAGATAACAATAAGTTGAATTACAGTCAGTAGTAACCGCGATTGCCTTCTTCTTAGCTCCTGGCACAACCACCACTCCTGCATCAGAACCCGGACCCAATAAAACACCCTTGGCAACCTTGGGATCGCCGTGTTTGAAAACCCAGGCTTTGCTGGCAATGGTAGGATTGCTCAATAACCTAAGCATAGTCTTATTGTAATCTTTAGGTTCCTTTATACTGGCCAAATTTAACTTATTTACTTGCGATAAATATTTTGGCCTAGTGGCTTTGCGATGATAAATCGGTGCTTCCACCAATGCCGCTGCAGGAATCTCGGCAACAATCTCGCCATACTCTTTAATGCGCACCATACCATCATCCGTAACTCGACCGATTACATCAACCGGCACTTTCCATTTGGCAAAAACCCCTTTTATCTCCTCTAGTCTTTCCTTATCTATAATCACCAGCATTCTCTCCTGGGATTCAGAAAGCATAACCTCATAAGAACTCATGCCTTCTTCCTTGCGCGGCACGAGAGTTATATCTATCTCCATTCCTGTATTTGCCTTGTATGAAGTTTCGCAGGTTGAGCAGGTAAGACCAGCAGCCCCCATATCCTGCATGCCGATAACCAATCTTTTACGCATCAATTCTAAGCATGCCTCCCGCAAAATCCTGCCCATATGGGGGTCGCCGATAGCCACTGCAGAACTTTTTTTGGCTGCCTCTTCATCCAAACCCGAGGAAGCAAAGGCTGCGCCTTCCACTCCGTCCCTGCCTGTTGCGCCGCCGACAATCAGCACTAAGTTGCCCACTCCTTTAGCCCTGGCCTTAACTAATTCCTTGACCTTCACAATCCCGACGGTCATAGCATTCACCAAAGGATTACCTTCAAATGAATCATCAAAATATATTTCTCCGCCTGCAACCGGGATTCCCGCTATGTTGGCGTAATCCGTAAAACCGCGGATAATATTCTTGAATAAAAATTTCACCCGTTCTTTTTCTAAGCTGCCCAGGCGCAAAGAATCTAAAAGGCATACTGGCCTGGCACCCATAGTAAAAATATCCCGGATGCAGCCTCCTCCGCCGGTAGCTGAAGCTGCGTATGGCTCAACTGCCGAAGGATGGTTATGCGATTCAACCTTAAAAACTACGCCCAGCCCATCACCAATATCCACAACTCCTGCATTTTCTCCCGGGCCCTGAATAACCTGTTTGCCTTTGGTAGGAAAAAGTTTTAGCACCGGTTTTGAATTCTTATAAGAGCAATGCTCGCTCCACATCGCAGAGAACATTCCTAACTCGGTATAATTAGGTTCTCTTCCCAACCATTTCTTTATTTTGTCATATTCTTCCATCGATAAACCCTGCTTTTCAACTACTTCTTTGGTGATAACAACCATATTCTCGGACATCCTTAATCTCCTTTCTTGAAAAAAGCTCTCCCTCAAATTGTGCTTAACAAATCTTCCCGGATATACTTTCTTCTTCGAAATGCAACTTTAAGATACTGAAATATTCCTTCTCTAAATAATAACTACACTCGGCATAATTCTGCGCGCGCCTACATCATCGTAGATATTTCACAGCTCTGCATCATTGCAGATATCTGAATATTTTTATCTCAATTTATCAAGGCATGAAAACTCCAAATTCAGGCAGGAATAAATAACGTCAAAAACAGTAGAGTGTTTTTATTTTAACCCGACCTTACGGAAAATTTTATTGACATGACGCAGGTAATAACCCAGGTCAAAGATTCTATCCAGGTCTTTTGCCTTGAGGTGCTTGGCGACTTCTGTATCCTTTAACAGATTGGCTTTAAACTCCGAGTTTTCCTTCCAGGTCTTCATCGCCGAGCGCTGCACTAAATCGTAGGCCTTCTGGCGAGTGAGTCCTTTATCCATCAATGCCAAAAGCACTCTTTGGGAAAATATCAGGCCGCGGGTGCGCACTAAATTGGCTAACATATTATCCGGATAAACCAAAAGCCCATCCACAACTTCCATAAATTTATTGAGCATGTAATCTAAGCCTAAGGTTGAATCCGGCATAATTACCCGCTCAACTGAAGAATGACTGATATCGCGCTCATGCCATAAAGCCACATTCTCTAAAGCAGCTATAGCATTTGCCCGCAAAATCCTGGCTAAGCCGCATATCCTTTCACAAATTACCGGGTTTCGTTTATGCGGCATGGCGGATGAACCTTTTTGACCTTCGCCAAATGGCTCTTCTGCTTCTCGTACTTCAGTGCGCTGCAGATGCCTTATTTCGGTAGCAAATTGCTCTAAGCTTGCCGCAATAATTGCTAAGGTGCAGATATATTGGGCATATACATCCCGTTGTATAACCTGGGTAGAGATTTTCGCTGGCTTAAGCCCTAATCTTTTGCAGACATAAGCCTCAACTTGCGGGTCAATATTCGCATATGTTCCCACAGCTCCGGAAATCTTACCCACGCAGACAGCCTGTTTTGCCTCTAAAAGCCTGTTTAAATTCCGGCTAGTTTCATCAAACCAAAGCGCAAGCTTAAGGCCAAAAGTAATGGGTTCTGCGTGTATGCCGTGGGTGCGGCCGATACAAACCATATCTTTATATTTTTTGGCTTTCCTGGCTAACAAGCTAAGCAGCCTTTCTAGGTCATCGATTAATATATCCGAGGCTGCCCTTAACTGAATCCCTAAGGTTGTATCCAGGAGATCGGATGAGGTAAGCCCCAAGTGCAAATATTGCGCATCCGGCCCAATATTTTGGGCTATGTTGGCGACAAAGGCTACCACATCATGTTGTGTCTTCTCTTCTATCTTCTTAATCTCCGGAATTTTGAATTTGGCTTTTTTCTTGATTCTGGCCAGGGCATCTCGAGGGACGATTTTTTGCTTGGTTAAGGCTTCTAACGCCAGTATCTCTATGTCAAGCATAGTCTTAAACTTAAACTCATCCTGCCAGATAGCAGTCATTTTGGGTAGGCTATAACGCTCAACCATATGCACTCCTTACCTGCCTGCAGGCAGGCTTTTAATCTTCGAGGAGGTGTATTATATCAAAAATCATGGATTTTAGCAAACAAAATAAAAAGAAAAATGGCAGGGTGAGATTAAAGATGAAAGGCTTTGATTCTTATTAAAGATAAGACGTCCCAGCCTTGGCTGATTTTTCGGCTGTCTATGATGTAACTGCGGATAACCTGGCGTATGCTTAAACCCTGCCTAACCGATAAATATAGCCTGCCAGAAGCAAAGGTATGAATTGAACCCAGGATAATAAAAACAATTACAAAATAAATTAAATGCGAAGTTATAAATACTCCCAGCGCTCCAAAAAAATTCAGGTTGAAACTGCGCGCTAAAAGCCAGATATAAATCAATACGGTAAATATAATTAAAATCAGGGGAAGATGATTTGAAATAACCGGGCCTAAATCCTGGCGTATACTAATGACGAGAAAATCCAGCACTCTCCAGCCTACTTGAGACAATAACAATATAACCAGCCGGGCAACATTCCAAACAAAGAGAAACCAAAGGTATTTTTTAGCCGCTACTATCTTTAAATTGGCAATAAAGAATATTGCCAGCCCAAGGCTTAATAGCGATAAGACTAAATCCGCGATGAATAAAATAACGGTTTCCATTGGATTTAAGTTGACGGCATCCTTAGCTTCCCTTTCTTGTTGGATATAATTCATGACCCGATTATAAACATCGAGATTGGCCATAAATTCTTCCGCTTTTGCCAGCCAAGAATTAGTTTCTTTACTTAGATTATCCCAGGCTAAATCTTTTGCAGATGCAAATTGAGTCCAGAACAACGTAATTATAAATAACAAAATGAATGTCCTCTTAAAATTCATCTTCATCTTGCCTCCTCCTTCAAATTACCATACAGCGTGAAAATTTTCAAGGGATAATTAACCAAAAACCCGCCGAGAATATTGACGGGTTTTCATCTGGTTTCCCCCCTTACACTTTAGCTTCGGGAGACTTCCCTGAATGGCCCCTGCGGGGCCTATCCAGAGAGTTGCCTTATTAATCCTCTTCTATCTCAAAGCGGCAGCCGCAGGTATTACATTCATAGATTAACTTTTCATAATGAGGTTCAACAAACCGTGTATCTTTGCTACCACATTTAGGACATTCGACAGGTGGATTCCATTCAGGCATAATCTTTTATTCCCAAGCAACTATTAATTGGTTTTTATTCATTTTTCAACCTTATAGTCTGGAACTTTTTGGCCAAAAAAGTCTACATTCCCACTATTCTCTCTAAAGAAAGGTTCAAGTATGCCAGCCATGAATTTTTTATAAAAGAAGAACGCTCCTACTGCTATCAATACCAATATAATTATCTTTTTTATCACGCGAAACTCCTTTCAATAATAAAAAGACAACCCCCTATTTTAGAGAGATTCTTCGCTTCGCACCCTGCGAGACTCATTTCGGTCGCTTGAGGATTAAAAAACCAGGCATTTGCCTGGTTTTTTAAGTTGCCTAAAATTTTACCTACTTAAACACCATAACCACTCTCCTTCGATTTCTCTCAGGATTCCGCTTCGCTTCACTTTGTGGCTGTAGGCATATTATAACACTTTTAAGGTATCATTTAAGCCTTTTCTACTCCTATTATAATAGACGTAAGAAGTGAGGAAATCTAACGGGGAATCTTTGAAATAATTTCAAAATGGTAAAGGATTTAGCTGACAGTGAGGCATGCTTCGAGCAACACTACTACTATTTAACAGAAAAGATAATCTTTAATCAATCTTACTTTATATTTTACAACAAGATAAAACCTCATTCAATAAAAATGGCCCAGCAGAATCTGCTGGGCCACAATTTTGCGGGGGATAGATTTGAACTATCGACCTCAAGGTTATGAGCCTTGCGAGCTACCAGGCTGCTCCACCCCGCTATATCTATTCCTTACTCTCCGGAACTATCTTGATGGGAATCTCTCCCTTACGCACGATGCCCATCTTGTCGCGCACGATTTTCTCCTGATAAGTTCCGTCGTTTTCTATGCGGTTAAGTTCCTGCTCTAAAAGCGTATTTTCTACCTTTAAGCGCTTAACCTTAACTTCCAAATCGCGATTCTTATCCTTAAGTTCCTGCAGTTTAGTGTAACCCGGCAAAAATAAGATTAAGAAAAAAACTCCCAGGCCAAAAACCCAAAATGCCTTTTTTAACTTTGAGAACATTACTTTTTCCAGAGCCTGCCAAAATAAACCGCCTCTCGGCCAAGTTCCTCTTCGATTCTTAAAAGTTCGTTATACTTACAAATTCTATCCGTGCGCGATAATGACCCGGTCTTAATCTGTCCGCAACCGGTAGCTACGGCCAAATGCGCAATCGTGGTATCTTCGGTTTCGCCTGAGCGGTGGGAAACAATAGCCTTATATTTATTCTTTTTGGCTATATTAATGGTCTCAAGCGTTTCCGAAAGCGAGCCTATTTGATTTACCTTTATTAGTATAGCATTTCCTATCTGTTGCGCAATGCCTTTTTTAAAAATCTTAGGGTTAGTCACAAAAATATCATCGCCGACCAATTGCAATTTTACGCCTAATCTTTTAGTCATCTCCTGCCAACCCGGCCAATCATGTTCCGCAAGCCCGTCCTCGATACAAAGAATAGGATATTTATTTATCCAGTTTTCATAAATCTGGATTAAATCCCCGGAATTTTTCTGGGCATTATCAAACTTGTAGGCACCATCCTTATAAAAAGAGCTGGCGGCGCAATCCAAAGCCAGATACACATCTTTGCCGGGTTTGTATCCGGCTTTCTCAATGGCCTGTATGATTAAATCCAATGCCTCTTGATTAGAGCTAAGATTAGGGGCAAATCCGCCCTCATCGCCTACGGATGTGGCTAATCCTTTAGACTTGAGAATGGATTTTAAATTATGAAAAACCTCGGCAGCATACCTTAAGGCCTCGCGAAAACTTGGGGCGCCCACGGGCATAATCATAAATTCCTGGATATCCAGGTTATTATCCGCATGCATGCCGCCGTTTAAAATGTTCATTAAAGGCACAGGTAAAATCTTGGCTTTATCGCTCCCTAAGAATCTATAAAGGGGCTGCTTCTTAGAAAACGCCGCTGCCTTGGCTATTGCTAACGATACGCCAAGAATAGCATTAGCTCCCAGGCTAGATTTATTCTCCGTGCCATCTAATTTAATAAGAAGTTTATCTATCTTCTCGAAATCAGGGCTCAAACCCTTTATTTTGGAAGCAATTATCGTATTAACATTATTGACCGCCTTTAGTACTCCCTTACCTAAATATCTCTTCTTATCTCCATCCCTTAGTTCCAGGGCTTCATTTTCTCCTGTAGATGCGCCTGACGGAACACAAGCCCTGCCTAAAACTCCGTTATCCAAAATTATGTCCACTTCTACGGTAGGATTGCCGCGCGAATCCAGAATCTCTCTGGCTACAACCTTCTTAATCTTCGCCATTTCTCTCCTTTCCTGCCTTGCTTTGATGGAATAATAATTATACTCTTAAAAGGTTTTTGGTCAAGAAAAGATTTGACTTCAGCTGCTTAATATGATATTTTCATATAATACCAATCCCGATATTTTAATTAAAGCCGCCTTATTTGGGATTATAAAATATAAAGCTTAAATTAAGGAGCGGGCATGAACTGGAAAAAAATAAAATTTTATTTGGGCCTATACTGGATAAGAATAATAATCATAATCGTCTCAACAATCATATTTATACTGCTCAATATTGTTATTATAAAAGGCATCCAGGCCTGGCGGGAATCAGAATCATATTTAAGGCAATCCCAGCTGGCTACAGCGCCACTGCAGATGTTTATCTGGGGTGTGATGGGTATTATCCAGGGCACGGTCTATGTCTTTATGATGTATTGGATGTTTTACAAAAGGGGGGCGACTACCTTTACCCAGACGTCAAAAAAGACTATCGCGGGAGAAGATATCGGAATTACCTGGAATGATGTCATTGGCATGGATGAAGCCAAGCAAGAGGCGCTTGAAGTCGTAAAATTGATTAAAGACCGGGCAGAACTACAGCGTATCGGCGGAAAAATTCTAAGAGGCATCCTCATGTTAGGCCCGCCGGGATGCGGTAAAACCTACCTGGCTAAAGCTATTGCCACCGAGGCGAAAATGCCTTTTATTGCCATGTCGGGTTCGGAATTCGTCGAGATGTTTGTGGGTGTGGGCGCAGGAAGAATAAGAAATCTCTTTAAAAAAGCCCGGCAGTTAGCCGATTTAGAAGGCGGGTGCATTATTTTTATTGACGAAATAGACGCGGTGGGAGCCCAGAGGGCAGCGGATTCGGGATTTGGCGGCCAGACCGAAACCAATACCACGCTAAATCAACTTCTGGTGGAGATGGACGGGCTTAAGGAAAAGGACTTAAATATGGTCATCATCGGAGCAACCAATATGCCGGAGTATTTCCTCGACGCTGCGCTCCTAAGGCCGGGAAGATTTGACCGCAAGATCTATGTGGATAAACCTAACCTCGAAGACCGGGAAAAATTATTCGCTTATTATCTTCAAAATGTAAAGTATGATGAAAAGAATGTTAAAATCGACCGCCTGGCGCGCATAACCGTAGGAAACAGCCCGGCTGATATTGCCAATATTGTCCGAGAGGCAGCCCTTATTGCGGTGCGCAACAATCGGCCGCTTATTACCATGAAAGATATTGACGATGCCCGCGAAAGAATAGCCTTAGGTATTAAACGCCGGGTTAAATTGAGCGAGAAGGAAAAATTGCAGGTTGCCTGCCATGAGGCCGGACATGCAATTGTTACGTATCTTTTGGCGCCGACTAAAGATGTATTCAAAATTACCATTACCCCGCGTGGTCATACCGGCGGAGCCACCTGGGTACCTGAGCGTGAAGAAACATTCATCGAAGACCAAAAACAACTCTTAAACGAAATCAGGATATCTTTGGGCGCTTATGCTGCGGAAAAAATAAAGTTTGGATATACTACTGCCGGGGTATCCGGAGATTTTGCAAATGCCTTATATACTGCACATAATATGGTCTGGCGCATGGGTATGGGTAAATCCGGAATAATTGGCGATTTCCATGCCTTAGATTTCTATCGACGTATAGGAGGCACCCCTCTTATATCCGAAGAGATGAAAACGCGTTTAGATAATGATGTCCAAGATATTATGCAAACCTGCCTAAAAGAAGTTACAGAACTGCTTAAAAAAGAAGAGCCGCTTCTTGACCGTTTAGCTAAGGAACTCATCGCCAAAGAAGAACTTAATTACGATGAAATTGAAGCCATCTTTAAAGAGTTTGGCAAAACGCGGCCTTCTTAATTTCTACATCATAATATTGTCTCTTATCTTTGGCTGCTCTTCGCCTATCACCCCTTCCTACCTTAAAGAAGATATTGAAAAGGCTATCCAGGACATCTCTAAAAACGAATACCAGACAGATATCAAGGCTAAATTAGTGGGGAAAACGCTCTGGCTTTATTTGCCGGTTGAAGATATGTTTACAAAACCCGATAAGCCCGAGAAATATCTCGAGAGGTTTATAATTACGAAAAGCAATAATGAACTTAAAGAAGACGTGTTAAGGGCTGAATACCTGATTAAGGCAATACCGGAACAGGATAAATTTCACGAATATGACTTTAGAAAGGGAATCCCTGAAAAGATTAATAATGTCTGGAAGGTCCTGCGCCGCGTCCTCTTTAGCATGGAGCGCTCGAATAAATCCGAGCCTCAGTTCTTCTGCTTAATAATTGCCGATATCAAGAATGGGATTGAGATAAAACAGATATTTTATTATTTAGACCTCAAAAAGGTATCCTATGAATTTATCTCCTGGACGGAATATCAGCATCGCACTATACAAGACGCGGAAATAGCGCCCCAGATAATCGGCGATAAAGAAGGCCGGAATATAGATTATAAAGATATGACCCTGGCGGATTTTGTGGTGGGCCAGATTCAACACCGCATAAAATTAAAGTTTGAAAAACCAGAGGTGGATAAAAACGCTGACATAGATAAGGAGATACTTAAGATAGTTGCTTATACTTTAAAAACATACGGTTTTAATGATTTTTCAAGCGTGGAATTGCATAATTTATTAACCGGCAATAAGGTGGTTTTAAATCAGGCGGCTTTGTTGGCAAGGCCTACCGAGCAGAGATTCTGACTTTCCTTCCTTCTAAATTTAGCTTACCTTCGATAAATAACCTTACCGCTTCAGGGTAGATTTGATGTTCGACTTTATGGACTTTGACTTCCAGGGATTCCAGCGTATCGCGCTCCTCTATTTTGACTTCCTTCTGTAAGATTATCGGCCCGTGGTCCATCTCTTCATCCACAAAATGCACCGTCACGCCGGTTATCTTGGCGCCGTAGTCAAAGGCATCCTTTATGCTTCTTGTGCCTTTAAAACAAGGAAGCAATGCGGGATGAATATTGACAATGCGACCTTTATATCTACTCACAAATTCGGGACTGAGCAATCGCATAAAACCCGCTAAAACAATTAAATCTATTTTATCTGCCTCTAAATGTTCGACAATCTTGGCTTCAAAATCTTTTTTTGTGGCAAAATCTTTTCTCTGGACTAACGCCACTTTTATCCCGGCTCGTTTTGCCCGGCCAATGGCGCCGGCCTTGGGATTATCACAAACTAATAGAGATAAACTGGCCTTGATCTTGCCCTTCTTGACTGCCCTGATAATGGCGCCAAAATTTGTTCCCCTTCCCGAAGCAAAAACGGCAATATTCATCATTCCCTTATCCTTATTGTTTTCATCGGACAAACCTTAACACATTCTCCGCAGGATGTACACTTATTATAATCTATCACTGCCAGATTATCAATAACATGTATGGCATCGACAGGACAGACCTGCTCGCATTTTTTACAAGCAATGCAACCCACTGGACAGACTGCTTTAGTCTCTTTTCCCAAATCATGCGAGCTGCAAGCCACATAAACATTGTGGGTAAATGGAATAAGGCTGAATATTTTTTTCGGGCAGACTTCCACGCACTTATTGCAAGCCTTGCATTTATCAGTATCCACAATGGGTAGGCCTTCTTCAGACATCTTGATTGCGCCGAAAGGACAGACTCCAACACAGGTGCCAAAACCTAAACAGCCCCAAACACACTCCTTCTGTCCGCCTAAAACTAAATTTGCCGCCACGCAGTCTTCAATTCCCTGATACAAAAATCTATTCTTTACTTTTCTACCGCCGTTACAGTGCAAGGTTGCGATTGTCTTTACTTTCTTTTCTAATTTCTTTCCTAAAAGACCGGCGATCTGTTCCTTGGTATTTTCTGCCGCGACGCGGCAGGCACTTATATCTTTCTTGCCTGTAAGAACCGCCTCGGCGAGTCCAAAACAACCCGCGCCTCCACAGGCCCCGCAGTTTGAACCTGGCAGAAGCCCATGGATTCTTTCTAACCTGGGGTCAGCCTGCACCGCAAACCTTTTGGAGGCAATAGCTAAACCTAGGCCGAATACCAAACCTAAAAAACCTAAAGTTAAAATTGGTATTAAAATTTCCATCAGAATCTAAACCCATTAAATCCCAAGAAACTCAAAGACATAATCGAGGCGATAATAAAACCTAAAGGAAAATCCTTGACGCTCTTGGGCACATTGCACAATTCAAGTCTCTCTCTGATACCGGACATTAAAAGCATGGCTAAGGTATAACCCAGCCCCACGCAAATACCCTGAAAGGCCGAATAATAAAAACTTCCCTGAACTGCCTTGCCATTGATAAAAAACATATCTGCATTTAAGACCGCCACGCCCAATACCGCGCAGTTTACCGTAATCAAAGGCAGGTATATGCCAAAAAATCTATACATGGGCGGGCTGATTTTCCTAATCACCATCTCCACAAATTGCACAAAGGTGGCAATTACTAAAATAAAGGATATGGTGCGCAGGTACGTCAGATTAAAAGGTATGAGTAAAAAACGATAGATAAGCCAGGTGATAATCGAAGACATAGTAGTCACAAACATCACCGATAGGCTCATGGCCAAAGCCGGCCTGGTCTCCTTCGATATAGCGATAAAGGAACAAAGCCCTAAGAATCTTGAGAGTATAACATTGTAAATAAATACCGCGGAAATAAAGATAGTTAAAAATTGTGCGACGTTCATGCTTTCCTATTCTTTAACAGATTAAAGAACCCTAGCAATAATCCAATTACCAAAAGCGCGCCGGAAGGCATGCCTAAGACAAATGCCGGCTCAAATCCTTTGATCAGGGTATAGCCCAATAATTTTCCTGCGCCTAAAAATTCCCTTATGGCTGAGATTAGTAATAAAGCCCAGATAAAACCTAGGCCCATTCCCAGGCCGTCAAATAAGGAATTTATTACCGTATTCTTTTGGGCATAAGCCTCGGCCCGGCCTAAGACGATACAGTTGACTACGATAAGCGGCACATATATGCCTAAAGCGCGGTTTAATGCCGGACTGTAGGCCTTCATGGTCATTTCGGTAATAGTAACAAAGGTGGCAATAACCACGATAAAACAGGGTATCCTTATCCTGTCGGGGACAAAGTTTCTAATCAGAGAAATAATAATATTAGAGCCTAAAAGGACAAAGGTTGCGGCAATACCCATGCCAATGCCGTTAATTAAAGAAATGGAAACCGCCAAGGTCGGACACAAACCCAAAACTAAAACAAAGGTTGGGTTTTCCTTGAAGATACCTCTTATGAATTCTCTAACGAATTGTCTCATTTTGTGCCGTAAATCCTATTTTTAGTATAACGGTCAATGATAGGCGAAGCTCCATTCATCATCAGTATGGCATAAGATACGCCTTCAGGATAACCGCCCCAAAGACGAATAATCGCAGTAAGTAAGCCGCAGCCTAAGCCAAAGATAATCTGGCCTTTATAAGTTAATGGCGAAGTGACATAGTCAGTAGCCATAAAGAAAGCGCCTAGGATTAATCCGCCGGATAAAATATGAAACAGCCAATCGCCGCTAAATAAACCTTGAGGTCCGAATATATAAGTAAACACACCCACCGTTAAAATATAGGTTATAGGTATATGCCAGGAGACGTATCTTTTGAAAAATAAAAATGCCGCACCTATGAGTAACGCTAAAATACATACCTCACCGATACAACCACCTCTTTTACCGAGAAATAAATTTAAATAAGAAACATTTTCTAAAATCTTACCTTCTTTTAAAAGCGCAAGAGGCGTAGCTGAAGTTACAGCATCATAATTTAACCCCGCTCCTGTGCACAGGGGCGGGGTTAACGGCTTGGTAAAAATAGTCATATACTTTGGCCAGGAGGCAACTAGAAAAACCCTGCCCACTAATGCCGGGTTAAAGATATTCTGGCCTAAGCCGCCAAAGACCTGCTTACCAATAGCGATAGCGAAAAAAGAACCGATAATGGGAATCCAAAATGGGACATGGGCCGGAAGATTATAAGCAAGCAATAGACCGGTAAGAAAGGCGCTGCCGTCTAAAACAGTAACTTTTCTCTTGGTTAAAACCTGTAAGAACAGTTCTGTAACTAATGCGCAAACTATACTTAAAATAATCACCCCAAGCGCTTCCCGTCCAAAGATAAAAACACCGGCTGCGCCTGCGGGGATTAAACTTAATACTACCATCCACATAATCTTACTTACGGACTCGTCTTTATGTAAATGGGGGGAAACGCTGACGATAAACTTATCTCTCATTCGCAATCAGGGCTTTAATCTCCTCTGCCTTCTTTTTTACAGAATCCGTCACTGCCTTGGAGGATATGGTTGCGCCGGTAATGGCATTGACCTCATTTAAGGTTTGCCAATTCTTATGCTTAAATTGTCCGGTAAACTCCGGTTCAACGACCCTTGCGCCTAATCCCGGAGTTTCATTTTGATTTAAAATCTTTATGGCAGTAATTGCGCCATCTTTATCCATGCCCACCATGGTCTCAATAGTGCTGGAATAACCTTTACCCTGGGCCTTAAAAGCTGTGCCTAAAAATTTACCATCTTTATCATAAGCCTTATAATAAATGATATCGCTTCCTGAGTTTACCGGCTCAAAACGCTCAGCCATAGCCATCACATCTTTTAGGCTAGCCTCCTCTTCTACTTTTCCTTGAGCAAGAATGCGGGATTTAGTTAAGGAATTGATGAGGGCTAAGGAGGCGCTGGCCACAAAACAAATTAAGGCTAAGATAAAACCGTAACGCAGCATCTCTTTCATTGCTTCTCCAATTTTGCCCTTTTTATAGACTGAACCAACCTTCTATTCGCCGGGCAGACATAATTACACAGGCCGCATTCAATACAATCCGCAGCGCCATAAAGCTTGGTTTGCAACCAAAGCCCTTTTTCAGAAGCTAAATTAATTAAACAAGGCATCAGGCCTGCCGGGCATTCTCTTACGCAGGCACCGCAGCGAATACAAAACTCTTCCTCTCCC
>Ga0315283_10002234_pt1 | contig 16099 bp, 28 predicted proteins | sample YL17G09_0_MG_FD_204541 | JGI IMG/M metagenome (GOLD analysis project Ga0315283, IMG submission 204541) | Sediment microbial communities from Yellowstone Lake, YNP, Wyoming, USA - YL17G09_0 | ecosystem: Environmental > Aquatic > Freshwater > Lake > Sediment | place: USA: Wyoming | collected... | reverse complement strand
CGGGGGGCCCGAAAGGGCCCCCCGGGGTTTTTCACGCTGGAATCTGTTTCCCCTCTCCCCATCGGGGGCGGTGAGCAGGGAATGCTCGCCGCCCCACCCTTTAGCCCACCAGGAATGTGGGCTCAAGAGTGGAATGCTCTTTAAAACCAGGAATCGCATAAGCGACTCGTCTCTCCAGTGACCGACGGGTCACTTGTGCGATTCTCAGTCTTCATAAGGAGATGGGGATGTCCAGAAAAAAGAAGAGGAAACTCTCTTCGACCGTTGTATATGATCCCGGCCTGCTCGAAGCCCGGAGGGTCGAGATGCCCGGAGTCGAGTTGATCGGGCAAAGCCACTGCGCCCTGCAGTTCGGGAGCGGGGGAACTCCCGAAGCGGTCAACCAGGAAGGCCTGGAAGGTCGCCGCAAGCTCGCAATTATGCTCAGCGCCATCGAGCGCAAGTCGAGACCCTGGTGCCCCGAGTGCAACGTGCATCGGGTCTCCAAGAGCAAGGAAGATATTCTCGACGTTATGTGTGGAATCTGCAGCCGGGTCGCCGCGGAGTACGGCCCCCGGAACATCCTGAAATGGCACGACCATTTCTGTGGGTCGTGCTCAGCCAAGAGAACGGGGTTGAAAGTGGAGGCACCATGAGCAACCCGAACATCAACTGCCTTCAGGGCATGTCCTGCCCGAAGTGCAAGAGCTTCGGCCCGTTCTCGATCTGCGGCACAGCCACGTTCGTCGTGACTGACGACGGAACAGACGAGTACTCGAGTGTGGAGTGGTACGACACTTCGCACTGCAGATGTTTGGACTGCAACTTCAGAGGACGAGTCGGGGAGTTCAGGGAAAAAGAGGGAAAAAAGCTGTGACCATTTCGTTCAAAGCCGCCAGAGAAGCAATCGAGAAGAACAGGAAACTCGCAAAAGCCTACCTGTGCTCTCTCGGTCGTGCCTCTCTCGTTCTGAAAAGGCTTTCTGCTCTTAAAGCGAAAAACCTCAACCTCTATTCCGATCTATTTGACATCAAGCTGCCGCCTGAAATCAGGTTTGAGGTGAGAACAAGCAAGAAGTGTGCTGAGACTCTCCGCAAGATCAATTGTCTTCCTCAGCAAAAGCCTCCGGTCACGATCAGATTACTCTGGATACCCCCACACTTTTAAGGAGACTGTCATGCCCGAGCAGCCCGGAACCCAGCATACCCCGGTCGACGCGGCGGGAGCCGTCGAGACCGGCCTCGTGGTCGAGGGACGCCTCATCAAGGAGAGCACCAACATGGTGAGATACAACATCGTCGAGACCGCCGACAGGCTCGCGGTCGGGTGCGTGTACGTCTCGAAAGACGCGCTCCCGCACCCCTACCCCGCGAAAATCGAGATCCGCATCAAGTAGAAGCCAACCCCTCTCTTTACAACGGAGCGTATGGGGCCCCTTTCGGGGCCCCCTCCGTTGGGTTCACATCCCTGAAGATCGCCCTCTTTCGGGCATTGACCAGCAGGTTTTGACGTGAACCCAACAGAGGAAAGAATGGACACCTTCACGACCCAGAGAACCGAGCTGCCGTACCCAACCCTGGAGCTGGAAACTCCGTACGGCGCCATTACCCTTCAGCTCGGCAGCGGGAAGAGGGCCTCCGTTACGAAGAGCAGCCTTACCATAAACAGAATCGCTTACGAGGCCTCCGCCTCGTTCGAGATCGACAAGCGAGACGGCAAATGGCACTGGAAATATTCGGATTACTACAGAATCAAGAGATCCAAGGGAGACTGGAACTCCGGCGCCACAAGTTCCGCTCACGACGTCATCAGGACTGTCATTTTCAAGCTGGTCACGTCCTATCTTGACACATCTCCTGATATCCTCCTGGAAGCCGAGAAGGTCAAGATCAACAACGAGATCGTCGACAGCATTAAACAGGAGGAAGTGGCAGTCCAGGCACTCCACGGAATCCGCGACGAAAGAAAATTGCTTGAGTCGAAAGAACTCGAACTGAAAGGAGAAATTCATGTCTGAAGCGGAGGACAAGCTGAGGGAGGACGTGGCGCGTATGTTCACGCCTGCTCCCGCCCCGGCCCCCGAGACCGAGGAAGAGGCTCCCGAGGACGACGAGGAGGAGGACCGCGAAACCCCGTCTCCTGGCCCCGAGATCCTTCAACGCGCTCGCGATGCCGTCATCAAAGTCATCCTCCAGGGGATCGACCAGCTAATCTCGTCGGACGGGATCAAGGGCCTCATGGAGGACGAGGGCATCGGCCCCACCCTGGACAACGACGCAGTCAACGAAGTCGTCCGCAGGATCGAAACCACCCTGCGCGAGAACGACCTCAACTCCGCCCTGGACAACCTGAACGGAATCGTTTCCTGATAGAACACTGGACTTCTTGCAAGGAGGTGAGAGATGCCCCAGTGTCGCATTTCGGCGGCGGGCCAGGAGCGCCGCGAGATCACGTTCACCGAGGGAGAGACCCTCGGCGGACTGTTCGCCCGGATCGGAGTCGACATCCCCAGCGGAGCGGGGATCGAGGTCTGGGTAAATGGCGAGAGCACTCCCAACTGGCAGGGGAGGCCCATCGCCCACGAGGACGCCATCGTCCTCATGTCCAACCTGAAGGGGGCGTAGGCCTCCTTCCGGCTCCTGGCACGGTAGCCGTACTGGGTGGACTGCGTTTCTCCGGAGGCGCAGTCCATCCGAATATGGGTACCGGATTCGAGTTCTGCTCCAAATGCGGTTATAGAATTTCTACCACCATGGAAACTCATATTTCCATCCATCACAGTCACGAGAAACATAAGAAGTGTCCCAAGTGTGATCGAGAAATATTTGTCAGTCAGAAGCTACACGATGGAGTCTGGCACAACGACTCACTCGGCATCGAGTTGAGGAAACTGGGATTATCGTGGTGCGGGATCTGTCGTTCCGTGTGGTCGTCCTGGGATGAAAAGAGTGCCCTGAACCATCCCTGCTGGACAATGCGGGAAAGGATTGGAGACCGACCGATGATGTGCGCAAAATGTCTCAAACCCATGAAAGACCTGAAAGAGGTCCACGAACACTTCCTGGAGTTCCACTCGGCTCCCGGTCTCCTTCAGAAGGAGCTGAAATTCGTCAACAACGTAAACGGAAATACTGTCTTGGAGATCGCTCAGGTTCTCGCCAAGACGGGAAAACCAGTAACGCGTATCAAGTGCGTCATCTGCGGAAACTATTTCGAGACCAGGCTAAAGTTCGAAGGTCACGTCTGCATGAACAGGGGAACTCCTGGAGTCAAGAAGGTAGCCCTGTTCGTGTCCCCCTCAAGGAAGGACGCTACCTGGGCAAACGAAGCCGCGAAACTCCACGGTAGCGACATCCTTCTCTATAAGAGAGGCATCCCTTCCGAGGATGCCATCCTGAAAATCTTCAGGGAGAAAGGAGCGTCCATCATCCAAGTCGGATGCTCCACCCCCGTTCGCCGGGACGACGCGATGCTGCAGCTCTGCGACCTTGCGTTTCTGTTCCCGGGAGACAGCTGCAAGTTCACGACCGTAAGAGAGAGAACGATTTCAGTTTTCGGGGTGGAAGTCAAGGCAGTGGCCTATCCGGATATTCCAATAGCGTAGGAGATCATTATGGCCTTGAAAAATCTCGGCAACCTTCCAGCGGAGGCTATCGCGGCCTTCACGAAGGAAAAACTGCTCTTCATCAACAGGAGCGGGGACGTTTGGGTCGAGGAGTGCGATTTTCCGAAAGCGGAAGTCATCCTCAAGAAGCACGCTCCGGTCCAGGAAAACGTCTACCGGTTCCACGGCACCCTGATCAGGATGCCCAAGAGTGTGACTCTGGAACAACGGCTCGTCGGAGCATCCTCGCCTCCTTCCGGAAAGAAGGGGAAAATCACGATCCACGAATACTCCAGACCGTCGAACGGTCTGGAATCCTCCGACAGGGCCAGGACGGTCGAAACCGTGAAAATTCGCGGGGAGGAGATCAAGACTCCCTTGAACATCTTCCCTCCGGGATACTACGGCATCGTCATGAGCGATGATGACTGCATCCCTCTGTTCGAGGTCGCGGCCTATGATGTCTGGGTCCTGTTCGACACGAGATCAAGCCAGGAGAGCACTAAGAAAATTTACGATCACATGTTAATGTTCGCCATCGTTCTGGCGAACCATGTCGACGAGAAGTCGACAAAGGTCTGGAAAGACATCTGGGCCTCCCAGGCCACGGAACGCGAAAAGCTGGAGATCAAGCAGTTCATCGCCGTGGTCTCGGGAAGCATCAAGGGCGAGATCGAAGAACTGGAAAGCCGCGTCTCCGCGAGGGAAAGACAGATCACCAAGTTTCAGCAGTCCCTTTACGCGGAGGAAAAAGCCCTCTTTGAGGAGAGAATCCGAACCGATGCCCTCAAGAAGGTGGCTTCGACCTCCCTCGAAGAAAAGGCCCACGAGGAGTGGAACCGTCTCAGGAAACTCGAGAGATCCGGAGCGGTCACCCATATCAGGGTCGCTTCCGACCGAATCTCCTTCACGACGAGAGAGATCAAGTGGACCCCGAAAAAATCGCTCCCCTGCGAGTGGGAATGTCCTGACCGGACGGGGATAATCACGATCACGGAGCCCGTCAGGTTAGGGGCATACGAGGTGACGGTCCGCCTCACCGACTTCAACATCGAGATCAGAAACGTTTCCAAGACCCTGACGTACCAGGGTGAGCACTGGCACCACCCCCACGTCAAGGACGGGAACCTGTGCAAGGGCAACATGACGGATATCCTCCCCCGGTTTGCCGCCAAAAGGGAGTTCGAGGCAGTTATTATGTGCGTTCTCAAATGGCTTGAGAACGTAGACACCTCCGACGCCTGGGGCAGGTACATCACGGAGTGGGTCAAGGACGACCAGGCCCGCCGTGAAGAAGAGAAGAAATCGCTCCCGAAACCCGAGGTGAACGTCACAACAGTCGAGGAACCCAGAAGCGTTTCTGCGTAAATAAGGAGAAACTATGGCCGACAAAGAGGACCCTGTCATCATCAAGATGCCCTCCAGGGATTGGAGGAAAATCATGGCGTACTGCCGCGCCGCCAAGCCCGACGAGATCATCGGAGTGGCGCACGGCGAGATCATGGACGGAACTATCCATGTCTCGAACCCCATGATCCTGGAACAGGAGGTCGCCAGCGCAAGCTGCGACGTCCTTCCTGCAGCCTGCGCAAAGTTCATCGGGGAGTACCCCGACATCGCAAAAGTCAAGGTCGTCTGGCACTCCCACGTGGATATGGGAGTCAAATTCTCGGGAACAGACAGGGACACGTCGTCCCTGCTGGGCGCCCTGGGAGCGATGACCTCCGGACCCAACTCGTGGTGGGTCTCCCTCGTAGTCAACCTTAGTCAGGATTACAGTGCAGTGGTGGACATCGCCTCGCCGTTCAAGGCGACCCTTCCCTGCATCATCCATTTTCTGCCCGACGAAGACAGGGAAGCCGCGGAGGAGGTCAAAAGACTCGTCAAGAAGAAGACCTATTCGTACTGGCCCGCGAGCCAAAGTGAGTTCGGCAAGATTCACAACCTTCTCGATTCCAAGGAAGCAAAGTCACTGGAAGAAGACGTGTTCGGGCAGTTCAACCTCGACGGCTAGAGGAGGGAGAATGGACCTCGTATCCGAAGCCCTGAAGACCGCCTCGCCATACGCGAGACATCTGGGAATCTTCAACCCGCACCGACTCCAGTTGTCGGCGAGCATCATCGGATGCGGGGCCATCGGGAGCTTCGTGAGCATCGGACTCGCGAAGATGGGAGTCGTGGACCAGATGCTCTTCGACATGGACCAAGTAGAGATCGAGAACCTCCCGGTCCAGCTTCATTCCCGGGAGCATCTCGGGCTCAACAAAGCGGAAGCCACGAAAGCCATGATCGCCCTCCTGGCTCCGGAAGGAGACTCGAAGGTCTCCGCCTTTGGGAAATGGGAGGGCCAGTCGCTGAAAAGCGACATCGTGGTTGCCGCAGTCGACGATCTCGAGGTCCGCAAGGCAATCTGGGAGGGGGTGCGGTACGACTCCGCCGTGAAGATTCTCCTCGATGCCCGGATCGGAGGCCAGATGGCCAAGTGCTACGCCATCAGCCCGACATCCCCTGAGGACATCAAGCTGTACGACAAAACGTTTCCCAAGGGAGACATGAAAGGGGCAGACCTGCCTTGCACGGAACGAGGCGTCCTCGACGTCTCGATGTTCACGTCAGCCGTTCTCATCAACCAGATGAGACGGTACATCGTCTCCCACGAAAAGGAGTCCTACCTCGCTTTCAATTTTTCAGGTCCCATGAAAAACATCATGTAGGGAGAAGCCGTGACCGAATATCTCGTTCCCAAGCCAGGAGAAGAGAAGTTAATTCCGGCCCCGGCCCCGGTTCCGACGGCGGCCCTGAATAAGGAACCCGCGATCCAGGCCAGAGTCCGCAGGTCACAGAAAATTTTCGAGCAGCGCAGGAAGTGGCCGAATGCGTGCCTCACCTGCGGTGGAGACGGAGGACTCGAAGGAACCGACCTGGAACTCTGTCCCGCCTGTTTCGGGCAGGGAAAGTGTCCCAGGTGCAAGGCCCCGCTTCCTGAAAACTGGAAAACTTTGGCAGAAGGCCTCACTCGATCCATCGAAAACGAGACCGACCCTCCCCCGCCCGTCCAGTGCCGGGCGTGCAAATGGAAGGACGGGAACCCGCCCGTGCTGGAGATCTGACATGATCGTGAAAAAAGGCGACTGGATCACCCCTCTAAGAGATTTCGACGGCTGCGACATATCTGCGGGACAGCCGATCCTGTTCCCGACCCTTCGGAGGCCCTGGAGTTCATAAGGAGAAAGCCATGACGGAAGATGCCGTCGAGAAATCCATCTTCGAGGAGGCTACCCGCTGTAATGCCTGCCTCTCAGAGGAAATCTACCCGTTCCAGGACACGGACGGCGGAGTCTGTCTCAAGTGCAAAGCCGTCCTCCCGGGCCCGATCAAGGGAGGGATGGACTACTCAAGCTTCCGCAGGAAGGTGGGACTGGCTCCGGAACTCGAAGTCATCAACGAGAAGGACGAGATCGAGAATCCCGGCGATGCGGCCAGGAAACTCAAGGAGGACTTCTTCAAAATGGCCAGCGGGACTCCCGCGACACCTTCAAGGACGGGAGCCGTTTCCATACGTATTCCCGCCGCCCCCACGGCCCCGGAACGGCCCAAAGGGCCCACGCTGGCTCAACGGGCAAAGAAGTGGCTCTCCGGCCTTACGGAAGCCGCGAAAAAGCCGGAGGTCAGAGATGCCGTTCTCTTCGTTCCCCAGCCTCCCAAGGCTCCGGAACCTCCGGTCCTGGGACTTCCGAAACCCGGGGAGATGTGGTCCATAGGACCGTGCCAGAGATGCAACCTTCCGGACAAGAAGACCGGAAAACTGGTAGGGGCGAAAATCCTCGGGACCTCCGCAGCCTTCGTGAAAATCGAATTCGACTATACCGGCTGTTTCTTCTGCTCGAAAAAGCTCTAGACAGGAATCTTGAAATGTCCGATCTTTTCCAAGGAGGCTTCTTATAAGGAGGTGAGGCATGATCTGCCTCAATGTGCTCGCCGCGGCGAGCGGTTTCCTCTTCCGCACGGCGGAGATGGCTGTGCAGACGGCGACTCCGGGGTTCTTCAAGGCTCTGGCCCTGAAAACCCTGCTGTTCGCCTACGCGCATCCGTTCCTGACCGGCGCAGTAGGGGCGACCGTGGGGCTCGCGGTCGTGTACGCCCTCCGACGGGCCCTGTGGATCACGTTCAGATGGATGGCGTGGGAGATCCCCACGACCCTCCTGGGCGTGGTCTGCCGCCCCGGCCTGGCTCTGTACCGCAAAATCCGCGGTATGAGCCCTGGCGGGCACCGAGTGGCGCGGATTCCCCTCCTGGGGGAACTCGCCTACTTCGGACCGTGCCGCTCGTGCGGCACGAAGCGGGAGTACCGCGTTCGGGTGAACGCGTACTCCGGGGGCACCGTGCGGGGACACGACACGATTTCCGGGGCAGCGGTCCTCGGGTGTGCTGATTGCACGAGGTCATAAGACCTCTGCCAGCACAGAATCCCCAACCTCGGCTCGAAAGAGCCGGGGTTCACCCCGGGTCTCGAAAGAGACCCGGAATGAACCCTATGGAAAACGAGAAAAAGAGAATCCGGGAAGCATTCGCAAATCTCGTAAACATCGTCATCGAGTGCGCCAAGAGCGCCCATGAGAGAAAAGACGCCGAAGCCATCGAACTCGTCATGACGGCGACAGAGGCGATCCTCTGCACCCTGTCCGACGACTTGAACGGAACCGTCCTGACCCAGGCGGAGAACGACCACCTCTACATGAAATGGGCCTCTATTGTCGATAAAACCGAAGGAGACCTTCAGTGATCGACTTTGGCACAGACCCTGAAGTCCCGAAAAAGGAGAGACATTCCAACGCGTCCCTGCTCATCGTCGAATTCCTGAGCCTGTCGAAGAAATTCATCAGAGACGCGGAATCCGGAGGCGGGAATCCTTCGTACTCTGCCGGGAAAGCAGTAGCCTACTACAACTCCGCCAAAAAACTGGCCAACGCAATCCGGCCTTCAGCCCTCCAGTACCCGATCTTCGGAGAACTGGAGAAGCGCCTTGTAAAGCTTTCCCATGCCCACAGCAATCCCGTTCCCGAGAAGATCATCCGCATCGAGCATAAGCGGGACCCCGACGGTGTCAAGGTCGAGGAACGCCGACTTGACATCCAGCAGGGCCTCGAGTCCCCGGAAGTCTCCGAAAAGAAGGGACTCATGTCCCAGGTCGAAAGCGCCCTTCTCGGCCTCGGATACAAGCAGAGGGAAGCCTCGATCAGGGCCTTCTCCGCCATCGGGAAAGGCGGCACCCTCGAAGAAATAATCGCGGAGGCCTGCAGATGAAAAGAATCCTCACCATAGACGACATCCGCAAAGGCCTCGTGGGTCCTGGTACCCGACTCGAAGGAGCCGGGACTGGGCCTGGAGGCCACATCGTCTGCGGAGGAATCTACACCGTCGATGATGTCAACCATTATGAGAACATCACTCTCAAGAGCTGCCAACTCGGAGATAGCTGCCCTATGATCAGAAGGAAAGGGTCCTGCGGCGGGTGGCACCTCCACAGGTTCCTCATCGGGGAAGAAACGATCACCCCCGAGGAAGCCGCCCAGGCCAAACCCCTCCCATCAGCCGAAGAGGCTGCCGAGTTCCTCAGGAGGAAACCGTGACTTCAAGCCTTTCGGTAAATCCCGGAGATATCCTGGTCTGCACCTGCGACCACTACCATGACATCCGCAAAGGAGACCTTGTAAAAGTAGACAGCATTTTCTCACGCGCAAGCAACGGTGCACTTTGCGTAACTCTGTCCGGCTCCTTTGGCAGGAAGATCGGCTGGTTCCTGATAGAGGGCGAATTCTCGTTAAAAGACGATCCGATTACTCCTGAAGAGGCCCGTCTGGCCCGCGACCTGCCGGACATCGAAGAAGTCGCCAGATTCATGAAGGTAAAACCATGAACTTAAACCAGGTCCTCAACGTAGGGATGAGAATTCGCGCCACCAAAAGCTTCGAATCTCACTATAAGTTCGGAGAAGAATTCGAAATCGTTAATATCGGAGCCGGAGGAGATATCACTCTCGACCACTGCGAATGCGGATCACCCTATTCATGGAGTAGTCACTCCATCCGCACCTCGTTCGAGTTGATCGCAGAAGAACCGATCACTCCGGAAGAAATGGCCAAGGCCGTCTCTCTCCCCGACCCCGAGGACGCGCTGAAATTCTTCAAGAGGTAGCCCATGCAGAAAATGCTGACTGCAGACGACATTCACTCCGTCAAGATCGGAGACAAGGTCACCCTCAAGATCGTCTTTGCCTACATGGGCAACGGGAAATTCCTTAATTCTCCTGTCTCGGAAGTCGACATGGAAGCGGAGAAAGAGTACACCATAAAGGGAATAAGTATCGCAAGTCGTGGCATAAGAGTAGAGAACGACAACCTTCTCTACCGCATCGAGCGGTTTGCCGTCAACGAACCTGATCCTCCAACCAAAGAAGAGCTTTCCTCGGCCCTCAAGTTCGACGAGTCCATTCTCGACAATCTCGACTCCATAAATTTCAGGCTGAAGTCGTGAATGATTTCTACTGTGGAATATGAGGTGACACATGAAAAGGGTTTTAACCAAGCAGAATTGCTGGATGGAAGCGTGGAAAACCGACTGGCCCAAACGCATGAACGGTAAGGCAAAGCGCGATACGTGGGCCGACGATCTAAAGGGTCTAACCAAGCAGAATTGCTGGAGTGTATGCGGGTCATTCCGCTGGAACGGAATGATTATATCTGTCGTATCCTCCAACGGTCAGATAAATCAGTATGATTGCAAGATCATACGGAGTCGCAAAGGCTGGCCCAAACGAGACAAGCCGTGATCGAAATCGAGTATAAAGGCGTCCAGCTAAATCCTCTCTTTTTCCGCGTCAACGGAAAGGAAAGGATTTCCTGGTCTGATCTCGATACAATTCTCGAAGCCCTGCCCAGACTGGCCATCGAGAAGCTAAGCTGGTTTCCGGTCATGGGACCCCCCTCCCTCTGCGAGGAAGCTCGTGAAGAAGTGAAAGAAATTGTCAAAGAACTGTTTAAAGAGAAACACCCTCTGGAGGGAGGATGAGATGATCCACATCTGAATTGAAGAGATCATGGCGGCTGTAGCCGCCGCACCGCTGATCGGATACTGCATCTGCTGCATAAGAAATCTTGTCAGGAGAATTCGGGGGAAAGATGATCCGTCCGGAAGACCTCGATAAGCTCTTTGCGGGAGGCCTACCTGACTGGATCGGAAAACCGGAAAAAGACCCGCCTCCTCCCGCAGTCGACAACCTAGTACATCTCAGAGCGAGATGCGGAATCGAGCTGGGGCACAGATTCTACGTCTTCCTTCTGGATATAAACCCAAGCATCTCCTTTCCGATTGGACAGGTCCCTGGAATATACTCGTCAAGACTGAATGCCGGACTGTGGTTCAACGAAGGAGACGTTAATCCCGGAGTCATCGTCAAGGTATTCTGCGGAGATACCACTCTCGGGTCTCCTTACGGCATGAGATACTTCAAAGCCGACCCCAAAGCCGGGAAGATCATCATCAGCCACAACTCCCTAAGTCTTCACGGAAAGCTGAAAGCGATTCAGCATTCCGAATATAAAGACCTGGGGCTTCCTTACAGCCCGAAGAACGACGGTGTGAAATTCTCGATCATGGAGGCTCCATAAGAAGCGGAGCCCGGTCCAGGGGGGAAGAACGTGAAAGTAGAGCTTCGGAAGAACTCTCTGATCGTCACAGGCACGAACAGGAGAGGGCGGTACGATTTCTCGTATGTCACCTGCCTGTACTTCACTGAACGCGGGTGGCCTCTCCCGGAAGAGGCGCAAAAGATCGTCGACGCCAAGATGAACCTCGAGGTTCCGGACCTGTCCGGAATCCGATGGAGGCGCCCCCCGTGGCCTCACCAGGAAGCCGGGGTCAAGAAATGGCTGACGGTCAAGAGGGGAGCGCTCTATCACGCCATGGGAGCGGGAAAGAGCGCGGAGGCCCTGGCCGGGACAGGATGGCTCTTTGAAAAAGGGCTCGCCAGGAGGGCCCTGATCGTGTGCCCTCTCTCCGTCTATGCGGAATGGCCCAGGCAGTTCACCCAACACGCCACGGAGGGAAGCCTGCACATCATCAGAGACGTGAAGAAGGGCAGGAAGCTCCTGCCTGGACTTCCGGAAAAGTCCATTGTCCTCATCAACTACGAGAAGCTGAAATCGCTCGAGGCGGAACTGACCGGATTTGCAGACGTGATCGTGGCGGATGAGGCTACAAAAATTAAAAACCCCTCTGCTCAACGCACGAAAATCCTGGCCAGGCTTGCCAGGGAATCGAAGTATGTCCTCATCATGACCGGAACTCCGGTCTCGAAGAACCTGATCGACGTGTTCGGAGAGTTCATGGTGATGGACCCCTTCTGGTTCGGACGGTCCTTCTGGATGTTCAAGCAACGCTACTGCCAGATGGGAGGCTATCTGGGACACCAGATCGTGGGCTACCAACGGGAAGACGAACTGCGCAAGATCATCAACTTCCCTTCCCACAGGGTCACGAAAGCGGAGGCCCTCCCCGACCTTCCTCCGAAGGTCTACGAGGAACGCGTCTGCGAAATGGCCCCGGAGCAGCGCAAACTCTACAAGTCGACTCAAAGGAAGTTCTGGGTCGAATTTTCCGGCGGCGCCATCGACATCAAGAACGCAGCCGCGAGAATCGTCAAACTTCAGGAGATCGCCAACGGGTTCATCATCACCGACACGAGAGAAACGGTCGACCTCCCGAACCCGAAACTCGAAATCCTGTCGGAAACGTTCGAGGAGGTCGACGAGGATGAACGCGTGGTCGTCTGGTGCCGCTTCCGGCACGACATCGAGAAGATCGACACCATGCTTGGAGCCAAATTCCCGTCGAGGGAAGTGTTCCAGATTCACGGAGACGTGAAGGACCGGGAAGGCGCCATCGCGAACCTCCGGATCACGCCGGGAAGCGTCCTCATCTGCCAGATCCAGACCGGCGGAATGGGCATCGACCTGACGTGTTCCCATCTGGCCTTCGTCTATTCAGGAGTCTTCGAGTACGCCCTCCGTGAACAGATGGAAGACCGGCACCACAGGCCGGGACAGCCGAACGCAGTGACCTACGTCGATTTCATCACGGAGGACACGGTAGACCGCAGGGTACAAAAAGTGCTCGAGTCCAAGAAGACCCTGGCCGAATGGCTTATGGAGGACCGCGGACGGCTCTCCGACATCTTCGATCCAAGCTGCGTTTACAGAGGATAATTCATGCCTCCGCCAGGAAGAAGATTCGACGTCAACTCAATAATCTGCCTCCACCGCGGCGGTACCAGGCCCCAAACTGACTGGTTCCAGTGCGCTTCCTGCCGGGAAAACGTCGAGAAACACATCCGCGACGGAACGGGATACCTCTCTTTGGAAGTCAGGAAACTTTCGACCAAACTCGGAATCTACTGGCCAAACAAGCCCAGGAGGAACGGGAACAACCCTGGACCCCTGGCCCATCCCCCCGTCCGGGGACGGTCGATCTCCTATCCGCAAGACGCGGGGAAATTTCTCGAAGGGCTTCCCAGGACCAACCTGGGATTCCGCAAGCCCAAGGAAGCTCCGAAGCCGCCTGTGACCTGATCTGTCACAGCCCCACGGTATAGAAATATTGTCCTGGACGATACGAATCAGGTTGCCTTTCGGCGCATAGCGGGGTACACTTCTCCCCGCCACGCCGGGAAAGCTGGAGAAGGAAGATCGTGGCGAAGAAAGAATTCACGTTCTCGGAGTTTTATCAGTTTGCTACCTGCCCGTGGGCCTGGCAGAAGCGGTACGTCGAGCTGAAACGCCCGAAGAAGAAGTCCGTCAAGCTCTCCTTCGGCGCGGCCATCCACAAGGGCATCGAGACCTTCTACAAACGCGAGGGCGACCCCGTCGGGATCGTCCAGGATTACGTCACGAAGGTCAGGACAGAGGCTGAAGCCGAAGGCCTCCCCCTCGATTCCGAATCCTACCTGATCCTCCGGAAAGCCGAGGGTTTCATCCGCACCTACATCGACCATTACGCCGGAGACTTCGACAAGTACGGAATCCTCTCCGTCGAGCCCACGTTCTCCATCCCCCTGACCGACAGCATCAACATCGTCGGGAAGATCGACAGGATCGTGTGCGAGAAGGGAACCGGCCTGTTCCACCCGGTCGAGACCAAGACGGTCGCCTCGTGGAATCCCGACGTCAACCGCCTCATGCTGGACTTCCAGATTTCGCTGTATTCCTGGGCGGTGTCCAAGATGCTCCACCTGTCGGACGTCACCTTCCTTTACGACGTCCTGCGAAAACCCGCCCAAAGGCTCAAGAAGGACGAAACTGAAGCCGACTTCATCTCTCGCATCGAGAAGGAAGTCAACGAGTGCAGGGGAGAATACTTCTTTCGCGACAAGGTCACCCGTTCCAGACGGGAAATCGAGCGCACGGAGAAGGAGCTTCTCCTTCGGGCTCAAGCACTTATAAGGGCCAGGAAGTCCGGAGAAGTCTACAGGACCCCCGGCGAGCACTGCTTCTGGATGTGCTCCTACATGCCCCCATGCCTCGAGGATACCCCCGACATGTGGGACAGCCTGTACTACATCGAGAAAACGGCACACCCTGAACTGGAAGATCGCCCACGAGATTAAGGAGAAAACGGTCATGACGACCCAGAGTACTCCCTCCGGAGCCGCCTTGCCGATGATCGGCGGCACCCTCCAGATCAAGCGGCCCTCGAAGGCCACAAAGGACCTGAAGATCAAGATGGGAATCCATGGCAGAAGCGGTGTCGGGAAGACCCGCTTTGCCCTGGGTCTCGCCAAGCACAAGAAGGTCTTCCTGATCTTCTCGGAGAAGTCGGAAACCTCGATTGTCAGGTATCCCGAGTTCGACCTGATCGAGAAGAACCTTGAATACGTCGAGGTGAACAGCTGGCTCGACGTGAAACTCGCCTTCGATTACGTCACGGTCAACCAGCAGAAGTACGACTGGATCATCATCGACAGCACGACCGACGTCAACAAGAGGGTCATCGAGGACATCACCGAGAACTCGAAGGAAGAAGTGCTCTCCATGCGCCAGTGGGGGCAGGTCACCGCCAGGATGGAACGGTTCGTCCGGTACATCCGGGACCTGAAGACCAGCGTCCTCTTCATCTGCCTCTCGACTGCAGACAAGAACGACATGACGGGCAACGTCTGCCAGTACCCGTCCCTGACTGGACGCCTCAAGGAAGAGATGCCCGCCTACCTGGACATCAACGGGTATGCTTACACGGTCGAGGACAAGAATGAACCCGGCAAGGTCCAGAGAGCCATCCAGTTCGTGAACACGCCGGGAGCCATCGCCAAGGACAGATTTGACATCCTGCAGTACGAACCCATGGACATGACGGTAATTCTCAAGAAGTTAGGCATGATCGAGTAGACGCGGGGGGAGGAAGAGCCTCCATTGTGGAGGCACCCGCATCGGTTTTTTTACAGGAGGGCATATGCCCATCGAAGTATCCTTCGACGGTTCGGAACAGGCATTTGAGCCGATTCCGAAGGGGAGCTACGATGCTCACGTTCACAGCATCGTCCCCAAGAAGACGCAGAACGACGAGGACATGCTGAATGTCCGCTTCGTGATCGCGTCGGGCCAGTTCCAGGGCCGGAGCCTCTTCAGCAACTTCGTCCTCCGGGACGACCTGAAGTGGAAGCTCCAGAACCTGCTGATCGCGACGGGCGTGGTTCAGCCCAGGACGAAGTCGAGCTTCGTCCTCTCCGACAACGGAGCCGAGCTGATCGGCAAGAAGCTCGGCCTGAAGGTCGGCGAGGGCGAGTTCAACGGAGAACTCCGTGCCGAGGTGCGGAGTTTCTTCGCGACATCGGGTGTCGCGACCCCCGCGGCCGCGGTGACCCCGGGCGGGGTCCCGCCCCCTCCGGCTCCCGCAACCCGGAAGCTGTAAAACGGCTTCAGGACAGGGGGATGGGGCTGTAGAGCCCCATCCCCCTCCCGGCACCATATTGGGCCCGTATCGCCCGAGGGGAGACTGGAGAAGGAAATCTGGGGAAGGGACTATGCCTCACGGAAACTTCATCGACAGATGGGTCGCCTATGCTTCTGAGAGAACCGAATCTCCTGAAATCTTCCACAAGTACATGGCCTACACGGCAGTATCGGTAACTCTTGGAAATCGAGCATGGCTGCCATGGACCAACGGAAAACTGTTCCCAAATCTGTACATCCTGTTCCTGTCGGAGTCGGCCTCCTACAAATCATCTGCAATTTCGATGATTAAAGACGTCATCGACGAGGTGGACGAAGGAATCGAAGCTCCTCACGACTGCACTTCCGCCTCTCTTGCCAACACGTTTAAGAAGTACAAGCAGGGTTTCATTCCCGTAGACGAGTTCGAGATCATACTCAAGGCGGAAGAAGGTCACTTCTCCACAGTCAAGACCATGCTGACATCGGTATATGACTGCCCCAGGAAGTACAGGCTTCCGTACCGAGTTTCTCA
>Ga0315283_10002233_pt1 | contig 16099 bp, 18 predicted proteins | sample YL17G09_0_MG_FD_204541 | JGI IMG/M metagenome (GOLD analysis project Ga0315283, IMG submission 204541) | Sediment microbial communities from Yellowstone Lake, YNP, Wyoming, USA - YL17G09_0 | ecosystem: Environmental > Aquatic > Freshwater > Lake > Sediment | place: USA: Wyoming | collected... | reverse complement strand
AGGACTGGGAGTGCTACTGCGGCAAGTACAAGCGGGTCCGCTACAAGGGCATCATCTGCGAGCGCTGCGGCGTCGAGGTGACGCGCGCGAAGGTGCGCCGCGAGCGCATGGGTCACATCAGGCTCGCAGCGCCCATCTCCCACATCTGGTTCTTCAAGGGTGTGCCGTCGCGCATGGGGTACTTGCTCGACATCACTCCGAAAGAGCTCGAGAAGGTCCTCTATTTCGGCGGCAGTTACGTGATCATCTCGGTCGACGAAGAGAAGCGCGCGGCCGACCTCATGATGCTCGACGGCAAGGTCCAGGAGCTCAAGGCCAAGTACGACGACTACTCAGAGGGTCGCGTCGCGGCGATCCGCAAGATGCGTGAAGAGGTCGTCAAGATCCTCGCCGGCGAGCTCACGTCGGAGGAGTTCCACGCAGATGCCGAGCCCGACGACGAATTCGGGTTCTTCAACTACTTCGATGTCTTCGAGACCTACCGTCGTATCGTCGTCAACTCGGCGGAGTTCGGCGACGAAGACAAGAAGCAGTCCCTGGTCAAGGTCGACAAGCTGGCCGACGACTACATCGATCGCGGGCTCAAGGCGGTCGATGCTGCCAAACAGAATGTCGACAAGGCGTGGGATCAGCTCAAGACGATCCGCCCGCGCGACGTGGTCGGCGACGAGACGCTCTATCTGCAGATGGAGCGCATGTTCAGTCGCGACTCGGGATTTGAGCCTGAGAGCTTCGGCGTGTATTTCCAGGGCGGGACCGGGGCCGAGGCAGTGCGGGCGCTTCTCAACCAGATCGACCTCGACGCTGAGGCCGAGGAGCTCAAAGAGACGATCCACACGGCCAAGGGGCAACGGCAGGCGCGGGCCGTCAAGCGGCTCAAGGTGGTCGCTGCCTTCCAACGAAGCGGCAACCGGCCGGAGTGGATGGTCCTCGACGTGGTCCCGGTGATCCCACCTGAGCTTCGTCCCATGGTCCAGCTGGACGGCGGACGTTTTGCGACCAGCGACCTCAACGACCTCTACCGCAGGGTCATCAACCGGAACAATCGCCTCAAGAGGCTGCTTGACCTGCAGGCCCCCGACATTATCGTCAACAATGAGAAGCGCATGCTGCAAGAGGCGGTCGACGCGCTGTTCGACAATGGTCGTCGTGGTCGCGCCGTCACCGGCCCCGGCAACCGGCCTCTCAAGAGCCTGTCCGACATGCTCAAGGGCAAGCAGGGGCGCTTTCGCCAGAACCTGCTCGGCAAGCGGGTCGACTACTCGGGCCGCTCCGTCATCGTGGCTGGTCCGCATCTCAAGATGCACCAGTGCGGCCTGCCCAAGATGATGGCCCTCGAACTCTTCAAGCCTTTCATCATGAGCCGTCTGGTGGCGCGCAAGCTTGTGCAGAACATCAAGGCCGCCAAGAAGATGGTCGACTCCATGGTCCCCGAGGTGTGGGACATCCTCGAAGAGGTCATCGCCGAACATCCCGTCTTGCTGAACCGCGCTCCTACCTTGCACAGACTGGGGATCCAGGCGTTCGAGCCGATCCTCGTTGAAGGCAAGGCCATCCAGATCCATCCGTTGGTCTGCGCCGCCTTCAATGCCGACTTCGACGGCGACCAGATGGCGGTCCATCTGCCGCTTAGCTGGGAGGCCCAGGCCGAGGCTCGCACGCTCATGCTGTCGACCAACAACATTCTTTCGCCGGCTAGCGGCAAGCCCATAGCCGTGCCTACCCAGGACATGGTCATGGGCATCTACTACCTCACGTATCATCTGCTTGACGACGAGCTCGGCGAAAAGACACGAGCCGATTTCCCCGAACCGCCTCCCGCCTTCGCCAGCCTCGACGAGGTCACACAGGCCTACGAGCAGCGCTTGCTCGATCAGCGCGAGGTGCCGGCCAAGAGGACTGAGGGTCTCGCGGCCTTCACCCGCAGTGTCATCGAGGTTCGTCTGAATGACGGCCGCCGGGTCGTCACGACCATGGGCCGCGCCATCTTCAACATGCACGTAGAAGAGGGCCTTCGCGAGCTGCTGGGCGACGACTTCGACGAGGCGAGCTTCGGCTTCCTCAACCTCACCGTCAATAAGAGGCGACTGACAGCCTTCATCGGCGACCTTGTGGGCACCTACGGTGCGACCAAGGTCGCCCGCCTGCTCGACGTCTTCAAGAGCGTCGGCTTCGAGTACGCGACCCGGGCCGCCGTCACGGTCTCCAAGAACGACGTCGTCATTCCTCCCGACAAGTGGGAGATCCTGGAACGTCGCGAGAACGAGGCGGCGCAGTTGATGCGCAACTACATGGAAGGCTGGCTCACCGACGGTGAGCGGCGCGCCAAGACCGAGGATATCTGGCGTGATGCGGACATAGAGATCACGGCCGCCACTCAGAGGAACTTCAATCCTCTCAACCCCATCTACATGATGGCGACTTCGGGCGCCCGCGGCGACATCAAGCAGCTTCGCCAGCTTGCCGGCTGGCGTGGCCTGATGGCCAACCCAAAGGGCGAGATCATCGAAAGACCCATCAAGTCGAGCTTCATCGAGGGGCTTTCGGTACTCGAGTTCTTCGTCTCGACCCACGGCGCCCGCAAGGGTCTGGCCGACACCGCCCTGCGCACCGCTGACTCAGGCTACCTCACGCGGCGTCTGGTCGACGTTTGCCAGGATGTCACTATTCACGAAGACGACTGTGGCACCCACGAGACGTTCCCCGTCTCGCCTTGGTCGCGGCGGCGCGACATCAATTCGGCTCTCGATGGCCTGTTCCTGGCAGAAGATGTACGGCGTCAGCCTGAGGGATCGCAGCCGAAGGTGGCCAAGAAGGCGGGCGGCAAGAAGGCGAGCGCCAAGAAGACCGCTGCCGCTCAACCTCTCGTCATCGCCAAGGGCACACAGATCGGGGCGGCCGAGAAGAGCGACCTGCGTAGCGTCTTCGGTCAGGCGCCCAACGCCAAAGTGCGTATGAAGACCAGCAAGACCGCCAAGAAGGCCGAGGAGATCCCCGTCTGGGTGCACGACGTCAACGAGAACCTGTGGGGTCGATACCTCGGTGCGCCGATCGTCGACGAGTCGACCGGTGAGATCATCTTCGGACGAGACACGCTCATCAGCGACGAGGTGAGCGCCGCCATCATAGAGGTCCTGCAGCGTGGCAGCGACCCCGACCCGATGGTCCCCGTGCGTGGGGTCATCAAGTGCGACTGTCCGCTGGGCGTCTGCCAGAAGTGCTACGGCTACAGTCTGGCCAACAGCGCTGAGTCGGAGATCGGCGACGCGGTCGGCCATATCGCGGCTCAGTCCATCGGCGAGCCGGGCACACAGCTCACCATGCGTACTTTCCATACTGGCGGTGTGGCCGGAGCCGACATCACACACGGCCTGCCGCGTGTCACGGAGCTCTTCGAGGCGCGCAAGCCCAAGGGGGTGGCGCGCATATCCGAGGTTTCCGGTGTCGTCACTGTCGAGATCAGCGAGCGCACCGTGACGGTCACCGTCACGCCCGACGAAGGCGCGGCCAAGTCCTACCTGTTCTCATCGCAGATCCAGTGGGATAAGACCGGGCTGGTACAGGACGGCGACTGGATCAACGAGGGCGACCCGCTGGTTCCGGGACCGGTCTACCCGGCGGACTACCTCCGGCATGCCGGAGGTACCAAGCTGGAACGCTACCTCGTCGACGAGGTCCAGGCGGTCTATCGCTCTCAGGGTGTCGACATCAACGACAAGCACATCGAGTTGATCGTGCGTCAGATGATGAAGAAGGTGCGCATCGTGACGCAGGGCGACACGACCTTCCTGCCGGGTGCGCTCGTCGATAGGTTCTCCCTGGCTACCGAGAACGTGCGGGTCGTCGATGAGGGCGGCGAACCGGCCGAGGCCGAACAGGTGATCCTCGGCATCACCAAAGCGTCGTTGGCGACCGAGAGTTGGTTGTCCGCGGCCTCCTTCCAGGAGACCACCAAGGTGCTCACCGACGCAGCCATCGAGGGTCGCGTCGACAACCTCGTGGGCCTGAAAGAGAACGTCATCATCGGCAAGCTCATCCCGGCAGCTACGGGACTGCGCCGGTATCGGTCGATCGAGATCGAGTCGGCGTGGAAGGCTGAGGCACACGAGGCCGCCATCGAGGCGCTGGGCGGCTTCGCGCCTCCCATGGAGGAGTCGCCGCTGTGAAGTGACGAGTGGCGGCCGCAAGGCGTTCGCCTTGCGGCCGCCGCTCGGAATTGCTAGACTATTCGACTGCTGTCTCAGTGGCAGCGTCCCGACGCGAATCACCCAGAAGAAGAGGCTGCATGACCACCATCAACCAGCTTGTCCGCAAGGGCCGCGAGAACAAGATCAAGCGCGGCAAGACCCCGGCCCTCAAGGGCTCTCCGCAGAAGCGGGGCGTCTGCACTCGCGTGTACACGCACACACCCAAGAAGCCGAACTCCGCTCTGCGCAAGGTGGCTCGCGTCAGGCTGACCAATGGCATCGAGGTCACGACGTACATACCGGGTATCGGACACAACCTTCAGGAGCACTCAGTGGTCCTCGTGCGCGGCGGCCGGGTCAAAGACCTGCCGGGGGTACGTTACAAAGTCATCCGCGGCACTCTCGATACGGCCGGGGTCTCTGACCGTCGGCAGGCGCGGTCCAAGTACGGCGCCAAGGGCGGCAAGTCATGAGAGGCGGGGAGTAAGTCATGCCACGTCGCGGAACCATCGTACGCCGGGAAGTTCTTCCCGACCCCGTCTACAACAGCAAGCTTGTCACGCAGGTCATCAGCAAAGTCCTGCTTGACGGCAAGAAGGGCACCGCCGAGCAGATCGTCCACGGCGCTCTGGAGATCGTTCGCGGCAAGACAGGGCGCGACCCGGTCGAGGTGCTGCAGGAAGCCATCCAGGCCCTCACCCCGCATCTCGAAGTCCGCAGTCGTCGAGTCGGTGGAGCCACCTATCAGGTGCCGGTCGAGGTTCCCGGGCGGCGTGCCCGCACATTGGCCATCCGCTGGCTGGTCAACTTTGCGCGCGAGAGGCGCGAAAGAGTCATGTCGGAGCGCCTGGCGGGCGAGATCCTCGACGCTCTTACGGGCCAGGGTGGAGCCTTCAAGAAGAAGGACGACATCTTCCGCATGGCGCAGGCAAACAAGGCGTTCGCCCACTACCGCTGGTAGAGGTGACGGTCGCCTTGCGCCGCTAGACTTCATCCGTAACCGATTCTCTTTGGAGCGTTGCTTCAGGCTGCCCAGACTCATATGAGCAAGACGAAACGACAGTACGCGCTAGAGCGCACCCGCAACATCGGCATCATGGCCCACATCGACGCCGGCAAGACGACGACCACTGAGCGCATCCTCTACTACACAGGCAAGACCCACAAGATCGGTGAGGTCCACGAGGGCGGTGCGGTCATGGACTGGATGGCGCAAGAGCAGGAACGCGGCATCACCATCACGTCAGCTGCTACCACGGTCTTCTGGCGCGACTCCCAGATCAACATCATCGACACACCGGGGCATGTCGATTTCACCGTCGAAGTCGAGCGCAGCCTGCGTGTCCTCGACGGCGCCATCGCTCTTTTCTGCTCGGTAGGCGGGGTGGAGCCGCAGTCCGAAACGGTCTGGCGACAGGCCGACAAGTACGGCATCCCGCGCATCGCCTACGTCAACAAGATGGACCGTATCGGGGCTGACTTTTTTCGCGGCGTCCAGATGATGATCGATCGACTGGGTGCTAATCCGGTCGCTCTTCAGATCCCCATAGGGAGCGAGTCTGAGTTCCGCGGTGTGGTCGACCTCATTGAGATGAACGCCATGGTGTGGGTTGACGAACTGGGCAGCGACTGGGAGACGGTCCCGATCCCGGATGAACTTGTCGACGTGGCGGAGGACTACCACCACCGCCTCATCGACGCGGTGGCCGATCACAGCGACGAACTGACAGAGGCCTATCTCGAGGGTCGGGAGACCGATCCCGTGGTCCTGCGCGACGCTATTCGCGCGGCCACCCTCGATATCTCGATCACGCCGGTACTCTGCGGCTCAGCCTTCAAGAACAAGGGCGTGCAGCCGCTCATGGACGCGATCATCGACTACCTGCCGTCGCCGCTCGACGTTCCGCCCGTCACGGGTCTGCTGCCCGACGGCGGCGAGGCGGTGAGACAGACCTCTGACGATGATCCCTTCTCGGCCCTGGCCTTCAAGGTGATGACCGACCCCCACGTTGGCAAACTTACCTACTTTCGCGTCTACTCTGGGCAGCTTCCGGCTGGGTCCTACGTGTACAACTCAACGAAAGGCCGAAAAGAGCGCGTCAGCCGCATCCTCCAGATGCACGCCAACCATCGCGAGGACCGCGACGTCGTCTACGCCGGCGAGTTGGCCGCGGCTGTAGGCCTGAAGAGCACCAGCACCGGTGACACCCTCTGCGTCCAGAACAAGCCCATCGTGCTTGAATCGATGGTCTTTCCCGAGCCGGTCATCTTTGTGGCCATCGAGCCCAAGACCAAGGTCGACGAAGAGAAGCTGGCGACGTCACTCAGCCGTCTCGCCGAAGAAGATCCGACCTTCAGGGTGTCGACGAACGAAGAGACCGGCCAGACGATCATCGGTGGCATGGGCGAACTCCACCTGGAGATCATCGTCGATCGGCTCTTGCGAGAGTTCCGCGTTGATGCGAACGTCGGTCGGCCTCAGGTTGCCTATCGGGAGACCATTCGCACGTCGGTCGCCAAGGCGGTCGGCCGCTTCGTCCGCCAGACCGGCGGTCGCGGCCAGTACGGGCATGCGGTCCTGAGCCTCGAGCCCAACGAACCCGGCGGGGGTTACGTGTTCGAGAACAAGATCGTCGGCGGCGCTATTCCGCGCGACTACATCCCAGCGATCGATCAGGGCGTCCAAGAGGCCATGACCACGGGAGTCCTGGCCGGCTATCCGGTCGTCGATATCAAGGTAGCCCTTATCGACGGGTCGTATCACGAGGTCGACTCGTCAGAGATCGCCTTCAAGATCGCCGGCTCGCTGGCGTTCAAAGAGGGCGCCAAGAAGGCCAGGCCCGTGCTGCTCGAGCCGGTCATGTCGGTTGAAGTAGTCACTCCGGCGGAGTTCATGGGCGACGTCATGGGCGACCTTAGCTCGCGGCGCGGCCATATCGGGGGCATGGAGCAGCGCGGCAGCGCCCAGGTGATCGACTCCACGGTGCCGCTTTCGATGATGTTCGGCTACGCGACCGACCTGCGGTCAATGAGCCAGGGAAGAGCGACCTACACGATGCAGTTCAAGCACTACTCAGAGGTCCCTTCGGCCATCGCCGCCGAGATCGTTGCGAAGGTAAAGGGAGCCTAGAACACCAGCACCAAGATTGGTTTGCCTTCGTTTGTATCGATGGGGTATACTGCCAGCCTTTGGTGAGAGCGCACTTGTCCACGTGGCCGGGCGTATCTACTGGAGATTGAGATGTACCGCATCTTCCGGGTGTCGGGAAAAGGAGTGAGCTAGATGGCCAAGCAGAAGTTCGACCGCAGCAAACCCCACATGAACGTGGGCACCATCGGGCACGTCGACCACGGCAAGACGACCCTGACTGCTGCCATCACGCTTGTGCTAAGCAAACGCGGCGTCGGCACCACCGAGTTCACGGCGTTCGATCAGATCGACAAGGCGCCCGAAGAGCGCGAGCGTGGCATCACCATCGCGACGGCGCACGTCGAGTACGAGACCGCGAACCGCCACTACGCGCACGTCGACTGTCCCGGGCACGCCGACTACATCAAGAACATGATCACCGGTGCGGCCCAGATGGACGCCGCCGTCCTCGTTGTTGGCGCTGACGACGGCCCCATGCCGCAGACGCGCGAGCACGTGCTGCTCGCCCATCAGGTGAACGTACCGAACATCATCGTCTACATGAACAAGGTCGACCTGGTCGACGACCCCGAGCTCATCGAGCTGGTCGAGATGGAAGTGCGCGAGCTTCTCAGCGAGTACGAGTTTCCCGGCGACGACCTTCCGGTCATCAAGGGCTCGGCGCTCAAGGCGCTCGAGTGCGGCTGCGGCAAAGACGACTGCGAGTGGTGCAAGAGCATCATCGAGCTCACCGAGGCTCTTGACTCGTATCTGCCGCAGCCCGAGCGCGACGTTGACAAGCCGTTCCTCATGCCGGTCGAAGACGTGTTCACCATCACCGGCCGCGGCACCGTCGCTACCGGTCGTATCGAGCGCGGCATCGTCAAAGTCGGCGAAGAGATCGAGATCGTCGGCATGATGGACAAGCCCATGAAGACCACGGTCACTGGGGTCGAGATGTTCCGCAAGCTGCTCGACGAGGGACGCGCCGGCGACAACGTCGGCGTGCTCCTGCGCGGCACCAAGCGCGAAGAGGTCGCACGCGGCATGGTCTGCGCCAAGCCGCGCAGCATCACCCCGCACACGCACTTCAAGGCTCAGGTCTACGTTCTGTCCAAGAACGAAGGCGGGCGGCATACACCGTTCTTCAACGGCTATCGCCCGCAGTTCTACTTCCGTACCACAGACGTGACCGGCGTCGTCACCCTCGAAGAGGGCGTCGAGATGGTCATGCCTGGCGACAACACCGAGATGGAAGTCAAGCTCATCACCCCGATCGCCATGGAAGACGGTCTGCGCTTCGCCATCCGCGAAGGCGGTCGCACCGTGGGTGCCGGGGCGATCTCGAAGATCATCGAATAGCCGCATAGGCAGCTCATCATTGGGCCAGGCGTGTCGGCCCCAAAAGGTCGACACGCCTGGCTATGTGAACCGGAGAAGAAGGCAGAAGGTGGCTCAGCAGAAGATCCGCATAAGGTTGAAGTCCTACGATCACCAGTTGATCGAGCGCAGCGCGCAATCCATCGTTGAGACGGCGCAACGCAGCGGGGCGACCATTACCGGCCCGGTCCCCTTGCCGACCGAGAAGAACGTTTACTGCGTTATCAAGAGCCCGTTCAAAGACAAGGACTCGCGCGAGCACTTTGAGATCCGCACCCACAAGCGGCTCATCGACATTCATCAGCCGACGCCCAAAACGGTCGACCAGCTCATGCGGCTCGACCTGCCCGCCGGCGTTCACATCGAGATCAAGCTCTAGAGGTCATGACCGGCATCATCGGAAAGAAGCTCGGCATGACTCAGCTGTTCGACGAGAACGGCAATCGCATCGCAGTCACCGTCGTCCTCGCGGGGCCTTGCCCCGTCACCCTGGTTCGCACGAGCGACGTGGACGGCTATGAAGCCGTTCAGCTCGCCTTCGAGGACTGCAAGGACAAGTCGCTGACCAAGGCCGAGCTCGGCCACCTCAAGAAGGCCGGACTCAAGCACGGAAAGAAGCATCTCGCTGAGTTCCGCGGCGTCAGCGGCCTCAAAGTCGGCGACACGGTCACCGTCGAAGCGTTCGAAGACGGTCAAGAAGTCTGCGTATCAGGTGTTTCAAAGGGCAAGGGCTTCCAGGGCACCATCAAGCGACACAGGTTCCATCGCGGTCCCGTCTCCCACGGTTCGCACAATGTCCGTGCGCCGGGCTCGATAGGCGCCAGCGCATACCCGGGCCGAGTGTTCAAGGGCAAGAAGATGGCTGGCCACATGGGGGCTCGCAAGGTCACTCAGGCCGGCTTGCACATCGTCGCCAGAGACCCCGAGAATCATCTGCTGCTCATCAAGGGGGCTGTTCCCGGAGCCCGGAACGCCGTCGTCGTAGTCAAAGGCATGTGATCGTGGCTGACGAGAAACAGACAAAGAGCGCCGCCGCGTCCCAGGCAGAGCCCACCAAGGCGAAAGCCGTGAAGCCGGCCGCCAAGAAGCCCGTGGCGGCGAAGACCCCCGCCAAGAAGCCGGTGCCCAAGAAGCCGGCCGCCAAGAAGCCGGTAGCCGCGAAGACCCCCGCCAAGAAGCCGGTAGCCGCGAAGACCCCCGCCAAGAAGCCGGCCGCCAAGAAGCCGGTAGCCGCGAAGACCCCCGCCAAGAAGCCGGTAGCCGCGAAGACCCCCGCCAAGAAGCCGGCCGCCAAGAAGCCGGTAGCCGCGAAGGTCCTGAGCGACGCGCCAAAGGCCAAGGTCGCTCCGACGAAGAAGGTGGTCGTGAAAGCCGAGCGCGAGGTCGTGCGCAGGGCGCCCGACGCGCGGACGGCGGTCGTAGTCGACGCCAAGGGCAAGAAAGTCGACGAGCTCTCGCTGGCGGTTGACCTGTTTGGTCTCCGGCCAAGTGTCCCGCTGCTGCATCTCGCGGTTCGCGCGGAGCAGGCGGCGCGACGTCGCGGCACGGCGTCGTCCAAGTCGCGTGGCGAAGTCGCGGGCTCGACCGCAAAGCTCTATCGACAGAAGGGCACCGGGCGCGCTCGTGTGGGATCCCGCAAGTCGCCGACCCGGGTCGGCGGAGGGGTCGCCTTTGGCCCCCGGCCACACAGTTTCGACATCAAGATCAATCGCAAGGCCGCCTCGAAGGCCCTCGCCATGGCGCTCTCCGATCGCGCCGAGAGCGGCAGCATCTTCGTAGCGCGCGACTTGGAACTTACCGAGCCAAGTACGGCTGTCGTGAACGACCTGCTCGTAGGTCTCGACATCCCGGTCCCGGTCCTGGTGGTCACCGAAGACGAGCCGGTCATCACAAAGTCGGTCCGCAATCTTTGGTATGCGGAGCCCACCGAGCTGAGTCGACTCACCGTTGAGCAGGTGCTGCGCGCCCGCACGCTGGTCGTGACCGAGAAGGCATTCACCGTCCTCGCCGGAGCGCGGTCATGACGGACGCCGAGAAGATCATCATCAGGCCGATCGTCTCTGAGAAGAGCTACGCCCAGATCGACCACAACCGGTACACGTTCGAGGTGCACCCCAAGGCGCACAAGACCATGATCGCACAGGCTATCGAGCAGCTGTTCGACGTGAAGGTCGTCTCCGTGGCCACCGCGCACGTGCGTTCCAAGCCGCGGCGCCGCGGCCAGACCACCGGTCGCAGTGCAGCCTGGAAGAAGGCCATCGTCCAGCTGTCGCCGTCTGACAAGATCGACTTCTTCGAGGGCAGGTAAGTGGGCATCAAGAGATTCAAGCCGACCTCACCCGGTCGCCGCTTCATGTCGGTCGAGACGTTCGGGGAGATCACGCGCATCCGGCCCGAGCGCTCTCTGGTCGAACCGCTCAAGCGCACCGGTGGCCGCAACAACAACGGGCGTATCACTACCAGGCACAAGGGTGGCGGCCACAAGCGTCGCTATCGCGTCATCGACTTCAAACGTGACAAGGACGGCATCCCTGCGAAGGTGGCCCACATCGAGTACGATCCCAACCGGTCGGCGCGCATCGCGCTGCTGCACTACGTCGACGGCGAGAAGCGGTACATCCTCTGTCCGCGGAGCCTCGGCATCGGCGATATGGTCGAGTCTGGCCCCAACGCCGACATCAAGCCGGGCAACGCGCTTCCGCTCGAGAACATCCCCTCGGGAACGACCATCCACAATATCGAGCTCAACGAGGGTCGTGGCGGTCAGCTCGTACGCAGCGCCGGGACAAGCGGACAGCTTCAGGCCAAAGAGAAGGGTCACGGTGTCGTGCGGCTTCCCTCTGGGGAGCTCCGCCGCATACGTCTTACCTGCCGCGCCACGGTGGGCGAGCTGGGTAACGAAGACCACTCGAACATCAGTGGCGGCAAGGCGGGGCGCAGCCGTTGGCGCGGCGTGCGACCGACTGTACGCGGCACGGCCATGAACCCGGTTGACCATCCGCACGGCGGTGGCGAAGGCAAGACCACTGCCGGCCGGCATCCGGTGACCCCGTGGGGAGTCCCGACGCTGGGCTACCGCACGCGCTCCAAGCACAAACAGTCAGACAAGTACATCATCCGCGGCCGCAAGCGCGGCAAGCACTCGTGACGCGGCAGGAGGAGACCTCTTGAGCAGGTCAGCGAAGAAAGGTCCGTTCGTCGATGAGCGCCTCATGAAGCGCATCGTCGCGATGAACGAGTCCGGTCAGAAGAAGATGATCAAGACGTGGTCGCGTGCCTCGACCGTCTTCCCCGAGATGGTCGGTCATACGATCGCCGTCCACGACGGTCGCAAGCACGTCCCTATCTTCATCAGTGAGTCGATGGTCGGTCACAAGCTGGGCGAGTTCGCGCTGACGCGCACGTTCCGCGGCCACATCAGGGGCGATCGCGCGGCGAGAAGGTAGTCGATGGCAGTCAAAGCACAGGCAAAGTACGTCCACGTCACTCCGCGCAAGGCGCGCGAGGTGGTCGATCAGATACGCGGCAAATCGGTCGAAGACGCGCGTACGACGTTGTTCTTCATCAATCGCGCGGCAGCCAAGACTGTGGCCAAGGTGCTGAACTCGGCCGTAGCTAACGCTGAGAACAACAACAGCCTCGTGGCTTCTGACCTGTTCGTGAAGGCGGCCTACGTTGATGAGGGTCCGACTCTCAAGCGTTGGCGTTTTCGCGCCATGGGTCGGGTCAACCGCGTTCGCAAGCGCACGAGTCACATCACGATCATGCTTGACGAGAAGGGAGGTCGCGCTTAATGGGTCAGAAAGTCCATCCCGGCGGCTTCCGCGTCGGCGTTATCCACGACTGGAAGTCTCACTGGTACTCCGAGAAGGAATTCAAGCACTATTTGGCGGAGGACGAACGCATTCGCCTGCATATCCAGGGCAAGCTGGCCCACGCCGGTATCTCTCGGATCATCATCCGCAAGGATCAGAACAACGTGACCGTTGACATCCACACCGCGCGCCCCGGCATCGTGATCGGAAAGAGCGGGTCTGAGGTCGACGCCTTGCGTAAAGAGATGCACGCCATGACGGGAAAGAACGTCCAGGTCAACATCGTCGAAGTGAAGCGCCCCGAGCTTGATGCCGTGCTGGTCGCTCAGTCCATCGCCGAGCAGCTTGAGAACAGGGTCGCCTTTCGACGTGCCATGAAGCGGGCCCTGACGAGCGCTATTCGCTCGGGTGCGGTCGGCATGCGCGTCAAGTGCAGCGGTCGCCTCGGCGGCGGCGAGATGGCGCGCAGCGAGCACTACAGCGAGGGTCGAGTACCGCTCCACACGCTGCGCGCTGACATCGACTATGGCTTCAAAGAGGCCAAGACGACCTACGGTCGGATCGGCGTGAAGGTGTGGATCAATAAGGGCGAGATCATGCCCGAGGGATATCCATCGGCCAAACGCGACGAGAGTGACAGTCGACCCGATGATCGGGCGCAGCGCCGGCGTCCGCCGAGGCAGCCGCGCGATCGCCGTGGCGGCCAGGGAGCGTAGAAAGAGCCAGCATGCTACTGCCTAAGCGAGTCAAGTATAGAAAGCATCACCGCGGACGTATGGGCGGTCCGGCCAGGGGCGGCACCGGCGTCGACTTCGGCGACTATGGCCTGAAGGCGCTCGAGCCGGCGTGGATCACCAGTCGGCAGATCGAGGCGGCTCGTATCGCCATGACCCGCTACATCAAGCGTGGCGGCAAGGTGTGGATCAACGTCTTTCCGCATAAGCCCGTGACCAAGAAGGCGGCCGAAACACGCATGGGTGGCGGCAAGGGTTCGCCCGACCAATGGGTCGCCGTGGTCAAGCCCGGCAAGGTCATGTTCGAGCTGGCCGGCGTCACTGAACCGGTCGCCCGCGAGGCGATGAGGCTGGCGATGCACAAGCTCCCCATCAAGTGCAAGTTCGTGACGCGGGAGGACGATCTCTTTGAAGGCTAAGCAGCTACGAGAACTCTCCGATGAGGAGTTGGCCGTGCGTATTCGCGACACGCGCAAGGAGCTGTTCAACCTTCGCTTCCAGCATGCGACGGGTCAGCTCGACAATCCGCACAAGCTCACGACGACCAGGCGCGAGATAGGGCGCCTGCTTACCGTGCAGCATGAACGCGACGACATACGCGAGGCTGCGGCTTCGGGTGGTGAGGCGTGATGGCAGAGAAGAAGGTTGAGACCAGCAGCAAGGCCTCGACGCCGGCCAAGAAGGCTTCGGCGGCGCGTAAGACCGCTGCCAAGAAGCCGGCCGCCAAGAAGGCGGCCGCAAAGAAGGCTGCCGTCAAGAAGGTGGCCGTCAAGAAGCCGGCCACTGCTGCAGCCAAGGGCGGGACCAAGAAGGCGCTGCGCCCGAAGGCTGTACGCCCTGCACCCGAGCGAGTCCCGGGTCGCAAAGAGCGCCGCGGTATCGTGGTCAGTTCCGCGATGAACAAGACGATCGTGATCCGTATCGACAGCGTACGGGCGCACGACCGCTACGGCAAAGTAGTACGGCGGTCGTCAAGATTGCACGTTCACGACGAACAGAACGTCGCCGGCGTGGGTGACACCGTTCGTGTGGTCGAGACTCGGCCGCTGTCCGCCACCAAGCGTTGGCGTCTTCTCGAGGTTCTCGAGAAGGCGAAGTAGGCGAGAGACGGTAGAGACGACAGATGATCCAGACTGAGTCAAGACTGCGGGTCGCCGACAACACCGGCGCGCGTGAGATCCTTTGCATCAGAGTCCGCGGGGGCTCGCGCCGACGGTACGCAAGAGTCGGGGACATCATCGTCGGCACGGTCAAATCGGCGACTCCGGGTGGCAGCGTCAAGAAGGGCGAGGTCGTCACGGCCGTGGTCGTGCGGACCAAGAAGGAGTTCGGTCGCAAAGATGGCACGTATATTGCGTTTGACGAAAACGCTGCCGTCCTGATCGATAATCAGAATAATCCGCGCGGCACGCGCATCTTCGGTCCCGTGGCGCGCGAGCTGAGAGAAAAGAACTTTATGAAGATAGTCTCGTTGGCTCCCGAAGTCCTGTGACGAGACGGTACCGCTGGAGAGCAGAGGAACCATGCCCAATCTGAAGATTCGCAAGGGCGACCAGGTGATGGTCGTCACTGGCAAAGACGCCGGCAAGAGCGGCAAGGTGCTCAGTGTCGACCGCGAGAAAGCACGCGTGGTCGTCGAGCGGATCAACATGATCACCAGGCACACGCGTCCAAACCCGAAGAAGAACCCGCAGGGCGGTAAGGTCCACCACGAGGCCGCCATCGACGCCTCGAACGTGATGGTGGTCTGTCCCGCTTGCGGCCAAGCGACTCGTGTCGGCTATCGGGTGGCGGCCGACGGCACCAAGGTGCGGCGTTGTCGCCGCGCACATTGCAGCAGAGACATAGACAAGGCGTAGGGACCTATGAAGACAGCAACCTCACGACTCAAAGCGAAGTACGCCAGCGAAGTGGTCCCCGCCCTTCGCGAGCGCTTCGGCTACGACAACATCATGCAGGTCCCCAAGGTCACCAAAGTGACCGTGAACATGGGCGTCGGCGAGGCAAAGACGAACGCCAAACTGCTCGACGACGCGGTCGAGGAGCTGGCGCTCATCACCGGCCAGCGGCCGGTCGTCACGCGGGCACGCAAATCCATAGCCAGCTTCAAACTGCGGGAGGGGATGGCCATCGGCTGCAAGGTCACTCTGAGAGGCGAGCGCATGTACGAGATGATCGATCGTCTGGTCTCAATCTCGCTGCCGCGGATCCGCGATTTCCGGGGTATCTCGCCGCGGCAGTTCGACGGCAGGGGCAATTTCGCGATGGGGATCCGCGAGCAGAGCATCTTTCCGGAGATCGACTACGATGACGTCGATCAGGTCCGTGGCATGAATATTGTGATCACAACGTCGGCCAAGACCGACGAAGAAGGCCATGCCCTGTTGTCGCTGCTGGGCATGCCGTTTCGCGAGAGCTAGGAGCTAGCGCATGGCGAAGACATCCATGGTTGTGAAACAGCGTCGCCAGCAGCGATACAGCACGCGCGAGTACAATCGTTGCGCGCGCTGCGGGCGGCCACGCGGCTACTTCCGCAAGTTCGGAGTATGTCGCATATGCCTGCGTGAGCTCGCTCACGAAGGCGTTATCCCCGGTCTCACCAAGTCGAGCTGGTAAGGGGGCGAGCAAGAGTGTCAATGACCGATCCCATAGCCGACATGCTCACCCGCATCCGTAATGCGAACAAGGCGACGCATACCGAAGTCGAGATTCCGACCTCACGTATGAAGGTGGATATCGCCAAGCTGATGCACGAGCAGGGGTACATCGTCGGCTACAAGATCAAGCCGGCGCCGGTGGGCGAGGTCCTCGTGATCACGCTCAAGTACGGCAAAGGCCGCGAGCGCGTGATCT
>Ga0315283_10002232_pt1 | contig 16102 bp, 10 predicted proteins | sample YL17G09_0_MG_FD_204541 | JGI IMG/M metagenome (GOLD analysis project Ga0315283, IMG submission 204541) | Sediment microbial communities from Yellowstone Lake, YNP, Wyoming, USA - YL17G09_0 | ecosystem: Environmental > Aquatic > Freshwater > Lake > Sediment | place: USA: Wyoming | collected... | reverse complement strand
CGCAGGTGGGCCGCGTACGTCGCGATGGAGGCGTGGCCGACGTAGTAACAAGACGCGATGCGCCCCAGGTCGGTGGGGGAGATGGCGGCCGACCGCCGGTCGTACCGCACCAGGCCAGCCCGGTCCAGGACCGCCGCCGCGGAGTGGGCCAGGTCCAACCGGCGGGAGCGCAGGGAGGGGTCGGTGTCCAGGTCGGACGGCGGCACGCCGTACAGGGCGGGCGCGCACAGCATGCGGACGTGGAGGTAAGTGCAGCCCAGCCAGGCGACCGCGTCGTCGATCGAGGAGACAGTCCCCAGTGCCACCTCCGCGTTCAGGGCGTCGGCCAGGCGGGACCCCATCTGGGATTCGATGGGCAGCTGCTGGTTGAGCAGGGACAGGTAGTACTGCAGCTCGGCGTGCCCCGTGATGATGATGCCCTCCCCGAACGAATCGTACTGCGGCCGCCCCGCCCGCCCAAACATTTGCATCACGTCCAGGGGGCTCAACTCCGTCCACCCGCCCTGTTCGGGCGAGTACACCTGGGTGCCTTTGATGATGACAGTGTGGGCGGGCAGGTTGACGCCCCAGGCCAGGGTAGCCGTGGAGACGAGCACGGACACGTGGCCGTCCGAGAACAGGTCCTCCACCAGCGTGCGGTCCGCCCGGGACATGCCGGCGTGGTGGATCGCGATTCCGTACGGGAGGAGGTCTGCCAAGGCGCCGTCCTTGGCCGCGCCGGCTTCCGTTTGCAGGATCTCCGCGGACGCACCGCCCGGTTTTACCAGGGCGGCCGCGACGCCGCCGTCCCGGACGGCCTCGTCCCGCAGGTAGCGTGCCGTTTTTGCGGTCTCCTTGCGCGAGTGCACAAAGACCAGCACCTGGTGCTTGCCCGCCGCGCCCGCGACCTTGCCGTAACAGATCTCGTTCATCAGGGCCAGGCGTTGCAAGGGCTTACGGACGGAGACGCCGATGTACTGGGACGCTAGCGGGCAGGGGCGGTAGGCGTTGTCGAAGAAGAAGAGGCCTTTCGCCGGGTCGACCCGCAGAAAAGACGCAACGTCCTCATAGTTCGGCAGCGTCGCGCTCAGACCCACCAGGCGGACGTGCTCGCCGCCCGCCTCCACGCCGCGCAGGGTGCGCGACACCAGGGCCTCCAGGACGGGGCCCCGCCCGTCGTGGAGGAGGTGGACCTCGTCGATGATCATGAGGCGCAGGTTGGCCGTGTGGGGCGCCGCCCGCTCGCCGCCCGCTTTCCGGGTGATGATGTCCCATTTTTCGGGCGTGGTCACGATGATCTGGGCCGCCGCGATCTCGGCCCGGGTCAGGGAGGCATCGCCCGTGAGCTCCCGCACGGTCAGGCCGTAGGGCGCCAGCCGCTTGGTGAAGTTGCCGACCATTTCGGAGACTAGGGCCTTCATGGGCGCGACGTACACGCACTTGAACGAGGAGGTGTCGATCGGGCCGATCGGGTCGTCGCCGTCGCCGCCGCTGCCCCGCCTGGCCAGCCCGATCTGGTGCAGGATGGTCAGCATGGCGACGTTGGTCTTGCCCGCCCCCGTCGGCGCGCACAGGAGCAGGTTGTCGGACCCGAACAGGGCGGCATCGCACACGCGCGACTGGATGCGGTTGAGGGACGGCATGCCCGCAAAGGCCGGGCGGGCCCAGGGCGGCAAGTCCGCCACCGGGCGCAGGGCCTCCCCGTCCGCAAAGGGCGGGGCGGCGGCGGCCGGGATGTGGACCTCCTCGTACCCCTTGAAAGCGGACCGGAAGGAGCCGGGAGGCAGGTCGCACCGGGTGTTGGTCATCGTGTGGGCGCCGCCCGCAAAGGCCAGGGAGTCCAGGTCGACCTCGTGCAGGCCGCCCGGCGCGGCGGCGGCGTCGGTGGCCTGGACATCACCGGTCGCGACCGTGATGCCCGCCGCTTCCGCCCGGATGCGGGCCTCCGCCGCGTCCTGGCGCTGGCGGGCCGTCAGCCGCGTCGCGCGCAGCGCGGCCAGCGCTGCCGCGGCCTCCGGCCCGGCCGCCGCCATCTCCGCCTCCACGCCCGCGCGCCCGGCCTCGCCGGCCGCCCGGGCACGCCGCATGCACCAGACGATGGCGTGCCGGGCGGCGACCAAGGTTTTGACCAGCGGGAAGTGGCCGAAATCAAAGAGGCGGACGAGCGCGTCCTCCGCGGCCGGGCCGGACCCGGCCGCCTCCAGGGCCGCCAGCGCCCGCCCCGCCAAGTCCTGGGCGCCCGCCTCGTCCAGGGCGGCCCCGTACGACACTGCCACCGCCCGCTGCAGCCAGTGCGCGTCAATGTCTTGGGGGTGGACGCCCCCAAAGGCGGCCGCGGCGGCCGCATCGGCGTCGGCAGGGGCAGCAGTGGACGGGGCGGGCGCGCCGCGGACGGCGCCGGGAAGGGGGCCGGCCTCGTCCTCGCCGTCTTCGTCCCGGTCGGGCTCGACGACCTCGTCGATGCCCGAGTCGCCGCCCTCGTCGGACTCGTCGCCCTCAAACTCGACGGCGACCCCGATTTCTTCATCCAGGCCGCCGTCGCCGCCGTCGCCACCTCCAGGCGCGCCGACGCCGCCGGCAGCGCCCCCGCCGCCCACGGGCGCCCAGTCGGTGATGAGCTTGCCCAGGGCGACCAGCTGGGCAAAGCGCTCCGGGGCCAAGGGGCCCAGCAAGCCCTCCACCTCCCGCTGCTTGTCCGGGTCTTTCACGCCGTCCGCCTTGAGCGTGGCGAGGACCTCGTCCGCCGCGCCGTGGAGGACGTCCGCAGGCTGGTCCCCAAACTGGCGGGCGACGAGGCCGAGCAGGGCCTCAAAGGCTTCCCGGGTTTCCCGAGTTTTGGGGCGGTAGCCAGCCGCGGCGTCCAGGTCGAGGACGGTGTCGGTGGCGCCCTGGAAGTGTGTGTAAAAAATGGAGAGAGAGACGGAGGGTGAGAAGGAGTAAGGGGGGGGGGGCGCGGGGTTGGTCCGGCTGCCCGCCGTCGTTCCTGCGCTCCGCGTGTCTCGCCTCTCTCTTCCCACGCTCCCTTTTACTACTCACCCGGCGCGCCCGCTTAGCACCGCCGCCGGCATCCCAGTCCTCGCCCCCGCCGCCCTTGGCCGCCACCTCCCGCTTGGATTTGGCTTTCGCCTTGCGTTCGGCCAGGCCGTCGGGCGCGTCGAAGCGGACCCGGTCGCCCATGCGGTGCAGGCGCCCGGCCAGGGTTTCCGGGGCGCCCGACGGTTCGGCGGGGCCCCGGGACCGGTCCGCGGTCAGGACCAGGTTGGAATTCTGATAGAGGAGGAGACAGGAGAGATGAGGGAAAGGGCGTGAGCGCATGCCGTCGATCCGCACGCTGCCGGGGCCCTGGACACCCGACCGCGACCGAGTCGCCGTGGTCCAGGCGCGCAAACCTCCATCCAACACTAGCCAGAACAGAGTTCGGGCGTCCTGACGGGCACAATACGACCAGCGCACGCCCCCTCACACCCGCCGCACCCCGCTCGCACCCCGCTCGCATCTGCCACGCCGGCTGCCACCCTTCTTTTTTCCTCCTCTTCTTCTTTTTCTTCTCACCGCCTGGTAGTCAAACTGCTTGGCCCGGGCCGCCGCCTCCGCGCCGCGGTCGCCCATGGTTGATGATGTAGGTGGTATGTGTGTGTATGTGTAGTGTGTGTGTGAGCGCGTTGAGCTTTTTTGTGAGGCGCCGCCTCGCTGGGAAATAAAAAAGAAGAACAATGACCTCTACTCCTGTCGCCCCGACCTGTCCCCCCTCGTTTTTCTTTTCTTTTCTTTTCTGCTACGGCTGCAACGGCTTTTCACTGCCCGTCAACAGGCCCGCGCTGTACAGGGCCAGCCCGGCCGCGCCGGCCAGCCAGGCCAGGCCCCGGTACCGTTCCCCCATCACCCGGTCGGCGTTGGCCTCCTCAAGGGCGGGCTCGGGCTGTGGTGAGGCCACCCCGCCCTCCTCGCCCTCCTCATCCGCCGTCGCCGTGCCGGCACCGCCGCCCTCCCCATCAACGCCACCCCTCCCAGGCAAAGCCCGCAGCGCCAGGCTAGCCACCTCCACGCCGACCCCCACCGCCAGCGCCCCAAAGATCAGGACGGGAATGGTGAGCGTGGCCGGGTCGGCGAGCGACTCGGGGAAAAACAGGCGGCGGGCCGCGTCCGCCGCGTCGGCAGCGGAGGGGAAGGTGAGCGATGCACCACCGGGATTGGCTTCGGGGACACGCCGGGGGATGGCGTCCACGATGCGCGGCAGGTAGTCCCGCCACGAGGCGGCGAGGCGCGTGGGCGAGGAGGAAGAGGAGGAGGAGGAGGAGGGGCCGCGTGGTTGAGGCTGCAAGTCGGGCGGCGGCGGTATCAAAAACAAGGCCCGCCCACCGCCCGTCCTCCGCACGGACCCGACCCAACCATGACTGATTGAGGCTGGGCCGGCTGCAGCCCTGGAAGTGGCCATTGGCGTGTGGCAGGCTTCTGGTGGGGCGTGGGCCGTGGGGGTGCTTGTTCTAAAAAAAGAGTGTGGGTCGCATTCTCTCTCTCGCTCCGCTCTCGTTTTTCCCGGGGCATTCTTCCACACACAAACACACATTTCCGCGACACGCCCACCACCCTTTCCCTGGCACGCCATGTGCGCACACTGGGTCAGCTGCTGACAGCGACAAGTGTATCGCACGCCGGGCCTGTGCGCGCACGTGTAGCTGAACGGCAAGCGCGCGCGCGCGCGACGGAAGAAAAGAGAGCGCCAGCGCGGGGACCCCCCCCGGCACACACACACAAAAACGCTCTTTCGACCCCCTCCTCTCTCGCCTCCCCATGACGACAACCCTCCCCCCTGCCGCCGCGGCCACCCTCCTCTCCCCTCGCCCCGCCGCCGAATCCCTGTCCGCCGCCGCATCCCGCTTCTTCAGCGCGGCCGCCTCGGCCGCCGGGCGGGGCGGGCCCCCAGAGGAGGCGGTGGGCGTGGCGGTGCGCGCGGCGACCGCGGCCCTGGTGGGCGGGGCCGCCCACCCGCCGCTCACGCCCGCCGGCCGCCTGACCGCCCTGGTCGTCCTCGCGGAAGCGGGCGCCACCGGCACCCTGGCCCAGGCGCCTAGCACGGACCCGGAGCGGCGCCTGGTCGGGGCGTTGCTGGGCGGCGGCCAGGCCGCCGCCCAGGCGGCCGCCCGGCTGCCCGCCTCGGCCTGGCTGGGCGGTGTGGGCGGTGGTGGGGGCGTGGGCCCGGGCCCGCCGCCGCCGCCGCACGCGGCCCGGGCGACGACGGCCCTGCCCACAGACCCCACACCACCACCAGCGGGCGGTGATGCCATCACCGCCCTGCGCCGGTCCGCCGCCGCCATGGCCTCCGCCCGCCTGGGCAATGCCGGGTCGCTCCTTCTGGCCACCACCGCCGCCCACCCTCTTCCCTCATCCACGACGTCCTCCTGGACGCAGGCCTTTGGCGGGCCGGCCAGCCCGCCGACGGGCGGGTGGGGTGGCGGCGGGGCGGAGCCTCAACCGTTCAGCCCGGTGGGCCCCTCGCCCCCACCCCCTCACCCCCCTCTTTCCGAGGCGGAGGCGGCTGCCCTGGCGCGCGCCCTGTCTGTCGCCGCGGCCGGCCCCCTCCCCCCTGCCGAGGCCGCCACCGCAGAAGCCTGGCTGGCCCGGCCGGGCGGGGCGGCGGCGGCGGCGGCGACGGTGGCAACGGCCGCGCCGGGGGCGGTGGCCGTGAACGCGCCCCGCCTGGCCGCGGCGGCCGCCGCCTCGTGCGCCGCGTCCGACGGGCGCGGGTGGGCGACGCCCGCCGCGTCGGCCTGGCTCACCGCCCTGGCCGGCGCCGGCCCGGGCCTGGCGTGGGCGGAAGCGTGTGCCGAGCTGGCCCGGGCGGGCAGGCCGCGGGGCGGCGCCAGCGCCGGCACTGCCGGCCGGCCGCCGCCCTCCTTCTCCGCGTCCTGCGTCTCCCGGGCCGCCCGGGCCGCGGGGCGGGCCCCCGACCCGGCCGACCGGGCCCGCCACGCCCGCCTGGCGGTGGCGCTGGTGCGGTCCCTGTTTTTGGGGGGCGACGCCCAGCCTGGTGGCGGCAGCGCGGACGGCGGGTTTGGGCCGGCCGCCGCCGCGGCCTTGCTGGAGGCCGGCGGGCCCAGCCTGCTCGCCGAGGTGGAAGCCTTTTGCGTGGAGCACGCCCGGGTAGGGGAGGCGGCCGCCCTGTTCAGCGAGCTCAAGGGGATGCGGCCTTAGGGAGAGTGTGCGTTTTTGTGGGTGTACGCGATTTTCTTACGTTGGGGGCGGTGGGCGTGGTTTTTCAGGGCGTGAGGAGATTCAGTAGTCTTTTTCGTCGTGCGCATGACAACACGCGCCACGCCTCCTCTCTCTCCCTCCTCTACACCATCACCACCCGGGCCTCCCCCATTAGCCCCGCCTTCAGCAGGGCGGACGCCGGCGGGGCACCCTTCCAGTGCAGGGACAGCGAGAGCAAGCCGGCCGGCAGCACGCCTGGTGCGCTGGCCAGGAGGCCCTTCTTCTTCGACAGGGCGGGGCCGGCACCCTCGCCGCCCACGACCAGCTCAAAGGCCGGCGCGGGCCCGCCATCCTTGCGGGCTGCCAGGCAGGACGCGACCCAGTCATGCACGGCGGCCCCATTGTCGCCGCCCTGAAAGTCTGCTGCCAGCGAGACAGCTTCCGGCAGCCGCACCACGACGCGGGTGGTAGGGGGCGCGCCGCCCGCGGAGGACGAGCCACCCACCGCGGAGGACCCCCGGCGCGACGCGATCCGGGCCAGGCTGGCCGCCCGCTGGGCTGGCGTGGACAGGCGGTCCCGGGCGGACGCGGCGGAGGCGGCCAAGGCCGCCGCGTCGCGCGCCTCGGGCGGCAGGAGGGCGGTGACCCAGGCCGGCGGCTGCACCGCGTCGCCCGGCCGGGGCAGCAGCACGTCCGTGGCCCGGGTCAGCCCCGCGGCCATTGCCGCGGCCGCCCGGCGTCCACCCGACGAGGGCGGGGGGACGAGGGCGCCCGCCTCCTCCCCCTCCTCCTCCTCCTCCCCATCCGCGTGCCCCACGCACGCCGCGTCCGCCGCGGCGTCCGCGCCGCAGGCCGGCACGCGCTGCGTGGACGTGGACCGCAGGCGGGACAGGGCGCGCATGGCCAGCGGGGGCCGAGGAGGAGAGGTGGCGGCAGCGGGAGGCGGGGGGGAGGAGGCGTCGCCGTCCTCCTCATCCTCCTCCACCGTCGCCTGCGCGCCGCGCGGGGCCGCGCCCCCGCCGCCGGTCCCGCCGTACGACAGGGAACTGAACGTGGAGGTCGCCGCCAGGTTGGGCGGCAGGGCGGACCGCAACAGGTCGACGCCCGCCGCCAGGGCCGCCCGGGCGGGCTCGCCCAGGACGGGGGTTTCGGGAGACAGGACGGCAAACCCTTCCGCCCGGGCTTCCGGGTCCCGCCTGGACGCGGACTCGAAGACGACCCGGAAGCCGGACGCTTCCAGCAGTTCGAGGGCGCCCGGCACGCACACCACGCAGGCGTGGACGCGCGGGTTGGCCAGCCGGATGCGCCTGAACCGGGCGTCGCCCGGGTGGGACGCCGCGTTGGCGAGGAGCGCGGCGCACACCCGGGCGGGCCGGTTGTCCGGGGTGGCCAGCAACGTGTCGGCGGCGTGGGATTGGGCGGCCGAGGGTGGGGCGGCACGGACGGGCGGGGCAGGCGGGCCCAGGGGCTTGCGGTGGGGCTGTGGGGTGGGGAAGGCGGATGAGGACGGCGCCGGGTCGAGGGTGGCCTCTTGTTTTCCGCCGCCGCCGAAAAAGGCGAGGCAGCCGCGGCTGGGCATGATCAAAGCCTCACACTGCGCGTGTGCGCAATGGAGGATTGGGACCGGGGACCACGGGCGTCGGTGTCTGTGGGCTGTGAGAGGCCACAGGGATCAAGGGAGGATGTGGGGAGACGAATCTCCCTCTGCTCTGCGAGAGTTGAGTACAATGATTGGGGACGCCCTCACCTATCTATTTTTTTCTACATACACTCTAATGGCCGCCACCGCCGCCGATATCCTTCTTCACCACAAATGCGTCCAACATCCGCTTCTGCTTCTTCACCCCCTGTTTTTTATCAACCTGGTCACCCTGACCACCCCCGCCTCCCTCCACCTTGACCCGCTTCGCCGCCCCCGCCGCCGCCTGCCGCTCAAAGAGCGACCCCAGCGACCCTTTCCGCTGGCGCACGTCCAGCGAGCAGTCGGCCGCCTGGTACCTGACGTTGCCCACCTCTAGCTTGACGGGGTGCGCAGTGAGGGTTGGCCATGCCTCCACCGCGCTCGCGCAGCTCAGCGCCTTCAAGGACGCCGGTGTCGGCCCGCACTCAACGCTCAACCAGGCGCGCACGGCCTCCGGGGTGGGCAGCAGCAGGGGCGCCCGGTCATGCAGCCAGGCCAGGGCCTTGGGAGGGGAGGTCGTCAGAACGGCGTACCGGCGACACGGTGGGTGGTGCGCACCGGCCGCTGCCGAGCCCGGTGGTGGCGGCGTGACGAGGGCCGCCAGAGCGAGCGGGGTGCCGTCCGCCCGGGCCACGTAGTGCGGCTGGGCGGGTGCCGTGCTGCCGCTGGCGTGCCGTTTCCACTCGTAGTACCCGTTTGCAAGAACAACCGCCCGCCCCTCGGGCCCCGCAGCCAGGGCGCGGGCCCAGGTCGGGGTCGCGAACGCGGTCTCCGCCCGGCCGTTCACCAGGATGGTTGATGATGATGACGGCGAGGAATGAGGGGAGGCCGCCCCGCCGCCGCCGCGGGGCACGCCCCAGACCATTGATTCGATGACGATGGTGGGAGAAGAGGTGGGATCGTCGCCGCCGTCACGCACGCCCGTCACCGCGGGCGTGGCCCGTGCAGGCCCCATGTTATGGAGGGGTCTGTAATTTTTCTTTTGTGGCCACGCCAGGTGAGCGCGCGGTTGCTGCTGCTGCTCCTCCCCGCTGGCCGACGGTGGTCCGATGACCGCGGACACGATGTCCTCGTCTGACAGGGTGCAGCGGGTGCGCCCGCACATGGGGTCTGGGAGTGCGGCGGCGAGCCGCGCCCGCACCGGAAAACTTTTGTTTATTATGACAGGCTGTGGATTTCACGTTCTCAGAGCAAAAAAAAAAAAATGAAGTGCTCCACGGCCCGGCTCTCCCGCCGTAGCAGCGCATTGACGCACCAGGGTGTTGCCATATCTAGGCTCACCGTCGTACGCGCTCATCCTGCCCAGAGCGGCGGCGGGTCGCCGACAGTTGGGACGTCGGCACCGAAGAAGCAACGCATCGGCACCGGCGCTGTGGCCGCTGCTGTGCCGACCCCGCCCCAGCAGCAGCCCGCGCCCGCCCAGCCCGCGCCCCCCGCCCTGACCCGCCGCACCGCCTTCACCCGCCTCGCCTCCCTGGCCGCTCTCTCCCTGGCCGCCCCGATCCTCCCCGCCGGGCTCCCGCCCTCCTTCCTGGGCGCGCCCCACCCGGCCGCCGCCGCTACCTTGATGATCGCGGCCGACCGGCTCTCCACCCTGGCCGTCCCGCCGGCCGTCATTGTCTTAGCCGGCGCGCCCGACCCGAAATCTTGGGACCCGAACGATGCCCGCCTGCGCGCGGCCGCCAATGCCCTGCAGTCAGCGCTCAACGCGGAGTCGCTGCCGGCGGAGGAGGCCGCCTGGAGCGCGGTCGTCGCAGAATACAGCCCGCTGATGGAGAGCAGCGCCGGGCCTGCCTCCCAGGGCGCGCCCTGGGCGGCCGACGTCGTCGCCCGGGCGCTGGGCAACCGGGGCAACGCCCGCGCCCGGGCGGGCGGGCGCATGGATGAGGCGCTGGCCGACCTGAACGCGGCGATTGCACTCGCCCCGTACTCGCCCGACCCGGTCCTCAACCGGGGCGTCGTCCTGGAGCAGTCAGGCCGGTTCGATGAGGCGGCCGCAGATTACAAGGCCGTCCTGGCCGCCATCCCGGCCGACCCGTCCGCGTGGAACAACCTGGGCAATGTGGAGGGTCTGCGCGGGAACTGGGTGGAGGCGGAGGCGTGCTTCACCAAGGCCGCGGCCGCCGCGCGCGATTTCTCCTTCACCTCCGCCAACCGGGCGGCCGCCCTGTTCCAGCTGGGCCGGGACGCCGAAGCCATGAAGGAGTTCCGCCGCCTGTTGCGGCGGTACCCGGACTTTGATGACGCGCGCGCCGCGCTGGCCGCCATCCTGTGGGTGCGGGGCGAGGACAGGGCGGCCGCGGAGGACCAGTGGCTGCGCGTGGCCGACCCCCGCTACCGGGACCGGGCCTGGCTGTCGCGGGACCGGCGCTGGCCGCCACGGTTGGTGGACGCGGCGGTGGCGTTGATGGACATCAAGTGATGATGATGAGGTGAAAGGGGGGAAGGAGAGAGGGGAGAGAGAGGAGAGGGAGGAGAGGAGGGGCGTGTGCTGTTAAGGAGTGGGCGGGTGCGCGGTGGTCAATCTCCCTGTGGCCACACCGCTCGTCGCGCGGGGCAGTGTCTTTTCCTTCTTCGTCACCGTCGCGCCCTACGATAAACCCCGTCCCACGCCAACTCGTCACCTGCGCTGTGTGTGACCACACCTGTTGCACACACGCCGACAACGACAAAAGCCCAGGAAAACCTGTTCTCTCTTTGTCTCTCGCCGCCATGCCGACCACTTCGCCAGCATTCCCTCCGCTCGACCCCTCCATCACCCTCACCGACCCGGAAGGCAAGCCCGTCGCCGCCTCCAGCCTCTGGTCGGACGGGCGCCCCCTGGTGATTTACCTCCTCCGGCGCCCCGGGTGTATTTTGTGCCGGGCCACCGCCCAGAAGCTGTGGCGGGAGGCTGAGGCCATCACCCAGGCCGCTGGCGGAGGGCAGAACCGCCTCGTGTGTGTCGCCCACGAGTGGCTGCCCGCCGAGATCGATGCCTTCCGCCAAGGCTTCTGGCCGGGGCCGGTCTTCAAGGATGACGCAAAAGCCCTCTTTGCGGCGCTAGGGGACGGGACCGTCCGCCGCGCGTCCATGCTCTCCCTCATCAACCCGTTCTCCCGCATGTGGTCGCACGCCAAGGAGGCCAAAAAGACGGTCACCGACAGCAACCTGAAGGGCGATGGGCTGACGCTGGGCGGGGTGATGGTCGTGGTGGGTGGGAAGCCCGTGTGGCGGTTCCAGGAGAGACAGTTTGGCGACGCGCCCAGCGCGGAGGACGTGTTGGCGGCAGTGCGGGAGGCGGCGGGTGGGAAGTGAGGTTTGTGGGTCGTTTGTAAGTGCACGCGCACGCATTGGCGCGGTGGCACGCATTGGCACACTTTTGCGCGTCGGTGCCCTTCCCCCGCAGGGGGAAGGGCACCACCACCGGCGCCAACGACGAAAGACAGGGCGAAAAGGTTGAAGAGCACTCTCAGGTCTTCCGAGCGCCGTCTCATTTTCAACGCCCCGCCACGTCACTCGCGCGCCACACCACGCCACGCCCAGCCTGGGTCTGAAAGATATATAATCTCTGGCCAGCGAGGCAGAAACATCACGCACACGCCGCTCCTCCTTCCGCCCCCAAAGAATTTGCGTGCAAGAAAGCGAAATCGGCCGCCAACGACTGCGCTCCCACCTCTCGCCTCTCTCTTTTCAATGGTCTTCTACTTTGACGTCACCGTCCCGCCCGACGGCGACGCCTGGACCGTCTACATGGGCCGGGACAAGTACGAGAACGAGGGCCTCATCCAGCATGGCTGGCCCATTGACGTCTGGCTGCACGTGGACGACCTGTCGTCTGCGCACGTGTACCTGCGCCCGCCCAGGTCCGCGCTGCCGCCCATCACGGCCACCTCGCCCTCCGTCAGCCCAGACGACGTCATTGGTGCCATCCCCAAGTGCGTGCTCGACGACTGTTGCCAGCTGGTGAAAGCCAACTCCATTGCGGGCGCGAAGGCGGCGTCCGTCACCATCTGTTACACGGGGTGGCCCAACCTCAAAAAGAGGGAGTGCATGGACGTGGGGACGATCGGCTTCGTGAATGATAAGGCGGTGCGCCTTGTGCGCAACGTGTCACGGGATGCGGAGGGTATCAAGCGGATCGAGAAGACGCGGCGAGAGGCCTACCCGGACCTGGCGGCGGAGAAGGAGGCGTGGGAGGAGGAGGAGCGGGCGGTGCGGCGGGCAGCGGCCGCGAAAGCCCGGGCGGAGGAGAAGGCGGCGGCCAAGGCGGCCATCGCGGACAAGGCGGCCCGGTCGTACGATGCTCTGCTGGACCCGGGGTCCATGCAGACGGCAGCGGACATCGGGGCCAAGTACGAGAGCGCTGCAGCGTATGAGGAGGATTTCATGTAGTCGAGAGGGTTTTTTGTGTGTTTGCAGGCCCCGCATTGCTTTGTTTCTTCTCTCGCCGCGCCCCCTGCGCGCGCAGGGGGCCGACCACACTCCACAAATGATCCACCCCGCCGGCTCCGCCGTCGTCCGCTCCGATGATCACGGAGGCCTGGGCCTGTACGCGGCCCGCTTCCTCCCAGCCGGCGCCGCCATCCTGACCGACCACCCCCTTGTGGCCGCACTCCCGCCCCAGGCGGCACCGTGGCGGTGCCGGGCCTGCCTCGCCCCCCTGTCCAGCCGGTCCCGGGAGAGGACCCCGCCCTGTCTGGGCTGCCACCGCGCACGCTGGTGTGACTCGGCCTGCCGGGCGGACGACGCGGTCGGCCACGTCGGGTCGGGCGAGTGCGCGCTCCTGGCGACCGAGGCGACCGCGCCAGGCGCCCTGCTGGCGTGGCCGGGGCTGCTGAGGGATGCCTGCCTGGCGTTGAGGATACTAGCCAGGCCGGATGGGAAGGGAGCGGACCTGGCGACCGATGCGGAGGAGGTGGGGCGCGACCCGACGGCCGGGCCCCGCCTTTGTGCAGCGGCCGCTGCGCTGGCGGCCGCGGCGGGGGTGGGTGCGGCGACGGGCGGCGCGGCGCCGAGCGTGACGCCTGAGTCTGCAGCCAAAGCCCTGCGTGCGGCGGCCCTGAACGCGGTGGAGCTGGAGGAGATAGGCGGCACCGCGGCCGGCCCCGCAGACAACCGCAGCCCCCCACCCCCAGCCGCGCTGTATGCTCTCGCCGCCCGCACCAACCATTCCTGCCGGCCCACCGCCGTCTTCGTGCCCCGCCGGCGAGGCGGCAAGCTGGTCATGCGCACGCTGGTGGATGTGGAGGCAGGAGCAGAGCTGACGGTCGCCTACACCGACCCGGTCGCGCCGCGGAACGACCGGCGGGCGGCGCTGGGGCAGGGGTGGGGGTTTGCCTGCGCGTGCGAGCGGTGTGACGGACGCGGTGGCGACGCCCTGCTGGGAGAGGCCGCCTCCTCCTCCTCCATCCCCGCCCTGGCCGCTCTGGAAGCAGAGGTGGAGGCGGCTGCCGCGCCAGGGCGGGCCCCAGGCGCCGTGGTGGAGGCCCTGGGGCGGGCCGCGGCCCGCGCGCTCGGCGCGGGGGCGGGCCCTGCGCACGTGTCCCTGCTCCGCCTCCACCTACTCCTCCCCGGCGCCTGCGCCGCGGTGGCGGGTGAGGGGCGGGCGATGGGCTCGCCTGCTGGCGCCCGTGCTGCTGCTGCCACTGCGCTCCTCTCGGCCGCCATACCCGCCCTCGCGGCGGACGCCCTCGCCTCGACTGGAGGCGAGACGGGCGCGCTCCTGTTTGGTGGGCGGGCGTGGGCGGTGGTGGCGGGCCGCCTACTAGCCCTGGCGGCCCTGGACATGGGAAGTGGAGATGAAGACTGGGCGGGCGCGCTGGCGCGGGCGAGTGAGGCGGTGGCAGGTGGCGGTCAAGTGGCGGCCCAGGCAGCTGCCGGCCCCCCGCTCAACCCGGGCCTCGCGCGCGCTGTGGCAGCCGCGGTCGCCCTCGCACGGGTAGGGGTAGGCGCGCCGCACCTCATTCCTTTGCCCACCTTGGACGCCAGCTTGGGTAGGCTGGGCATAGACGTGTCTGGCGTAGACGCCGCCACCGTGCCGCCTCTGCCACGGTGGTCGGTGTGGGCGGCCGCGGCCGCCTTCACAGCTGCCCGCGCGTCCGACCTCCTCTGCTTCTGCCTGGGCGAGGCTTCCTCGGCGGTGGAGGCATCCACCTTCGCCGCCATGCACCACGCGGACCGCCTACCGTTCGGCCTGGCGTCCGCGATCACAGCTGAGATAGTAGGGGCGAGGCGGTGGGGGCCGGACGTTGTTCCTTAAAAGGTTTTGACCCCCTCATCCCCACACCATGTCCTCTCTCCCATATGAATCGTTTGTTTTTTTGGGACGGCGCGACCTCCAGCACAGGGGGGTGGGTTGGGGAGAATGCAGCACAAACATCGCACACGCTAAGGGCACAGCATAGCGTATGTACGCGTGCGCGTTCTCCCCGTCTGCTCATATCCCTCCGCGGGCCACGCACGCCATCTCTCTCTCTCTCCATCTCGCTCTCTCTCTCGCCCCCGTGATGTGTGGCTCTCCCAGTGGGGAGGTCCCACACGTCGGCCAAGGGCAGCAAAATTGGGTCGACCGCAGACACGCACCACTCTTTTTTTGTTGAATTTCATTCATCCAGGCCGGCACCCGCCACCCGTTGTGTTTTGTTTGTTTCACTCTCCTTCCCTCAAAACTCGGCCGCAGGCGGCGCCGCATTCCAGTCCAGACCGGGACCGGCGGACACCGCGGTGACGTGCTCCGGCGGCGGCGGCGCGGTCGGACCCGCCGCGGCGGCCGCCTCCGCGGCGGCGGCGATGACGCTCTCTGCCTCGGCTTCAGGCACCAGGGCAGGGCGCAGCGCATTGTGGGCGCCCGCCGGCCACTCGATGCCGGACAGGCCCGCCACGGCGGACGCCGCGGCCGACGCGTGCTCGTACACTGCGTACGCGTGCGTTTTGACGGAGGGCATCCACAGGGAGACGAGCGGGCCGTAGGAGGCCAGCAGCGCGCGCGCGGCGTCCTCGGTGAACGGTCGGACGAGGTTGTCAACCCGCACGGCAGCTGAGGGGGCTTCCAGGGGGGCGGCCGTGACGGCGGCAACCTCCACCGCTGGGTCCTCCACCTCGACGGCGGCGGGCGCGGCCTCGTCGACCACGCCCTTGGCTGCGAGCGTTGTGTCTTGCTCCGCCTCCTCCTCGCCCTCATCTCCTTCGTCCACAGGTGCCTCCTCCTCCAGGCGGGCCTCCTTGGCGGGCGGGGCGTCCTCGGCGGCGGGCAAGGAAGCGGTCCGCTTCAGGGAGGGCGGCGGGATGGAGGGCTCCTCTTCGTCTTTGACTACGACAGGGGCGTGGGGAGGGGGCGGGGGCGTCGGCTCCTTGGGCGGGGGCGTCGGCTCCTTGGGCGGGGGCGTCGGCTCCTTGGGCGGGGGCATCGGCTCCTTGGGCGGGGGCGTCGGCTCTTTCGGCAGCCCAGGTTCGGGCGCCGGGGCGGGCGGCGCCGCCTCGAGGACGATGGGGGCCACCTCCACGACGACGGGCGCGGGGGCGGGAGCGGCGGCGAGCGGGGCTTCTTCCTTGTCGACGGCGGCCTCGGCGGCGGGCGGGGCGGTGTCTTCCTCAGCCTGTGTGGAGAGAGAGAGCGTGTTCGGGGTGGAGGTCGAGAGCGCTGGCGGAAAAAAAACACGGCCGTTTGCGACATCCGACTTGAAAAAGTCGCACGCCCGACAGTGGCCCGCATTGGAGCCCAGATGGGGGGGCACACTCCTTGCAACCGCCCGACCAGTGACCGCTGGAGCTTCATCATGCCTCCTTTCGGGGTCTCGACCAAAGCAATCCACGCCCGGGCGCGGCGCACTTATGGAGCGCAGGCGCGAAGAGTTACGACGTCGCCAAAAAAAAGGGCACGTTGCACCCCCGGGCCACCCACATCCCGAAATACCCGCCTGCCACAACCTCCAAAGAGCGGTGGTTGACCACCCGGTGTCATTTCACGCCCCCACGCACCTGGCCGCCGCCCTCCAGGAGGGCGACCAAGTCGGCTTTCTTCGCTTTTTGGTCGTGCTCAATTTTGGCTTTCTTCAAGGCCGCTTTCAGTTGCGCGACCGTCATGGACGCGGGGGCTTTCGGCGGCATATTTTTTTGCGGGTGTGTGCGTGTGCGTGGGTATGTGTGTGTGTGGATGTGGAGTGTGGAGTGTGGATGAGGTGGGAGTCAGAAAGGAGGCGCGGCGAATGGGGCCGAGTGCAGAAAAGTGAGAAGAGAGAGGAAAACTTGGCGCGCTCTCACACTCACGTC
>Ga0315283_10002231_pt1 | contig 16106 bp, 14 predicted proteins | sample YL17G09_0_MG_FD_204541 | JGI IMG/M metagenome (GOLD analysis project Ga0315283, IMG submission 204541) | Sediment microbial communities from Yellowstone Lake, YNP, Wyoming, USA - YL17G09_0 | ecosystem: Environmental > Aquatic > Freshwater > Lake > Sediment | place: USA: Wyoming | collected... | reverse complement strand
AAGATCCGAAACGTGGCCCATCGGGGGGTAAGGCGCTTCATTCAGCATAATGATGCTTCTGGCTTAGCTCCTTCAGTCGGGGAAAAGGTCCGCAATATATTGACCTTCTTGCAGGAAATGGAGGACGCCCAGGAGCTCCGCGACGTCGCGAGCTGGAATGCGCATCAGCTCACGGGTGATCGCAAGGGAAGCTGGAGCCTCACCGTCTCTCGCAACTGGCGGATCACGTTCAGAATCGACCAGACCGAAGGAGAAATCCTCGATCTGGATTATGAAGATTACCATTGAAAGGAAATAAACAAATGATGCGAATGGCACGTCCGGCCCATCCGGGGCAGTTCATCAGGATGGAAGTGATTGAGCCCCTCGGTCTTTCCGTTACCCGGGCAGCCAGGGTTCTTGGCGTGAGCAGACCCGCGCTCTCTGCTCTCTTAAATGGCCGCGCCGCGCTTTCGCCCGATATGGCGTTGCGGATCGAGAAGGCTTTCGGTCCGAAGATGGACACTCTTTTTCGGATGCAAACCGCTTACGAGATTGCCGAGGCCCGCGACAGGGAGACAGATATCAAAGTGAAACGCTATGTAGAGAAATCAACCAAAGGAGGTCAACGATGAAGGCAAAAAAGTTCGTCTTGGGCGCGATCGCTATGATCGCAGTGGGATGGATAGCGTTTGCGGCTGGCGAGTCGGTGGGCCAGGAGAAGAAAACCAGAGTCTATGAGCTGCGGACGTACACGGTGCTGCCAGGTCGGCTGCCGGCCCTTCATAAGCGGTTCGCCGAGCACACGATGAAGCTGTTCGTGAAGCACAGCATAAGGAGCGAAATGTATTGGGTGCCCATTGATGACGCGCGCAAGGACAACACCCTCATCTATTTTGTCTCTCATGAAAGCATGGAAGCGGCGGATCGAAACTGGAAGGCCTTCTTTGCCGATCCCGAGTGGATCAAGGCGCGCGACGCCAGCGAGGCCGACGGCAAGATCTTGGCGAAACCCCCCGAGCGTGTATTCATGATATTGACGGATTATTCTCCATCGCCTTAGGTGCTCTGAAGAGATTGGGAATGATTTTTCTGAGATGCCTGAAGAGGTTGTGCTGTGTGAACGCAGCCGAGGTCGATCGTCTTCGATAAAAGGGCAGAGCCATTTCTGCCCCTGCCTTTTTGTCTCCCAGAGGAATGACCCCCATTCAATCGCGATGAAGGCAGCGCAATTCAGGAATCACCCTCGATGAAAAGCCCTATTCCGGACATGAAATCGATGAAGGCAGCTGAGTGCTTGATCACCCCCTGGCGTTTACACACCCGCATTGCGGGCATCGCACCTGACGATCGACCCTTGACGCGTTCCGAAGGCTATCGGGTACAGGCCGCCTTGGCCGAGTTGACCGGCGATCGGGAAATTGGTTGGAAAATTGCTGTCACCAACATCGCCAGTGTCCGACGAGAGGAGGAAAAGGAATTATCAGATGCGAGAATATTGGGAGATGGGGAATTTGTTGAAACAGGATTGAACCTGGAAGGAAAAGAACAGAATCAAAGTTTGATGTCGCTTGCACAGATAGCAGGTATGGTTCGGGCGAAGACATGGGTAGGATTGGATGAGATCAGGAGTCTTAGCCGGGTTAGGAAGATCGTGAAGGCCAGGGCTTTATATTGCTTCTTAGCAAAGGAAAAGGGAGGAGTGGGTGGAAGCGAATTGATGAAAGATTTACGTTTGACATCCGGAGCAGTTTCCCATCTTGTATCGGTGGGAAGGGAAGTTATCAGATCTCAAAACAATTAAGTTATTAAGCAACGTCTCCTATATTTGCACTTGCCTTCAAACCCAGCTCAAGTTTGCGAAAGGCGGCGAACCAGGAGAATCAATCTCCAAGAACGATAGAGACGCAGGAATCGAAATATTGGGGGATGCTCTTTGAAATCCCATTTTTATAAATCTGTAGATGTGAAGGACGTACCCCATTCCAAGATTCAAAAGGAGGTCACTCATGAAATCTATCTACGCAACGGGGATGTCTGCACGGACCGCCCGGGTCATCTTGCTAATATTCAGCGGGTGTCTATTTTCTCTTCTAACTTTTTCGGGCGCGGTTGTGGCCCAGCAGCCATTTGAGGCCCCGCCGGTCCTCAGCGCGAAGTATCTGCTGCCGGCCGATATGGTTTCAGGTCCGCTGTTCCGGGTGGACGACCAAGTGCCCACGGACGGGCTCAGAGGGCTTTTCACCCTCCGCTCGGACCTCGGGACCTTCACGGTACCCGGAAGAGAGCTGCTCAAGATCCGCATTGCGGAGCTGCCGGCGATCCAGCACCTTGAGGCCCAGAGTAAAACCGACGTCTTTCTCAAAGCAGCGGGTAATGCGGCTATGCGGCCGGTCGAGGCTGCCGAAAACATTGCCAAGGATCCTGTTGGGACGGCGAAGGCTATTCCTGGAGGAATCTCGAGGTTCACGGGCCGCGTCGTGGCGGGAGCCGCGAGCGTAGCCAAGGGGGTAACCGACTCTGACAAGAGTACCGACCAGAAGGCCCAGGAGACCGCTCAACGGGTGGGAGACGTCACCATCACCGCCCTGGGATTCGAACAGGTTCATCGCCAGCTTGCTAAAAGCCTGGGGGTTGACCCGTATACGACCAATCCGGTGCTTTCGAAGAAGCTCGCGGACACGGCCTGGGTTGCCTTCTCGGGCCGGCTGGGCATCGATGTCCTGACGACGGCTTTCGTACCGGCCTCCACAGCCATCTCCCTCACCTCGTTCACGAGCGACTTGGTGTATGATACGTCGAAGGCTGACCTGCTCGTGATGAACAAGGAGAAGATGATCACCATGGGCGCGAGCGAGGCCCAGGCCCAGGCGCTGCTCGGTAACCGGTGGTTTTCGCTGACGGTGCTGACCGCGCTCGTCACTGAACTCGAAAGCCTGACGCAAATAGCGGGACGACCCGAGGTGATCGCCCTGGCGGCGACCGCCCGGAGTGAGGAAGACGCTCGGTTTCTGGCATTAAGCGTCCATTTGCTCGCCCGGCTCAACGTGACTGGGGTGTCGATCAAGGAGGTGAAGGCAATCGGAACTGTGATCGGCGTCACCCCCGTCGGCCACCTGGTTGTGCCCGCGCCGGCGGATTATATCTCTTGGACTGAACAGATCGGGAAATTTGCGGCCAGGCCAGACCTCAAGGCTGGCCAGCGGGCCATTTGGCTGACAGGTAGAATGTCAGGGGCGGCGCACAAAGGGTTTACGCGTCTTGGATGGACTGTCCAGGAGGCGCCCCAGCCTCAGGCTGGCCGATAGGACTCCAAGGCTTGAACAGAGGAACCTTTTATGAAAAAAGTAATTCTATGCCTATTGGCAATGGGAATGGCTGGTTTTTGGAATTGTTCCAGCAGGACCGAAGTTTTAAACTACCCCTTTTTTCCCCAAATGGCTAATGAGGATTCTTCAACGGTTTATCTATTCAGAGAATCCAGCGCTTATGGGGCTGCTAAAGCATCTCCGATTCAATTCAACGGGGTGCAATTGTTTCAAATTGGTAATGGAGACTGTGTTACCTTTAAAATTCCAACGGGTCAATCTGTAATTATTTATGTTCCCGAAGGGCTACAATTGAAATTTGTATCAGAGAGAGGCAAGAAGTATTATTTCTATCTCCGAGTTGTTTTGGGAGAGGCTGATGCCGAATTTCGACAACTTGCAGAGGAAGAATGGAATGAAAAGCAAAAAGCCTGTAATTGGGTGGAATTGAAGAAGAAGATTTAATATCCTGACCAGGCGGAGCCTTGATGACCACGGTCAGACGTACAGCGAACAAACGATTTTCTTCGAACTGCACCGGAGGACCCCGCTCATAGGCGACGTCCTCTTGTCGCATCGGCTGCGCACCGATCTTCGCTGGCTGGGGGATGACCCAGAGTTCTCGACCCGGTGGCGTTACCGCCTGATGGTGGAGATGGAGTTCGAAACTGGCTTGACCACTTTGCACACAATCTGTATATTTCAATAACTAATCCAGAAGATAAGCCTATTATACAGAGGGAATTAGTCTTATGCAGAAAGAAACACTCTGCAATTGCCGAATCATACAGACGGTATAAACGCTGTAGGCATCACCCGGAAATTTGTAATGTTGAGTTTGAATTGGAAGAGACGGGATTGGTGTTTTTTTCGTGGCGCTATTGCTCGATTCATCCTGCGAGCTTATCGGGAGGTGATCGGGCGTTCAGGAGCGGTGCCGGCCGTGATTGCGCTCTTGTCCGTGGCCGCCCAAGCACAAGCCGGAGAAATCGAGCCGAGAGCCTATGTCAATACGCCGGTCGGAATCAATTTCCTGCTCGCGGGCTATGCCTATTCGGACGGCGGTTTGTCAACCGCAGCTTCGTCGCCGATCAAGGACGCCCAGCTCCAGATGAATACCGGCCTTTTGGCTTATGCACGGACACTGGACGTTTTGGGTAAATCAGGGAAGTTCGATGTCATACTACCTTATTCCCAACTATCAGGAAGCGCGATGATTGCGGGTCAACCGCGAGAACGTAATGTTTCCGGGTTAAACGACCCGCGCTTCCGTTTCGCGGTCAATTTCTATGGCGCCCCCGCGCTGTCACTGCAAGAATTTGCCAACTACCAGCAGGATGTAATCATCGGGGCAAGCGTTCAGGTATCCGCGCCCCTCGGACAGTATGATAAGGACAAGCTGGTAAACCTTGGCAATAACCGCTGGTTCGTCAAGCCCGACATCGGAATCTCCAAGGCGTGGGGGGCACTTACGATAGAGCTTTCCACAGGTGTGTTTTTCTTCAGCAAAAATGACGAATACTTCGGCGGCAGGACGCTTGAGCAAGATCCCGTCTGCTCCACGCAGCTACACGTCACGTACAACCTTGGCCGCGGAGTTTGGGCTGCATTGAGCGGGACTTACGATTACGGCGGGCGCACGACAATAAACGGCGTGCGGAGCGATGATTTACAGAATAATTCGCGAGTGGGGGCCACACTTGCGTTGCCCGTGAACCGGAATAACTCGATCAAGCTTTTCGCCAGCAGCAGCGTATATACCAGTGCGGGGAGCGATTTCGACCTGGTTGGGATTGTCTGGCAGTACCGCTGGGGCCATGGGCTGTAACGCCCGCTGAGAATCCCGAAGGTTCAGCCCGCGTCTTTAAAAGAATAGGTTCTAAAAAAAGGTTTTTTTGTAATTTCAAAATCTTCATGGCGGTAAGATAACACTTTAGGCCCCTTTGGGCATTTCCGTCTTTCCGGCATTTTTTGCTGGGCATTTTTTGGGTTGCGGCTTTGCCGCGTTGTGTTAAAGTTAAAAAAATGCTGTTCGGAAGAGGTTGAAAAAATTTTCTTCCAAAGGAGGAGGGAGTATGGTTTGGCGAAGCAAGGATATTTTGCAGCCGCCGGAGTGGTCCTTAGGGCGGGGGCTCTATAAGGCGATGGGGTACAGCGATTATGATCTTTCGAGGCCCATGATCGGGGTGGCCAATTCCTGGAACCGGGTTGTGCCCGGCCATTACAACCTGCGGCTGGTTTCCGATTATGTCAAGCAGGGGATCTTTCAGGCCGGGGGGACGCCCGTCGAATTCGGCGTCATCGCCGCCTGCGACGGGATCGCCCAAGGCCACGACGGGATGCATTACATCCTTCCGACCCGCGATCTCATCGCCAACGATATAGAAATGATGATCGGCGCCCACCGCCTGGACGGGGTGGTTCTTCTCGGATCCTGCGACAAGATCGTTCCGGGCATGCTGATGGCTTCGGCCCGCATGGATATTCCGGCTATTCTGGTCGCCGGAGGGCCCATGCAAGGCGGCTGCGAGTTCGACGGCCGCGAAGCGGACATCTCGGCCCTGACCGAAGGGCTGGGCATGCTGAAGGCCGGAAAGATGACCGCCGAAGAATACCGGAATCTGGAAAACTGCGCCGGGCCCGGGTGCGGGTCCTGCTCGTTCTTCGGAACCGCCAACACCATGTGCTGCCTATCCGAAGCCCTCGGCCTGAGCCTGCCGGGGAGCGCCGCGATCCCGGCCGTCCACGCCGATCGCCTGCGGGCCGCCCAGGAATCGGGGCGCCGGATCGTGAGCATGGTCATGGAGGGGCTCACCGCCCGGAAGATCATCAACCGGAAAAGCCTCGAAAACACCATTCGTCTCAACGCCGCGGTGGGCGGTTCCACCAATGCCGTTCTGCACATGCTGGCGCTGGCCTATGAAGCGGATGTAGACCTGACCATCGATCACTTCGAGGAGCTGAGCCGCACCACGCCCCTGATCGCCAAAATCTTTCCGGCGGGGCCCCAAAACGTCCCCGACTTTCATTTCGCGGGCGGCGTTCCGGCGGTCATGAAAGAGATCCTTCCTTTCCTCCATGGAGATGCCCTGACGGTGAGCGGAAAATCCGTGGCCGAAAATGTCGCGGAGGCCAAGATCAAAAACCCCGGGATGATCAAAACCCTGGCGGATCCTTGGGCCCAGGGAGGAGGGCTGGCCGTCCTCCGGGGAAACCTGGCCCCGAACACCTGCATCACCAAGCCGGCCGCCATCCGCCCGGAAATCCAAACGTTTACGGGGAAGGCGCGCGTCTTCGACTGCGAAGAAACGGCCAATCAGGCCATCCTGGACCGGAAAGTGGCGGAAGGAGAAGTCGTCGTGATCCGCTACGAGGGGCCCAAAGGCGGGCCGGGAATGCGGGAGATGTACATGGCCATGAAACTCCTCTTCGGCCAGGGCCTGGCGCTGAAGACCGCCTTGGTTACGGACGGGCGCTTTTCGGGGACGAACAACGGCTGCTTCGTGGGCCACATTTCTCCGGAAGCCGCGGAGGGGGGGCCGCTGGCCATCGTCAAAGAGGGGGACCTGATCACCATCGATATCCCCAATCGCAACCTCCATCTCCATGTTTCCGACCCGGAGATCAAGGAGCGCCTATCGAAATGGAAACGGCCGGAGCCGAAATTCAAAAAGGGGTATTTAGCGCTTTATGCGCGTCTGGCCGAGTCGGCCGACAAGGGCGCGATTATCCGCCACAAGTTTTGATGGTCTCGTAAAAAGTCCATCTGTCCCGCTCGGAGCGGGATTGCGCTTCAACCCTGCCCCGTTAGATAAAGAAATCCCGATAAGGGGCCCAAAAGGATAAGAAGCCTGAAATTGCAGCGGAAACCTTCGCAGCAGAGGCTATCTAACGGGGTGAATCGTTGCGGCGCACCTGTAAGTGCGCCTCCCTCCTCAGTTTTTGCGCGCCTTGCAAGGTAGGGGCGAGCGGCGCTCGCCCGAACATGGGCGTCCGGCCGGACGCCCCTACAATTGAAACCATGGTTCTGGTGGCTTTTGCGAGGTCATCAATTATAAGAAGAATCAGGGCGGGCGCAAGCGGTGAATGAGAAGGGGGGATGCTTGGAGCGCCCCCCTTTTTTAAGAGAAACCCTGCCAAAGGAATTTTCCTCCAGCCCTTTGATTTTACTCTCCCCGCGTGTCGATCAGGACCTTCATCAAATCCGTTCCCGCCTCGATCTGTTCAAAAGCCTTCTGCAGTTCCGTTACGGGCCAGCGGGCGCTGATCAACCTTTCGAGGGGAAAAGCGCCTCGCGCCGCCAGATCGATGGCCTTTTCAAAGTCCTCGGCCTCGTAAACGCGGGCCCCGCAGAGGTGAAGCTCGCGCCAGAAAAAACGGAAGAGGTCGACCTTGGGGGGCTCCCCGAAAACGCCCACCACCACAAGGCGGCCGCGAACCCGGACCAACTGGGTCATGACCGCTGCTCCGGGCGCAGTGCCGGTGACCTCGAAAACAACATCCGCGCCGGTCCCGTGGGTGCGCTTCAAAACGAATTCGTTCAAGTCCGTTTCTTTCGGGTTCACGACTTCCAACCCTAAGTCCTTAGCCAGATTGAGGCGGAAGGGATTGACCTCCGAGATCAAAATCTTCGCCCCGGCCTGCTTGGCCACCAGACCGATCAGAAGGCCGATGGGGCCTCCCCCGATTACGACCGCCTCTTCCCCGGCTTGGAGTTCGCCGCGGCGGATGTCATGGCAGGCCACCGCGACCGGTTCGATCAGGGCCGCCAGATCAAAAGAGAGATTGGCCGGCAGGCGGTGCAGGGTGTGGGCTGGAACGGTCCAGGAACGCTGGAAGGCCCCGGGCGTATCGATGCCCAGGAATTTGAGGTTGTAACAGACATGGGAATGACCGGCTTTGCAGGCCGGGCATTCCCCGCAGGGATGGAGCGGGCGAACCACCACCCGATCCCCGGCGGCCCACCCCTTCACCTTTGAGCCGACCTCGGCGATCTCCCCGGACATTTCATGGCCGATCACCTGGGGCATGGAAACGCGCTTGTCCATCCCCCCCTTAAAGATGTGCAAATCCGTCCCGCAGACCCCGCAGTAGGCAACATGAATCCGAACCTCGTCGGGTCCGGGCTGGCGAGGAACCGACTCCCCCGTTTTGATGGTTTTTTTGCCATGATAATAAGCTGCTTTCATGCCTTTTCTCCCTGTGTTTTAAGAGTGTGAGAAAAAAATTCAGAACCGTGAAAGGAAGTTGGGGAAAATCCTTTTCCAGAATTCCTCGGAGACTGTTTTGAGTATAGGAAAAGGACGAGGGGGTGTCAACGATAAATCGGTGACGTGACCCTGTCGGGGAGGGGTAGAGGAATGATTCTCGGAAATCTCAATTATGTATGGAAAATTTCCTCGAAGGTTTCCTCCCCCTTGCGGGGGAGGATTCAGGTGCGGGGGAAATCCAAATGTCCGCCCTCACCCCCGCCCTCTCCCGCCAGCGGGAGAGGGAAACATCTTATTTTTATCGTTCTCGGATGGGGGCCGCCATAAGGAATTCGTTTGGAAGATTAAGGAACTATGCATAATTGACGATATAGGAACATGATAAAAAGGAGGACGAATGCTTCGCATCAAATCGTCGTGGGGACGGAAGATGGTTGATTAAGATATGGATTTTATATGAGAAGTTTATTCTTTGAAGAATTTTTCTGCGGGAGGTCGAAAGGATGAGCGCTCATCTGGGAAAGTCCCATAAACAGCTCAAAAATTGCGAGGAGAACGGGGCGGATTACCGGTCCATCTTCGAAAATGCGATCGAAGGGTTCTACCAATCGACGCCGGAGGGGAAATTCCTCATCGTCAATCCCGCCATGGCGCGGATTCTCGGATATGATTCCCCCGAAGACCTCCTCGATCATATCCAGGACCTCAGCCATCAATACTACGCTTCTTCCGATCGGCGAAAAGAATTCAAACGCCTCCTCGAATCGCAGGGGACGGTTCAGAACTTCGAGTCGGAGGTTTTGCGGAAAGACGGAGGGAAGATCTGGATCTCGAGCAACGCCCGGATGGTAAAGGATGAAAAGGGCAAGCGGCTTTACTATGAAGGGTTTGTCACGGATATCACGGAGCACAAGCGGGCGGAGGCGGCCCTGCTCGAAGGGGAAAAATTTCTCGCCAGCATCTTTTCCAGCATCCAAGACGGAATCAGCATTTTGGACACCGATCTGAACATCATCCGGGTGAACCAGGCGATGGAAGGCTGGTATGCCCACGCGCTCCCCTTGGAGGGCAAAAAATGCTACGAGGCGTACCATGGGGCGCAGAAGCCCTGTCCCACCTGCCCCACGCTGCAAGCAATTCAAACCCGGAAGAAAGCCAACGAGAGGGTTGCGAAGAGGGGGCCCGGGGGGGAAATCGTGGGGTGGCTGGATTTGTACAGTTTTCCTCTTTTGGATCCGGATTCGGGGCGGATGCGGGGGGCTATTGAATACGTGCGGGATATCAGCGACCACAAAATGACCGAGGAAGCCCTGAAACGCAGCGAAGAGGAAGCCCGCAAATTGGCGGCCGACAAAATGGTGATGGCCGAAATCGCCCGGATCATCGGCTCGACTTTGAATATCGAAGAGGTCTATGAGCGCTTCGCCGAGGAGGCCCGCAAACTCATCGATTTCGACCGCATTTCCATCAATTTGATCCATCGCGAAGAAGGCATCGTGACCAATGCCTATGCCTCGGGAAAGGATGTGGTGGGCCGGCAGCCCGGCGATGTCTTTCCTTTGCCCGGGTCCCTCAATGAGCAAATTCTGCGAACGCGCGAGACCTTGATCGTTTGCGCCAAAGATGAAGCCGAGCTGGAAGATAAATATCCCACTCTGCTTTCGACTTTTCAGGCCGGCCTCCGATCCATGATGTCAGTGCCCCTCATTTCCAATCACAAGGTCATCGGGGTTCTGCACCTACGTTCCGCGAAACCCGAGGCGTACCGGGAAAATGACGCCAAACTGGCGGAAAGCATTGCGTCTCAGATTGCCGGAGCCATTTCCAATGCCCAATTGTACCAGGAGCGAAAACGGGTGGAGGCGGCTTTCAGGCAGAGCGAGGGGGAAGCCCGGCGTCTGGCCCAGGAAAATGCCATCATGGCCGAGATCGGCCAAATTCTGTGCTCCACCTTGAATGTCGACACGGTTTATGAGCGGGTTTCCGAAACGGCCCGAAGGCTCATCCCTTTTGATCGCATGGCCATCAATATTATTCAGCCGGGGGAAACCGCCTTCGTCATCCCTTATGTTTTTGGCGCGAACGTGGCTTTGCGCCAAAAAGGGGATGTCATTCCGCTGGCCGGGACCGCCGCCTTCGAGGTGATTCGAACCCGAGCGAGCATTCTGATCCGCAAGGGGGAAATGGAGGAATCCGCCAGCCGATTTCCGGGGCTTCTTCCGCTCGTGAAGGCCGGGTTTCAATCGATGATGTTGATTCCCCTGATTTCCCAGGATCGGGTGATCGGGATTCTCAATCTGCAGCAGTCAACCGGCGAGCCTTTGACTGAGGAAAACTTCCGCCTGGGGGAAAAAGTGGGGGCGCAAATTGCCGGGGCGGTTGCGAATGCCCAGCTGTACGCCGCTCGGGAGAAGGCCGAACGCGCGCACCGGGAATCCGAGGAAAAATACCGTCTCTTGGTGGAGAACGCCAATGACGCCATCTTCATCATCCAGGACAAGGTGATCCTCTTTTCAAATCCCAAGACCGAAGAACTGCTGGGATACGAAGCCCGGGAGCTGGCCCAAATTCCCTTCACCGAGCATCTTCACCCCTTGGACCGGGAGAGCATCTGGGGAGGAAACGGATCCGGCGAAGTAAAAATTCTTTCGGGGCGAACCTTCCGGATCCGCAACCGCAAAGGCCGCGAATTCTGGGTCGAACTGAATTCGGTTTCGATTCTCTGGGAAGGAAAGTTGGCGACCCTGAACTTCGCCCGGGATATCACCGAGCAAAAGAAACTGGAAGCCCAATTTCTCCAGGCGCAGAAAATGGAGGCGGTGGGGCGACTCGCGGGGGGGGTGGCCCACGATTTCAACAACCTCCTGACCGTGATTAACAGCCACAGCCAGTTGGCCCTCCTGGAGCTCAAAGAGTGGGATCCCCTGCGGGAGAAATTCGAATCGATCCTGAAAGCGGGCGAGAGGGCGGCGAATCTGACGCGCCAGCTCCTGGCCTTCAGCCGCCGTCAGGTGGTGGAAATGAAGGTGATCGATTTGAATACCCTTCTCCGCGATCTGGAAAAGATGCTTCACCGGGTCATTGGGGAGGACATTGAACTGAAAACCTCTTTGGGCGATGGTTTGGGAAGAGTAAAGGCCGATCCGGGGCAGATCGAGCAGGCGATCCTGAACTTAGTCGTAAACGCCCGGGACGCCATGCCCTCCGGCGGAAAACTGACGATCGAGACTCGCAACGAGGAGGTCGATCAGGAATTAGCCGGAAGACATATGGGCCTCAAGCCGGGGCAGTATGTGATGCTTTCCGTGAGCGACACCGGGGTGGGCATGTCGCCCGAGGTCAAGGAGAGGATGTTTGAACCGTTCTTTACGACCAAAGAAAAAGGGAAGGGAACCGGTCTGGGCCTTTCCACGGTTTACGGCGCCGTCAAACAAATCGGGGGTGAAATCTGGATCTACAGCGAACCGGGACTCGGCACGACCATCAAGATATACTTACCCGAAGTGAACGATCCCTTGGAAGCGGCAAAAAGAAAACCGGGGGGCGAAAGAATGCCGAGGGGACACGAGACCATCTTGGTGGTCGAGGATGAAGACGAGGTCCGGAAGCTGGTCGTGGGGATTCTGTCCAAGCAAGGATATAGAGTCCTTGACGCCTCCCATGGAGGAGACGCCCTGCTTATGCTGGAAGAAAACCGGGAGCCGATCCATCTCCTCCTGACCGATGTGGTCATGCCGGGGATCAACGGGCCGGATTTCGCCCGGCGAATGAAATTTGTCTACCCCGATCTAAGAGTCCTGTATATGTCCGGATACGCGGACAACGTAATCTTCCAGCACGGAATCCTGGATCAAGCGATGGCTTTTCTGCAGAAGCCGTTTACCGTGGAGAGATTGGCGGGCAAAGTGCGGGAAGTGCTGGACGCCTGAAGGCGGACGGCGAACCCCTAACCATTTGCGGAAAAAGTCCTTTAGCCTCTCGCTTCGTCGTTCCTGCGAAAGCAGGAACCCAGTCTTATCCATGCGTCCTGGACTCCCGTCTTCGCGGGAGTAACGATCCAAAAGAGGTTTTCAGTAGTTTAATAAAGGCAGGACCTCAGGATTTCTTCCTTTTGGCAACGAAATCCTGGAGGCTGCCGTAGATGCCTTTGGGAAGGAAGATGATCAGAAGAACAAGAGCCAGACCGTAAATGATCTGAGAAAAGCCCACAAACGTGCTTCCATAAGCCACCCGGAAATACTCCTCCAAAGAAATAATCAAAGCTGTCCCGATCGCCGGACCCCAGAGGCTGAACATCCCGCCCAAGATGGCTTTGAAAGCGATCTCCAGCGAAGGGGCGACTCCCGAAAGCGTATGAGGGTTCAAATAGGTAATGTATTGGGCGTAGAGAACTCCTCCAATGGCGGTCATGAAGGCACTGATCATGGTGATGATCATCTTGTAGCGGATAATCCCCATGCCCAGCGTGGAAGCGGCGATTTCATCCTCGCCGATGGCCCGGAGGGCTTTTTGCATTTTGGATCGGTCGATCCATTTCCAAACCAGGAGTGCCAGGACGAGAAATCCAAGGGAAGCGTAGTAAAAATGGATTTTTTCCTCCGATTGGAAGTAGAAAAGAGAGGTCCCCTTGGATTTGAGAGTGAAGCCCAGGGATCCACCGGTGATATCCCGGAAGGCGATGAGGGTGAGGGCCACGACCTCCCCCAGGGCCAGCGTGACCAAGGCAAAATAATCGCCGATGACCCCGAACCGGAAGCAGGCATAGCCGACAACCACGGCCAGACCCACGGCGGCCAAGGCCCCCAGGAGCATTCCGACCCAGGGGGTAAATCCAAAATAATTGAAGAGCAATCCCGTGGTATAGGCGCCCACACCCAGAAAGGCCCCGTGCCCGAGGGAAACCAGGCCGAAGCGGCCCATGTAAGACCAAGCGGTGGTGATGAAGGACCAGATGAAAATCAAGGTCCCGATGTGGAGGATATAGGGGGAAGGAACGAAGTAGGGAAAAACGCCGATGGCGGCGAAAACAAGAATAATGACGAGCGTGGCGGCCAAAAGAACCCTCCTATTTGGACACCCGAATCCCCAGGAGTCCCTGAGGTCGAACCAGGATGACGGAGATGAAGATAATCAGGACGATGATGTCGGCAATCTCCGTCGAAGTAAGAACTCCGGAGACGGAGGTCACGACCCCGATGATGAAAGCTCCGATGAAGCCTCCCAGAAGATTTCCCATGCCGCCCAGAACAACGATGATGAAGGCCATCATCGTGAAACTTCCCCCGAAATGGGGATGAACGGCGTAGATGGGGGAAAAGAAAGCGGCGATCACGCCGGTCAGGATCCCGCCTGTGGCCATGGTGATAAGGTAGATGCGCCGGGGATTGATCCCCATGAGACGGGCGCTGTCCAAATCCTGGGCGATGGAACGGATGGCCAATCCGAGGTAGGTCCGGTTCAAGAACAGGTAGAGCCCCCACAGGGTCAACAGGGCCCCGAAGAAGGCGATGAGGTTGGAGGTGCGGACGAAAACGCTCCCGATGCTGATGATGGGAAGCTGGATGTTGATCCCCCGCAGGTCCGCCCCCCAAACCACCTGGGCCAGGTTCTCCACCACGATCGTCAAACCGGCCAGAGCCAGAAGCTGGGTCAAAGGGTTCGCCTTGGCTTTGAGGAGGGGATTGATGACCAGGAGTTGCAGGAGGATTCCCACGATTCCCATGATCGGCAGGACGAGGATACAGGATAGAATCACCGGAATCTGCGCCTGTACCGCCAGGGTGTAAACCACGTACATTCCCAGCATCACGCACTGACCGTAAGCCAGGTGGATGATCTTGACCACGCCGAAGATCAGGTTCATCCCGAACGCCAGGAGGGCCAGAACCCCGCCGAGAAGGATCCCGTTCACGATGGAATTGAGAAGCAGTTCGGTCATACGCTACAATCCGATGTACGCTTTTCTGATGTAAGAATCATCCAGAAAGGTTTTCCGAAGCCCTTCTTTGACGATTCGCCCGGACTCGATGAGGTAGGCCCGGTCGGACAACTGGAGGCCCTTGCGCACGTTCTGTTCCACCATCAGAATGGCGTACCCTTGGGATTTGATCTGATGGACAAATTCGAAGACCCGCGTTACGACCCGCGGGGCCAAGCCCGAGGAGGGCTCGTCTAAAAGGATCAACTTGGGCCGGGACATGAGGCTTCGGGCGATGGCTAGCATTTGCCGCTCGCCCCCGCTCAGGGTGTCGGCGAACTGTCTCTTCCGTTCGTCGAGGATGGGAAAGAGGCCGTAAATTTCCTTCAGGGTGGCAGCCGCTTCGCCGCGGGCCCTCGGCAGAAAAGACCCCACCCTCAGGTTTTCATAGACGGACAACTGCGGAAAGAGCCGCCCCCCTTCGGGGACATGGGTAATCCCCAGTTCCACGATCTCATGGGCGGGACGCCGGTCGATGCGATGGCCCAGGAAGGTGATGCTTCCCGAACGGAGGGGCAGAAGGCCGGAGATGGTCTTGAGAAGGGTGGATTTCCCCGCCCCATTGGGGCCCACGGTGATCACCGTTTCTCCCTCGGACACCTTCAGGGAAATGTCGAAGAGCGCCTGAAATTCATCGTAAAAGACGTTGAGTTTCTCGATTTCAAGCATGGCTTCCGGTCTCTTCCTCTCCCAGGTAGGCCTCGATGACCTTGGGATTCCGCGAGATTTCCGCCGGCGTCCCCTCGGCAAGGATCTGTCCGTAATCGAGGACCGTCACCCGCTCCACCAGGTTCATGAGGGCGCTCATGATATGTTCTACCCAAATGATGGTGATCTTCATTTCTTCGCGGATTTTTTTCAAAACCTGGGATGCCTGAACGATCTCTTCCTGGTTGAGCCCGCTCATGATCTCGTCCGCCAGGAGGAGTTTGGGATGAGTGGCCAGCGCCCGTGCCAGTTCCAGGCGGCGGAGATTCCCTGCGGTGAGTTCGCCGGGCATGGTGTTTCCGTCCACGTTCAGACCCACAAATTGCAGCCACCGCCTGGCCTCGGCCCGGGGATCCTCCCGGGTGCCGCTGGACTTTCCTTTCCCGAATAGGGCCCCCAGCATAACGTTTTCCACAACGGTCATCTCTTTAAAGGGACGGGGAATCTGAAAAGAGCGGGTGATCCCGGCATGGCAGATCTTATCAGGGGTGAATTCGGTGACTTCCTGGCCGAGAAACTTCACCTGCCCGGCCGAGGCCCTATGCACTCCGGAGATGACGTTGAAGAGGGTCGTTTTCCCGGATCCGTTGGGGCCGATGAGGCCGCGAAATTCCCCTTCCTCCACGCCTAGGCTGACTTTCTTCAAGGCCTGGAAACCGCCGAAAAACCGATCCACCTGGATGAGTTCGAGCATAGGAAAAACAGGGTAATTGAAAGTGAAAGAAAATAGCTTTCAGCTGTCAGCGATCAGCCCTGAGCTCTACCCCCTCAGCTAAATCCCCCCAACCCCCCGAAGCTGTGAAAAAATTGATTTCGTTCTTTTTCACGTCATTCCGGCGAAAGCCGGAATCCAGTGTTTTCAAAACCTTAGCAATTGACTGGACCCCGGTTTTCACCGGGGTGACGGCTGAAATTCAATTTTTT
>Ga0315283_10002230_pt1 | contig 16107 bp, 22 predicted proteins | sample YL17G09_0_MG_FD_204541 | JGI IMG/M metagenome (GOLD analysis project Ga0315283, IMG submission 204541) | Sediment microbial communities from Yellowstone Lake, YNP, Wyoming, USA - YL17G09_0 | ecosystem: Environmental > Aquatic > Freshwater > Lake > Sediment | place: USA: Wyoming | collected... | reverse complement strand
GGCCTGGGTGGACAAGATCAATTTCCCCGGGATGAAGTTCATCGAAATAGATCCGTCCGAGCCGTATGCCGCCAACGCGCTGATGGTTGGCGGCAGCGTGATCCACCAGCCGGCATATCCGCAGACGAATGCACGCTTAAAAGCAGCCGGCATTGACCCCCTGCTGGTCGACGAGTCTGAGCTGGGCAAGGCCGAGGGGGCATTAACGTGCTGTGCGCTTATTTTTACTGCTCCCGCTAAAATATAACTGAAACCAGAGGGCCAAAAAGTCAGGGAAAACGGCGATTCATATTTAATTATTTACACAGTACCCTGTAGTGTTTGAGGTGAACCATGGGGGAAATTTATCCACAACCGCATCCCACCCGGGCGTATGCATGTGGAAGGGTTTTAGGGTAGAATTAATGTGATTTATTGCACAAACACTTAAACAGGAATCAGCAGAGTGCTTACCGTCAAGATCCTCGGCCTTCAATACCCCGAACGCTACGTAGTGCGACGCCTGGTGGCGGCTGCGCAGCAGGAGCTATTGTCGAAATGTGTGCCGCTGGAACTTGAAATTTCCGAAGTAACAGACCCCGGGGAGATCGGTAAATATGCCTTCGTGCTGGTCTTACCCACCCTGGTCATCAACGAGAAGGTGGTTTGCAGCGGGCGCTTCCCGGCTAAAGAGGAGGTCACCGATTGGCTGCTCGAAGCGGCGGAAGAAATAAAAATAACCACAACCTCCCTGCCTTAAAAGGCAGGGAGGTTTTTTCGAATATTCGTTGGGATAAATGGTTAAGGGTTCGCCGGCCGCAAGGTTGCGTCGAGGTTATCTTCAAGGACACTGAAGAAACCGTCGGGCAGGGGCAGGGGTGTATAGGTGGCGCTGGTGCCGATACTTCCGTATGAAATGTAATACAACTGTATTTCGGCATTCTGGCCGTTGAGATTCTGGTAGGCGAACAGAAGGGATGATCCATCCGGGCTGAAGCGGGGTTCGGAATAGCAGCAGGCGGTTTCAAGCGGGTCGAGGTTTTCGCCGCGCCGGGCCTCCGCGTTATAGGCGTACAAATAGCCCAGTTCATAACGGAAGAGGGTGTTAAGCACAAATAACGCGCTACCATCCCAGTCGAAGGAAGGAATGGTCGGGCGGGAACTGTAACCGGTCATCGCAAAGCGGGCAGCGGGGAAGTTATCCTGCACCTGGGGAGCGGCGCTGTTACAGGTGCTGATGTCGAAAACGCGGATCAGGTCCACCTGGCGGCCGGAATCCACGCTGACAGTGTTTATGGCGATCATTTTCCCGTCACTCGACCAGCGCACACCCTTGCTAGGATCCTGGCCTGGGAGCAAACCATACGTGAAACAGCCTTTCATCTCTTGTATGTGCACCCAGGTGCGGGCATTTGAAATGGCTGTCAAATCAAAAGGCACAACATACACGACGCGGTTCAGGCTGATGGCCACCTGCTCGCCGTCGGGAGAGATCTCAAAAGCATCCAGATACCGGGTGGCGTTGAAGCAGGCGACAGGTGTTACAACCCCTCCCGGCACGCTGACAGACTGGATGCACTTGCCGCTGATATAGAACAGGCTTTGCCCATCCGGCGACCAATTAAGGTTAATTTTTCCCGCAGCATCCTTAGTGATCTGGAGGGGGTGGCTGCCATCCACGCGCATCACCCAGATGTCGTTATTGTTCAGGATGGCAATCAAATCTGCACCACCGATGCGAGGCGGACCTTGCAGGGTGGGTGTGGCGCCGGGGGTGAGAGTGTTGCTGGCGCCCAGCGGGAGGAGTGCGCCGGGAGTATCCTTGCCCGTCGGCCGGGGGACCTCGGGGGTATCGGTGAGGCTCGAAATAGAGGAACGGGTTGGTGTGGAGGCAGCCAGAAAGGGGAGCTTATCCTTAAAGAAGATGAATAAGGCAACGGCCATCACACACACGAGCAGGGTCACAGCTCCCAATCCGATCCACGGACCGGATTTTTTGCGAGGGGCGGGAGGGCTGCCGCCGGGTTCCCGGGCTTGTTTCGGCAGCACGGCATTGGATTCGATTACGGGGTGTTTGGAAATGATGGTTTTGGGCGATGTGGGCAGTGTTTTATCGAGATCCTCCAGGTTTGGAGTTTCACCGTTTGCGACCGCGTTCAACGCCTCGGTCAGGGCTTTGACCGTGGAGAAGCGCAGGTCGCGATCTTTTGCCATGGCCTTTTCGATGACCGCTTCGATGGCGGTCGGCAGATCGGGCTTTACGTCCAGGATATGCGGAACAGGGTCGGTGATGTGCTTGATGACCACACTCATGGGTGTGTCACCATGGTAAGGTTGCTGGCCGGTCAGTAATTCGAACAGAATTACGCCCAGGCCGTAGATGTCGGAGCGCCCGTCTATGCCCTCGCCCTGGGCCTGTTCCGGCGACATATAGGCCGGGGTGCCCACGATGGAGCTGCCGGTCATGTTGGACTGCGTGGCGGCGATCTTGGCAATGCCAAAATCGGAGATGTAAGGTTCGCCGTACTGGTCAAAGAGGATGTTGCCGGGCTTCAGATCACGGTGAATGATGCCTTTGGCGTGGGCCTCGTCGAGGGCGGGAGCCAATCGGCTGTAGAGGTGGGCTGCTTCCCGGATGGTCATCGGTCCGCGCTTCATACGCTCAGTGAGCGAGGCGCCGGTCATGTAGCGCATGACAAAATATGGCTGGCCGTCCTCCTCGCCAAAGTCGTAGACTGGCACGATGGCCGGGTGTTCGAGCATGGCAATGGTCTTGGCCTCGCGCTCGAAGCGGGTGCGGAACTGCGGGTCGTGCAGCATCTCGCGCGGGAGCACCTTGAGGGCCACCTCGCGCTCGAAGCGCGGGTCGTAGGCATGGTAAACGGTGGCCATGCCGCCGCGGCCGATCTCCCCCTTAATTTCGTAGCGTCCGAATTTTTGTGATTCCAATGGCTCTGCTCCTGGCGTGAACCCGAAAATTCACACGTGCCGAAGTGCTCTTCTATTACAGGATCCCGGCTTACCGCTGCCTGGATCAATAAGTGAACTTTAAAATAAAATACGGGTTATTATAACCATTTTAGTTCGAATCCTGGCGTGGAACTGCGCAGGTTTTCACAACAGGCCCAAGTATAGCAACGGTTAAGGGGAAACGCAAGAATTTGGTATAATCCCATTGTTGCCCCAGTAGCTCAACGGACAGAGCAGAGCACTCCTAAGGCTAAGGTTGTGGGTTCAATTCCCGCCTGGGGCACTGCCTGAAGTAACATTTAAGAATATTCTAATCAAATTATACTTGCTAATTATTTGAATCTCCTGTAAGATATGGTCGCGAATGCTTGGGTGCCCCCCTCACCCAGGCGTTCGTGCTTTTTTTAATAAATCCCGCCATTGGCGGGATTTATGTTTTCAAAAGGAGAACAAGAGCCGGCCTCGAGCCGCAACCCACGGATACACCGCAAAGATGGTCATAGCCGCTCTTATTTTATAGCTGGCTACTTGCGGAGATCAGCCAGGTGTTCCTCCACCGCCTGAAGCTCGAGTTTGAGGTCAGCCAGGTAGGATTCCAACTCTTCGATCTGCTCAGCCTTGGTTAGAAAGTGGCGCTCGAAGGAGCCATCTCCGCCGCAGCAATCACAGCCGCAGTCGCTGCCCTTTCCACAGTCACAGGCCCCGTCTTTGCAATCACATTGTTCGTCCATAATAATCTCCTCTGGATGGATCGACCATCCGATTCCGGTTTTTACGCTTCCTCTTGAAGCGCTTGTTGAAACCAAATAAGGATCTCGTCTTTCGACGGGAAACGCCCCACGCAGACCAGCCGGTCATTTACAACCAGGCTGGGATAGATGATTACCGGCGTAACCTTTTCAATCCCGGCGCGTTCCCGCACCTCAGCAATCTCCACCAGCAGATCAGGATAATCCTGACTCAAGGCAGTCTGTACCGCCAGTACTGCCCGCCGGACGGCGTAGCGCTGGGGAGTTTTATAACTGAGTATTTTAACACTAATTCTCATCATCCCTTAGCGACTGAAAAAATCTCTTTTTCAACCCGAAGGCCATGTTAAACAGCCCGAGCTGGTTAAATTTATTCTTGCCTGGCTTTCAACTCCTGTGCCCCGCAAGCACCAGCCGTATTCGTCCTGAACAACTTCCACTCAAATTTCCTGGCAAGATAGACAATGGTTAACATTAAGGGCACTTCGATGAGTGGACCAATTACCGTTGACACGCCTACCATCGGCCGAGAGGCAAATGCAGTCAGGGCGATTGCAATGGCTAACTCAAAGTTCCGACCGGTACAATGGAAAGCGGTCGTCGCTGAATCAGCGTAACAAAAACCAATTTTGCGACTGACCATTAAAACACTGAAGAACAGCAAGAAGAAGAAAAGGATCAAGGGGACTGCCATCAGGTAGATCAATTCGGGGTGCTGCAAGATCACGTCACCCTGGAGGGCAAACATAACCACTAGAGTCAAAATTAATGCGACAAGCTGCACATCATCCAGGACAGGAACAGCCTTTTTCGTAAACCATTCCTCGCCTTTTTTCTTTATCATCCAATTCCTTGAAAGGACACCCATCAATAGTGGTAAGCCTAAATACAACAAAACGCTTTGAGCAATTAACTTGATATCGACAGACGCGTGCGTACCCAGGATCAGCCAGATAAAAAATGGAGTGGTAAAAATTTGGATCAGCGAGTTCCAGGCCATTAACACAATTCCCAGAGGACCATTGCCTCGCGCAAGATCTGTCCATACCAGCACCATCGCAATACAAGGGGCCACACCCAGCAAAACCAGACCTGTCCACAAATCGGGGTAGTTGCGTAGGAATACCCAACCGATCAGGTATAGCAGGAAGGGGTTGAAGGCGTAGTTAAAAAATATCACAATTGCAGCTGGTTTCCAGTCTTTCACGGCACTGCGGACCTCTCCAAGTTTTAATTTTGTCATGGCCGGGTAAATCATGATAAAGAGCCCTACAGGAATCCCTGGCTGCAGAGCCTTACCAACCTGTGGAAGAAATTTTCCCAGGAGCAAACCGATAACCATCGCCAGGACGATCCATAATGGCAAGAGTTTGCTGACCAAACCGAGTTTGGGCTGCTTTTGTGTCGTTGTAGTCGCTATGTCAGTCATTTTCTTCTCCTAGTTTGTGATGTTTTTGATGTCTATCTGTCCTTTCGGACTTTTTTAGATGCCAATTTCGGATCTTTTTCAAGTATCCATCCCGGGCATGGGCAATCAGGAATCGGAGTGTTTGAGAATTTCAAACGTGCCTGGGGCTGTGTGTGCGCAATTTCTGGCGCAACATCTCCACCGTCGGCGCGCCTTTCAACCCCTGCGGGGTGGTATATACGCGGCAACTCAGGTGATAAGGCTTGTGCTCTGCGGGCCATAGATCCACGCCGTCCGCTCGAAACGAAGGCGAACCCAGAAACTTCAAGCGGGCGGCATCCTTGTCATCCTCCACCCGCACCATGCGGATGGCAGCTTCGAGCCCTTCGGCTTTCAGGGCGGCTTTCAGGTTCTCCAGCCCGCCCCGCCAGGATGGGCAGCCATCGAAGTACAACAGCTCAATTTCCATACGTCTCGATCAAAGGAATAATTACGCGCGCAATGTCATCGCGCACCTTGCGAAAATCGTCCATGTCGCCGGTTTTGGCGGGGTCGGGGAACCCGCGATGGAGGCGCTTCCCTTTTCCCAGCCAGAGCGGGCATTCCTCGGCGGCTGAATCGCAGACCGTGACCACCAGGTCGAAGTCCACGCCCCGAAATTCATCCATTGGCTTCGAGCGACCCGTATGCCGGATGCCGATCTCGGACAACACCGCCAACGCCATGGGGTGGACGGTACCGGCCGGCCGGGTGCCGGCGCTGGCGGCTTCCCACGTCTCGCCGAGGCGGGCGTTGACAATGGCTTCAGCCATCTGCGAGCGGCACGAGTTGCCGGTGCACAGGAACAGCACTTTCTTTTTCATGCTTCTGCCATTAACGCGTTGGTCAGGTAAGTGGTAATTTCAGCCTCGGAAGGTATGCGCCCCGAAGCAACCAGTTTTTCGTTGACCACCAGTCCGGGTGTCGAGAGAAGCGGGTATTTCATGATTTCGGCGTAGTCGGTTACTTTGACAACTTCGGCCTCAATGGCCAGGCCGGCCACGGCTTTGCGAACCACGGATTCGACATTCTTGCAATTGGCGCAACCCGGCCCCAGAACTTTGATGGTTAACATAAAACCTCCTAGATAAATAAGATCACTGAAATGATCAGTCCAATTCCAACCACCCAGAGAATATCCACTTTTAACAATAGAGCGATCAGAGCCGCTCCGGCAAGCGCTAGAAGCTGGAAATCCCAGTGAACATTCCCGGCAAGGCGGAAGATGACGGTAAAAAGCAATCCCACGAATGAACAAAGTACGCCGAGGATGGCTTTATTGAAATAGGCTGAAGCCCGCAGCCTGTCAAAGAAAGGCGATACCCCGAGCACCAATAAAAAGGAGGGCAGGAAGATACTGATGGTGGCAACCAATCCACCCAGGGGTCCCTGCAACAGGTAACCGATAAAAGTGGCGGTAATGACTATCGGGCCGGGGGTTACCTGCCCCAGGACGATGCCATTCATGAATGTTGGCATGTCCATCCAATGTCGGACATCCACAATTTCGTGCAACATCAAAGGAATGGAGGCGAACCCGCCTCCGAAGGCGGTCAGATCGATCCTGAAGAACAATACCGCCAGGTTAAAGAGATCCCGGTTAAGAACAAAGAGCAACGCGAAACTCACCAGAGCGGCAGCGATGATCAATAAGAGCGGTTTAAGATTTCCAGACATTGGAGATGAAGATGTAGAAGCAGTCTTACGTTGGGCGGACTGTTTCGGTTTGAGCAGCACCAATCCCACGATGGCGGCCAGGAAGATCACCAGGACCGGATGCGCGTTAAGACCGAATAGTGCGGCAGCAAACCCTGCGATCAGGAAATGTTTCCAGGTCTTCAAAGTCGTCCTGCCGAACATCACCGTCGCATTGGCGACAATCGCTACTATGATCGCCTGGAGGCCCTTGAAGGCTGAAACCACTACCGGGAGGTTATGGGAATAATTGAACAAAGCCGCAAACGTCATCATCAAAAGAAAAGCAGGCAGGCCAAAGGCGATGAAACATACAGCCGCCCCCACAACCCCGCGTATTCTTAAGCCCACATAGGCAGTGACTTGCATGGCAGTTGCCCCCGGGATCATCTGGCAGAGCGCAACCCCGTCGCTGAACGATTCCCCATCCAGCCAATGTTTTTGTTCCACGGCGACTCTGCGAATATAGGCGATCATCGACGGTCCGCCGAAGGCGGTAATCCCCAGGCGCAAAAAGGTTCCGAATAATTGCCGGATGGAAGGTTGGGAGCTGGACGATTCAATCATTTGCATAATATAACTTTTATACTTTTTACAAAGATCACATGATCCAATTGAACAGGTAGCCGGTGAGGCTGGCATTGGCCATCTGCGAGCGGTACGAGTTGCTGGTGCAGTGGAACAAGACTTTCTTTTTCATTCTTCCATCAGTGCATTGGTCAGGAAAGTAGTTACCTCGTTCTGCGAGGGTATCCGCCCGGCGCAGACTACTTTCTCGTTAATGACCAATCCGGGGGTGGAGATTATTTTATATTTCATTATTTCGGCGTAGTCGGTTACCTTGATGACCTCGGCCTCCACAGCCAGGTCGGCTACGGCCTTGCGGGCTACGGACTCGACATTCTTGCAGTTGGTGCAACCCGGCCCTAGAACTTTGATGGTTAACATTAATCGGCTCCTTTAATTTATTAATTGGATGTGAGTGTGGTATTAGGTTCTATCCTTTGCTCAAACAAAAAAAGAAATATCAGGGTAGTCTTTCTACCGGGGGTAAAAACTGTTCAACGGCATCCAGAGCATGGGCGGCATAAATGGATCCCGGGCCGCCGCCCATCAGAATTCCCACGCCGATCGTTTCAAGTAATTCCTGGCAGGTGGCACCGGCCGCGACGGCATCGTGAACGTGATAGGCAATGCAACCCTCGCAACCGACGACAATACCGATCGCCAGCGCCATCAGCTCTTTGACTTTGCTGCTGAGGGCACCCTCCTCAACGGCTTTTTTATGCAGGCGCGCAAAGCCGGACATCGGGCCGGGAAGCTCACTCCCAAGTTGGGCAAGGCGTTCTTCGAGGGACTTGTATATTTCAACGTAATCGGTTTTCATCATCCATCCTTTCCGGCGACCACCTCGATTTGTGGTTCAAGTACCATGATGGTCAGCATAATCACTTCTCCTTAAGGTCATTTAAGTTCGATGGCGTCACCGCAGCATTCCGTGACGCAAAGGCCGCATTCGTTGCATTTCTCGTAATCGAAGACGATCCGACCTCCCAAGGGAGCAGCCTTATCGGCAAAGTAGAGGATCGCACCTTCTGTGCAAGCTGGAATGGCTTTGCAGATTTGTCCCTGCATGGGGCATTTCCGTTCGTCGAGGACAGGTTTCATACCGTTATCGCGATCTTCGGCTCGATGAGGATCTCGGACTTCACCGAATTGGCAACCAGGCTGTATTTACGGGCTGATTGAAGCGCCTTTCGGGTGCGGGCTTCGACGACCTTGGGGTCTTCGTCCCCTGCGGCGATGCGAATGACCGGCCAGAAGCGCAGATGGGTGAAGGTCTCGGTGCGGTCGAGCTCGATCAGTTTGGTACCCTCAGCCCGGCAAGCGTAGGAGAGCAGGTTGAGCTTGAAGCGTTCTGCGGCCCAGATGAACATCATCATGATGCAGGTATTGGCTGCGGCCACGAAAGCATCCTCCGGCGTCAAGACGCCGGGGTGACCCTGTGCATCCGGAGGCGCGGAGAAATCCATCTCAGGGCCGTTGCCCATGACGATATGTCCCCAATGCTCGCCTTTCCAGGTAACGGTAGTGTCATAGGTGGATGTACGGCTCATTGGGCTGCTCCTTGTTGCTTACAATAGGCGGCATATTCACGCAACAGTAACGCCGCATAGGCATCCTCTTCGCCAGACGGGATCGGGTTATAGATCTTCACGGCCTCCAGCAATTCCCGGGTAGTATCAGGAGAGGCGGGTTTGCCGGATTCGCGGAATTGCTGGAAGATGAGTGGCAGGGCAATCAGGGTGACCGTCTGCCCGTTGATGGCGATATCCTGCAAGGGAATCCCGGAGCCGCAGGAACAGGTCGCCTGGACAGGTGCCTGCACTACTGGTACGGCGGGTTCTTCAACAGCGCCTGCCGTGCGATCCCAGTGATTTTGCAGCAATTCATCCACCAGCCTTGCAATCTGCCCGGCGGTTGCATCCACTACCTGCTGACCAGCCGGGTTCAGGCGGCGTTTGCCTTCCGGTTTGCCCAGGCCGCGTTCCGCGACGAGCTCCGTGACAACGAGACTTGCTGCGGGCTTGCCGGAGTACATTTCAGTACCGCGCGCGGCGCAGCGTTTGTCACAACCGTCGATCGCGATGGTCGGATAGAATTTTGCGAAAGCCCGGTCACCTTCGCCGCCGGCCAGAAAAAGGGGCAGGCAAATGGTGACCGTGTCTGCCGGGCGTAGCTGCTCGAGGACTTTGAGCGCGGCCAGGCGGGTCACTGTGCCCTCCGGGAGTTCCTCCCCGGAGCAGGAGACAATACCAACTTTCTTCCTGGGCAGGTCAGGCATTTTTGCCTCCCTGTTTTACTGCAGTGAGGCCATCCACCACAACGGCGACTTCCTCCGCCAGGACCCGGGCTAATTTCTGCCCGCCCTCGTTTAGTTCTGCAATGCCCAACGGTTTGAGATCCTTGTAACGACGGTACACGTCCAGGACCGCGAACTCCTGGGCGATCGTCCCGCCGCTCTGCTGGACCATCTTGGCAGCGCAGGCCAGTTTACAACCGTCAATGGTCACTGCCGGGCAGGCTGCCACAACAGACCGGGATTCCTCGTCGCCAAGCACTAACAAGGCCAGCGGGACCAGTTGAGTCTGCCCGGGCCGCAAGTCATCGGTCACTTCGTAGGCAGCTTCGCGACTAACGGAGCCGTACGGTTTTCCGATTCCGCTGCACGGCACGATAATGACTTTTTGAGTCGGGTTGGTCATAGTTTCTTGGCCTCCTCTTCCGCCTGGCCTTTCATGATCTTGTAGTAAGCCTGCGGATCGAGCAGTTTGGCGCGCTGTGCATCCCAATCGATGACTTCCATTACGGCCAGCCAGCCTGCGCCGTATGGGTCCTGGTTGATGGCTTCCGGGGCGTCTTTCATGGCCGGGTTGACTTCCACGATTTTTCCGTTCACAGGCGATGTGTAGGTGATGTTCACCTTGATCGTCTCAATGACCACCAATTCTTCACCCGCAGTCAGAACCATTCCCATCGGCTTGATTTCTGCAAAGGCCACATCCCCGCTGCGCTGTTGGACAAAGTCAGACAGCCCAATGCAGACGCGTCCATTTTCCTCCTTTGCCCAAACGCCCTCCGGGTTATAAAAACGGTCGGTGGCAACCTTGAAGGTAAATTTATCAACAGATGTTTCCAAAAATTCAGCTATGGTTTACTCCTTAATTGTTATCGTCCTACGGGCACTGGATCACACCTTGCGCCCAAAGACAACCGCCGCACGTAGGGAAGGGGTTGGAGAAACAATCTTCTTCGTTCTTCTCTGCCATTTCACAGCCGCCGCACCAGGTGCAGGGGGCAAAATCGAATTCCTGCACGCGCATAGTGTTCGTTTTGGGACATCTCACACGATCCGAAAGATAAATATCGCTGCAAAGATCCCCAGGGTGAGATTTATTGACATACTTCGCTCTGATGCTTGCTGCAATTCGGACAATTGCAGTTTTTGGAGGGCGCCAGGTCTGTGAGGATGAGGCCCTGCACTTCGGCCGCCTGGTGCAAAATGGCGAGCAGAGGCGGATTCTTGAGGCGGTAATGGATGAAGCGTCCCTGGCGGCGCGCCTCCAGCAGGCCGGCCTGCCGCAGGGCCATCAGGTGTTGGGAGAGGGTGGCCTGCCGCAAACCAAGCATGGCTTCGAGATGGCATACGCAGGTCTCGCCCTCGCCGATGGCCAGCAGGATCTGCAGACGGGAAGCCTGCCCGATGGTCTGGAGCAACGCGGCGACCTGTTCAATGGACGACATATTCGTCATAGTGAATATATTATACCCTTTGAAAATTGCCGCGTGAGTGCGGAGTGTCACCTGTGTCGTTGCCGGATGTCATAAAAATGTCCCGGTGAACGGCTGCACCTGTCCTCCCGAAAGATCACCGGGACGATGTGGCGGGCAGTGCCAGGGAAGTCGTTACTGCAGTTAAGCAGGCGAACAATAATCAGAATGTGATGGGCTATAATTGAATTCGACCAGAACCCATTTCTTACTTGGAGACGCTTGTATGACCCTTGACCTGACGACCATCCGAAGCCAATTTCCTTCCCTCAACCGTCCGGATGTTTTCTTTGACAATCCCGGCGGGACTCAAATTTCCAAACGCTCCCTCGAGCGGATCAACAAGTACCTGCTGGAAAGCAATGCCAACCATGAGGGCGCCTTCGCCACCAGTGTCGCCTCAGACGCCGTCCTGGACGAAGCCCATCGCGCCATGGCGGATTTCTATCATGCCGCCAGCCCGGAAGAGATCGTCTTCGGCAACAACATGACCACGCTCACGCTTCACATCAGCCGCTCGATCAGCCGCGACTGGCAGGCAGGCGATGAAATTGTAGTCACCCGGCTCGACCACGATGCCAACGCAACCCCCTGGGTGATCGCCGCGCAGGATCGGGGCTGCAAGGTGAACTGGGTGGATTTTGACGTGGAAGACGGGACGTTAAGGTTGGATGACCTGCAAAAAGCCCTCGAGCGCAAGCCGCGCCTGCTGGCGGTGGGGTATGCATCCAACTCACTGGGGACCATTAACCCGGTTGCGAAGATCATTAAGATGGCACATGCTGCGGGTGCCCTGGTCTATATCGATGCCGTCCAATACGCCCCGCATGGCCCCATCGACGTACAAAAACTGGATTGTGATTTCCTGGTCTCTTCAGCGTACAAATTTTTTGGACCCCATGCAGGCATCCTGTACGGCAAGCGTGAATTATTGGAGCAGTTATTTGCCTACAAGGTACGGCCAGCCACGAATAGTATCCCGGGAAAATTTGAAACCGGCACACAGAACCATGAAGGCATTGCGGGTGTGCTGGGAGCCATCGAATATTTCGAATGGGTTGGCAAGGAATTCGGAAGTGAACAACTCGAAGGGCTGAAGGACGGGCATTACACAGGCCGCCGGATGGAGCTGAAAAAAGGCATGACCGCCATCCGCGCGTATGAATTCGAACTCAGCCGGGCGCTGCTCTCAGCCCTCGAATCGATCCCCGGCCTGACCATTTACGGCCAAACGGACGCCCGCCGCCTGGATGAGCGCGTGGCCACCTATTCCTTCCGCATGAATGGTCTGCACCCGCGGGCTGTGGCCGAAAAACTTGCCCAGGAGGGAATTTATGTGTGGGACGGCAACTACTATGCCTTGAACGTGACCGAGCGGCTCGGGCTGGAAGACAGCGGCGGCATGGTGCGGGTGGGCGCGGCGCATTACAACACCCTGGACGAAGTGGAAAGGCTGAAAGTGGCTTTGATGAAGATCAGCGCGGGGTGAGGCCCTCGCCACTAACCGGGGCGGCTCCGGCGGGGATTCACCGTCAGAACCACCAGGGGTACAAAAAGCCCCTCCTGAGGTCAGGAAGGGCAGGATTAGATCCGTTCGTGTTTATACTTCGTACAGGAAAGAGATGCTCGGCAATCCTTCCACACCGGCTTTCTCCATCGCCGCTTTCAGTTCGGGGGATTGGGCGAATTTTTGAGCGTTTGCCAGGGAATTCCACTTGTTGACCACAGTCACCTGGTTGGGATCGCTGGCATCCTGGTAAACCTGGTTGGAAAGTTCTCCGTTGGATTTGCGGAGTTCAACCTTGGCATCGAACCCTTTTTTCCATTCGGCGAAGTTCATTACTTTGTGTTGAATCAACATGGTTGCCATACTATAGTCTCCTTAATTTGGATCGAGGCTGGAAATCGACGGGTCCAGTTTCTGTATGCGTTAATCGCACTTTTTAGACCACTAATATGATAATTATATTCCTCCCCTATTAGAATCGAATGAGAAACACGGTTCTGGCAAGCTCAGCTCTCGTCCGGACTGGGCATCCTGGGTGTGACTCTACAGGGCTTGAACCCGGAACCGCCAGGTAAAGGGATTGACGTTTTTAGAAACTATTTCACTTTTGCTAGAGAATAATTCCGGTGAGTAGACCGCAACGGCCTTCAAGTTGTTGAGCCATCAACGGACGGCTGAGTACATGGTTGGGTGCAATTCCGGGAGCCTGGCGCTAATTCCACAAAATTAACCATCATCAAAACAGGATGGCGGCGAACCATCCCGTTTTGATTCCAGCGTACCCATGCAGGCGATTTGTGTCATAATGATATCGAGGTCAAAGGAGGTTCGCCATGGAAAAGAAAGCTACGCTCTCGAAAATTCTCGCCATCGTCGGGACAGTGCTGGTATGGATTCCGATCCTCGCGCCGGTTGTTTTTGGGTTTGTTTCCCTGGGCATGGACGGTATTTATCGCTTTGACTATCTCATGCCCGCCGAACTGGGGATCCTGGCATTCGTCGGCGGAGCCTTGCTGCTCTGGGCAGCGATCCGCGCCAGGTCACGGCAGGGGATCACCGCCTGGGGACTCGGCATCGCGGCTGGATCGATCGCCGTCCTGATGGCATTCGGAGATGTGGAACCGGGCAGTTTTGAATGGGCTATCGTGATCGGATTGCTGAGCACTTATTCGCTGGCGATCGTGGTGATGGGCATCGGCGGGGTTTGGTTGTGCAGGGATTTGTTTAAGAAATAATTCCTGCGACGCATTGCGGGTGACAGGCAAGAGTTTTCCATCCCTGACTGCAGAGCATATTTTTCGGCTATCGGCTGAATTATCTGTACAGCGGTGGCGTCTTTTTTCAGGCTGCGATTCTTGCGTTCCGTGAGTGCGCCCAACAAAGCGTGCAGCGGGCGTGTGGGGCGCTTCGCGTGCGCGTTTTCAAGTATTTATCTGGCTTCGTTTTTTTTCTGCTCCCAAACATTGTCCCTGCCTGCCCACACACCACTAACGCAAACCGTTGGGCGGCTCAAAAGGAATCGTGAAGTGAATTGGTTCTAAAATATGATGAATGCAAATGATGTGTTGATCGATCTGCTCGAAGACAATAGGAGACGCTTACACCGCTTGTTTGATGTAATTAGTGACGATTGTTTATTTTGGAAGCCGGTTTCGGAAGCCAATAATATCGCGATAACTGTCTGGCATATGGCTCGTATCTTCGATGTCTTTCTTACCCAACAAGCTAAGGGATATACTTCAGAAGAAGAATGTTGGTTTCGGCATGATTGGGCACACCAAACGAATTACGATCCGCGCGGTAGTGGTCAAAATGGGTGGGGTATGCTTACTGGATACACTCAGGAAGAAGTGGCTGCGATGCCTCAATTCACGAAGGAGCAGATTCTTGGGTACCTTGATGATGTCTACAACACAGTCAAAGAATATCTCGAAAACACTCCCACTGAAATACTTCTAACCCCTGGCATCGGTTTTCAGGGGAGATTTACTCAATATCAGTGCATCCAAATGGCATTGCTCGATAATGTCAGGCATCTGGGTGAAGTATTCGCCATCCATGCGAAAAAGGATCGACAAGATAAGGATGCAGTTTGGAATTAAACCGCCCAACAAAGTGTGCAGTGGACGTGGGGGACGGTTCGCGGGCGCGGTTTTCAAGTATTTATCTGGCTTCGAGTCTTTTTTCTGCCCCCAAACATTGTCCACGCCCACCCGCACGCCACTTACACAAACAGTTGGTTTTATTGAGACGATTAAAACTGTATGTCTATGACTATTAGCAGAGACCCAATTTATTGTGCATAGGCCATGCGGCATAAGGGAGACTGGCTGCCCGGGCACTCGCTGAGCAAACCCCGCCAGAAGGTGTATGATTGAGCCAAACCTGCCGCAACCGGTGTCCGGAACCGGCCAGGCAAGTGAGAATATGAGCATGCCTCTCGTAAACCTTCTGGACGAACTGACCGCCCCTGCCGAACTGGCTGTTCCCCAGACCGACAGTTCCGTGCGCTGTACAGCCTGCGGACACCGCTGCCTGGTCCGCCCGGGGCGGCGCGGCATCTGCCAGGTGCGCTTCAACGCCGGGGGAACGCTGCGCACACCGTGGGGCTACGTGGCGGCGCTCAACGCCGACCCGGTGGAGAAAAAACCCTTTTACCATTTCCTGCCCGGTTCGATAGCACTGACCTTCGGGATGCTGGGCTGTGACTTTCACTGCGGCTACTGCCAGAACTGGCTCACCTCACAGGCCCTGCGCGACCCGGCCTCGGACGAGGCGGCCTATTTTGTGCAGCGCATTACTCCGGAGAAGATCGTGGAAACCGCCCGCCGCGCAGGTGCGGAGGTGATTGCCAGCTCCTATAACGAGCCGCTCATCACCAGCGAGTGGGCCGCGGCGGTGTTCAGGCTGGCAATGCAGGCGGGCCTCAAGTGCGTTTTTGTCTCCAATGGCAACGCCACGCCGGAAGTGCTGGAGTACCTGCGGCCTTTATTATCCGGCATGAAGATCGACCTGAAGAGCATGCAGGACAAGAATTACCGCCAGTTGGGCGGCGTGTTAAAGAATGTGCTGGATACCATCCGGCGGGTCAAGGAGATGGGGCTCTGGCTGGAGGTGGTCACGCTGGTGGTGCCCGGCTTCAATGACAGCACTGGGGAACTGTGGGAGGCGGCGCGCTTCCTGGCCTCGGTCTCAGCCGACATCCCCTGGCATGTAACCGCCTTCCACTCCGATTACAAGATGCAGGCCGCTCCCGACACCCCCGCGAAAACCCTGCTGCGGGCCGCCGAGATCGGCCGCGAGGCCGGGCTGCGTTATGTTTACGCCGGGAACCTGCCGGGGCGGGTGGACGAGTACGAAACCACTTTCTGCCCGCAATGCAATACCGCCCTGGTCGAACGCAGCGGCTATCGCATCCGGGCCATGCG
>Ga0315283_10002225_pt1 | contig 16114 bp, 16 predicted proteins | sample YL17G09_0_MG_FD_204541 | JGI IMG/M metagenome (GOLD analysis project Ga0315283, IMG submission 204541) | Sediment microbial communities from Yellowstone Lake, YNP, Wyoming, USA - YL17G09_0 | ecosystem: Environmental > Aquatic > Freshwater > Lake > Sediment | place: USA: Wyoming | collected... | reverse complement strand
CATCGCGACCGGTAACGGCTACTACGGCGGTCTCCAGTTCAACCTGGGCACCTGGGAGGCCTACGGCGGTTCGGGCATGCCGAACCAGAAGCCGGCCTGGTACCAGGCGACCATCGCCGACCGCATCCGCGTCAGCTCGGGGCTGCACCATTGGCCCCGGTGCGGCGCTTACTACGGCTGACCCACCTGGTCAGCCCGGTTCGCCGAAGGCCCGTCCCGCAACGACGCCGGACGGGCCTTCGTCGTTCTCGGCGTCACTCGAACGAGCCATGGCGGCCCTCGCCGCCGGCGAAGCGCATGGCGCCGTCGAGGGTCTCGCCGCTGGCGATGGTGGCCAGGCCGAGCTCGGTCTCCCGCAGGAGGGCGTCGTCGGGGCCGAGGGACCACTGCTCGTACGAGGACCGGCGGTCCGAGCGCAGGCAGTGCGGGGGGAAGCGGGCGATGTCCCGGGCCAGGGCCAGGGCGGCCCGGAGGGCTGAGCCCGGCTGGACCAGGCGGTTGGCCAGGCCCAGGTGCAGGGCCTCGTCGCCGGACACCCCCCTCCCGGTGAGGATGAGGTCGAGGGCGTGGCTGTGGCCGATCAGGCGAGGGAGCCGGATCGTCCCGCCGTCGCACAGGGGCACGCCCCAGCGCCGGCAGTAGACGCCGAAGACGGCGTCGGTGGCGGCCACCCGCAGGTCACACCAGACCGCCAGCTCCAGGCCGCCGGCCACGGCGTGGCCCTCGACCGCGGCGATCACGGGCTTGTCCAGCAGCATCCGGGTCGGCCCCATCGGCCCGTCCCCCTCGGCGGCCACCCGGTTGCCCCGGCCGTCGGCCACGCCCTTCAGGTCGGCCCCGGCGCAGAAGGTCCCGTCGGCCCCGGTCAGGACGGCGACCAGCAGGTCGTCGTCGGCCGCGAAGCGGCGGAAGGCGTCGGCCAGCTCGGCCGCCGTCGGCCCGTCGACGGCGTTGCGCACCTCCGGCCGGTCGATGGTGACGACGAGGACGGGGCCATCGGGCTCGTAGCGAATGCTCATGCGCGCAGAGTAGAAGTGCCGCGTGCTGCCGGACGGGGTCTACGACGTGTTCGTGGTCGACGCCGTCGAGGAGGACGGGGTCGTCCACCTCGAGTTGACCATCCTCTCGGGCGAGCAGAAGAGCGAGGTCGTGCGCCTGGCCTCGCCCAACCTGCACGGCGAGCCGGTCCTCCTCTTGGGCACGCCGGGGACCCTCACCGTCACCGACAGCGTCCCCCACCTGCAGTTGGAGCCGTAACGGTCGGTCAGACCGGCTTGAGGGCGTAGCCCCTCGTGGTGACGCGGACGATGGGGGGCGTCTGGCGCATCGACTCGCGGCGGGCCTCGACCAGCTCGAATCCGGCGGCGGGGATGGCCTGGTCGGTGGTGCGGGTCAGGTGGCAGTTGCCGGCCCAGCGTTTCCACAGCGGCTCGATCCGTTGCTGCCAGCGGTGCCGCTTGGGATTCTCGACGGCGGCCACGTGTTCCAGGAAGACGAAGCGCCCGCCCGGGCGCAGGACCCGGTGGATCTCGATCAGCGCAGCCTCGTGGTCGGGCACCGAGCACAGCACCAGGGTCGACACCACGACATCGAAGCTCTCGGCCTCGAAGGGGATGGGATCCACGCCCGCGTCGGTCACCTCGATGGGGAAGCGGGCGGCGCGGGCCTCGACCTTGGGGGCCAGTTTGGCCCGCATGTGCCGGTCGGGCTCGGCCAGGACGAGGCGGGTGACCTCGGCCGGGTAGTGCTCCAGGTTCAGCCCGGTTCCCGGCCCGATCTCCAGCACCTCACCGCCCACCTCGCCGAGGAGCGCGGCCCGCCAGTCCCGGAGGCCGGCGGCCTCGGTCTTGACGAAGGTCCGGTCGTACATGGCGGCCATGAGGCGGGGCACGCCCGGACTGTAGGCCCGAAACCATGCCCGGTCCGCTGGGCGAGGTGGGCGAGACTGGCACCGTGGCCCACCCCTACTGGCCGTTGTTCGACCTGCGGGTGCGCACCCCCCGCCTCGAATTGCGGCCGCCGACTGACGAGGACCTGCTCCAGGTGGTCGACCTGGTCCGGCACGGCATCCACGAGCCGGGGATGATGCCGTTCTCGACCCCCTGGACTGACGCCCCGTCCCCGGACCTGGAGCGCAACACCCTTCAGTGGAACTGGCGCCAGCGGGCCGAGTGGACCAAGGACAGCTGGGGCCTGGGGTTCGTCGTGGTCCACCACGACCCCGAGCCCACGATCGTCGGGGTCCAGGACCTGTTCGCCAAGAACTTCTGGACCACACGGGTGGCCGAGAGCGGCTCGTGGCTCGGCCGGGCCCACCAGGGCAAGGGCATCGGCAAGGAGATGCGGGCCGCCGTCCTGCACTTCGCCTTCGCCGGCCTGGGCGCCCGCTGGTGCGAGACCTTCGCCTGGGAGGACAACGCGTCCTCGCTCGGCGTCACCGAGCGCCTCGGCTATGAGCCCAACGGCGTGGAGATGGACTTACGGCGGGGCGAGGGTCAGGCGCTGCGCCGCTTCCGCATGACGCGTGAGGCCTGGGTCCCGCGGCGGCGCAGGGACATCCGCATCGGGGGCCTCGAGCACTGCCTGGAGATGTTCGGCCTGCCGCAGGCCGTCGCCGGGGCCGATGCCTGCCGGGGCGGTTGGTGCGTCGTGACCCTGCCCGTCGACGGCGACACCACGGTCGAGGTGTTGGACCGCTTCGCCAAGGTCGCGACCCGCCAGGCCAAGGGCCGGCTGGGCGCCATCGGGGTGGACATCCCCATCGGCCTGTCCGACGGGCCGCCCCGCCAGTGCGACGTCGACGCCCGGGCCCTGCTCGGTGACCGGCGGTCGTCGGTCTTCCCCGCCCCTGTGCGCCCGGTGCTCGGGGCCCGGTCGTTCGAGCAGGCCCTCAGCCGGTCGCGGTCGGCGAGCGGTCTCGGCCTGTCCAAGCAGTCCTGGCACCTGGTGCCCAAGATCACCGAGGTGGACCGTCTGCTGGACCCGACCCGCCAGGGCCGGATCTTCGAGTGCCACCCCGAGGCCGCCTTCGCCGCTCTGCGCGGGGTCCCGATGGCCCACCCCAAGAAGGGTCGCCCCGGTCGCGACGAGCGCCTGGCCGTCCTCGGACCCCACGTCCCCGGCATCGACGCCCTGGTGGCGAAGCCGCCGAGCGGCGCGGCGGCCGACGACGTTCTCGACGCCGCCGTGGTCGCCCTCACGGCCAAAGCGGTGTTGGCCGGCAAGGCCCGTCGCCTGGGCGAGCGCCGCCATGACGCCAAGGGACTGGTCATGGAGATCGTCGTCCCGGAGGCGGGCGCCTTCCCGTAGTGGTAGGTCTGGGGGGTCACGGGGCCGACGGTGGTCCTACCATCGGTCCCACACGACCAGGGGGTGGCGGATGCAACGGTTGACGGGCCTCGACGCCGGGTTCCTGTCCATGGAGACCCCGACGGCACCCATGCACGTCGCCGGTCTGGCCGTCTACGACCCATCCGCCGTCGAAGGCGCCTTTGACCTCGACCACCTCCGACAGGTCTACGAGGGCCGGCTTCACCTGGCCCCGCCGTTCCGCCGTCGGCTGCGCGAGGTCCCCTTCGGCCTCCATCACCCGCTGTGGATCGAGGACCCCGACTTCGACCTCGACTGGCACCTGCGCCGGGTCGCCGTCCCCGCCCCCGGCGGCCCCCGGGAGTTGGCCGAGCTGGCCGCGCACCTCAACGCCATCCCTCTCGACCGCAGCCGTCCCCTCTGGGAGATGTGGCTGATCGACGGTGTGGCCGGTGGTCACGTCGCCGTGCTCACCAAGGTCCATCACGCCGCCATGGACGGGGCGTCGGGCAACGAGATCACCGTGGCCACGCTGGACCTGGCCCCCGAAGGCAGCGAGGTCCCACCCCCGGAGGAGGAGTGGGAGCCCGACTCGATCCCTTCTGACGCGGAGATGCTGGCTCACGCCACGGCCTCCCTGCTGGTTTCGCCCGTGCACATGGTGCAAGCGAGCCGACGTACCCTCGACGCCGCCCTCGGCCGGCGCCGCCTGCCCCGAACGAGCTCCCCGCCGGCGCCGTTCGCCGCACCCCGGACGTCGATCAACGGCCCCGTCACCCGCCAACGCGTGTTCGCTGCGACCTCACTTTCCCTGCCCGCCGTGAAGGCCATCAAGGCCCACCATGACGTGAAGGTCAACGACGTGGTCCTCGCCGTCTGCGCCGGTGCCCTGCGCTCCTGGTTCGACGAGCGGGGTGAGGCCCTGTCCGGCCCGCTGGTGGCCATGGTCCCGGTGTCGGTGCGGACCGAAGACGAGAAGGGGACCATGGGCAACCGGGTCTCGTCGATGCTGGTCAGCCTGGCCACGGAGATCAGCGATCCGGCCGTGCGGCTGCAGGTCATCGGGGACGCCACTCGTGCGGCCAAGGAGCGTCACGCCATCGGGGCCGACGCCCTCACCGACTGGGCCGAGTTCGCCGCCCCGGCCTTGCTGGGGCGGGCCGCCCGCCTCTACTCGCGCATGCACCTGGCCAACCTCCACCGGCCGGTGTTCAACGTGACCATCTCGAACGTGCCGGGGCCGCCGTTCCCGCTGTACTCGGCCGGCGCCCGCATGGTGGCCAATTACCCGATCGGGCCCATCTACGACGGGTCCGGCTTGAACATGACCGTGATGAGCTACCGGGAGCAGCTCGACTTCGGGCTCCAGGGCTGTCCCGACCTGGTGGGCGACCTGTGGATCCTCGCCGGCCACCTCGAGGGCGCGCTGGCCGAGTTGGCTGCCACCGTGCCCGAGATGGAGGGCGAGACCTTGGTGGTCCAGCCCTTCGGCGCCGAGGTCGAGGCGCCGGAGTCGGCCCCCCTCGACACCGTGGACCTCACGGTTATCGAGGACACCGAGGAGCTGATCGTCCGGGCCCAGGAGGCCCTCGGGCGGGCCCAGGCCGACCGGGCCGACGCCGCGGCCATCACCGCCGCCTTGGACCAGCTGCGCAAGGCCGCCGACTTCACCCAGCCCGCCTGACCGCGAATCCGGCGCCGGCCCGATCCCGGGATCATCCGAAACGGTGACCGATCGGTGGTGCTGACCCCGGACCGGTAGTCGCCGGAAGGCTGTCCGACGCCTTCGCCTTCGACCACCACACCCCCATCCGGGTCGACGTGCCGGCTCCGGGGAACGCCGTCGCCGCCCCGATGTCACGTCGATGGCCCGTCCAGCGACCGACGGAGGGTTGCGGCCACCTCGTCGGCGTGGGCGTCGTCGGCGTAGGTGTTCCGGGGCCAGAAGAAGCCCTTCAGGCCGTCCTTGCGGTTGCGGGGGACGATGTGGACGTGCAGGTGGGGGACGCTCTGGCTGACCCGGTTGTTCAGGGCCACGAAGGACCCGGCGGCGCCCAGTCCGGTCTCCATCACGGCGGACAGGCGCCGGGCCTGGCGGAACAGCGGCTCGATGAGCTCGTCGGGTAGGTCGGCCAGCGTCTCGACGTGGACCTTCGACACCAGGAGCACATGGCCCGGGAACAGCGGCGTGCGGTCGAGGAAGGCGAGCACGTGCTCGTCCTCCAGCACGATCCGGGCCGGCGACCCGCCGGCGATGATCTGACAGAACACGCAGCCCGCCACCCCCGCACGCTAGGTCGCGTCACCGACCCCCGTTCTGGTGGCATCCCGGTGTTCTCCACGGCACACGGCTGCCACCGGAACGGTAGGCGTGCGTACGGTGGCGGGGTGCGGGTCACGCTGATGGTCACCTGTGTGGTGGACCTCCTCGAGCCCGAGGTGGGCGAGGCCACGGTGCGGGTGCTTCGGGCGGCGGGCTGCGAGGTCACGGTGTCGCTCGGCCAGACCTGCTGTGGCCAACCCGCCTGGAACGCCGGGCACGCGGCCGAGGCGGCGCAAGTGGCTCGCACGACGCTGGCCGCCCTGGAGGCGGAGCTGGCCGACGGGGCCGAGGTCGTCGTGGTCCCGAGCGGCTCGTGCACCTCGATGGTGCGGGTCTTCTGGCCGGAGCTGTTCGACCTGGTCGATGACCCCGATGCCGTCGAGCGGGCCCGCCGGGTGGGAGCGCGGACCGTCGAGGTGTCCGAGTTCCTGACCGACCGGGACCTGCCCGCGTTGACCGGTCCGGCGACCCGGGTCGCCTACCACCACTCGTGCCACATGCTCCGGGAACTGGGCCTGCGGGCCGAGCCCGAGGGGGTGGTCGACCGGGTCGACGGCGCCGAGCGGGTGGGGTGGGAAGGTGACGACCGCTGCTGTGGGTTCGGCGGACTGTTCTCGGTGAAGCTGCCCGAGGTCTCGGTGGCCATGGCCGACGAGAAGCTGATCGCCCTGGCCGATGCCGGGCCCGACGTGGTCGTGGGTTGCGACGCCTCCTGCCTGGCCCAGCTCCGTACCCGGAGCGAGTCCGTCGGCCTCCCCGTCCGCACCCGCCACCTGGCCCAGTTCCTCGACGACGCCCTCCCGTGATCCGGGGTCGTGGGCCATGAGCCATCGGATGGAGGGGACGTTGCGGGGGCGGACCGCGGCCGCCGTGGCCGACACCGAGTTGCACGGGCGGGTCACCGCCGCCGTCGACCGGTTCGTGGCCAAGCGGACCGAGGGGCTGGCCGGCCTGGAGGACGCCGACGGGCTGCGGCGCGCCGCCCGGGCCGTGAAGGCCGACGTCCTGGCCCGCCTGCCCGACCTGCTGGAGCAGTTCGCCGACCGGGTCCTGGCCGACGGGGGTCACGTCTGCTGGGCCCCGACGGCGGCCGATGCCTCCCGCTACGTGACCGACGTCGCCGCTGCAGCCGGTGGCAGGGTCGTGAAGTCGAAGTCGATGGCCGCCGAGGAGATCGGCCTGAACGACACCCTGGCCGCCGCCGGCTGCGAGGTGGTCGAGACCGACCTGGGGGAGTGGGTCATCCAGCTGGCGGGCGAGACCCCGAGCCACATCATCATTCCCGCCCTGCACCGGGACCGACACACCATCAAGGACGTGCTCGTCGCGGAGGCGGGGGCGGACCCGGCCGAGCTGGAGGCGTCGCCCGAGGCCATCACCCGCTTCGCCCGGGCCGCGCTGCGCCCCCGCTTCCTGGACGCCGACGTGGGTGTCACCGGCGCCAACTTCGCCGTGGCCGAGACCGGGTCGATCGTGCTCGTCACCAACGAGGGCAACGGGCGGCTGGCCACGTCACTGCCCCGGGTCCACGTGGTCGTGCTGGGCATGGAGCGCCTGGTGGCCGACTGGGCCCAGCTCGACCTGATGATCAACCTGCTGGCCCGCTCGGCCAGCGGCCAGCCACTGAGCTCCTACACCAGCATCACCACCGGTCCCCGCCGGCCGGGCGAGGCCGACGGGCCCGACGAGCTGCACGTGGTCATCCTCGACAACGGCCGCAGTGATCTGCTGGCCGGCGAGTTCCACGAGATGCTCGGGTGCATCCGTTGCGGGGCGTGCCTGAACGTCTGCCCCGTGTTCCGCCAGACCGGCGGCCACGCCTACGGCTGGGTCTACAGCGGGCCCATGGGGGCGGTGCTCACCCCGCTCTTGGCTGAAGGCGGCGGCGACCTCAGCGACGCCTCCACCCTGTGCGGCGCCTGCATGGACGCCTGCCCTGTGCAGATCCCCCTCCAGGACCTGCTGCTGGCCCTCCGCCGGGACCGGGAGAAGGGCGTGGGGGGGCGGGCCGCGTGGGCGGCCTGGGCCACGGCCTGGTCCAGTCCTCGGGGCTACCGGACGTCCACCGCGGCGGGGAGGTGGGGTGCCGGCCTGTCGCCCCTGGCCCGGCGCTGGTCCGCTGACCGCACCCCCCTCCAGCCCGTCCGCCGCCCCTTCCACACCCGCTGGAAGGCCGGTGACGTGTGACCAGGCCTCCGGTTCTGGGTCCTGGATCTCGCGTCGGGGCGCGCGTTCCAGGTCCCGGAACGAGGACGGGCAGATGACGGAGACGGGTGATCGAGGCGCCTTCCTGGCGAACGCTCGGGCGCGGCTGGGCGGGGGGATCCACCGGAACCCGGTGCACGTGCCGCCTCAGGCGACGGCGGTGCCGCCGGAGGTGCGGTTCACGGCGCTCGACCGCGATGACCTCGTGGGCAGCTTCGTGGCCATGGCCTCCGGTGTGGACGCCGTCGTGGCGCGGGTCCGGCCCGACGATGTCGGCCAGGAGGTGGTCGGCCTCGCCCGGTCCTACGGCGTCGCCTCGGTGGTCCGTAGCGCCGAGGCCGACCTGGACCGGGTCGCCATCGCCCTCGTCGAGGCCGGCTTGGCCGTCGACCCCTACGACCCCGCGGTCGGGGCCGCCGCCGACCTGGGCCTCACCGGAGCCGTCGCCGGCATCGCCGCCACCGGGTCCCTCGTCCTGGACGCCTCGGTCGCCGGCTCGCGGGCCGCCGGCCTTCTGCCCCCCGTGCACGTCTGCGTCCTCCCCGAGGACCGGATCGTGGCCACCCCCGCCGACGTCCTCCATCCGCTCAGCGTCGGCCCGCCGTCGTCACTCGTGCTCGTCGGCGGCCCCAGCCGTACCGGCGACGTCGAGCAGATCCTCACCCTCGGCGTGCACGGCCCCCGGCACGTCCACGTCGTCCTCGTCGGCCCGCCCGCCTGATCGTCCCACCACCCCGGAACGAGAGCTCTGCGTGCTCGTCGTAGCCTCGGACGCCTGATGGCCGCGCCCACCTCCCCGCTCCTGGTCCCCGTCCACTGGCTGGTGGACGCGGTGGCGGCTCGGGTCGCGGGGCGGCCGGCCACGCTGCGCTGGGACGCCGCGCCTCTGGACGCGATCCGGGGCCGGGCCCGGCTGCTGACCATCGGGGTCGAGGACCTGCGGGTCGCCGGGCTCACCATCAACACGGGTGTGGTCCGCATCGAGGCGGCCCGGATCCACCCCGGCCTCGAGCCCCGGCTGACCGGTGGCCCGGTGACGGCCAAGCTCACCGTCGTCCAGGAGCGGATCGACGAATGGGTGGGCCGGGCCAGCCTCCCGTTTCGCCTCGAGTTGACCGAGGAGGGGATCGTCTCCAGCGCCGGCGTCGGCCCGCTGCGCATGGGGAAGCTGCTGACCGAGGTGGCCGTCCGGGAGGACGGTGCGCTCCGGCTGCGTCCCCTGAAGGCCGTCGGCCGCACGCTGCCCAGCGGCCTGGGCGATGCCCTCACCGGGAGCCTGCCCCTGCCCCGCCTGCCCGTCGAGGCCCAACTCGTCGAGATCGAGCACGGCCCCGGCCGCCTGTCGATCACCGTCTCCCTGGAGGACATCGACGAGGCCATCGACATCGGCGCCCCCGACCGTCTCCGCGCCCGCCTCGACGACATCGGCCAGGGCCGCCGGTCGTGACATTGCCCACCTCCGCCCGCCGGCTCCGCTGACCAGGGCGGTCCTCGACGCGGCTGCGCTCCGCCCGACGCTCGGGACCGAGGCCGACCGCGACGTTCAGTCCAGCGGGAAGTAGCCGGGGACGTCGCGGTGGGGGGTGTCCAGGTAGACCTTCGCCTCGGGAGGTTGGCCGAAGCGGCCGTGGCTCCAGCGGACCTCGACGTGGCCGGCGGCGGCCCGGTCCTCGTCGGTCTCCCGATCATGGACCTCGAGCCGCCATGACACCCGGGGCTGGCCCCCGGCCTCGGCGGCGACGTCGAGCGCCCTCAGGTCGAAGCGCTGGCGCCAGTCCCAGGGCGTCCCCACCCGGACCCGCAGGGTGGCGGCGTCGGTGGTGCCGAGGACGAAGTAGGGCGCGGCCTGCAGTCGCAGCAGTCGCCAGGCCATCTCCTCCCGGGGCCCGGCCCGACCCAGCCGGTGCCGCCAGCGGGTGGCGGACGCCTCGGCCACGACGCCGGCCATCTCCCGGTAGCGGGCCTCGGCCCCGTCGGGCCAACCCGCGGCCAGGGTCTCCCGTAGGCCCCGGCGCTCGTCCCGGCTCAGCTCGGTCGCAGCACGGGGCAGGGCGTCATTGCGGACCGCCTCGTACAGGGCCTGGTACTCAGCCGGCGCCACCTCGGCGAACCAGTCGCCGGCCCGGCCCTCGGTCGGCCCCAGCCCGTGGTCGAAGAGGGCCGAGGGCGAGGCGTTGTGCAGGATCGAGGACAGGTACTTGCAGCTCACCAGGTAGACGTGGTCGACCCGCAGGTCGGCGGGAACCCGCTCGTAGCCCGGCGGTTTGTGGGGCCCCTTCCACTCCACCCGCAGGGGCACCTTCTCCCGCAGGCCGCTGCGGGCCTTGAGGAAGGCGAAGCCGTTGGACCAGGCGGCGTGGAACTCCTGGCCGTACTCCCGCCGCTCCCAGGCCCCGGTGACCCGGCCCCACGTGGCATCGTCCACGTTGAGCAGCTGCGGCGGCCGGTGCTGGAGGGCGAGGCCCACCTCGGCCATCCCACACATCGCCAGCCCGGTGACGATCTCGGTGATCTCGGTGCGGAGCGCGGGCACCGCAGCTGTGTAGCAGCCGGGTGGCACTGTCACAGGGGCCGGGCAGACTCGTGGCCGGCTCGCGACCCGGCCTGACGGGCGCCTTCGAGGGCCTCCCACCGGGAGGCCACACCCCCGGAGGCCGCTATGGCCCGCACCTGCCGTACCTCACGTCGTCCGCCCCGCGACCTCGACGCCCTCGCCCGTCAGCTCGACGCCATCGCCGAGGAGGCCGGCTGGGGCGCCCCGCCCCTGCTCATCGGCCTGACCGACGAGGGGGTGGACGACCTGAACCCGCCCGCCCCCGTCCCTGGCTCGTCGGGCACCGACCCCGCCGACCTGGTCGCCTCGCTGGTCGGCTTCGACGCCCCGGCGGAGTGGCAGGCCGTGGCCATCGTGGTCCAGGGCCGCTCCTGGGCCCTCGGCGACCGCTGGGCCGACCCCCGCCCCGTGCGCCTGACCCACGTGGTCGACCGCCACGGTGAGGTGGCCTCGGTCATCCGCCACGCCGGGGACGATCCGATGATCCGCGGCGAGGCCGGTCAGGGGCGCCTGGTCGACGTCTGCCGCCGTTGCCTGGGCCTGGCCACCGCCCCGCCGCCCTCGGACAGCACCGCGCTCTGGGCCCTGCTCTGGCTCGACGGCCTGCTGGCTCGGGCCGCCCGGGGCGAGAGGCTTCGGGACCTGGTCACCGCCGCCCGGGCCCACCCCGCCATCGAGATGGTGGCCGAGAACGAGCCCGACCTGGCGGACATCGCGGCCGTGGGCCTGGTCCGCCTGGGCCGGATGATGGGTGAGGCCCGCGACTGGCGCCACCTCCGCCGGGCGTCGGCGGCGGGCGATTGGCCGGTCGAGAACCTCGATCCCGAGGGTGCGGCATGGATGGACGACGGCATGTTCGCCCGGTGGGTGATGGCCGAGTTCCCGATGCTGGACGACTACCTGGAGGCGTTGGACCACCTCCTGCCCGAGAGCGTCGTCGCCGGCGTGCGGGGCGTCCTGGCCGAGTGGGACCTCCTCGACCTCGACTGATCGGGGAACGGTCGGCGGCGGGTGAGTGCCGAGCGGTCGGGTGGGCCCGCCCGAGCCATCCGGCGTCGATACCCGCGTGCTTCGGGACCTTCGCCCCCTGCCGGCCGCCGTGCGGTTGTGTCACTGTTGGCGAACGGCCGTCACCGAGGCCTTCGGTGACCGCCGAACCTCAGGGAAGGTCGCGACAGCCGTGAAGGGGCAGCCATGAGCGAGGTCGTCTTCGAGGCGGTGACCAAGCGCTTCGGCGACGTCACCGCGGTCGACACGCTGACCCTCGACATCGCCGACCAGGAGTTCATGGTCCTCCTCGGCCCCTCGGGCTGCGGCAAGACCACCGCGCTGCGCATGATCGCCGGCCTCGAGACCGTGACCGAGGGTTCCCTGCGCATCGGTGACCGGGTGGTCAACGACATCGAGGCCAAGGACCGGGACATCGCCATGGTGTTCCAGAGCTACGCCCTCTACCCCCACATGACGGTCCGGGGGAACATCGAGGTCCCGCTCAAGGCCCGCAAGTACTCCGTCGACGGCGATGCGCCCCGCAAGCTCACGGCCGCCGAGCGCGATGAGCGGGTGCTCGAGGCCTGTGAGATCCTCGGGCTGTCCGATCTCCAGGACCGCAAGCCCGGAGCGCTGTCGGGCGGCCAACGCCAGCGGGTGGCCGCGGCGCGGGCCATCGTGCGTCGCCCCGAGGTCTTCCTCATGGACGAGCCGCTGTCCAACCTCGACGCCAAGCTGCGGGCCCAGACCCGGGTCGAGCTGGTCCAGCTCCAGCAGGCGCTGTCCACCACCTTCGTCTACGTCACCCACGACCAGGTCGAGGCCATGACGATGGCCGACCGGATCGCCGTCATCAGCGAGGGTCGCCTCCAGCAGGTGGGCCCGCCCCAGGACGTCTATGACCGGCCCCAGAACCTGTTCGTCGCCCGCTTCATCGGCAGCCCGCCGATGGATGTGGTCGAGGGCACGGTGTCGGTGGCCGGGGACGCCGAGGCCACGATCGACCTCGGTGCCGCGGGCTCGGTCAGCGCGTCGGTCCTGGCGGGTCGGCCGCTGACCGATGGTCGGCGGGTCCTGGTCGGCATCCGGCCCGAGCACCTCGTCCTCGGTTCCGGCTCCCTGCACGGCGTGGTCGGCGTCATCGAGTCGCTGGGCCACGAGCGCCATCTCTTCATCGACCTGGGTGGCAACCAGATCATCTGCCGGCAGTCGGCCGAGGACCCGGCGCCCACCCAGGGGGAGCGGGTCGAGCTCAACGTGGCCCCCCGCCACGTCCACGTGTTCGACCCCGAGAGCACGGAGCGCCTGAACTGATGCGCCGCGGCCGGGCGAAGGAGTCCTTCCTCGCCCTCGGGTTCCTCGCCCCGTCGCTGATCGTCTTCGGGCTGTTCGCCTTCTACCCGATCATCCGCATCTTCTACTGGGGCCTCTACCAGCAGAACCGGCTGGGGACCGAGATGCGTTGGATCGGTTTGTCCCAGTACAAGGACGTCCTCACCGGTGACGACTTCCTGCAGGGCCTCTACACGACCCTCTGGTACGTGGCCTACACGGTGCCCGCGGGGCTGGTCCTGGGGGTGCTGCTGGCCCTGGCCGCCCACCGGCGCCTGAAGGGCATCAAGGTCTTCCACACGATCTTCAGCTCGACGGTGGCGACGTCGGTGGCGGTGGCCTCCGTGATCTGGCTGGTGCTCATCAACCCGACCCAGGGCTACTTCGAGGTCACCTGGCTCCAGAACCCGACACACGGCATCGGCGGGGCCATCTTCGGCGTGTCGCTCTCGTCGATCTGGCAGAACCTCGGCCTCACCTTCATCATCGTCCTGGCCGGCCTGCAGGCCGTGCCCGACGAGCTCATGGAGGCGGCGACCATCGACGGGATGAGCGCGACCCGGCGCTTCTTCACCGTGACCCTGCCCCTGCTCACGCCCACCCTGTTGTTCCTGGTGGTGGTGCTGACCGTGTTCGCCTTCCAGGGCTTCGCCCAGATCGACATCCTCACCTCGGGCGGACCGGCGGGGTCGACCGAGACCCTCGTCTACAAGATCTTCCAGCACCAGGCCCCCAGTGACCTCGGTGTCGGCTCGGTGATGGCGGTGGGCCTGTTCCTCATCACCTTCGTCGTGGCCTTCGGGCAGTTCACGATCCTCGAACGGCGGGTGCACTATGGCCGCTGAAGTCGAGGCGCTGGCCGTGGACACCGTCGTCCTCGGCGGCGACACGGTGATCGGCACCGAGCGTCCCGGCCACCGGGCCCGCATCTGGAAGAACGTCGCCTGGTACGTCTTCCTCGGCCTGCTGTCGCTGGTCGTGCTGTTTCCGATCTGGATGACCCTGGTCCGGGCCCTGTCGACCCCGATCGCCTACATCAACGCCGGTCAACCCATCCGCCCGGTCGACATCGAGTGGGACGTGTTCCAGCGGGCGTGGACCGAGGGGGACCTGGCCCGCCATTTCGCGATCTCGGGCGTGGTCACCGCGATCATCACCGGCGCCCAGGTCATCACCTCCGTCCTGGCCGCGTATGCCTTCGCCTTCCTCTGGTTCCCCTTCAAGCGGGCCGTGTTCGCCCTCTTCATGGCCACGCTCATGTTGCCCATCGAGGTGACCCTGCTGGTCAACGCCGTGACCATTCGGAACCTCGGCTGGCTGGACTCGCTCCAGGGCCTCACCGCGCCCTTCCTGGCCTCGGCCTTCGGCGTGTTCCTGGTCCGTCAGGGCTTCCTGGGCATCCCCCAGGACCTCCGGGACGCCGCCGAGCTGGACGGCCTCGGCCACCTCGGGTTCCTGCGCAAGGTGGCCATCCCGGTGACGAAGCCCATCGTGGCCAGCTTCACGCTGGTGGCCTTCCTGGCTGCCTGGAACCAGTACACCTGGCCCCGGGTCGTGACCACCCAGCAGGACTGGGAGACGGTGCAGATCGCCCTGAAGGGCCTCGCCGCCCGCAACATCGACCAGCTCAACATCGGCTTCGCCGCCGCCATCATCGCCGCCGTCCCGATCCTCATCCTCCTGCTGGCCTTCCAGAAGCATCTGGTGCGGGGCCTGACCGCCGGCGCGGTGAAGGGGTGATCCCCGCCCGGGCCGGGGACGCGAGAGCATGACGCCGATGCGCCGTCGCCTCGTTGCCGTCGCCCTGCTCGGCGTCGCCGCCCTGGCCGCCTCCGCCTGTGGGCCCGCCGGAGGGGGCGCGGCCACCTTCGCCACCGAGTGCCCGGTCGGCGCCCTCAACAACGCCGAGGGCACCGTCGACATCACCCTGTGGCACAGCTATGTCGGCCTGACCGAACAGACGCTCAACGACATCGCCGATGCCTACAACGCCTCCCAGGACCGGGTGCATGTCAACGTCCAGAGTCAGGGCGTGGGGTACGCCGAGTTGCAGCGGGCCTACGAGCGGGCCATCCCCGCCGATGACCTGCCCGACATCGCCATCCTGGAGGACACCTACACCCAGAGCCTGGCCGACCTCGGCACGGTCCTGCCCGCCGCCCAGTGCGCGGCCGCCGACGACTACACCGACTTCGAGCAGTTCCTGCCCATCACCACCGACTACTACTCGGTGCCCGGCACGGTGAACGGCGAGGAGACCGACGTCCTGCTGCCCGGATCGATCAACCTGGCCACCGCGCTGCTCTACTACAACCGGGACCACTTCGAGGCCGCCGGCCTGGACCCGGACAACCCCCCGCAGACCCTGGAGGAGTTGGCCGCGGCGGCCCGAGCCATCAAGGACGCCGGCATCGTCGACCAGCCCTTCGTCTGGAACATGCAGCCCTGGATGATCGAGTTCTGGCTGACGGGGGCGGGCACGCCGCTGGTCGACAACAACAACGGCCGGGACCTGGGCGGCGCCGAGGCGTCGGCCTTCGACAGCCCGACCACCCACCGTCTCTTCGAATTCCTGAACCAGATGCACGAGGACGGCCTGATGAACGCCCTGCCGGGCACGGACGCACAGTTCGACCACTACTTCGCCATGGGCCTCGAGTCCGCCTCGATGACCGTCGAGACCTCGACCGCGGTGACCACCATCAACGCCGTCCTCGAGGGCACGGCGTCGGGGGAGGACCTCGGCCTCGGCGACCTCGAGCTGCCCGAGATCGACGTGAACCTCGACGCCTCGGAGTTCCCGGGCCTCGACGCCCCGGGCCAGGGCCAGATGGGTGGTGGCGTCTGGTACATCGCGTCGACGGTGCCCCCCGAGGAGCAGGCTGCGGCCTGGGACTTCGTGAAGTACGTGAACGAGGAGCCGAACCAGGTCCTCTGGCACACCGCCGGCTCGTACCTGCCCTCTCGCGAGGACGTCACCGAGGACCCCCAGATCCAGGCGTTCTGGCAGGACACCCGCCCCGGGCGCTGGCTGCACCGGGCCTTCGGCCTGGCCCAGGGCCTGGACCCCGACTTCCCCGGTCCACTGATCGGCCCCTACCGCGAGGTGCGGGACGCCGTCGGCAACGCCCTGGACCGGATGATGTTCGAGGGGGAAAGCCCCGACCGGGTCATCGCCGACGCCGACGCCGAGATCAACGACGCCATCGCCCACTACAACGAGATCAACTTCTAGCCGCGCCTAGGGGATTCACCGGCCAGCAACGGTCACGACGGCGGTGCTTCGCGGCCGGCGGCGACCAGGGCGGCACCGACGATCCCGGCCTGGTTGCGCAGCTCGGCGGGGACGACCTCGGCCCGGACCTCGATCAGGCCGGCGAACTTGTCGAACTTGCGGGACA
>Ga0315283_10002224_pt1 | contig 16115 bp, 15 predicted proteins | sample YL17G09_0_MG_FD_204541 | JGI IMG/M metagenome (GOLD analysis project Ga0315283, IMG submission 204541) | Sediment microbial communities from Yellowstone Lake, YNP, Wyoming, USA - YL17G09_0 | ecosystem: Environmental > Aquatic > Freshwater > Lake > Sediment | place: USA: Wyoming | collected... | reverse complement strand
GTGACCGGGATTCCCTTTACCCAGATTTTCAAGTTTCTTAGCTCCAAATAAAGAAACTGCCCCGGTTGTAAATTTAATTTTTGCTGTTTTAAAGAGGTGCGGATATATTAACCTTAACAAATGTGCTCTCGGGATACCGATAAAAGCATCAGGTTCCAGGTCAGAAAGGACCGATGACATTGCTTTAATTCCCATTCCGGGGTCTATCATAACCGGAACAGCACCAATTCTTAAAAGAGCAAATGTCAGTGCAAAAAAATCAGTTCCTGCCGGTACCATTACCAGCGTCCTGGTTCCTGCCCTTATGCCTTCGTGAGCAAATCCAAATGAATACCTGTTAACCTTTTCCTCTAAATCACTGTAAGTGATCTTTTCGGGATAAAGAAGTGCCGGCCTGGCAGGGGAGAGTTCAGCATAAAATCTCAGGTATTCTGAAATATTATTGATTTTAATGGGAGTAATATGCTGATCTGATTGTATCATATCATCTTATCTTAATTCTGATAAAGTGCAAGAGACACATTTATTCCTGAACCGATTGTGAGAAAAATAATATTCTTCGATCCTTTGAATCGATGATCATCCCACACCTGCTTCAGTGCAAATAGTGGTCCCGCAGTATGGAATACCATATTCCCTGTTTTTTTTATTTCAATGAAATTACCATTCATGCCCACCCGTTTTTTCAATTTGTCTGTAAATCCCAGCGGACTTTGTGAAGGTATTATGAGGTCTATATCATCCAGTCTCTTTCCGGTTTCATTCAGAAAATTGACTAATGATTTCACGGCACAATCAACACAAACATCGGAATAGGATTCTTTTTGCATGACATTCAATATATTCCTGCCTTTCCCGTGCCACCCTTCATTATTAAAAAATGTAGAGCTTACAAACTCCCCGCTGTACTCAGGATAAGAGTATGTTCTGAACATCGAGAAACCATTTGATTTTCCGGATCCTTCAAGAATTATTGCAGCAGCAGCTGAATTGAAAGTGAACTCTTTTGATAAACGGTAAAAAGGTTCAGAGTCGCCGGTAACCACCATCCCATAAGCTATCTCGCCACTGCTTACTGATCCCTGAACAATTTCTATTGCCGTAAGCATACCGCATCCTCCATTATTTAAATCAAATGAGAAAGTGTTTTTATGATTATCAGGATCTTTTATAATAGTCCTGTTGTTTCCCATGGTCTTCTGAATTAAAGCAGCTATGGCAGGTTCACCGGTATTCTTATAACGATATATCCCGGTATTTACCAGCAGACCTATATCGCAGGAATCTATGTGTGCATCAGCCAGGCATTGACTGGCAGCCCTGGCCGATAACCTGATTGAATTCACGTGGTGAAAACCAAACCTGGGTTGTGCCACTGAGACCATTTTAATTTGTGCTCCCATACCTGTAAACCATTTCGTTCATTTTAAAAATTACAACTCCTATGATGAGCCCTGATGCGAAACAGAGTAACATCACATTATCGTCCTCACTAAATTGTTTCTCACTAAGGTATTTGTAAAGTGCCAGGAAATGTGTGGTTGATGCAGTATTTCCGGTTTCTTTAAGAGTTATTACAATTTGTTCCGGCTTTTCCCCGAAGCAATTCAGATAATGATTAGCTCCTGAGATGATTGAACTTCTCGATGTCTGGTGCGGGATGAGCCACTTAATATCATTTAAAGATAAACTGCATTTTTTAAGAGCCTCCTTCACAATAGGAGCTGATTCTGAAATTGCTGCCTGATGGATTTTTTTTGCTTTGGTCCTCATTTTTCCTCCCGGGGCATTACGATTCTGCCTTCCGGTACACAGGTCACTATATTTGCTTAAAGTTGTAAAACCGGAAATGATCAGGCCCTTCTTTTCATCTGCCGTTCTCTCAATTATTGCCGCCGCACCGCAATCGCCCAACGTAAGGGAGGATATTTCCGAGCTTAAGGATGTCGTGATATTATTAATTGCATGATCGCATAAGTTTGAAATATATTCTCCGCTCACTATCATGCAGGTTTTTATTATGCCCTGCCTGATAAATTTCTCAGCTAAGTACACACCGGTGAGCATTCCGGCGCATGCATTTGAAATATCGAATGTTATCGCTCTGCTTGCGCCGATATTATTCCTGATTAATGTTGAAAAGGAAGGTTCATAAAGATGTGATAATCCGTCTTTGTATTTTGTAATTGAGCAATTAATTATCATGCCCAGTTCGTCAGCCCGGTATTTTGAATGAGAAAGACAGTTTTTTGCTGCCTCTGTCGCCAATGAAAATGAATCCTCACCTGTTGAGCATATTTTCCTTTCACTGATCCCTGTCAGCAGTCCGAACTTTTTTATGCATGGGGTCTTAAATTTCACCATTAACTCCGAAGTGGTCAATCTACTGCCGGGAATTTTCACCCCAATGCTTTCAATCTGACATTTCCAGTCCATAAAAATGATAAGTTAGAAGTTATGGTTCAGTTCCTGTTTTCTTATGAAATCTGATAATGATTTCTGCAAGTTCTTTATATCTGTCTTCCTGTATAAAGTGTCCTGCATCAAGCCTTATATGATCCTGCCCTGCTGTCCCCGGGATTCTCCTTTGCATGTATTCATCCCCTCCATTGGTTATTGGATCCTTATTGCCAAAGACAGTTAAAAATGGTTTTTCCCACCTGCCAAGTGCCTGCCAGGCTGTTTTATTTGTTTTTGATTCCGGATCAGTGGGCGAAGACGGTACCAGTCCGGGCAGTGCGCGAATAGCTGCTTTATATTTCAATGACGGGAAGGGAGCCTGGTATGCCCTTCTCTCTTCTTTTTCCATTTTCCGTAATGTTCCTGATTCAATAACAAGATCAACCGGAATGTAAGGACTATGTCGTGCAATGAACTTCCATAACTTTAATTTTGGATGGATTTTATGTTCACCCGTTGGGAGCATTCCGTTGCTGACAATTATCCCGTTAAACAAATCCGGATGAAGAGCAGCAATTCTTAATCCGATCAATGATCCCCAATCATGGCAAAACAGGGTGATTTCCTTAAGGTTAAGTATGTTTATGAATTCTGTCATCCATTCAACATGTGACTGATAAGAATGAGATTTTGTATTTGCGGGCTTATCCGATTTACCAAAACCAATCAGATCAGGAGCAACCACACGGATACCGGTTTTCGCAATATTCTTGATCAGATGACGGTATAAATATGACCATGCCGGTACTCCGTGAAGCAGCAGGACTGGTCTGGCATCAACCGGACCTTCATCAATATAATGAATCTGAAGACTTTTAATCTCAACAAAATGAGGTTGAAACGGGTAATCCTTAAGGTTACTAAAAAGTGAATCCGGTGTTCGAAGTATTCTATCCATCAATAATATAATTAAATCTGTTTTGTCTTTTGATAGTAGCTACTTTTTGCTTTTCTTCTGAGCACCAGCTTTCATTATGTTTAAAAATCTTGATCGCAACAGGTCGCTCATCAATGCCTGTTTTACAGGAGGAATGCGAAGGAACCCCCCAAAAAATCCTCGCAGGAATTTATGACTGATGCTCTGTGGATCATTGAAAAGCTGGTTTTGCAGTGTCCCTCTCTCAAGACATGCAAGGATCAGTCTTTCGAAGATTGTCTCAGGGTGGAGTACGCGTTGCTCTCTTTTAACTAATATCATGGATCTTGTAGAGCATGCAAGTGCGCAAACACCACAACCAATACATATTGATTCATCGACTTTCGGGAGACTTAGCTCTTCAGTCGTTGTGACTGAGGATTTAGTCATCATAATAGCATTAATGGGACACGCCTGTGCACACTTTTCACAACTGCTGCAGGTCTTTTCATTCGTCCGTGCAATAAAAGTAGATGTGACAACAACATTTGGAAAACCATGTTTGCTTAATCCAAGAAGTAAATTGCAGCAGCAACCGCAACACTGGCATATGAAGCCAACATTTTTCTGTACGTTGTCTGCGCTCAGTACCAGTTTAAGTTCCTTGGAGCGGGAAATGTTCTCCAGCATCTCAGATTTGGAGACCTCTCTGGCCAATCCATGCCGGATCAGGATCTCAGCATTATAATCAAAAGAGGTACATGTATCCAGAGGTATATCACATGATTTCTTTCCAAGGTGAAGTTTCTCGTGACGGCAGGAACAAATGCCGATTGCGAACTTTTTGGCCTTTTCTATAATAGCAGTGGCCTTTTCGTAGTCAAGGATTTCCACAAATGAAGCTTCATCGATAGCCTCTTCGTGGGGCAGTACCCTCATAATTGAAATCTTTTCCCCATGTTTAAAATTTGCAGCGTAAAAGGCATCAGTCCCATGCAGATATTCATTAAAAAGCCTGGCCCATTCTGCGTGTCTCAATTCTCCCCTGGTACGCATCATCGTCATTTCAAATATCCCCACCACCATTGGAGCAAGCGCATAGCGGTAATGATCATTAAGCCAGACGTCAAAGATCAGACCTTTTTCACAGAGGTTTTCGAGCAGACCATGTAATTCAGCCTGATCGAATTTTGAACTTTGTGCTATCTGCTCAAAGCGGCAAATGCCATACGGCATTTTTACAAGGAGTTCTGCCTCTCTGGGAGAGTAGAGTGACTTCAGGATTTCGTAGAGAGACTGGTTCCATGGTGCCCGAGTGGAGGAACCATCAATCTTCTTGCCCAATCTGCGGTAGATATCCTTTACATTGCTGTGAGCCATCATAACTTCCTGACTTTATTTCTGGCAATCAAAACCCTGTGTAGGATAAACAATATTCCAACTAATAAGAAAGGAGCTATTAAGATCAGGGAACCCCTGCTACCAGAAAATGATCCCCAGAATTTGCCCAGCACTAAAAATAATGCGATAAAAATGGTTCCGCCTGCAACCTCATATTTCCATGAAACAATTAAAGCAATTATTAAAGCAAAGGCAGGTATGTTGTGTTTAAGAAATGCCAATAGCTGCCTGATAAAGGGTTCATTCCCTTCGAATACATCAAAGGAAAACATCATTAAGAACAGGATTGAAATGATTGAAAGAATCCGGGCAAACCATAACAAAATTTTTAGCATCATGGATGAATGTTTTTAATAAAAACTAAGTTAATTTAATTTATTCTTAAGATTCGAATCAATGGGATTATATTTGATTGAAGTAAAATTACGTCTGATTTCCCCGGTTAATATTGTAATACTTTCGTAAATTAGTTGTAAAGTAATTTACAACGATTTTGCATACATACTTTTTAATCCTTTTCCAATTTTGCATCAGAAAGAAAAGATACTTTTTGGCCTTCTTAAAAAGGAAATTGCAATAGTAATGATGCGATCATACCCTGGCATTGATCCTGATATAACTAACTGGAAAGGTCAGAATATTACTGACTTCCAGGAAGATCTGCGTTTAAAAGTAAACGGGCAGCTAAGCGAAAAGTGGTTCTATACACATATGAAAGGAGAATATGAATCGTTACCCAGGATTGATGTGCTGAATATGCTGAGTCAGTATGCCGGTTATATTAACTGGCAGGACTTCAGGCATAAAAGACTGGGTATACTGCCTGATGTAAAAAAATCGGCCAACCTGGTAAACATTCTTCTAAAGATCACTTTGTTGATGATTTCGGTTATGATCCTTTTGTTCATCATAATAAAAATAACTAATGCTCAGAACTACAGGTTCACTTTTATTGATTCAGCTTCGGGCGAACCTGTGCTTGATTGTGAAATCAGGGCGGAATTACTTCTGCAGAATGAATCTCCGGTAAACTATAACTCCGATGAAGCCGGGAATATAGTTATCAGGACAAATAAGAACAAAGTAAAAATGATTGTCAGAGCACCCTATTATCTGACTGATACTGTTACAAGAGTACTTGGTAAATTTAAACATGCAGAACAGATCAGTTTAAGCGCTGACTATTATGCCCTTATAATAAGTTATTTTTCAAATTCAAGTGTGAATTCATGGGAGAAAAGACGTGAACAGCTAGACGGGATTTTCAGCGATGATGCAATTATTTACCAATTTCCGGAAAATAGAAAAGGATCCGGAATAGCAATTTATAATAAATGGGAGTTTATTGATAAGATTACCATGCCGTCATCAGGACTGCGGCAGATAGAAATATTGGATTGCCGGTACCTTGACGGCAAAATAGTACTTCTGCGCTTCAAAATAAAAAATGAAATGGAATGAAATGGGTCAAATACATATGGATTCTGCTCATGATTTATATTGTCTGCTCAGCCAGGACATGCAGTGAAAGTGAAGAACCTACCCAGGAGCAAAAAGAGCAGTATACCATGAATTTGATGAACAGTGTAAAACATGTTTTTACATCCGATTCCCTGTCAGATCATTTTCTCAGGGCTTATGAGATTACCGCTATGGAGAAGCTGACTGATTTTGCCGATTATATGAAAATTATATCAGATACAACCCTTGAGCTGAAATTCAGACAACATGCTGCAGAAATGGTCAGGAATTTGTTTATTTCAGATGAAATAGAATTATCCGGCTGGAGCAGGTCTTATCATGCATCAGGCCTTAATATTCTTGAACATTTGATTTCATCTTGCCTCTCTGAGGGTTTTTCCCTGTGGAATAAACCCATGCAGATCACTATCATGGAACCATTTAATAATTTAAATGATTCTACTTTCACCGGTAAACTTTCATTTAATTACAAATCTCTTTCACTCAATAATCAGGATACCGCAGTAACACCATCCGGGAGACTGGCAATTGATATTTACCTTTTGAAAAAAATAAGATCTTTTGGAAATGACAGGTTCAGAGTGTGGGAGGTATATCTTGGGGATATGAATTAGCTTAAGCTAACCACAAGGGGAGAGCTTTCAGAATAAGGAGAGCGGGAAAACCTACTCTTCTTCAAGAGTATTTTCAGGCTTCTCCAGGTGCGTATCAATCTCCTGAACAACATCATCAATATCGACGTTCTCCTGAGCACCATCATCCGATGAACCCTTATCCTTTTCCGGGTCCTTCTTTGGCGCCTGATCCTGTTTCTGCCTGAAACGCCGTCTCATAATAATCCTGATTTCAGGGTAACGGACTTTTCCATGCCGGCAGCCTCAATACCTTCATTCTCTATAAACTCGCTCAAAGGTTCCTCATGATCCAAACCAATATTTTGCCTGAACACCATATCAATGGCATCAAGCAGATCCTTCTCCTTTATACCGGCAGGATTCTCATCCGGATGATCAGAATCGCGGCGGATAGCAAGGGTAGTCGCCTTATCAACAATACCGGCAATCAAAGCACCATTGACAATATGCCGGAGCAAAAAGTGCTTCGGCGTCTTGGGATCCTTCCGGTCAAAGACTGCATAATATTTGTACTCGTCAGAAAACAACCGGTTCGCGGCTGAAGCAGCAGCGTCTTCCTTCTTCAAACCATCTGCAAGCGGTACTCCTTTCAGATGAATATTGAATATCTCCCTGGCACTCTCTAATGTCGGCCTGGAGATGTACACTTTAACATCAACTCTTCCGTCACGAACGACAGCAGGATCGAGAATATCTGCCCTGTTCGTCGCGAGCAGAACAAGGGCGCTGGATTCCTCCATACCTCCCATCTCTGACAGAAACGTTGGAACAGTGGTACTCTCAATATCTGAACTGATGCCGGAACCGCGTTTCCTGAGCAACGCTTCTGCCTCATCAATGAAAATAATAGCAGGAAAGCCGTATTTCTTCTTGTGAGTTTTAGCTCTGGTAAACAGACTTCTTATAGCCTCCTCTGACTTGCCGAGCCACATTTCCAGAAGTTCAGGACCCTTGACATAGATGAATCCCGACTGCATAGCCTCCCTGGCATCTATACCATACATCCTGGCTTCCGCCGTTACTATGGCCATTGCGAGGAGCGTCTTGCCGCATCCCGGAGGGCCGAAAAGCAACGCGCCTTTTACAGGCTTCTTGCGATAGAACTCATATAATTTCTTCAATTGGTGAGGCCCTTCGATGATTTCACGCATTATACGCTTTGCCTCTGACAGACCGCCAACGTCGTCCCAGGAGACCTCTTTCCAGTCATTCAATGTATAACTCGTCTCAATATTCCCGAGGTTCCTGATGATAATTGTATTAAAGAGATCGAGCACAACTCGGTCACCTTTCTTAACATCAGCAAAACGACCCTTGTAAGTGACCGATTTACCACTTCCGATGGCCACTTCGCAACTCTCGTCATCAATTATTTCCGTTATGATGCCAATATTCCCGGCAACGATACCTTCAGTTTTGTCCACTATCTGTTTTGTAGAAGGCGACAGCCTGACCATGTCGCCCGGGAACAATTTTCCATGCAGGTGTTTTGGGAAAATTACTTCCACAAGCCGTCCTTCAAAGTGCAGCACCGCGGTGCCGTAACGGTCGCGGTCCATAGCATCGCGATCTTTCAGGAGCAGGTCATCAGTACTGTAGTCACCTTTCTTACCATCAGCAAACTCGACCGTCACCCAACCGCGTTTCGGTCTAGCTTTGATCTCACCTTCAGTTATTGATTCATGAGCCCTTTCACTCTCAGGTTTAAGACGCACTATAAGGCCAATTTTGTATTCATTATGACCTGCTTTGTTCCTGAAATAATTGCCATGATCAGCCCACACACCCGGATCATTCATATAGGTCTTAACAACCGTGGCCAGGGGGAGCGGTTCCCTTGTGAGCGCTTCGAGCATATCGCGCTGTTCAAAGAGTTTTTCTTTGGCCCTGGCAAGGGTACCCGTCATCTCGTCAACTTTCGACTGCAGATTGGTGATTTGTTTTTCAAGTTCATCAGACTTAGCCTGAAGCTTTATGGAAACGGCAGTTTTCTGTTGAAGAAGCTTCTTAGTATTCTCAAGCTCCAGGCTCAATTTTTTTACTGCATCCTGAAGTGACGGGTTATTGTTTTCTTCCATAACCATAACGGTGTCAAAATCTAATTACTATTCTCCAAATTTTTTCACGGAGCACAACGCATCCTCATGCTGGATATTAAACTCTTTAATATCATGTAATTGAGTAGGATCAAGTCCTAAGTGGCGGATGCCCTCCATGATTTCATTGAATTGCTGAGTGTGCTTGATAGTAGTGGGCCGGGGTTGGGGCCAGGGTATCTTTATATCCCCGACAATCTTCGACCCGTTATTTCCGCCATTCTTGTAGTACTGAGACAGTACTATAAGCCTGGTCCCCATAAAGATAGCCTCTTCCAGGTCATGAGTAATGAACAGGATGGTCTGCTCAGTCTGGCCCCATAATTCCTGTATGAAAATCTGCATGGCTTCACGGGTGCCAACGTCCAGAGCGCCCAAAGGCTCATCCATAAGAAGGATTTGCGGTTTCATGATCATCGCCTGTGCGATAGCTACCCGTTGCCGCTGTCCTCCTGATAACTGGTGAGGATACTTGTATGCATGTTCCAGCAAGCCGACCTTCTCCAGAAAATGATCCGCCTCTTCCCTGAACTTCTTTACTTTCTTCCCGTAGAAGAAAGGAAATATCTTCCTGAGGTAATTATCAGCAAGGTTGAACTGTTCCAATTCCAGGCCAAACATCACATTATCGCGGACACTCATGAAGTCGAACAATGAGTACTTCTGGAAGACTATGCCACGACGGCGGTCAGGACGCTTAATAAGGTTCTCATCCATAGCAGCGATCCCCTTACTGGGCCTTTCAGATCCCAGCACCATTCGCAGCATCGTTGACTTGCCGCACCCTGTCGGGCCTACGATTGTGACAAATTCTCCCTTACGAATACGCAGGCTGATATCATTAAGGATTATTCGACCGTCATATTCCTGGTATGTGTTGAACAATTCTATAACATACTTCCTGTCAATGAATTTTTCCATCAAATAACATTATTACTTGTTCAACCACTGATATTGTCTGTTGATCCAGGAGCGAAATGCCATGTCGACCATGAAAGCCAACAGACTGATCCAGACAACATAAGGAAAGATAGTCGCCATATCCATGTACCTGCGGACGACGAAGATACGATAACCAATACCTGCTTCTGCTGCCAATGCCTCACCAGCTATAAGAAACAGTATGACTGACTTGAAGTTCAGGCGCACGGTATCCAGCACTTTTGGGATAATTTGGGGAAAGATAATCCTGAAGACAATCTCCGGCTGACTTGCACCCAGAGTCATACCCTTTACGATCTGCTCATCATGCACCTCTTTCACCTTGAGATAGGTGTCAAGAATGACAGTAGGTGCAACGCCAATAACGATTAACGCGATCTTTGAAGTCTCTCCAAGACCGAATAATATAAAGAGTATTGGTAAAACTGCTATTGCAGGAATCTTATCAAAGAACAGTACGAACCTGTACAGCACCTTCTCCGCATAAGGGAATGCTCCCATGAATAATCCGGCATAGATGCCGGCGAATATGAACATCATAGATATCAGAATACGTTTGCCGCTTGCCCTGGTATCCTGCCAGAGGAGCGATTCACCCTGCTTCAGATACTCACGGGCAGATCCGTTCTTCCAGGCTTCCCGCCTGTTTCTGAACTTCCCTTCGGCAATTGCTAGTTTGTCAAGATTGCGAGCCTCCCGGAATGTTTTGGGCAAGTCATTTTTGATAGCTTCGCCATTCGCATCGTACTCCTCTTTGATATTCACCTCAAAAATGGTTTTCCTGAAACCGTTCCACAACTGTTCACCGGTCGGAACAAGCTTATCCTGTGAGTTCTCTGCATGCCTCTCTACGGATGTGTTATAATAGAGCTTAATGAAGACCAGGAACAGAATTAATGAAAGCAGTAACGAGATGCGTTTACCGGGAGTGGTTCTTAGCCTGTAGAAGTTTTTAATCATCTCCAGGAACTCCTTACCGATACTGAAAAGCTCTTCAACAATTAAACGGGGTAATCGCCTGAGTGTTTCCAGTGTTTTTCGTGGTAACCTCTTCATCCACAACACAACGTTCATAAGCTTATTTTTGGGATCCATCGAAAACATATTTCTTTTTGTTGGTATATTTCAGTCGGGCTTTCCCGGTTTAAAGTTGCGTGTATTACTTAGATGCCCCTATCATATAGCTGGCATCGTAGATGAACAAGATGTTGTTATTATTACCGATTACTGTGCCATCGGAGAACTTGATCCCTAAGTCATCAGCCTTAACGCCTGTGCCGAGCAATTCATACTTTGAGCAGAAATTGCGTACCCGGCGCATGTTTGTTTTAATATCTTCGCCGTTAGTATAAGCGATAGCGTCGGTGGCTTTGTAAAACATCGCGGTGGTTTTCAGCTGGTTCTGATACTCTATCAGGCTCGAACCACCAACCTTAGCCATCTCTTCCAGTGCACCTTTCCCTTTGTCAGTCCTTGAGGACATGATATTCATTACTTCGAACCAGGCGCCTGCAAGGGCTTTGCCCAGCTCAGGATTAGACTGCAACACTTTGGTTTTAACAACCATCAGGTCCAGGATCTCACCAGGAATCTGCGAGGAATCAAATATCTTTTTAACTCCCGGGGTTTTCATGATTTCCATCACCAGGGGATTCCATGTAACGACAGCTTCCTGATCTTTATTCGCTATGAAAGCGGGACCGATGTCGCTGTCGCTGACGTTGACAATCTTTATGTCGTCATCAGTCATACCATTCATGTCTAACGCACGGGAAAGCATATAATGAGATACGGAGAACTGAACAAGGTTTACCTTCTTCCCTTTGAGTTGGGGTATGGTAAGGTTGTTCCTGACGATCAGTGCATCGTTTCCGTTGGAGTAGTCTCCCACTATTATTGCGGAACACGAGATGCCTCCTGCCACCGGAATTGTCAGGCAGTCCATGTTGGTCATTACGCAGGCATCTACTGAGGGTGTCGTGAATGCCTCGATAGAAGGCATATAGTCCATCCGGACCAGCTTAATCTTAATGCCATACTGGGCAGCCCATTTATCCATTATGCCCGAAGTGCTGGCATAGGACCAGGGATTCCATCCGGCGTAGATGGACCAGACAACAGTGAACTCTTTCGGTGCTGAAGCTGCTTCCTTCTTAGAAGTATCGGAGGTAAAAGAACTCATGGCCAATCCGATAATAATCAGCGATACAGCCATTAATAATGCGAGTTTTGTTTTTTTCATGTTATTATTGAATTTAATGATAGTTTGTAATAAACAGTTTTTATGTCCTGTCAGATCTCATCGTCGGCAGTGATGTCCACAAATGCTTTCTTCCTGACTGCTTCCCCTTTCTCCATTCTTTCGATAGTATCACGGCCTTTCTTCGTCAGGTCTTCCAGCTTGCCGATAGATTCCTTCATGCCAGCCAGGGCATTGATTCTGAAGTTGGATAGATCGTCGACAGCTTCGTTAAGTTTGGTGAATGCGCTGGCCAGGACTTCCACAGCAATGGTTGGCTCAGTGGCACCTTTCTGGATCTCAACACCTTGAGTCTTCAGGGTCTCTGCATTGCCTATCAAAATCTTCTCTGTGATCTCCTTGGTTCCTTTAACTGCCTCGAGTACAATGCGTTGCTTATTCAGGGCAAACTGTGCGGTTACACCGACACTTAAAGCAACGGTGGTAATAGTAACACTGCGTTCGACACCCTTGATGAGCTCGTCGTTATTCCTCATAAGCAGGTCGTAGGTAATGACTCCCTGCTGGTTAACATTCAGAGCTGTCTGAAGGTCGATAATTCGTTGCCGCAAAGGGAAGAGAACTTCCTCCTGGAGGAACCTGTACTCCTCTGGCTGTTCCTGCTGGTTCATCTCACGGAGCTTCGCCTCGAACTTCTGGTCAAGAACCTGGCCGACTTTTACGGCATGGGCAAGGCCATCGAGTGTTTCGCGCAAAGACTTCTTGTCCATGCCCAGGATATTGTTGTCATCCTTCAGACCTTCTTTTCCTGCAAGCAAACTCTGAGTAATGTCTTTCAATACGACGCTCCCTTTTTCATACCTTTCCAGGTACCTGCTTACCGGATTCTTCTTTCCTATGATTGTTCTGAAGAACTTGGCGGCAGCACTTGTGGGAGCAGTAAGATTGTACTGGTGAGGGTTTAATGCCTCTACCTCATTCCTCAGCAAGAGAAGATCTTTTGCGACAGTGCCTCCGTCCTGAGTCTTGGCCAGCATCTGCATTGACTGGTCAAGGATAGCGTTGTGATTACTCAATCTTGCCTGATGCTTCATACCCAGGTCGTTGATGCACCTTTTTTTCTGCTCCTCGTTATATGTTCCATTGAAGAAGTTGTCAATGATAGTGTTGGTCAGCTGATCAATTTTTGGATCGATGGCTTCCTTCTTCTCTTTGGTAAGGCCAAGTTGTTCTTCGAGTTCCACTTTTAGTTCGGCCTCAGTGGGTACATTATACTCTTCTTTCCCGATGTTTTTTATATCCTGGGCATGCTCCTGCAACTTTTGTTTAAGTTGCGGGTCTACTGTTTGTTGTTGTTTGATACTCATTTTACCTGTGGATTTTATTATTGTTAATGTGAGAATTTGTATGATTGCTGTGACATTCGGTGCAGTTGTTCCATCGATCCTTCCATGTCAAGCTGGCTTTCATTATTAGCCGACCGTTTAATATCCTGGACCTGTACGATAGCTTCATCCAGCTTGCTCAGGGCTTCCTCGTTCTGAGCCATCAGGTCCTTGATGTCTTGCTGCTGATCCAGATACTGTTGCTTGCTTTGCAGCAATGAGCTCAGTTCCCTTTTTGTCACAGCGTCCTGCTCTCTTTTCTCAAGCCTCAGCAGGCTCCGCTCGATATAATCCATATCGATGGCATCAAGCGTTTTGTGGATGAGCAATACTTCATTAAGATTATCTATGCCGGCAAGGAATACCTCTTGTGCAATCGTGTAGTACCTGTTGTATGTAAGCTGGCTCTTATCAGTGAATTTCATATCGAGGATCTCGATGAACACTTTGATTTTTGTCTGGAACTGTTCAAGCTGCTCGCATGCGTGTTTGTTGCCATAAGCTTCGAGCGATCGCTGTAATTCGTTACGGCGGCGTTCAGTATCCTCATCAAGAAGTTGACGCAGGTGGTCCCTGTATTGGTCGAAAAACTTATCACCTTTAAAGAATCTTTTCCATGCCCAGGTCCCTCCTCCGAGCAGGAGAGCTCCCCCGATAATAGGGATGCCTACACCGGTACCGAGGAGAATGGAAGTCAGAATTCCAACAGGGATGGCTCCGATGCTTGCACCAACGAACCAATTGTCCATAATGGACCTGTTGAGTGCCTTGATAATTGCCTTCTCTTCGAAATCCGCCTGCCGGGGCGTAACGAGTGCTTTCTCCTCTTGTTGTTTATTGTTTCTCCGTTGTCCCATCTGCAAAGCTCCTTCTCATTTCAACAGGATGAACTCAACCCGCTGCATTCTCAACCGGTAAGCTCGTTCCGACTCCCCATTCTTTCGTTTGGGAGGTTTTTCAGCACCAAAGCCTTTTGCCAGGATTCGATCCTCATCGATGTTATAAACGGCGATCAATTGTTGTCGTACGATATCAGCTCTTTCCTTTGACAGTATCAGATTCGCTTCAGCGTCGCCGTAACCAGTGTGGCCTGCAACAAGGACGCGATAGTCAGGGTAATTGTGGATGAGCTTCTGTGCGACATTATCAACAGTCGCTTCACCAGCATCGTCCAAGCGGCCGATCCCGCTCTGGAATGTTATGTTCTCCACCCGCATGGTCCCTGATTCCTGTAACTTCTCCCATTGCTCCCTGCTCAACGTCCCGAAGTCCCTGGTATTGTCAACCTTTGTACCAACAGGAACAACAGCTGTTGAGACCAATCCTTCGATGAAGGTCTTATTCAGGATCTCGTACGGGTTATCCACTTTGATATCTTTTTTCATCAGGCGGTTGACGTCGTTCCAGGCATAGATAGTCTTCACCAGACCTTCATCAGCGTATGATCCTGCACTCGTTACTCCCTGGATGCCGAACATGAGGTGAGCGTTCTCCTGTAAGGTATACCACTTGATATTATCCATGAAAGAAGGCACCATAGTTCTCTTAGCGCCTGTCACTGACCTGAGCTCGTCGAACATCTCTTCCTTCCGGGCCATATAATAATCCACTACTTCGAAATAGGTGCGGATAATCTCCCTGACCTCCTCTTCCCTGTTGTTCACGTACTTCCTGCTGAATACGAACACGTCGATGATGTAGTTGCGGAAGTTGTCCGAACCCCATATCTTCTTCATACCCAGGTTATCGATGGCATTTGATACATCCGGTTCCCACATAGGATAAAGGTTCTTGGCCTTCGATGGATCGTTCTGGTCGGCTTTTGCCTGTTTGTAAACGGCTTCCGAGCCGCTTGCCTCGATCATCCAATCCTGGCTATCCTGCAGTTCGTCAAGGTCGAAGTTGGTGATGGTCAGATTGATAAGGTCCTCGCTGGGTGAGTCAGGTGTTACTACGATCTTTATCTCGCTGTCGTTGAGGTCGTTAACCTTGGTGAACGGGAAATCCTTAAAAGCCAGTATGGCATCAGCTCCCCGGGATTCGGAAATAGCTCCTGTGATTACCCCAGGATAATTATACTTGTAGCCGTGCTCCATGTATGAGCTTATAGGCAGTACTATGAAATCATAACCGCCATCATTCAGCTTTTTCAGCCGGTCAGCATATGCCGCGCCGTCGTCGGTGAAATCGAGCACAATGCCTTTCCTGGCCAGCCGTTTCCTCATCTCTGTTGATTTAATAAACGCATAGCCTGCGTAGCCATCACCTGCCCAGTGTACAGTGTGCGTGGCACCTCCTGAATCGGAGCTTCTGGTTCTCTTTATCCCATCGAGCCATGTTGTGCCAAAGTAGATACCTAACACGACAGTGGTTCCGAGGAGCATAAAAACAATTATGCCTTTTGTTCTGTTATTCATAGTTTAAACCTACAAATTTTTGTGTTAATAAACATTACTCAAGGTGCCGAAATCCCTTTTCCCTGCTCATCGGTTAGTACTGTCAGCTTTGTACAGGTTCTCATCAAACAGGTTTGCATCAAACACATCTGATTCAGCAGTTGCTTCAACCAGTGCCTGCTCGAGTTCCTCGTAGTTATTGGCATCCCGGTATGAGAGGGAGTACTTCTTCAATGTATGTGAGCTTTTCATGCATAAGCCT
>Ga0315283_10002223_pt1 | contig 16116 bp, 17 predicted proteins | sample YL17G09_0_MG_FD_204541 | JGI IMG/M metagenome (GOLD analysis project Ga0315283, IMG submission 204541) | Sediment microbial communities from Yellowstone Lake, YNP, Wyoming, USA - YL17G09_0 | ecosystem: Environmental > Aquatic > Freshwater > Lake > Sediment | place: USA: Wyoming | collected... | reverse complement strand
ACGCGTGCCGCGGAAGTAGGCAACCGGGGTCAGGACAGCGCCAGCGGAAGCGCCGCGACGACGTCACGTGCAACGAGACCGGCCTGATGCGGTACGGCGGCGGCCGCGATCCCGTGGGCCGTGGCAGCGGCCGCAGCAGCGGTCACCGGGTCGAGCCCCTTCGCGAGGAACGCTGCTACCACCCCCGTCAGCACGTCACCGGTTCCCGCCGTCGCGAGCGAGGGCGGGCCTGTGCCACAGACGACCGGCCCGCCTTCCGGGGCCTGCACGATCGAGCCGGCTCCCTTCAGCAGCACGACGGCGCCATACCGCTCTGCCCCGGCGCGGGCGGCCTCGAGCCGGTGGGCATCGACCCACGCGGAATCACGGTCGAGGAGACGCGCGAGCTCGCCCGCATGAGGGGTAAGCACAGTCGGGTGGGCCCGTGACACGGGCTGCAGGCCAAAGAGCGCGTCCGCATCGACGACGACCGGGAGCTCGAGACGCTCGAGCAGCCGGGCCACGAGCGCGTGCGCCTCGATACTGCGGCCGAGGCCCGGCCCGAGAGCCACGGCGTTCGCCCGCTCCGCCTCGGCCATGATCGTCTCCTCCGCATCCTCCCAGTCGAAGCCACGCTTGACGGGCTCGAGCGCGAGTACCTCGACGACCGCCAGGCACTCGCGCGGAACGACAAGGGTGACGTAGCCGGCATCGGCACGAAGCGCCGCCATCGCCGCGAGCACAGGTGCGCCAGAGGTGCCGGTCGCGCCACCGACGACGAGCACCGAGCCCGCCGTGAACTTGGAATCGTGCGCGGCACGAAGCGGCACCCGCTCGAGCAGGGCCGCGGTGGCGCGACGGGCGGCGGTCTCCACGGGCCCGAGACCGATGTCCGCAACGACGACCTCGCCGGCATGGAATCGCCCCGGGGCAGCATCCAGCCCGATCTTGCGTACCTGGAACGTGACGGTGAGTGTTGCACGGACGGCCGCGCCGGCCACCTCACCGGTGGAGGCGTCGACGCCCGAGGGCAGGTCGACGGCGACGACCGGCAGCCCGCAGGAGTTGATCCGCTCGATGAGCAATGCCGCCTCCGGTCGAGGCGCTCCGTGGAACCCGGTGCCGAACAGTGCGTCGACCACCACCTCGCACCCCTCGACCGCGTCGGTCTCGACCGCGTCGCGGCCCGCGTCGCGCAGCACCTGCGCCGCGATCCGCCCGTCGCCGCCGTTCGAGCCGCTGCCGCACACGACGGCGAACCGGCGTGCGTGCGGGTATGCGCGCATTGCCTCGTACGCGACCGCGGCGCCGGCCCGTTCCATCAGTTCTGGTGCCGTCGCCGGGAAGCCCTCGTACGCCTCCTCGGCGGCGCGCATCTCGGCCGCGGTGCCGAGCGCCTCGTAGCCCAACTCAGGCACAGGCCACTCCCTCAGCGCTCGAGCCGCACGACGCACGCGGCGCCCGCCATCGTGTGCGAATGGGTCAACGAGACGTCGATCTCGCACATCCCGACCCGTTCCGCAAACCCCGCCGTGCGTCCCGTCAGCGTCACGCCCGGCTTGGGCGGCCCGACGATCTCGATGTCCTTCCACGTGAACCGCACGCCGCAGCCGAGCGCCTTGCCGACTGCTTCCTTGCCGCAGAACCGGGCCGCGTAGCTCTCGGCCGGGTTTCGCCGGGTCTCGCAGTACGCCTGCTCGGCCTTCGTGAAGCAGCGGTCACGGAACCCGGGCCGCTCGAGCGCCCGCACGATCCGGTCGATCTCGATCAGGTCGGTGCCTATCTTTACGGGCACGAGAGCTCCGTCCCCCGGCGCTGCACCCGATACGCCCCCGGCCGCGGAGCGGCCCTCCGCGAAGCGGAGCCAGGCGCCAAACAGGCAGCCGGCCGCGAAGCGGCCGACCTTTTCCAGCTAGTGCGGCCGCAGCCGCCGACCATGGGTTTCGCGTCAAACGTTGAGGGAGGCCGCACTAGAGCGACCGCTCGAGCCACTCGGGAAACTGGGCAATCGAGCTCAGCACGATCTCGGGCACGATGCCGGAGCTCTCGAGGGTCTCGGGCCTGAACTTGCCGGTGCGGACGAGCGCTGTGCGCATACCGAAGAGCTGTGCCCCGCGCACATCGGACTCGACGTCGTCGGTCACCATCCACGTCAGTTCGGGCTCCGCCACGAGCGCATCGAGCGCAGCGGCAAAGTAGGCGGCGCTCGGCTTCCCGAGGATCGTGGCGTCGACCCCCGTCGCGTACTCGAGGCCTGCAACGAAGGCTCCGGCGTCGAGCAACGGACCACGGCTCGTCTGCCACCACTTGTTCTTGTGGAGGCAGTACAGCTCGGCGCCCATCTGCAGCTCGGCGAAGGCACGGCCGAGGTTCATCCACGAGAACACCTGATTCGGCTCAGTGGTCTCGTCGCAGCCGCCGAGCAGCACCGCGTCGGCATGGTCTCCGACGAGCTCGATGCCCTCGAGGTCGGGCACGATCGCCCCCATCACGAGTGCGAAGACGCGCTTGCCTGCGAGCTCGCTGGCAGCGGCTCGGGGCGTCGTCTGGAGTTCGGCGTCGCCGAGCTCGAAGCCCATAAGGCGAAGCTCCTCCGCGAGCGTGGCTCGCAAGCGGGTGGAGTTGTTCGTGACGAAGCGGAGAGCGTGGCCCTGTTGCCGAAGCCGGGCCACAGCCTCGACGGCGCCCGGAATCGGTTCACCGGAGACGTGCAGGACGCCGTCGACATCGAGCAGGATGCAGGCCATCACCGGCATTCTCCCAGACGCGACCCGTGGCTGACGGAATGGCAGCGTCCGCCCGCGCTACCGTCTATCAATGAGCGCAGATCACGCGCACGACCATGGCCCTCCAGGCCTTCATCTTCACGCGCCCGTAGGCAGCTCGCTACGGTCGCTGATGATCGCGCTCTTCCTCAATGCCGCCTATACGCTCGTCGAGGCGATAGCGGCATTGTTGACGGGTAGCCTCTCGCTGCTCGCCGACGCCGGCCACAATCTGTCGGACGTCGTTGCGCTCGCGGTCGCCGCGGGGGCCGTCCTCCTTGCGCGCCGTCCCCCGACACCGAACCGCAGCTTCGGCTTCAAGCGGGCAGAAATCCTGGCCGCCCTCGTCAACGCCGTCTCGCTGATCGTGATCGCCCTCATCGTGTTCGTCGGCGCCGCCCGCCGATTTGCCGACCCACCCGACGTACCCGGCGGTTGGCTGATCGCAGTCGCCACAGTGGGCCTCCTCGTCAACGCCATCGGCGCGTTCGCCGTCTTCCGCCCGGGCGGGAGTGACCTCAATCTCCGAGCCACGTACATCCACCTCGTCGGCGACGCGCTCGGCTCGATCGGTGTCATCGTGACCGGCATCGTCATCGTGACGACCGGCTGGAGGTACGCCGACCCGCTCGTCGGCGTGGGGATCGGCATCTTCCTGGTCGTCAGCTCGTGGGGGGTGCTACGCGAGTCGACGCTCGTGCTGCTCGAAGCCGCGCCGAAAGGGCTCGACGCTGAAGCGATCGGAACGGCGATCGCGGAGCAACCGGGCGTGGTCGAGGTTCACGACCTCCACGTCTGGCAGATCACGAGCGGGTTTCCCTCTCTGTCCGCGCACGTACTCGTGCGCGAGGGCGACGATTGTCATGGCATCCGCCGCGCCACCGAGCTCATGCTCGCCGATCGGTTCGGGGTCACCCACACGACACTGCAGGTCGACCATGAGCAGGTCGGCGGGCTGCTCACGATCACACCGGGGCCACGCCCATGAGCGACGCGGATGAGCGCACCGGCCGGAGGGTGACGCGATCGGTGGTGCTGCCGCTCTCCGAGATCGAGCTTCGCGTCTCACGCTCGAGCGGGCCCGGCGGGCAGCACGCCAACACGTCGGAAACACGCGTCGAGGCGGTGTTCGACGTCGAGGCATCGGCTGCCCTGACCGAGAATCAGAAGCACAGAGTCATTGCGAAGGCAGGTCCGATCCTGCGCGCAATCGCGCAGGACGAGCGGAGCCAGTTGCGCAACCGCGAGCTCGCGATCGACCGGCTCGTAGCGAGGCTCGCCGAGGCCCTGCGGGTCGAGCGCAAGCGGGTACCCACACGGCCGTCACGCGCCGCGAAGGAGCAGCGCCTCGACGCCAAGAAGCGGCGCGGTACGACGAAGCGCCTCCGACGGGTGGACGACGGTGAGTGAGCTCGAGCCCGAGCGGTTCTTTCCGCTCCTTCGCGGAGGGCTTGGAAACCCATATCTCTACGAAGTCGAGACACCTTCGACCCAGGACCTCCTCCGCGATAGCGGCTACCCGCACGGGGCAGTCGCCGTGGCCGAGCACCAGACCGCCGGCCGGGGGCGCTCGGGCAGGAGCTGGGACGACACACCGTCGACTGCACTCCTCTGCTCCGTGCTGTTGCGACCGCCGGTGGCGGCGCCGCTGCCACAGCTCTCGCTGGTGGTCGGGCTCGCTGTCGCCGGCGCGATCGAGCGGGAGGCCGATGTGCGTGCCGTGGTGAAGTGGCCGAACGACGTGCTCATCGAGGGCCGCAAGGTGGCGGGAGTCCTGCTCGAGGCGTCGGAAGGGGTCGTCGTCTGCGGGATCGGGATCAACGTCAACCAGGAGGAACGCGACCTGCCGCCGGTGGTGCGGATACCTGCCACATCGCTCGGGATTGCAGCCGGCCGGCCGTTCGACCGCGGCCTCGTTCTCGCCTCGGTTCTGGTCGAGCTCGAGCGCCGCTATACGGACTGGATCGCGGGTGGCCTTGCCTGTCTCGAGGACGAGCTCGAGCGGCGCAACGCGCTCCGAGGCCGGCGGGTGCGCGTGGCCGGCCGCGCCGGCATGGCGGGCGCGATTGCACCGGACGGCCGGCTCACGATCGTGCTCGATCGGGGCGACACCGTGCTCGTCGAGAGCGGCGAGGTCGAGCTACTTCCCCTTGAGAAACGTTGTCGGTAAGCCGTGCCCGGGTCGGCGGGGAAGTGGCTTGAAAGGGGAGGCTTCGCCTTGAGAATCTCCCGATTCCCGGAAGTGCCTGCAATTTCTGCGAGCTCTTGATTTCGCGGGGACGTGTCCGGCTTTACGCCGCCGCCTCGGCGACGAGCGCCGCCCACTCCTCCGGCGTGTTTGCGTTCGCAGCCGAGCGCAGGCGAGGATCGGCCGCAGCGAGCTCCGTGTCTGCCAGCAACTCCTGCTCGGATAGCTCGCGCACCGCGCAGACGCCGGGGATGTCCCTGAGACCGAAGGCGCCACGATCGAGCAGCGCCTGAAGCTGCGGGGCGATCCCTGTCCGGTAGGCCGCGAGCAGCGGCTGAGCACGACCGTCGATCACCGGCACGACGGCGGCGTCGCCATCACGCAGCGACCCGCACACAGCGCGGACGAAGGCGGGCGCGAGCAACGGCGTGTCGACGCCGCAGGCGAAGACGACCTCGACCTGGCCGGCGACCGCAGTGAGGCCCGCGTGCAGCCCGCCGAGCGGTCCGCGGTAGGCAACAGCGTCATCGGCGACGATCGCGTCAAGGGTCGGAAGCTCCTGACCGGGGGCGCGGACGACGCAGACCGGCCCGCCGCCGACACCCTCGCGCACCACCTCGACCGCGTGCGCGACCGCCGTCCGCCCGTGCCAGTCGAGCAGCGCCTTCGACGGCCCCATACGGCTCGATCGACCGCCCGCGAGGACGACCGCTCCCACCCTCACCTCTAGTCGCGGGCCTGCACGTGCTGGAACCCGAAGCGGCCCTTGATGCAGAGGTTGCCGCGCGTGACGTCGTGGTCGTCGGGGCTCGTCACCTTGACGATCGTGTTGTCCTGCACATGGAGCTCGACGTTGCAGCCGACGCCGCAGTACGGGCAGATCGTCTGGGTCACTGTCTGTTCGTCCTCTCTCCAGTTGCCCTCCTCGCGCAACTCGTACTCGGAGCGGAACATCAGCGCCCCCGTCGGGCAGACGGCGATGCAGTTTCCGCAGTACACACACGCCGAGTCGGGCAACTCGGCGACGTACTCCGTCGAGATGCGCGCGTCGAAGCCGCGTCCCGCGACGTGGATGGCGAAGGTGTTCTGGTACTGCTCGCCGCAGGCGTCGACGCACTTGTAACAGAGGATGCACTTGGAGTAGTCGCGCACGTAGAGCTCGTTGTCGATCTTGATCGGCGCGTGAACCGTGGCCGCCGTCTGGCCGTCCGGCTCGATGTGATGGCCCGTGCGCTTGCGATCGCGCTCGGGATCCGGCGGAGCGGCCGGCCCGAACCGCTCCGGCTCTGCGGCATACCGCTCGAGGTAGTCGGGCGCGACGTCCGTCGTTGAGAGGTCGACCGACGAGGCGAGCAGCTCCAGCACGAGCTTCCGAGAGTGGCGCACGCGCTCGGAATCGGTCTGCACTTTCATCCCGGCCTCGGCCTTGCGCGAGCAGGCGGGTGCGAGCGCGCGCGAGCCCTCGACCTCGACAACGCACACCCGGCACGCGTTCGCCGGCTCGAGCGTGTCGCCGTAGCAGAGCGTCGGCGTGTCGATCCCGAGGCGGCGGCAGGCGCCGAGAATCGTCTCGCCCTCGAAGACACGTACGGCGCGACCGTCGATCTCGAGCTCGATCATCCGCTTCGGTGCGAGCAGCAGGTCTGTCACGAGAAGACCCCGAGTCGTTCGATTGCCGACTCGATCGCGCTCGACGCCGTCTGCCCGAGGCCACAGATCGAGGCGTCGCGCATGCACTGGCCGACCTCCGCGATCACCGCCAGCTCCTTCTGGACGCCGCCGATCGTCTTGCCGGAGACAAGGCGCGCAAGCGACTCCTGCTGGCGGACGGTGCCGACGCGGCACGGCACGCACTGGCCGCATGACTCGTTGCGGAAGAACGCCGCCAACCGCATCAGCAGCCGCGGCAGGTCGACCGTTTCGTCGAGCACGAGGACGACACCCGATCCGAGCGTCGTCTTCGCCTCGCGTACCGCCTCGAACGTGAGCGGCAGGTCGAGCTCGTCGGGGCGCAGGAAGCCACCGGCGGCACCGCCCATCAGGATGCACTGGAGCTCCTTGCCGCCCGCGACACCCCCTGCGAGCTCGAACAACTCGCGCAGCGTGGTGCCGAACGGCACCTCGTACACGCCGGGGCGCCCGACGTGGCCGCAGAGGCAGAAGAGCTTCGTGCCGGTCGAGGTATCCGTGCCCGTCTCGGCATAGGAAGGGCCTGAGCGCGACACGATGTCGAGGACGTTCACGAGCGTCTCCACGTTGTTGACGACCGTCGGCTTCCCGAACAGGCCCTCGACGACCGGGAACGGCGGCTTGTTGCGCGGTTCGCCGCGGTTGCCCTCGATCGACTCGAAGATCGCTGTCTCCTCACCACAGATGTAGGCGCCGGCGCCCTTGCGAATCTCGACGTCGAAGCGGAAGCCCTCGCCCAGGATGTCTTCCCCGAGATAGCCGCGCGCGCGCGCCTCGTCGAGCGCAGCCTCGAGCGCGTGCTGCGGCTCCGGATACTCGCCGCGGATGTAGACGTAGCCGCGCTCGCACCCCGTCGCGTAGGCGGCAATCGTCATCGACTCGACCAGAGCGAACGGGTCTCGCTCCATGATCACCCGGTCCTTGAACGTGCCCGGCTCCGACTCGTCGGCGTTGCCCACGAGGTAGTGCGGACGGACAGGCTGCCTGGCCACCGCCTCCCACTTGACGCCCGTCGGGAACGCCGCGCCACCCCGGCCCTGGAGCTTCGAGTCCTTCACTTCGCGGATCACACCTTCGGGACCGAGCTCGATCGCGCGCCGCAGGGCGACATAGCCGCCGTGGGCCCGGTACTCGTCGAGGCTGACCGCCTTGTCCGAGCCGGCCCGACGCAGAAGCCGCAGCGACGGGTCACCAGCCTGCGGCAGCATGGTGACCGGAGCAGGACCGGGCTCGCCGCCCGCCAGCACGTCGAGCACCGCCGTCGCCGTCGTCGGGGCGAGCGTCCGCTCGTGCGGCTCGTCTCCCGCGTCGCTGACGAGGGCCGCAGGGGCGCGGTCGCACTGGCCGAGACACGGACTGCGGTACCAGGTCGCCGAGCCGTCGTCCGACAACTCGCCCTCGCCGCCGAAGCGCTCCTCCAGCTGGGCGATCAGCTCGTCCGAGCCATTACAGCGGCAGGCAATGTCTTCGCACACATGGACGACGCGCGCCGGCCGTGGCTCGACCGCGAGCATCGCGTAGAAGGTTGCGACGCCGTAGACGTCGGCCGGAGGCAGCGTCAGCCGGCGACAGAGCTCGTTGAGCCCGCCGGGGCTGATCCAGCCGATCCGTTCCTGCAGCGCCCAGAGCGCCGGCAGCAGAAGGTGACGTCGCGCGCGGGCGGCGTGGCCCGAGCTCGCGGTGTTGCCCTCGGGCCCGTCGAGGCGTGCGCCGCCGTCCCAGCCGTCAACCGCAGGGCCGAGCACGGTATCGAGCGCCGCACTCTCGGCGGCGGTCGGCTCGGCGCCGGGGACGAGGTGGATGTCCACTAGTGCGGCCTCCCTATACGTTTCACTCGAAACCCATCGTCGGTGCGGGCGGCCGCACTAGCTTGATGGGGTCGGCCGCTTCGCGACCGGCTGTCTTCTTGGGCGCGTTGATCCGCTTCGCGGAGGGCCGCTGACGCGGCCGGGGGGCGCAGGCATTCCGGGTGCGACGTTCCGTGACAGCGCACTAGTGCTGGCCGCCCACGGTTGCCGGCTCGGCAATGCCGGCGCGTTCCTCGCGCTGTGCCGGCTCGCGCTTCTCGACGCGGATCGCCGCCGCCTTGAACTCCGCCGTCCCGGACTTCGGGTCGGTCGCGTCGATCGTCAGCTGGTTCGTATCGACCTGGTCCGGGAAGTGGAACGTCATGAACGCGAGGCCCGGTCGAAGCGAGGGGTCGATCCTGACCGGAGCCTCGACCGAGCCACGGCGGGAGGAAACCCGAGCGATCTCGCCGTCGGCAAGTTCCAGCCGCTCGGCATCCTCGGGTGAGAGGTCGAGCGACTCACCACGATGGAGCGGCGAGCGGTAGAGGTTCGTCTGCGCCCCGGTGTTGTACGACTCGAGCCGTCGGCCCGTCGTGAGCCGGATCGGGTAGTCGGCGTCAAGCTCCTCGAACGGGCCGCGCGCCTCGACGACTGTGAACGGCGCCGGCGGGCCGCCGCGAGGCTCGGCCCAGAGTCGCTCGTGCAACATCGGCGAGCCGGGATGCGTATCGTCGGGGCAGGGCCACTGGAGACCACCGTGCTCCTCGAGCCGTTCATAGCTCATCCCACCGTGCATCGGCGAAAGCGACCGCAGCTCGTTCCAGACATCCTCGGCGACCGGGTCGGGCCAGGCGTGGCCCAGCCGGCGGGCGATCTCGGTGATGATCCACATGTCGTCGCGTGCCTCGCCGGGCGGATCGAGCGCCTTGCGCACCCGCTGAACGCGTCGTTCGCTGTTCGTCACGGTGCCGTCGGTCTCGCACCACGACGCCGCCGACGGGAAGACGACGTCCGCCATCTCCGCTGTCCTCGTCAACACGATGTCCTGGACGACGAGGAAGTCGAGTTCGGAGAGGAGCCTCCTCGTCCGGTTGATGTCCGCCTCGGACTGTGCCGGGTTCTCGCCGATCACGTACAGCGTCCGCAACTCGCCGCGCTCCATGCCGTCGAACATCTGTGTCAGGTGCCAGCCGTACGTGGGCCTGATCGTCGTCGTCCATGCCTGTTCGAAGCGGGCGCGAGCTTCGGGGTCGCCCTCGATGTCCTGGAAGCCCGAAAGCTTGTTCGGGATCGCGCCCATGTCGCCGCCGCCCTGCACGTTGTTCTGGCCGCGCAACGGGTTGAGCCCCGAGCCGAAGCGCCCGACGTGGCCGCAGAGCAGGGCGAGGTTGATCAGAGCGAGGACATTGTCGACGGCAGTGTGGTGCTCCGTGATCCCGAGCGTCCAGCAGATCATGGCGCGGTCGGCGCGCGCGAAGGCGTGCGCCGTCTCGCGAATCACCTCGGCGGGAACGCCTGTCAGGCGCTCACCCTCTGCGAGCGTGAATGGTTCGACCGACGCGGCGTAGGAGTCGAGGCCCTCGGTGGCGTGATCGATGAACGCGCGGTTCGCGAGGCCTGCATGGATGATCTCGCGCGCCATCGTGTTCGAGAGCGCGATGTCGGAGCCGACTTCGAGTCCGAGCCAGCGGTCGGCCCACTGCGCCGACGTCGTGCGGCGGGGGTCGATGACGAAGAGACGCGCGCCGCTGTGGACACCCTTGAGCAGGTGGTGGAAGAAGATCGGGTGCGTCTCGCGGGCATTCGAGCCCCAGAGGAGGACGACGTCCGTCTCCTCGACCTCTGCGTACGACGACGTGCCGCCGCCTGCTCCGAACACCGTCGCCAGACCGACGACGCTAGGGGCGTGTCAGGTTCTGTTACAGGAGTCGATGTTGTTCGTGCCCATCACCTGACGAGCGAGCTTCTGCGCCAGGAAGTTCATCTCGTTCGACGCCTTGGAGCACGAGAAGATCCCGAACGACTTCGAGGTGTCGGCTTCGCGCGCACGGGCGAAGCCGGCGGCGGCGCGGTCGAGAGCCTCGTCCCAGGTCGCGGTGCGCAGGACGCCGTCATCGCGGACGAGCGGTGTCGTCAGGCGTCCCTTGGTCTTGCGCATGCGTGTCACTCCTCCCTCATTTCTCTCGATCTTCCCGGGACGACCCGAGGCGCCACCTGCATCAAATGACCTGGCCGAATCCTGGTTGGAGCCTAGCTACTTCCCCTGGATAAGCGCCGTCGGTAGGCGTGGCCGGCGCGGGAAATAGCTCAGACGGTAATGCGCTCGGGCAACGAATAGACGTTGAGGCTGCCGTCGCGAACGAAGCCACACAGCGTCACCCCGCGATCGGCGGCAAGCTCGACAGCGAGAGAGGAGGGAGCGCCGATCGCGACCACGACCGGGCAGCCGGCGACCGCCGCTTTCTGGACGAGCTCGAACGAGAGACGCCCACTGACGCAGAGGACGTGATTAGCGAGAGGCAGGAGCCCGTCGAGGAACGCGCGCCCGATCACCTTGTCCATCGCGTTGTGCCGGCCAACGTCCTCGCGCGCGCAGACGAGGGTGCCGGCAGCTGTGAAAAGGCCGGTGGCGTGCAGGCCGCCGGTCGAGGCAAATGCCGACTGGGTCTCGCGCAGACGCTCGGGGAGAAGACCGATGACAGCGGCCGGAATCGTCAGAGAGCTCTCGATCGCGGGTGATTCCACGGCGATCGCCTCGATCGACCCCTTGCCGCAGACCCCGCAGGACGAGGTCGTGTAGAACGACCGCGCGAGCCGGCCGGGGTCGAAGCCGGGCGCCTCGAGCTCGATCGTGTTGGCAGCGAGATCGTCCGGCACGCGCGCGGCGAGCGGCCGCAGGCCCTCCGAGAGCGCGAATCCGAGCGCAAGCTCCTCGTCGTGCCCAGGGGTTCGCATCGTCACCGCAACCGGCCTGCCGCCGATCCGGAGCTCCAGAGGCTCCTCGACCGCCAGGCGATCATCGTCCTCCTCCCCGCCGGGAAAGCGAAGCACACTCACAGCGGCGGTGCTGTAGGGCGGTGGCGCTTCCTGCTTCCGCGTCATCGTGGTGCAACCGTAGCCGCGCGGCTCGTCGGGTGCCGAACACCGCCTGTCCCTGGCGTCGGGATACGTCCGGCTGCTCGCATAATGTCCTACTGCTGCCCCGCTGCGAGAGCAGCCTGACTGTAGACAACGAGCGCGGGAGGAAAACGTGGACGCACCATCGATGAGCAACCGGCTCCTGGCCGAGGTCGTCGGAACCTTCGGCTTCTTCTTCATCGGCTTCAGCGGTATCGCCGCGTCCGTGAACCTGCCCGGCTCGATCGCTCCGGCAGGCGTCGCGGCCGGCTTCGGCCTGGGTCTCGGCCTGATGATCGCGGCCTTCGGGCAGATCTCGGGCGGCCACTACAACCCTGCCGTCACCTTCGGCCTCGCTGTCGGGCGCAAGTTCCCGATGGCTGCCGTGATCCCGTACTGGGTCGCGCAGCTGATCGGCGGCTTCATCGCCGCCGTCGTCGCGACGATCCTCTACACGAGCGATGTCAAGGACTCGTTGGTGACGAACCCCGGCAAGGGTGTCGAGGACTGGCGCGCGATGCTGATCGAGCTCGTCGCCGTCTTCCTGTTCGTCTCGGTCGTGATCACGGTCGCGACCGACGACTCTGCTCCGTGGAAGGGCGTGCTCGCACCGGTCGCGATCGGCGGCTTCATCTTCACCGCCGCGGTGACGATGGGGCCGAGCTCGGGTGGCTCGTTCAACCCCGCCCGCTCGATCGACCCGGCGGTCTGGGCCGGCGAGTTCGGGAACCTCTGGATCTACATCGTCGGCCCGCTCGTCGGTGCGGCCCTCGCGGGCGCGCTCTCGATGGCGATGCGCGGCGACAAAGCCTAGGACGAGGCACAGCCCGGCGTGTCGGACACGTAGGGGCTAGGCGAAGCGGCGACTCGGCGCCGCGAAGCGTCTCCCGCGGGCGACAGTATGGGACGCCCGCGAACCCTTCAGCAGCGTGAGAAGGACGAGCTTCATCACGCCTTCCAGGCCGCCGCCTCGCGGTTGTCCGCACCCGCAAAGCAGCCGTAGCCGGGTATTGCTGAACGACGCTAACCCGCCCAGTGCGCAGTCGCCAAAAGGTTCCGCCGGAACCCGTAGGGGAGATGGCGCAGCCTCTCCCGGGAGCGAACCCAGCGACCCCCCCGGCCTCAGGGGCAACGTTGCAACGTCGCGCTACCGCAGGCTGCCTCGCGGGGCAAGCCAACAGATCGGCTGGCCTGTCACCTCGGCGATCACCTCGAAGTCTGAGTCGTAGTGGAGCACCTCGACGCCGGCGCTCTCGGCTGCCGCGGCGACGAGGAGGCCGGCGATCTTGACCTGCTTGTGACGATCGGGGCCGAGGTGAGCGAGCTTTCCCTGCACGTCGATTGCCCGCCGCCATTCGACGGGTGTGATGGGGCAGGTGTCGAGCGCGCCCAGGTCGCGCTTGCGCTGATCGTGCGCATCGCCGTTGCGCGTCCCGTAGAGCAGCTCGAGCCGGACGAGGTCGCAACTGACGATCGCGTCGGCCTCGAGCTGTTCGTCGAACCAGACTCGGAGCTCCGGGTATGCCTTCCGACGAGACCAGATCCAGGCCGAGCTGTCGGCGAGCATGGCTCCACCCGTCGTCGAGCTAGACAGTGCGACCCTCGGTGCGGGGTCGGCGCAGCTCGTCCAGCTCCTCGGGCTGGAGCTCGACGTCCCACTCGGTCAGCGACTGCAACCGCGAGCGGCGAACGACATCTGCGAGTGCAGCCCGGACAGTTCCCGTCGGCCCGCGTGTGCCGAGAATCTCACCGGCCTCAGCGAGTAAGGCCTCTTCCAGATAGAGAGACGTATGCTTCATACGGTTAGACTATAGCGTATATCTGAGACAGTGCATAGCGCATCCGACGATCTCTCGACGCGAAGCTAACTTGTCTTTGTTGTCATATCAGAAATCACAGATGCCCGTTTGGCAGGCGCCACTACGAGACTCACAAGCCAGGCCGCTCCAGCCTGAGCACTTCGATGGATGCGCGTAATGGGGAGACTCACGGCTGCAGCCGCGGGTGCGTCGACCATAGGTTCTCGATCACCTCGAGTACAGGTCGCCAGGCCCGACGAGGCGGACGCTGTCCGGAGCGGCTTCCGCGAGCTCGACCAGCTGTCGTTCGAACCCGGAGAGCGAGAAATAGTAGTGGCGCGTGGCGGAGGTCGTCTTCGGGATGTGCGGCTGAAGCTCGGCGAGGATCGCCTCCTGCGCGATGCCAACCCCGGCTTTCGTCCACTTGCACGATCCGATCGCGAGCGCCGCCCCGTCGCCGTCGACAGCAACCACATCGACCTCACGCATCTCGGTCTTGCGTCCGGTACGGACGCTTCCCCACCAGGAACCGACTGCGGCGGCGCCCTCTTCGCGCTGCACGAATGTCTGACAGACCTCCTCGAATGCCGGCTTCGAGACGAACTGATCGAGCCTCGGCATGACCGTCTCCCGGAGATGACGTTCGGCGTCTGCGTTCGTCTTCAGTCTGCTCTCGAACGGGAGCATGAAGCGAAAGTAGAAGCGCAGGTACCCGTCCGAAATCTCGTACCTCGTCTGCTTCGTTCGCTCCGGGTTCGTGACGGTGACGGGCACCCGGCGCCGAACGAGATGCAGCTCGCGAAGCAGAACGAGTGATTCATCGAGAGTGGCCTTCGCAATGCCTGTCCGGTGCTGGATCTCGCTGTGCTTCGTTGCGCCGTTCTCGATCGCCCTGAGGATCGAGAAGTATCGAGCCGGATCGGGCAACTCTTCGTGCAGAAGCAGGCGTGCCTCCTCGTGCAGGACGCCGTCGCGCTGCAGGATCATCCGAAGAATGTTCTCACTCAGTGAGCAGTCGGGGTCGAGTTGCTCCAGGTAGTACGGCATGCCGCCGCAGACGGCAAACGCCCTGATCCGATCCTCCGGCGTCCAGTTCGGGAGGAAGAGCGCCGCTGCCCCGTAGTCGAACGGCGCCAACCGGAGCTGGCCCGTCCGCCGACCAAACATCGTCCCGGTCAGAACCTCGCGCTCGAAGAACGAGACCTCGCTGCCGGAGAGGATCAGGAAGATCGGAAGGTCCCTGCCGACGGTGCGCCACCACCGGTTCAGCTGCGAGCCGATGTCCCCTGTCGCTCGCGCGATCCACTGGAACTCGTCGAGGATCACGATCGCTGGCCCCTGCTTCGCGTACTCCTCGAGCGCGGCGAGCACCGCCGGCCAGCTTGTGAGTTGCTGGGTCGCAAGCAGTGCGCTTCCGGTCTCCTCGGCGAGGATCTGGCCGATGTCCGCGAGATGGTCTGGCTCGAGCCCCTCGGTTGCTTCGAAATGGAAGCCGCGCTTGCCGGTCAGGAACCGGGAAAGCAGCTCCGTCTTGCCGACGCGGCGTCGGCCCCAGACGAGGAACAACTCGCCCCGCCCGCGCTGCCAGCGGTTCTCGAGTGCAGCGAGCTCGTCTGTCCGGTTGAGAAACACGATCGCAGTGTATCAAATAAGACCGGGGATAATAACTTACTATTCCCGTTCTTTCAATACACGACCCGACACAGCGCCGCGCACGTCAGACGTCGCGGTGTAACCGTCGCCACGTTGCCCCTCGGCCACCCGACTGCGCCTCGATCGCTCCTGCGTCACGAAGTTCGTGCAGCACCTTTCGGATCAGCGAGTCGCTCGCAGACGGAACGTGCGCCCGAACGTCAGCAATCGAGAACTCATCACGTATCGACGCGCGGATGAAGTTCTTGATCGACGCCGACTTCGATCCCCGGCCGGAGACGACGCTTGTGTCGGTCTCAAACCTGTCGTACGCGGCCACCATGATGCCGACGAAATACTGGAGCCAGGGAAGAACGGTGTGCGCCTCCTCGTGCCAGTCCGTGGTCGAGGCGCCGAGAGCGTCGTGGTAGGTCTCCTTCGAGTCCGCGACGAGCCGCTCGAGGCTGATATAGCGGCCGACGCCGTAGCCTTGCCGATAGAGCAGGAGGAGCGTGAGCAGACGCGAAATCCGCCCGTTACCGTCGGCAAACGGGTGGATCGCGAGGAAGTCGAAGACGTACGAGCCGATCAGCAGTAATGGGTGAAAGTGCCCGCGGTCGACCTCTCGCGCGTAGAGATCGTTCAGCTCGGTCATTGCGGCGTCCGCCCGGAATGCGGGAAAGGGCTGGAATCGAACGCGTCGCGTGCCGTCGGGCAACGTTTCCTCGACGACGTTGTCGGCTGTCTTGAACCGCCCCGCTTGGACCGGTGTGAACTGGTACATGTCCCTGTGGAGCTGTAGGACGACGTTGTTCGTGACGGGAATCGCGTCGGCGCTCGAATGGATCAGGTCGAGCACCGCTCGATAGCCGGCGATCTCCTCCTCGGACCGGTTCTCGGGCGTCGTCTTCTCCCGAACGAGCGCGGCAATCCGTGCCGGTGGCGCTGTAATACCTTCGATCTCGTTCGAAGCCTCCGTGCTCTGGATACGGGCAATCTCGATCAGCGTCTTCAGCTGCTCGGGATGTTGCCGGCTGAAAGCCTGCGCTCGGCCCTTCCGCTCATCAACTTGAGCGAGCGCCGTGACGAGACCGGCAGGGATAGAGCCGATCTGATGTTCGAGCGTTCTGAGGGTGTGGGGCATGGGCTAGGTATCC
>Ga0315283_10002222_pt1 | contig 16123 bp, 12 predicted proteins | sample YL17G09_0_MG_FD_204541 | JGI IMG/M metagenome (GOLD analysis project Ga0315283, IMG submission 204541) | Sediment microbial communities from Yellowstone Lake, YNP, Wyoming, USA - YL17G09_0 | ecosystem: Environmental > Aquatic > Freshwater > Lake > Sediment | place: USA: Wyoming | collected... | reverse complement strand
AAATGTATCAGATCCAGCCCTTTCAATGTCCAAAGCCATTGATTCGGGAGCCCCGGCTACACGGAAGGAATTTGCTGCGGTGAAATGGCCAAGTAAATCAGCCCATTGCCAGTTGCTGTGATTTTCGGTAGGGAAGCCCTCAAACGCAGGGTGGCCGGGGGTACAAAGTATACCCATTGTTCCTGTTTGGTTGAAAAGCCTGGTACACCAGAATACCGGCATAAAGCTGCCGTCAATGGCATTGCTTCCTGGTTTTGCTTCCGGAAGAAACCGTAATGAATCGGGAAGCACCATGCCTTTGTGAAATGGTATAATCCCTTCTTTAGGAGAGGAAAACAGTAATACCCTATCTCCATTCACTAAAGCGTCTTTTACATCTTTGTTAAACGAATAAGCAATTTTAACATTTGCCGGTTTCGTTATACTGAATTCGGGATAAACCCAGATTTCCCAGCTATTTGAAGTTCCTCCGGCACTGAGGGTCACCAATAATTTTTCGGATACCTGAATGTTTGACAAATCGGCATTTATAATTCCTAACTGCGTCGTGAAACCTGTTTCAATTTGTTTACCAGGAAATGTACCGCTCGCTATTACTTTGCCATCGCTGGCTGAGATCTTCCATTCGGGTGATACCTGAATGGCATGAGCCCCATAATGAGCAATTTCAGCTTTTGCTGTAAAGGTTGTATTTGCCGGCAAAACCCGTTTGGGCATGCGCAACAAACAAACAGTAGGTGCGCAGAACCGGCGGAATTCTTCGGGAGAAATTAATCCCTTTGAATCCCAGAAAGCGTCAAGCCAGCCTACAATAGCAGTGCCCTGACCGGGGTAGTCCCGTGCTTCGAGAATTTGAAAACCACCGTAAGGATAGGTTCTCAAACTGGCTTCTATCTCATCTTTGTAAAGTATAACAATAAATTTTCCACTTGCCAGAAAGAAAGCATTTGCCTGGTCACTCATATGATGCGCTTCCAGCGACTTTTTATACCCTTCAAAATTCAAGGCTTTTAGAGTGCCCTTATATTTTTCTATTTCTTTTAAATCAGGATACATACTCCATTGGCCTACTTCATGAGCAAATGTTGGAACCGGTGCTCCGGTATTCTGGTTTACATTTTCAGTGCCGGCAATCCAGCCCTTAGAGGCAGACCAGCGATCCCAATCGGTACGCGGACCAATAATGCCACGTTGCCCGATTTCAAAAAAATCTCCGGTTTCTTCCGTGTTTCCTGTTTCACAACGATACAGATGACGCGAATCTTTTGACCTTCCAAACTTTGTTAGTTCGTCCAGAGCGCCTGAAGACTCATTGCCCATGGCCATAAATGCAAATGAAGGATGATTGCCATACGTTTCCAAAATCAGATTTAATTCATCTCTGATAAACTTGTCGCGGACAGGGTGCAGGCCAAAATGAGGCGCATCCATCGTCCACAGCGGAAGTTCTATCTGAAAGAGAAAACCGAGTTCATCACCTGCTTCAAAGGCAGCAGCCGGAGGGCACCACGAATGAAAGCGCATAAAGTTAAAGCCATACGATTTGCAGATACCGATAATACGGAGCCAGGCCTCTTTATCCATTGGCGGATAACCGGTTAAAGGATATATACATTCATCAACCGCACCACGCATCATTATTGGCCTGCCATTCATAACAAATTGTTTGTCTTTTATTATCAAATCTCTGATACCGTAGTTCACAGTCTTTGAGTCAGTCCAGATTCCGGAAGTTAGTGTTATGTTTAACGTTCTGATTACAGGTGCAAACTCGTCCCAGTTTTTTTCTTTTCCAGTGAAAGGAATCTCCACCTGAGCGCCGCCAGCCGGAATTTTGAATTTATGAGTCTGAAGTTCCACATCTGCTTCTTTTCCGGTTTGATTTCCAACGTCTATTTTTAATAAAGCCGGATAAACCTGAACGTTTTTAATCCAAACCAAACCAGTGGCAGTCAGTTCCATGCGTCCGATTATTCCGTTCCAGTTCCCCTGCGTATCTTCTGTAATAGCGTGAGCCCATGTACCAATCGGTATTTTGTAGGTATTGTCAATGCAAATAGTAAGAATATGTTTTCCGGGATTCAAAATACCCAGATCGTAGATGTGAGGTGCACTCAGACTGTTTTGCATCCCGACAGATTTTCCATCAAACCACACATTGCTTTCCCAGTGGCAACGTTCCAGAAATAATTCAATTCTCTTTCCTTTCCAGTCTTTATGAATCTCAATTTCTTTCTGATACCAGGCTTTTCCTTCATATTTGATGACACGGGTTAACTTTCCAACTGTTGGTTTTGTAGCTTTTATTCCATATCCATGCTGTTCGCACGAACCGGGTAACTCAATGTTGGAGGTAAGGTCCGTTCTGAACCATTCCTCCCGAATTCCCACTCCTTGCGGATCAAGTTTGAATTTCCACTGGCCAGCCAATGAAATAGGTTTAGAAAATGCAGGTGTCTGAGCTGATGAAAAAACGCTGATCCCGATAAATAATGGCAGAAATATTTTTTTTATAAAATACATGGGATTCAGATTTTAATTTCAAAATTCCAGGATTCGTTTGCATTCAATGTTTTCAATACTTTTAAGGATACTGATCCAATACCTTCAAGAGACACTTTTTGTACATCCAGTTTGCCATTCAGAACTATCAGATTTATTTGTTTAATTCCTTCTTTTTCGGATATTTCAACTGTTCCGTATGAATAACCGTTTGACCAGAAATAATTGCCCGTTATGTTTCCAAAAGTGATTTCATGATTAACTCCCGAGTAATGAAAGCCGGTAAGTGCAAGCAAAGCAGACCAGCTTGCCATTGCCCTGCCATAGTGATGACCGCATTCGGCTTCATTGAAAGGACTTCTTTTTCTTCCGTCATAGCGATCCCTGATATTCTTAATACATTTCAAGCCATCCTCCCTTTGTCCCTCATACAACATTCCTATGGCGGCAACATATTCGAAACCTGTCATAACTTCGGTAAAATAGGGGAAGGGCTTCACCGGTCTGGATCGTGGGTAAGAAGCCATGAGGAGTGCAGATTCATTGCCGAGAGCAAAACTCCTCAAACAATTGAAATGGTCGGAAAGATCAGCCTGGTAATTGTATTTCATAATACTTTGCAGCGTTGTTGAAACATTTTCCTTCTTTACCAGGTACCCTAATCCGCAAACATGAGCAAGGTATTGACCCACAAGCTGATCGACAAGGCATCCTTCGCCAAGCTGATAGTCAGGGTTTGTATAATCCAGGGAGCCCATTCCTACTAATTGTTCCTCAGGGATATCTTCCTTTTTAGGAACCATAACTTTGTGAATGTAATACTCCCCGTTAAACAAATTGTCATCCGTCCACCTGCTGCCACTTTCAAAAAATTTTCTGCATTTTGATGACATTTCTTTGTCTTTCATGTAAATGGCCATTTCCTCCATTGCACGCAGTGCTCCCAGGTACCAAATTGTCATCTGCGGATTAGGTCCGTAATATTCAACATCCATCGTGTTATGCTGAACCCCTTCCATTACGCCATCCTGATTGCCATCCCAGCCTCCTTTAATCCAGGCATAGCTTAAGGCACTTTTTGCTTTGGGGTAGAGTTTTTTCAGAAATCCATCATCTCCGGATAACTGCCAATCCCTGAATAATTTAATAACGCAGCCCATCTGACCATCAGCAGCAACTTTAGCAAAACCGGTTATTTCATCATGTGGTAATTTTACCCTGAAACTCATCAGTCCATTGTCTAAGGTTGCCAGTCCAAATTCGATATTACGTTCTGTTCGCGCCAGGTCTCCAAAGAGAAAGGCTGTTGCAGTTTCATAATTCCACACATGGGTGCAGGTTCCAAAGCAACATCCTTCTTTGTCACCACATCCTTCCCATGCATAAAGGTTTCCGTCGGAAAGGCGAAAACAGGTTTGGGTTCTCAGGGTACTGACATTAAACAAAGCGGCCTCTTTAACTTCTTCCGGAAGATCACTTTTGCAGAAAGCATTAACAAATTCTATGGTTTTATTTTCCAATTGGCCCAGCTGTGGAACAGTTCTGGCTGCTACATCCCATGCGCCATTATATGTTGAAGTATAATAGTTTTTCAATGGTTTGGATGACCAGGCTGTCCTGTTAGGGAAATACCATGTGATCAGAAACCGGACGGTTTTACTTCCACCTGCCGGCAGGATATCACTTACAGCAAGAGAAGCCATGGGTTTTGCGGAATAATTATCTGCTCTGTTTTCCAGTTGACCGTCTTTTGACAGATCATCCCAAAAGTCTAATATTGTATTTCCCCATTGCTCTGGCATCCAGGTAGTACGATAAGATACATTTCCTTTTGATGTACTTACAAGGGCCATTTCTCCCCATTGATCAACAGTATTGTCAACTTTTTCAGAGCTGAAAAGTATTCCGCTGATGCCCTGCTCTGAGAGGAAGACATTTTTATTACCAATTGCTTTCCCTTCGCTTCCGTCCTCCCCTATAAAGTTTTGCATAGTGCCGCACACACTGAAAGAAATATCCTTATTTGTAGTGTTTGTAAGCTCAAAATCAATTACAGCCATTGGGATGCTGCTATTATCAACATCTCCGGGGATTAAGGGATTAAAGGCTTTGATTTTTACCTTGATGGGTAGCTGGGGAGTTTTCAGTTTTACCTGTCCAAAAGGATATGCTGCATCAAAAGATACTTCATTAAACCTGGGCAGGCCATGATTTGTCGCGATGGCACCAGAGCTTCCTTCATATAAAAAGAATGGGACAGGGCCCTCCAGTAACCGAAGGTCTTTTTTACCGTCTATTTCCGTAAAAAGTGTAAAAAAAGCTCCCGGATTGTAGCCTTTCGCCGGCCGGCTCATGATTTCCCAATCCTGCAGGTTTCCCCTGCCTCCAAGCGAGACCGTACCTGTGCCTATGCCTCCCAGAGGGAGAGCGATTTTATAGGTGTGTTCCTGATTATAACTTTTCAAAACAGGCCATTCTGAACTGCTGACATTTTCAAACAGAAATACGAATATAAGTAATCCAATAAGAGATTTTGTTAAAGTTTTCATGATCTGATATGTTTTATTTTATGGAGGGTTCTAAAAATTCATTTTTTAAAATGACTTACTATCAATCGCAGAACCTGTTAAGCAATTCTCCTAAATCGCATCTAACTTACGTTACTTTTTCGAAAATTCAATCTAAAAATTAACCTTTTATCACTATCTGGACACGCCGAGCCGATCGATCACTCTAAGCCGATTTACCTTGACCATATTATACCACTCGATTTCAACTGTATAAGCTGGTCATTCATGATCGGCCTTGATTGGTTATTTTGAGTGTTTTTCCATGATGCACATCGGATAGAACTTTTGGGAGAATCACTGCGTAAAACGTTAAAAAACAAAATCACAGAAGATGTAGAAGCAGTGTAAAACTATCAAATTTGTAAAACGCTAATGAAATTCAAACAGGTTTCGGATACTGAAAAATAAGCCTGAAATGTGAGCATGTTCAGGGTCCAGGATCGTCACCGATAATTTATAAAGATTTGCTTATTCTTTACTTCGAAGGATCTGATCGCCAATTCATTGTGGCATTGAATAAGAAAAATATTGCGAATTATTGGCTGTCGATCCGAATGGTTTAGGCGACATTACAAAGTCGAATATTCTGTGGAGGTTCAAATCGCCCATTCTGCAGTTGCTCACGCCTTTAATAAAAGACGGAATCATCTATACTATTGATACAAGGAATAACCTGTTTGCACTTGATGCAAAAACAGGAACTCTTGTTTACACTAAAAAATTAAAGGACAAATACAACACTTCCCCTGTATACGCTGAAGGCAAGATCTACTTCATCTCTGTGAAAGGAGAAACGCTTGTACTGAACGCCGGTAAAACTCGTGAGATTCTTGCCACAAATAAATTACCGGGTGAGATTTATGCAACGCCCGCCATTGCTGATAATTCAATCCTAATAGGAAACGAAACATCATTATATCGGATTGGTGCTAAGTAGAGTTCACTGTTGATTTTTTTTTGATCAGATAAGTTATATCCAAGTAATACCTCTTTTATCGAAAATTGATTGAACTTGATATATACTATAATAAATCTAAATCGGCGCAGGGTGGTAAGATAATTCGGCGATTCAATAATTTTGCTAAACCGGCTGAAAATTTGGTTTTGAGAAAACATTTGTCTATATTTGTTGATTGAAACAACAGTATCCTTAAAGTAATTTTCAGAAGTTCCTTTTCTGGTTTTTTATAACTTTATGCGGATACTATTTTTACTATATATAGAAATATTATGCAAGGGAAAATTTATTTGCAGCATTGGTCAATGATAGGCTGTATGGTTTTTTCATTGACTATAAAGGCTCAAACGGTGCCGGAGAACTTGAGCAATACTCCTGAAGGGAAAACAGAACTATCCGCCACTCCAACCGACAGGCAGGCGGTTCGTGGACATTACCAATTAACGGAATTCACTATGCAGCCCGGGGAAGTAGATCAGGCTGTTGTGTTCAAGGACCCGGCTAACGAACAAACTGTACTTTTCGACCTGATGGAAGGAGGAGCCATCGTTTCATTCAAATACCATGGTATCGAGCACACGTGGGGATATAATGGCGGAGGGCTCCTGCAAATGGCCTTTCATAATCACAGAACAGATGGTCCCTGGGATGGTGATTACAATCCTACCCAGGCCGGGGACGGAACAGCCATGTCCCCTGTTACCAGCATCACCGGGAATGGCAAAGATTCCCTTATTCTGATTACGATGATGCTGGATTTCAATCATAACAACGGATTTTATCCGTACCCTCTCCTTGCCGTATGGGGAGGAATGGTGGATAACCATACACCCGCAAGTTATTTTTCTCCTTATATACTTGAAACCTTTGCCCATTGGATTCCGAACCCTGGCGGAGAACCGAAATATTATCTTCAACTCGATGAACGTATCACTCATCTTACCGACGAAAAGATGGGTATGTTTGGTTTTGATTTTGCCGACTATCAGAATTGGGAATTTAAGGTCAGAGCAATCAGCCCGGAGAATTGTCCTTGTTCATCATCGCAGGTGAACTATATGGCTGGAGGCCTTTACTCTGATAAGACACGTCAGGAAGGCCTGGCTATTGCCATGCCGAGCAGCAACTTCCCGAACAGCAAAGTCGGTGCCGGCTTCAACAGTGATTACATGTGGCGCAACAACAGTTTTCATCTGTCGTCATCTGAATCAATCGATGGAATGACATCAAAGGATTTTGTCTGGTATGTGATGGTTGGATCCTGGGATAAAGCCCTGCAGTTTTCTAAAAAAATTGGTATGAAAGGAGGTACAAAATGAGGATTGGAACAAATAACCGTCAGACTGAACCTCTTTGGGTCAGTTTAAGAACAAATTGCTTTATAGTGTTTTTCATCGCTTTATGCGGTCCTTTAATGAGTCAGCCAATGCCAGACGTTCGCGGAACATATGAAGAATACCCCGTTAACATGGTTAATTACTGGCAGTCACGTGGCTCGCTTAAATCGGTCCAGGTTGCTGTGCTGCGTGATCCTGCAGGCGAACAGGAAGCGCGATTTGATCTGACACGCGGGGCTACTTTAATCTCATTGCGCTATCACGGACAAGAACTGCTTTTCAGCCATAGTGCCGGAGCAAATGTTGAGATGTTTGTTTTTCGTAAAGATACCTCGGAAGAATTCAGAGGCTTAAGTCGTTACTGGTCTGCATTCCACCCAAGCCAGGGCGGAAATAGCATGGGCATTCCATCCACTGTGGCCGGTGTAGCTTGCAATGGAGAAAAATCCATGCAGGCATTTTCCATGATGGTGGACGCAGGTGTAAATAACTCTTTTGAGCGCAGTCCCTTGTTCGCTGTTTGGAAAGGCGAATTAAGCAACAGTTTTCCACCGGGTTATTCAACTCCCTACACAATTCAGACAGATGCGAGCTGGATCCCGAATTCCGATCCAAAAGGCAAGCCAAAATACTACCTGAAACTTCACCAGGCAGTTGTGAATTACCGTCCGAATGATTCAGGTCCAATGGAGTGGTTCCTGGAGGGTGCGGCACCATGGACTTCTTTATACAGTGCTGTTTATGCACCAAAGAACTGCAATGAAAAGACACCGTGTACGAGTGAAACAGCTCCGCTTCTCATGGCAGGAAGATACCAGGATTCAATCAGGAATAATGGTTTCGCAATTGTTGTTCCAACTGCCAGCTGGGCAACGAAGAGTGCATACGTACTTGAAAACGCTGAATATGTTAAACTCCTTTATGGCGCTGTTTGGGCAGCACCCCGGCACACGTTTGCCGTGGTTTTGTCACGTCCGCTCAGCGGGTTGAGTGCTTTCTCGTTCGACTGGTATATTTGTGCAGGCAATTGGAAGCAAGCGTGCAAATTCGGAGAAAATTCAGTACACCAGGCTAAAACTAATTAATTGCTCGTAAGCCTTGCGAACCGTTTGTTGGAAGCAGGAAAATCCATTCCAAATGCCAGGCTTGCTACTATGAATATCATAGCGGCCCGGAAAAGAGTTGGCAAATTCAACTTTAATTGGAACCTGCTATCCGGAAATCAGATCAACCGAACCCTTATAACATGCGTTACCTGATCCACCAATCCATTTATCAATAATGAGCTTATCATCTATCCAAACCCTGCCAAAATCATTTACAGTCAGAGTAGTTCACTTCTTTACGGTTGATATCATAAGCCCTGTACACATTTTCATAGTACAACTTTTCCGGCGATAAATCCGGGTACCGTGTACATTAATCATCCAACATCTTTACCATATCATTATAGGAACCCAACATATCAGAGAGAGGCCAATTGCTTCCAAAAATAACGCGATCGCATCCAAATGCATTAACTACCGGATCAAGAAAAGCAGAACTCCCTGCGCGCCGTGTATCATACAAATGGATATGGGTATCAATACGAGTCTGTATTGAATCACTTACATCATAAGGGTGGGAAAAGCCCCTTCCCTGACTACACTGAATACCAGGATGCTTATATACAATAAATAACATCTCCAATTACCGTTATTTTTCATTTTATGTATGTGATTTAACTTTCCCGAAATTCCGGTTCAACAGATTCAATACTTTCAATTGAACCGTTTTTTTTGTTTCTACTTTATCTTAAAAAGGCTGATTGTGCTCATCTCAATTCCCGAGGATTTCATGCGGCAATAGTATACACCCGGAGCCTTATTTGTCGCATTCCATATAAGTTGATAATGACCGGGCGGGCTATGTTTATGCACAAGAGTTTCTGCCAATTTGCCTGATTCATCAATAATGCAAATGTCAATCAAGGCAGGTTTTTCAATTGAGTATTCAATGATGGTGGATTCAGAGAAAGGATTGGGATAGTCTTTAAAAGATGTATTATTTTTAAAAGTCTTACTTAAAGCTGTGTTTGTTCCTTCATAAGGGTATTTGTAAGTCACCAGCTCTATTCCATTTTCATTACCCAGATTTTTGCTGTATTGTTTATCGGTAAAATTATTCCAATGTTCATGAATGCCAAGACTTTGTAAATGGCTATTACCAGCACCCGGATTGTAAACTATTCCCGAAGGGGGATTATCGGCGAGGGCAGCTTCGTGCAAATAATTATCAACATTGCCATAAACATTTATCGCACAGAATGGTTCGGACCTGAGAAAATCGAGACAAACTGATTCAAGAGCAATGGGATCCTGCGACATAAAAATACTGGAAGTATAATGGTTATTAAAAGTGGTGAATTTGTCCATTTGATTTTGTTGCTTTCCTGCATAAAGGCCATCTACTATATACAGTATGGCTTTGTTATATACCTCAGGATGTCCCAACAGATCAACAAGATAATTATATGTTCCCATAGCGCGTTGCGGGAAAAATCCCACATTCGCATCCTGAAAATCATGCACAGCGATGCATCTATGCAATCCTCCGTTCGCATCTAAATTTTTAGGGCCAAAACCATCACCATAGCTAACCGTTGTCACTGCTGCGGGAATGAAAATGGACCCGTACAAATTCTTTGCACAAAATGTGACACCAGCCAAGGTATGTCCCTTCATGTTTGCCAGATTTATAACATAATCCGCTTCAGTAAGAGATTTTACCAGATAGACATCGGTAACGGAAGTGTCGGCAAAGTTAATTTTAGCATTCATGTCGGCTTCAGCTGGCAGGTACTTGCCATTTGTAATATATTTGGGATTGCCAACAAACTTTATTTTTTGAAATTCCGGATTACTGTTGTTTATAAATGGGCTCATAATGTAATCGGGAATTCGGGCTGAGGCATCATAAACAGTAATCATTTCTCCGGGAACATGAATTTCTTCGATGACCCCTTTTAATAATGAATTAAGTATCTGAGGAGAAGGGCCGGGGCAACTTGCATTATCCTGCCCTCCTGCGAGCCCCATTACCAGATTTACTTTTATAGCGATTTTTTCTCCGGGAGAATAACCATAGCTGCCATAATATCGCTGAAAGAAATGATTATGAAGGTGGTAATACCCGTCCCTATTACAAGTATTAAGAGAATTCTGGCAAAATGTGCCTTTGCTTCTTTCAATTTGGATTGAGCTTTTTTGATTAGACTTATTGAAAAAAGGGTTCCAATTAGCCAGGTAAGAAACGCTACGGTATTGGCAGCAGCCATACGCTGACATGGGTAAGCAATCCGACTGGGTTTTGGTATTACCCTGATATAAAACCAGATAACTGATATTATACCAAGTACAATAAAAAATAGTTTTCCTTTTTTATCTATGTGTTTCATAAGCTATGTTAATTTACGAATTTTTATGCCCCATGTGTCTCGACAGCAGAATCATTCTTCAGTTAGTAGTTTCGATGGTATTGCATGTTTTATTTCTGTGGTATTCGTAATTATTATCTTTTTAATTAATGTCTTATTTGTTTTTTCCTAAAATCTCTTTCAGAATGTTGTAATAATAATCAGGTTTATCGCCAGGGTATTTTTTATGTGCGACTTCACAATCCTTTGTCTCGGCTATTCCCCAGTGAATGGCATCACAAACATCATCGTAAGAGCCATAAATACTGTACTCCTCAGCTTCACTGGCCCACTGAACCCGCTTCTTCCACTCTTCGTCACGTATTCTACCCCAATCGGCAGGAGGAACTCCTTTATTGGGACAAGCGAAACGCACTTTACCATCAACACTCTGAGAATAATTCCGATACCCCCATCCATCGGATTTTCCAGGAAGGATCGGATCATTTACCTGGGTTGTCCCTATATGAAATTTCGAAAGATAGGTTTTTGCACTATCCGGTGCGGCCCGGTATCGATCCCAATACATTTCAGAAGGCTGGAATACGATCAGTACAGGGCGATCATCACCATATCCGTATCTCCTGTAGGTTGGATCCTGCGCCCACATTTCCCAGACATTTCTGGCCATCGCATTCCAGAAGGAAAAGGGAGTTGAATTGATGTTTTTCTTGTCATCTTCGGTAAAAGCTGCTCCGATAAAAATAAAGAAATGCATATCCTTCTGCCGGCAAACTTTCTGGACATTATTTACCATAGGCTCAAACTCTTTCCAGAGATTGGTCCATTGTGATGCATTGGTCATATCAATGATTACATTGCTGATTCCCGCATCTTTGATTTTTTGCATGATGTCCGATACCTGATTGATGTCCCTGTAATCGTGCGAAGGGTTCCACTTGCCATTGACCAAAAATTTCATTCCATCGTTTGTACTTCGGCAACAGATCAGGATATGGCAGCAAGGCTCACCGGCATTTAATCTTGGGATGTATGCCAGTAATGCAATCAGAATTATTGATACTACTTTTGGTGTGAAATATTTCATTTTGAAATGCTTTGATTAGAAAAACAGCTGATCGGTTTCGTTAATTTCAAATTTTTTCTTTTATGCTTTTAAGCCGGTGCAATACCTATAATTTCCTTTCATAACCAGCAAGGTTATAGTCATGTTGGAACCCCGGTATTCTTCGTAGTGAAAAAGCAGATTATGCGGCCGCCAGGCATTTTCAGTATGAACAACTGTAAAGCCGCTGTTGTCTTACCCTGATTAAAGTGCTTCCATTGGAATTCTTTACCAACTTCGGCCCAGGTGATTCCATCTTTCGACAAATCGGAAAACATATTCATATCCTTCGAATTCCATTGCCCATAAAATGTAGTATTGTCGCAGGCAGTGTTAAATGCTTGTGTGTACATACTGTTATAAGCAGCGAAAGGTTTATCACTGTCGAACTCCGGCACTTGAGCATTTGCAGTTAAAACAACCAACAGGCATAATAAAAGGCAGATTTTACTTTTGACATTCGTTTTCATATTCTTCATTTCTTACTTGTAAAGTTTCATCTCGTTGTTAATAGTTTAACGGCAGTCATTCCGGCTGAAGCTCGATCACAACAGAACCACCCGGGTCAAGATTCCATTCCAGGAGGGATGCTTTATCACCTGCCGGAGATGCGTCTATGGAGGCAAAGACCCCATTGATCTTCCATTTTGAAGAAATCTGAATCGAAAAGGCTGAAGATTCTTCGCAATGGCTGTTGGATATGACGATACGGCTTCTTTTGTCTTTCATGTAAGTGCCGACCACCAGATTTGCACGTTCACCTGACGGGGAAACCAGAGGTGAAAATCCGCCTTCAACCATTTTTCCTGATTCATAACGGGCAACATTCGTATTGTCCCAGGTAAGAAGTCCCTTTCCGGTTTTCTTCAGATAAAAATTGGCTTCACGCACAAAGTCATACACTTCTGTCCGCTTACCGTTTAAATCTATCATTGCATTGTAATGAGACTCGATAATGGGAGGCAGAGCCCCTGCTTCCTGCTGAAACCCCTGATCAGGTTGCGGAGTCCAATAGCAAAACCATCCAAATCCACGGACGCCGTATGCCAGGGCAGTGTTGATCTGCCAGAGGATTTCAGCCCTGTTTGGCACACGTAAGCCTCCTTTAATCCCCTCACTTTGGATAAAGATCATAAAGGGTATATTTACCTTTTTGGTTTCCTCCCTGACAATAGTAAGATCGGAGTACCAGGAGTCGTACCAGCTCACTCCTTCCCGTAAAGCATAATTATCATAGGAGAGTAATCCGGGCTTAACGGTCTCAATAAAAGTGGTGATATAGTCTCTGTAATCATCAAAACCAAGCTGTACAGGACTCCCGTAAGAAGGAAACAGATTGATTAGAGGTTCGTGCGCGGGATCTTCTTTATAAAACAATTCAGAAAGGACTTTCAAAGCAGGAAACAAATCTGCACCGGGTTCATCTTTGATCACATAACCTGCAAGAGCAGGATGGTTTTTGTAGTCATTCACAACCTCCTTTATGATTGTTGTGTCAATCGTAATTCCTGGCCTTAACGCCATAGGAAGCACCCTCATATCAACAGGAATGACTCTGATACCTAACTTATCAGCCATATCCATTACTTTGAGGTTCTGTTCAGCATTAAAAATGCCGTTTCCCGGTACAAGGATTTCAATCCCGGCATCAGCTATCTGCCGGAACCGCTCCCTTGTAACCTCTTCAGGAGGAGGACCGGAATAGGCCATAATAATGAATTCGTCAGTTAATTCAGATTTCACATTTTCCCGGGATTTGCGGGTAACAGCTTTTTCTGTGCCACAGCTGATAAGAAATGTAAGCAGTATTAAAGTGACAACAATTTTTAACCCCATTTTTTTAGATCCTTTAGAGTATTATATGTAGTTATTAGTTACAGCAAGTTTATGCAGGATAAGGCAATAATTCGTTTCTATCCATATGCCTGAATTTTCATTATTCAATTGCCTGGTAAACTGTCGTGATGAATTTGCTGCGAATGTCAGTATATTCTCCTGCTTTTTGAATTACAAACTGAACAATAAGATCTTCGCTGGGATCAATCCAGTAGAGCGAACCGAAAGCACCTCCCCAACCGAAGGCTCCTTCAGATATAAGAATCTGTGCTTTCCCCGGATGGCTGATCACTTCGAACCCAAGACCAAATTTATCTGTAGAGTTAGGTATGTAAAGCGAACCTGCCCCCAGTGTTCCGATCTGGTTGATACGCATCATTTCGACGGTTTTTCGGCTCAGCAGGCGAATTCCGTTATATTCTCCTTCATTCAGAAGCATTTGCAGAAATTTGGCATAATCCAGTGCGGTAGAGGACAATCCTCCTCCTCCGGAATAATAAACCCCTTTCCTCAATGGGTAATCTATATATTGACCAATGGATTTTTGGATTCCATCTCCATTAATACCATCCTCGTAGAGCAGCATAAGACGGGTATGCTTCTCCTCCGGAAGTCGAAAATAAGTGTCTGTCATCCCCAACGGATCAAAGATCCTTGTCCGGAAAAAATTTTCCAGGCTCTGACCCGATACCATTTCCACCAGGTATCCGAGGATATCCGTGCTCAATCCATAGGTGAACTTCTCTCCGGGTTCATGCACCAGGGGGACCTTAGCTATTTTCTGCATCTCTTCCTTCAGGGTGGAGATATGGGAGGGCACGCCGTTTAAGACCTTGTTTTTTACATAAATGGCATTGACCTCATCTCCCCCGTTTCCCGGGTAACAATAGCCGGAGGTGTGGGTAAGCAGGTCGTGAATGGTAACGGGGCGCTTTGCCGGCCGGGAGGTATAGCTTGAATCCTTTTTGTTGAAACTTGTCACGATCCGGGGGTCACCAAATTCAGGAAGGTTTAAGGATACCGGGTCATTCAATGAGATCCGGCCCTCTTCATAGAGCATCATCACCGCAACACTGGTGATCGCCTTGGTCTGGGATGCAATCCTGAAAATAGCATCTTTTTGAAGGGGGGTCCGTTTCTTCATATCATCAAAGCCTGTTGCCTTATAGTATACGATTTTCCCCCTGCGGGCCACCAGTGCGGTTACTCCTGCGATCTTATGCTGATCAACAAATGTCCGGAACATTGTATCTATTCTCTGGAGCCGTTCCGATGATAAACCTGCGGATTCAGGTGTTGCCATTGCAAGGGACTTCTTTTGCCAGGTCTGCCGGTCTTTTTGTATTGAATCGCATGAGCCGAGCAGCAATGCGAAGAGCAAAAAAATGTGTGATTTGCGTATCATTGCAGTATGAGTTGGTTTTTTTTCAAGGAATCAAAATCAATCGTGACGGGTCCGAATGCGGGTACGGGCATGTCAAGGGAGTCGGTGATGCTCATATGCGGAGTGGTTCCTGCACCACAAATTAGGGATACGGGTTCTTCCGGGAGCGCAGAGAGGTATAATCTTAATCCGGCGGTATCATCCGGATCTGTTTGAATTTTTGAGATGACGTGGCTGAGACGGATTTCACTGCCGAACCGAATTTCGAAACAAACCGGTAATCCGGCGGATTGAAGTTTTCCGCTTATCCCCAGGTAATGCAGGAGAAGATACCAGGACCCGGACGCTGTATCTTTTTTTAATGCAATGCTTTGAGGCTTGATCTGATCCCCATGTCCGGGAAGTTCATACACATGGTTCAGGGCAATTTCACCCAGCCGTGCACCCAACCGCTGATTTCCCCGGGTGGAGAAGTGTACACAGTCATCCAGTTCCAGATCGATGCCGGTCGTCAGGTAGAGGTTGGGACGTTCCGCGATCACTTTAAGCTGTATATTGCGGATGGCTTCCCAATTGCGATCCATGACAGTGTCACGGATGATCACTCTTCCGATCTGCACGATCAGGACCGGAAGATCAGGCCTGCCAATATCCCGGCGAAAACTGTCGATCAACGCCAGCAGTTTGGCCCTATAAGTTTCAGGTTGTGCCGTAAAGGCTTCAGATTCCCCCTGGTACCAGACCAGCCCTTTGATATGATGAGTACCCGCTGATCGGACCCGGTTGAGCATGGCTCCATACAGGGAACTATCTCCATGGATTTTTCCGGCGGGGTCCCACTGTGCAATGGTCGATCCACCCAGGGCGCAGGGGACCAGACCAATGGGTCGTCCGGTACCGGCAAGCACATGCCTGGCAAAGTACATTCCGGGTCCTACGCCTCCGATGGGATTCTGGCGGCTTATTGGTGCCTGTTCCCTGAAGAATTGCCGGGTTTTTTCCATACTTTTTTCCGG
>Ga0315283_10002220_pt1 | contig 16126 bp, 13 predicted proteins | sample YL17G09_0_MG_FD_204541 | JGI IMG/M metagenome (GOLD analysis project Ga0315283, IMG submission 204541) | Sediment microbial communities from Yellowstone Lake, YNP, Wyoming, USA - YL17G09_0 | ecosystem: Environmental > Aquatic > Freshwater > Lake > Sediment | place: USA: Wyoming | collected... | reverse complement strand
TCGAGCAGGTGTTTCTCAATTTACTGCTCAACGCGCTCGACGCGATGCCGGACGGCGGCGATCTGCGGGTCACGATGCGCCGGCAGGGAGCGGAGGTTGTCGTCCAGGTCGAGGACACCGGCCGCGGGATCGACCCCGAGGCGCTCGACCGGGTCTTTGATCCCTTCTTCACGACCAAGCCGCTCGGCAAGGGCACCGGATTGGGTTTGAGCATCTGCTATGGTACCGTGCGGGACCACGGGGGAACGATCACGATCAAGAGCACGAAGGGTTCGGGGACGACGTTCTCTGTCCGTCTGCCGATCGCGGCATCATGAAATTTCTTCGCAGCATTTGCGTCGGCCGTGAGAATTTCCGCAAGAGCCTCTCTCGTCTTGCGGGCGAGGCGCCCGCGCTATGACGAAACGCTTTCTCATCGTCGAAGACGAAACCACCTTGCGCGAATCGCTCAAGCGCGTCTTCGGGCGCGAGGGGTACGACGTAGAGGCCGTCAGTTCGGCCGAAGAGGCGCTCGCCAGGATCGAGGGCGAGGTCTTCGACGTCATCCTCACGGACATCATCCTGCCCGGCATCGACGGCATTGAGCTGCTCGGGAAAGTCCGGGAACAAACCGCCAATCAGATCGTGATCGTCATGACGGCCTACGCCACCCTGGACACCGCCGTGCGTGCCCTCCGGGCCGGGGCCTACGATTACGTCATCAAGCCGGTGATCCACGAGGAGATCAAGCGCATCACCCGCAACGCGCTGCAGACGCGCGCGCTGCAGGTTGAGAACGTCATCCTCAAGAAGCAGATCGACGAGCGCTACGGGTTCGACCAGATTGTCGGGGAGAGTCCCCCGATGCGCGCGCTGCTGGCCGAAGTGCGCAAGATCGCCGACTCCCGCAGCAACGTCCTGCTGCTCGGTGAGACCGGGACGGGCAAGGAGTTGTTCGCCAGGGCCGTCCACGCCCAGAGTTCGCGGCGCGACAAGCCCTTTGTGCCGATCAACTGCAGCGCCATCCCGGAGAACCTGATCGAGTCCGAACTCTTCGGCTACCACCGCGGGGCTTTCACAGGCGCGACCGGTGCGAAGAGCGGTCTTTTCGAGGAGGCGGACGGCGGCACGGTCTTCCTCGACGAGATCGGCGAACTCGATCAACGCCTACAGTCCAAGTTGCTGCGCGTGATCGACGATCGGGAGATCCGTCCGCTGGGCTCGACCCAGAGCCGCCGGGTCGACCTGCGGTTCGTCGCAGCGACCAACCTCGACATCACCGCGGCCGTGGCGGGAGGCGGTTTCCGCGAGGACCTCTATTACCGGCTCAACGTCATCACGCTGAGGATGCCGCCGCTGCGCGAGCGGCGGGAGGACATCCCGCTGCTGATCGCCCGTTTCATCGAGCAGCTCGCCGGCGAGCTTGGCAAGCCGCTGGCGACCGTGGCCCCGGAGGCCCTCAAGATCCTGCAGAGCCATGGCTGGCCCGGCAATGTGCGCGAGTTGCGCAACATCGTGGAGCGCGTTGTGCTCATCGCGGAGGGGAGCGTGCTGCTGCCGGAGCACATCCCGGAGAACCTGCACGCGGCCGCGCAGGCCCCGGTGGAGCCGGCCGGCACATTCGGCCTCTCGATCGAGGACTACACGAAGCAATTCATCCTGACGCACCAGGGCAGCTGCGGCGAGCAGGAGATTGCGGCGATGCTCGGCATCACGCGCAAGGCCCTCTGGGAAAAGCGCAAACGCTGGGGACTCAAGCACGTGTAGCCCGGGCATGTGTAGCCCGGGTCGCTGGGGAGGGCTTTTTGTGCCCTGGCGGCGTTGCGGGGCGGGCTGCTTGTGCGGTGGGCACGAGCCCACCTCCGCGCACCCGTCCCCGCTGCCTTGCCAGGACGCAAAAATCCGCTCCCCAGCGACTCGGGCGGCATGTTTGCGGAAAGACCGGGAGAGTACTGGGGGCGTTGCCCCCGCTTCGCTGGGCAATGGAACGATCGACTCGGGCAGCACGTTTCAAGGGAATCGGCCGCTGAGGTGGGACTCGTCCGGAAATCCCCTTTGATCCCCCTTTGGCAAATGAGGAAGCAGGGGGATTATATCGGCCCGGGACTGGCGACCCCGTTCCTTGAGGACGGGGTCAGCGTCTCGTTGCTCTGGACGCGGAACAGAGGGAACGGGCGCAGGAGCTGATCGAGGTCAGGATGCCGCAGGCGGATCAGCGTACCGGAGCATCGCGAAGCGGAGAGTAGTCTCTGGTTACAGCAACGGCAGGGTCGACATCATCGCGATGGGCCGGAGGATACCAGCTGCGGGTGCGCGGAGCACGTAGCGTCGACAAACAGGTCGGCACGATAATGCCTTGACATACCCCTGCCTTGCCCGATAATTGCCGATATAATGAAGGAAAGTGCCCCCGAAAGGGCTATTCGTCTGATCCGGTGAAAGCAGAATTGTTGCACATTACTCCCGACAAAATATAAGAAACTCCCGATTTCAAAACATGAAAGTCAGCGGTTTTACGTTTGTGAGGAACGCGATAAAATTCGATTACCCAATCGTGGAAGCGATCACTTCCATCCTTCCCGTGGTCGATGAGTTTATTGTGTTGCTTGGCAATTCGGAGGATCGAACCGAAGCGTTAATAGCATCCATCCGATCGCCAAAAATAAAACTGGTTCATTCGGTTTGGGACGATTCATTGCGCATTGGCGGACGGGTGCTTGCCTTGGAAACGGATAAAGCCTTGGCGGAGGTTTCAAAAGACAGCGATTGGGCGTTTTATATTCAGGCTGATGAAGTTGTTCACGAACAATTCCATGAAACTGCACTCCACAGTATGAAGCAATGGAAAGACGATGCTCGCGTAGAAGGGTTGCTCTTCGATTACACGCATTTTTACGGTTCCTACGAATTTGTCGGCGACTCGAGGCGCTGGTATCGAAAAGAAGTGCGCATCGTTCGTCCACATATTGGCATTCGATCTTGGAAAGATGCACAAGGGTTTAGATTGGACGGAAAGCCATTAAGGGTTAAAGAAAGCGGAGTTGGTATTTATCACTACGGTTGGGTGAAGCCACCCGAATTGCAGCAGGCCAAACAAACGTATTTTCACAAGCTTTGGCACGACGATGCATGGATGAAAAATAACATACCCAACGTGGCTAAGTTCGATTACTCTTCCATCGATTCTGTCGCCCGTTATAGAGGCACACATCCTTCAAGTATGCAATCGCGCATTGATCGTCAGCACTGGGATGTTGACATTGACCCAACCCAAAAAAAGTTGTCTTTCCGGTATAAAATGCTCTCATATTTTGAACGACTCACTGGAATCCGCTTGGGAGAATACAGGAATTACAGGCTCATTCGGTAGTTTTTTGCAGTTATCCGTCTCCTTGTCCTCTGGCTCGTTGTCGCCGTTGCCGGTTCCGACTCGGGCTCCGGGATTCCCGGCGCGGCGACCAACATTGGCGGCACCTGCACCGCCGTCTCAGCCTCGCCCCTGGCCGGCGACATCAGTGTGGCGGCCCTCGGCGGGTCTGTGCTACTCCGCACCCTGGGAACGTACCCGTTGGAAGCACATTGTCGCCATACGACGTTCCCTTTCGTCAATCCTTCACCACCACAGCTTTTTGTCCGGCCGCCAGGGCGGATCGGGGCCTCTCGTATGCCGCGTGCTACAAGAACGGAAGAACTGACATCATCGCAACCGACCAGAGGATGTCCAGTGGCAGGTGCGCGGAGCACGTGGTGTCGAAGAGCAGGTCGGCCCTCGCCGGGAATTCGTCGTCCGCGGTCCAGAGCAGTACCGTGGTCGGCACCTTCGGGAGAGGGGAGAGCATGACCGCGGCATCCCCGTACGCAACCCGGGTTCCCCCCAGCGCGGCCCCGGCCTTTAGAAACGCCTCCGGATGCGTCGCGTATTTCGCGGCAAGCGCATCGAGCGGCAGGATGTGCGAGCCCTTGAAGAAAATTTCGCCGCCGGGCAGGCCCGCCGGCTTCACGAGGTTCCCTGAGGGCCGGGCCGGCGCGGCCTTCACCAGGTACCAGAGAACCGAGAGCCGGAAGAAGTAGGCGTAGCGCTTCAGGAAGACTTCGCCTTCGGGCTCCCGGCCGAGGATCAGCCGCTCGGCGGGGTTGACGGTGAAGTTCCGTCCGAACGACGGAACCCGGTACGTATTGTCACCCGGGTCGAAGCCCACCCCCGCCCGTGCGCAGACGAGCGCCGAGTCCACCGCGGCGAGCAGTTCCCACGCCTTGTTTTCACCAGCGGCCGTGATTGCCATGGTCGGGGGCATCATAGCGGAATTCAGTACATGAAGTTTGACATGTGCGGCACATGCAATTATGTTTCGAGCATGAGCAAGATCATCCAGATGCGTAACGTCCCCGATGAGCTTCAGCGCACCCTCAAGGCGCGGGCGGTGCTCGAGGGCAGGAGTCTCTCCGACTACCTCGTCGCCGAGATCAGCGTCCTGGCCGGGCGGCCCAGCCCCTCGGAGCTGCGGCGTCGTCTCGCCGGCAGGGCGCGGGTGCGCGTCTCGCGCCCATCCGCCGATCTTGTGCGTGAGGACCGGGACGCTAGTTGATCGTTCTCGATGCCTCCGCGCTGATCGACTTGCTCTTGCGCGAGGAGGGCGTCAAAGCCATCGAAGACCGCGTATTCGCCCCAGGAGAAAGCTTGAACGCCCCGCACCTGATCGACCTTGAAGTGGCACAGGTTCTCCGGCGTTATCGTCTGGCCGGTGAGCTCAGCGACTCCCGCGCGGAAAACGCATTCGATGATGGCCGAGGCGCTGGATGCGCCGCTGCTGACCAGAGACAGGCGTCTTGCGGCCTCTCGCGGGCATCGGGCCAGAATAGAAGTTGTCTGATGAGTCCGTGTCGGATGGGACGGTGAAGATGCAGAATCGAACAACGGTCGCGGTCATCGGTGCCGGGCGTCTCGGTGGCGCATTCGGCCGGCTGCTTTCGCTCGCGGGCTACCGTATCGTCGCCGTCACAGGGCGGACCAGGCGCTCGGCGGCCTCTGCGGCGCGGTTCATCGGCGCTGGAGAGCCCATGACGGATGTCGCCCGCGCGGCCGCAGGTGCCGCGATCGTATTCATCACCACCCCTGACCGGGCAATCCGCGCGGTCTGCGAGCTCATCGCGCGTGGTGGCGGCCTGCGCCCCGGTGCGCTGGTGCTCCACGCCTCGGGTGCGAATTCGCTGGAGCTTCTGGACGCCGCGCGGCAGGTCGGGGCCCGGCGCGCGGTGATGCACCCGCTGCAGTCGGTTCCGAGCCGGGAGCAGGGGGTCGTGAACTTGCCCGGGAGTTATTTCAGGATCGAGGCCGACCCCGGGGCGCGCCGCAGCGTCGTGGCGCTGGTTCGGGCCTTCGGCGGCAGCGAACTGGCGCTGCCGCGCTGGAGATCGGACCCGCAGTCGGCCGCGATCTACCACGCCGGCGCCGTGGCGGCTTCGAACTACCTGGTGACGCTGCTCGATTTTGCGGTGCGGCACCTGCAGGCGCTTGGCGCCGATCGGCTCCAGGCGCTCCAGGCGCTCTTGCCGCTGGTGCGGGGTACGCTGGCGAACGTCGAGCGGCTGGGCATCCCGCAGGCGCTCACCGGCCCGATCGCTCGCGGGGACGCGCCGACGATCACCGGGCATATCGCGGCGATGCGGCAGCGGGCGCCCGAACTGCTGGAGCTCTACCTGCAACTGGCGCAGCAGACGATACCGCTGGCGCAGGAGCGGGGCGGCCTCACGGCTCAGACGGCCGAAGAAATGCTGCGAATCTTGAGAAAACAGGAGTCGCCGCCATCACAGATCTCGCCTCGCAAACACCAGGCAGGCGACGACCATTCCGGCGGCTCCCGAGACGAGAAGCACGGCGAGGTTTGAAAGGGCGAGCGGCCGGCCCATGAGCAGATCCATCGCCCGGAAGTAGTGGAAGGGCGAGAGCCACGCAATTGCGTCCGCCGGTTTCCAGGCGCGTGCGAGATAGTCGACCAGGAAAAGAACGAGCGTTGAGATACCGGCGATCGTGCCTGCAACGCTGCGTCGGCGAGACGCCATAGCGACGGCCAAGGCCCAGCCGCCGATGCAGACCAGCAGGGCCCACAGGTTCACGGCCAGTGATGCGATCAGGCGGGCGCCGGGGGTCTCGACACCGGGCGGCGCGAGCCAGTGCAGGCCGGCGGCGGTCCCGGCGATCATCGCGAGCAGGACGAACGCCGGGAGGAGCAGAAGCAGCGCCACGGAACGGATGACGATCGCCGGCCGGGGCACGGGGCGGACCAGGATGGCGTCGAGGAAACGCGTCTCGATTTCGGCCGCGGGTTCGGTCGCGGCGGAGATCACCATCCCGCAGAGCCCCGCGAGGATCATCGGGTGGAAGTAGCCGAGGCAGACGATGCCCGGGAAGGACATGAAGGTGAACAGGGCTTCGCCCGCCATCTGGCGCACGAACGGCGGGACGAAGGCGGCAAGCCCGCCAAAACCGGACGACTCCTGGAGCGTTCCCGCGACCCGGACGAGCAGTACCTGGAACAGCGCCACCACGAACGCCATCGCCGCAACGAGGCCGCGGAGCCGGCCGAGGGAGTGCCGCAGCAGTGTCAAGGTGCCGTGCATTACCGGGATTCCCGGGGGTCGCGATAGTACCCGATCACTACGTCTTCCAGTCGCGGCTCGTCGACGTGCAGATCCGCGACGGGCAGGGGGGCGAGGCGGTGGACGACCGGGCCGAGCGGACCACGGACGCTCAGCGACCAGCGCCGCGCGGTGGCATCGGCCAGTTCCACGCCCGGCGGCCACACCGCGCCCGGTCGCTCGACGTCCGCGGCGAACGTGACGTGCACGCGGCGCGGCGCCAGATGCCGGACCTCGTCGACCGTGGCCACGAGCGCCAGCGTTCCCTCGCGCAGCACGCCGATGCGGTCGCAGACGCGCCCCACCTCGGGGAGCACGTGGGAGGACATAAAAACCGTGCGGCCGCGGCCGCGCACCTCGGCGAGCAGCTCGTAGACCGCCTCCTGCATCAACGGGTCGAGACCCTCGGTCGGCTCGTCAAGGATAAGCAGCGGGGGATCGGCCTGGAACGCCTGGACGAGGCCCAGCTTGCGCTTCATCCCGGTGCTGTATTCGCGCAGTTGCCGGTCGAGATCGTCGGGCGTCAGCGAGAGGCGCTCGAGGAGTTGTCGCTGCAGCTCCGGCCGCACGCGCTCGCGCCCGAGCCGGTCGAGCAGACCGAGCACCTGCCGCCCCGTCATGTCCCCGTAGTACGCGATCTCGCCGGGCAGGTAGCCGACGGCAGTGCGAACGGCCAGGCTGTCGGTCCGGCAATGGTGGCCGAGAACGAAAGCGGTTCCGGAACTCGGCCGCAGCAGGTCGAGGAGGATGCGGATGGTGGTCGTCTTGCCCGCGCCGTTGAGCCCGAGGAAGCCGAAGATCTCACCCGAAAGCACGTCGAGCGTCAGGTTGTCCACGGCCGGTGTGCGGCCGTAGCGTTTGGTCAGGCCGCGGATGGAGATGGCCGGCTGGGCAGCGCTCATAGTCGCACGATACCCCGCTTCCGGCTCGTGCAACAACAGGTGGCTAAAGAATTGCCGCGAATCGTGCGACAATAGCCGACATGAGCAAGACCGTCGTCTTCGTCCTCGGGCCGGACCGTCCCGGCATCATCGCCGCCGTGTCGCAGGTCCTCTTCGAGCAGGGCTGCAATCTCGAAGATGTGAACCAGACCAGCCTGCAGTCGCAGTTCGTGGGCATCTTCCTGGCAGCGCTGGGCGGGACGGCTCAGGCGGAGGATTTACTGAGCGCCCTGCGGGAGCGTCTCGACCCGCTTGGCCTGTTCGTGCATCTGCGGCCTGTCGACCCGGCAGCTGAGCGGCCAACGCCGCCGTGCGAGCCCTATGTCATCACGACGATCGGGCCGGACCGGCCCGGACTCGTGGCTGGGATCACCGGCCTGCTGGCGCACTACGGGGCCAACATCACCAATCTCAAAGCGGTGTCCCGGGCCGAGCGGGACCGCCAGGAGTACGTCATGTTCTACGAGGTGGACATCCCGGCGGACACTGACCGGCAGGCCTTCCGGAGCGCGCTGCGGGAGCGGGCGCGGGAACTCGGGCTGGACGTGAATTTCCAGCACCGGGAAATCTTCGAACAGGTCCACCGGATATGAGCCGATGCTGACGGAACGTGAAGTACTTGCCACGCTCGAGATGCTCCGCAGCGAGAACCTCGACGTGCGCACCGTGACGCTCGGCGTCAGCCTCTTCGACTGCGCGAGCGACGATGTCGGACGCTTTATCGAGCGCGTGCGCGCCAAGATCACCCGTCTCGCCGGCACCCTGGTCGACGTCTGCGACGAAGTCGGGTTGGGCTACGGCATCCCGATCGTCAACAAGCGGATCTCGGTCAGTCCGATTGCCGTCGCCGCCGGGGGGTTCTGCGCCGAGCAGATGTGCACGATCGCCGCGGGGCTCGACGACATCGCCCGCGAGCTGCGCTGCGATTTCCTCGGCGGGTTTTCCGCCCTCGTCGAAAAGGGGTTCACGAACGGCGACCGCGCGCTGATCGAGGCCATCCCCGAAGCGCTTGCGCGAACCGAACGCATCTGCTCCTCGATCAACGTGGCCTCGACGGCGGCCGGCATCAACATGGACGCCGTGGCACTCATGGGCCGAACTATCCGGCTCGCGGCCGCGCGCACCGCCGATCGCGACGGCATCGGCTGCGCCAAACTCGTGGTCTTCGCCAACATCCCCCAGGACGTGCCGTTCATGGCGGGCGCCTACCTCGGGGTCGGCGAGCCGGACGCGGTGATCAACGTCGGCGTCAGCGGTCCCGGCGTCATCAAGAAGGCGATCGACCGGGCGCGCGCGGCGAACCCGTCGCTCGATCTCGGCGGGATCTCCGAGATCATCAAGCGCACCGCATTCAAGGTGACCCGTGTCGGCGAGTTGATCGGCCGCCGGGTGGCGAGCCGGCTCGGCGTGCCCTTCGGCGTGGTGGACCTGTCGCTCGCTCCGACACCAACACCCGGCGACAGCGTCGGCGAGATCTTCCAGAGTCTGGGACTCGCGAGCATCGGCAGCCCCGGTTCCACGGCGGTGCTGGCCATGCTCAACGACGCGGTGAAAAAGGGCGGCATCTTCGCCAGCTCGCACGTCGGGGGCCTCAGCGGGGCGTTCATCCCGGTGAGCGAGGACCTGAGCATCGCGGCGGCGGCGAAAAACGGGCAGCTGACCATCGAGAAGCTCGAGGCGATGACGAGCGTCTGCTCGGTGGGGCTTGATATGGTCGCGATCCCCGGCGACACCCCGGCCGAGACGATCTCCGGCATCATCGCCGACGAGATGGCGATCGGCGTCATCAACGGCAAATCCACGGCGGCGCGGTTGATTCCTGTTCCCGGGAAGAAGGCCGGCGACCGGGCCAGCTTCGGCGGCCTGCTCGGCGACGCGACGATTATGCCCGTGCCCGGTGACAACGGCTCGGCGGGCTTCATCGCCCTCGGCGGAAGAATCCCCGCCCCGGTCCACAGCTTCAAGAATTGACACGATTGGTTACCGCAACGGGAAAGGGAGGCTGCTCAAAAGGGTCCAGGTGCAAGGCGCGCGACGCGGCGGATGCTGAGGCGGGCTGGTGCCCGCCGCAGGCAGACGTAAGGAGCGCAACGCCGCAGATGGGCCCTTTTCAGCTGCCGAATGAGCGATGGATCTGATCCCGATCAAGATCGACAACGGCGAGGAGAAGGCCTGGGGCCTCGTCTGCGGCCTCCCGCGCGAGGAAGTCTGCCGGAGCACGGGCGCCCGTTTCGACGAGAAGGCCGGGGCCTACCTGCTGCGTTGCTACGGACGCGATTTCCACGTCAACCCCTGCGAGATGCTCATCTCCTGCCCGACGGATCGCGGCGCGCTCTTTCTCGGCAAGCTCAAGGATTTCTTCCGGCTCGCGGTGCTCTGGTACATGCCCAACGCCAAGGAGATCCCGCCGACGGGCAGGCTGCTGCGTCCGACCGACATCAAGGGCGGTCACCGCTTCACCGTCGGGACCCACGTGCTGCCGCTGGATTTAATCGCGCAGCGGTTCGCACGGGATCGCGAGGGGTTTCTTCGCCTCGGGCAGGCGTACGGTGCCGAGGAAGTCGCCGGCATGGGCGACGCGTGCCTGAGGTTCTTCCCGCTGCCCCGGGTTCCCGTCACGCTGCTGCTCTGGTTCGAGGACGACGAGTTTGCGCCGCGCGTGGACCTGTTCTTCGACTCCACCTGCGAGTTCCAGCTCGCGCTCTCGGACGTCATCTGGGCCGTGGCAATGATGACTTGCGTCGTGATGATCGACGGGTAGCAGGCAGCTGAAAATGACCCATCTGCTTCGGTGGGGGCCTTGCCGGTTGCGAGTCCGACGAGTGGGCGGAGAACCCCTGCGGCGGCCACCAGGCCGCCACAGTTGCCGGAGCGTCGCCCGCCTTGCATCTGGGCCATTTTGAGCTGCCTGCTCCGGAAATAGGGACAACCAACGTTTCATGGAAAAAGCAACTGCCTCTGTTTCATTCGCGCCGTCGGGCTTCAGCGAGCGCCTGATTTCCTGGAACGGCCTTCTTGAGGCGGGGTTCGCGGCTTGGGAGTTCCTCCCCGGGATGCGGTTCAACGAGCGAAACGCCTGGTGGCGCGGCGAGTCCGAGCGCGGCGGCGCTCACGAGGGCCTGGATATCTGCTGGTACCGCACTGTTGACGGGCAGCGGCTGAGCCTCGGCGCCGGCGCGCGCGTGCCGGTGATCTGCGCGGGCGAGGTTGTCTCGGTCGTTGCTGACTTCCTGGGTGTCTCGCTTTTTGTGGCGCACGATCGCCGCGACAACCAGGGGAGGCAACTGCACACGATCTACGGCCATATCGACCCCCGGGCGGGGCTGGCGCCCGGCAGTTTCCTCGCCGACGGGGACGCGGTCGGCACGATCGCCGACGCTTCCAGGAGAAAAACTCCGGCCCCGCCGCACCTGCACATCACCCTGGCGCTCATCGTCCACGGGGACAGGCCGGAACCGCTCGACTGGGATGCGCTCTGCGATCGATCACGGGTGCTTCTTCTTGACCCAATGATTATAATGAAATAATGATTATGAGTTGATCGAAATACACTGGTTCTGACAGGACGTGCTAAGGTAACACGCAGCAGATGGGCCTTTTTCAGCGGCCTGCCGAGGAGGGGAGATGGATCGGGAAAAACTGAAGAAGGCGGCACTGTTGATCCTCGAGGCGGTGGGTGAAGACCCGCTACGCAAGGATTTGCTCGACACACCCGAACGCATGGCCGACATGTACGAAGAGGTGCTCTCCGGCCTCGCGCTCGATCCGGAGAAAGAACTGTCGGTGGTCCTCGATCACAAGCACGAGGAGATCGTGCTGCTCAAGGATATCCCGCTGTATTCGCTGTGCGAGCATCACCTGCTGCCCTTCATCGGCAAAGTGCACGTTGCCTACATCCCCAAGGGCGGGCGGGTGACGGGCCTGAGCCGGATCGCGCGCGTCGTCGACATTCTCGCCCGGCGGCTGCAGGTTCAGGAGCGTCTGACGACGCAGATCGCCAACGTCATCATGCAGAGGCTCAAGCCGCTCGGCGTCATGGTCGTGATTGAGGCCGAGCATCTGTGCATGTCGATGCGGGGGATCAACCGGCCTGGCATCAAGACGGTTACCAGCGCCGTGCGGGGGATGTTCAAAGATAACGAAAAGACCCGGGCGGAGACGCTGGCCCTGATGAAGGGCTAGGGATCGCCCAATTCCCCGGTTTTTTCGCACTCGGTGCCGGAACGGCCAAGGGATGGCCTGTCGTTTTGTCAGTCGTGGCCGCGACCGGGTTCCACCGCTCAAAGTATAGTGGTAATCCTGACTAAAAGAAGGGGCGGAATCCTTACTGAAATTTCACTATTATTATGGGCTTGACAAAGGGTGTTCTGCAAAGCGAGACTTGCGCCCGCCACGGGTAAAACAACGTTGACGCCCACGGAAGAATAAGGGGAGTTGCGAAGCAGTGGCGACCCGATTTGATGTCCCAAAAGGCCTCGAATTCCGAAATTCCCTGGAACGTGTCCGAGGCATGGTGCCGCGGAAGAACAAGAAGCAGACGCGCAACCGTGGTGGATCGGCAACTCCACCGAACACAAACCCGTCGTAGAGGAGGCAACAATGTCCAAACTGATCGCCACCGCTGCCATCAGGGGCGCTCACTCGATCTTCGAGAGAGCCGACAAGATGCTCCAGAAGGCAATCGCCGAGAAGGGGAAGGACTTCAAGTTCGAATTCCCCGACACGGCGTTCTACCTGCCGATGATTTACGCGATGACCGGGTTCAAGGTCCAGACGCTGGGTGACATGCGCGTCGGCCTGAACTTCGCCAAGGAACTGCTCCACGAGGAGCCGGCAGAGCACATGTGGAAACCGTACCTCGGCGAGGCGCTCGATTCCGGCATGGCGACGCTCTTCGCCGAGGAAGTCTACCTCGCAGTGCGCTACGTCAATGGCCTCGAGCCCTGCACGGACCCGGAGACCGGCTACGTCTACAACGGTTTCATCTCGGACACCATCCAGCGCAACCTCGGCATCCAGCTCGTCGACGGCACCATGCCCGGCTTCGCGGTCATCATCGGCGCGGCGCCGTCGGATGAGATCGCCGTAAAGATCTGCCGCGAGCTGCAGGAGAAGAACATCCTGACCCTGCTGGCCGGAAACTCCAACGGCAACAGCGTCACGAAGCAGCTGCTCAGAAGCGGGGTCGAGCTCGGCTGGGACGCGCGCATCGTCCCGATGGGCCCCGACACGGAGCACACGCTGTACGCGGCCGACTGGGCGATCCGGGCGTCGCTGATCTTCGGCGGCAAGAAGCCCGGCAACTTCAAGGAGCACCTGCTCTACCAGAAGGACCGGGTCTTCGCGTTCGCGATCGTGCTCGGGCCGCTCGACGACATGAAGTGGTCCACCGGGGCCGGGGCGATCAACATGGGCTTCCCGGCGATCGCGGACACCGACATCCCGGTCATCCACCCGACCGGCGTCTGCACCTACGAGGAAGTCGAGAAGGAACTGGACCACAGCAAGATCGTCCAGAAGGCGATCGAGCTGCGCGGGCTGAAGATCGTCGTCGAGAAGCCGCCGATCCCCGTGGCGTTCGGGCCGGCCTTCGAGGGCGAGCGCATCCGCAAGGAGGATACCTTCATCGAGTTCGGCGGGCAGCGCACGCCGGCTTTCGAGTGGGTCGTGATGCGCGAGATGGACGAGATCGAGGACAACAAGGTCATCATCGTCGGCGAGAACGCCAAGGAGCGCTACGAGAAGGGCGGCCAGATGCCCCTCGGGTTCATGGTCGAGGTCGCCGGCCGCAAGATGCAGAAGGACTTCGAGTCGATCCTCGAGCGCAAGATTCACGGGAACATCAACGAAGCCCAGGGGCTCTGGCACATGGGCCAGCGCGACATCAACTGGGTGCGCATCAGCAAGGCCGCCAAGAACGCCGGTTTCACGCTCGAGCACCTCGGGATCCTGGAAGCGGCGATGGCCCACCACACCTTCCGCTCCATCGTCGACAAGGTCCAGGTCACGCTCTTCATCGACGAGAAGGACGTCAAGGCCAAGCTCGAGGAGGCGCGCGAGGCGTACAAGGAGCGCGACAAGCGCCTCGGCAGCATGACCGACGAGGCGGTCGAGACGTTCTACTCCTGCCTGCTCTGCCAGTCCTTCGCCCCGGCGCACGCCTGCGTGATCACGCCCGAGCGGCTCGGGCTCTGCGGCGCCTACAACTGGCTCGACGGCAAGGCGGCCTACGAGATCGACCCGACCGGCGGCAACCAGCCGATCGCCAAGGGTGCGCTCATGGACCCCCGCTACGGTCGCTACGAGGGTGTCGACAATTATCTGCAGAAGGTGTCGGGCGGGGCGGTCGAGAGCCTGAACCTGTACACGATCATGGAAAACCCGATGACTTCCTGCGGCTGCTTCGAGTGCATCCTCGCCGTCGTGCCCGAGGCCAACGGCGTGATGATCGTCCACCGCGGCTATACCGGGATGACCCCGATGGGCATGAAGTTCTCGACGCTCGCCGGCACCGTCGGTGGCGGCGCGCAGACCCCCGGCTTCATGGGCGTCGGCGTCAACTTCATCTTCAGCAAGAAGTTCCTCTTCGGCGACGGCGGCCCCAAGCGCATCGTCTGGATGCCCAAGTCCCTCAAGGAGCGCATCGCCGAGGACTTCAAGAAGCGCGCCGAGGAGGCCGGCGTCCCGGACCTGCTCGACAAGATCGCGGACGAGAGTATCTGCGAGGACGCAGAGAAGCTGGTTGAGTACCTGACCTCGGTGGGCCACCCGGCCCTCGAGATGGAACCGATCATTCAGTAACGAGAGCGGAGGCGAAAGACATGGATACCATCAAGGGACAGAGCGCCGCCCCGGGGGCGCAGAAGATCATCGATTGGTCCGTCGCGAACAAGATCGAGACCTGTTTCGACCGCGCGCAGAAGATGAAGCCCTGCCCGATCGGCAAGGTCGGCGCCTGCTGCAAGAACTGCAACATGGGCCCCTGCCGGCTCACGGGGAAGAACGCCGAGGAGGAGATCACCGGCGTCTGCGGCGCCACCCTCTCGACGGTTGTCGCCCGCAACCTCTGCAAGATGATCGCCGCCGGTACCGCGGCCCACTCCGACCACGCCCGGGGTATGGTCGAAACGCTGCTTGCCGTATGCGAGGGGCACGCCCCCGATTTCAAGATCAAGGACGTCGAGAAGCTCCACAAGGTCGCCGGCTACCTCGGGATCGAGACCGCTGATCGCCCGATCAACGACATCGGCAAGGAAGTGGCCCTGACCTTCCTCAACGACTTCGGCCGGCAGCAGGGCGGCGCGATCAACTACGCCATGAAGCGCGCCCCGAAGAAGACCATCGAGCGCTGGAAAAAGTGGGGGATCATCCCGCGGGGCATCGACCGCGAGGTCGTCGAGATGATGCACCGCACCAACATCGGCGTCGACCACGAACCCGACCACCTGCTGCTGCAGGGCCTGCGGACCGGCCTCGCCGACGGCTGGGGCGGCTCGATGATCTCGACCGACATCACGGACATCCTCTTCGGGACGCCCAAGCCGATCCAGGCCGAGGGGAGTTTCGGCATCTTCAAGGAGGACGAGGTCAACCTCGTCGTCCACGGCCACGAGCCGCTGCTGGCCGAGATGATCTACGACGTGGTGAACGAACCCGAGATGATCGCCTACTCCAAGACCAAGGGCGCCAAGGGGATCAACCTCGGCGGCATGTGCTGCACCGCCAACGAGATCCTGATCCGTCACGGCATCCCGACCGCCGGGGGCTTCACGAACCAGGAGCTGGGGATCATGACGGGGCTGGTCGATTTGCTGACGGTTGACGTCCAGTGCATCATGCCGGCGATCACCCAGGTCTCGAAGAAGTTCCACACCAAGGTCATCACGACCAACTACCGGGCGAAGATGCAGGGCGCGGAGCACATCGAGTTCGACGAGCACCACGCCAAGGAGATCGCCCGGCGGATCGTCAAGCTCGCCATCGACAACTACCCGAATCGCACCACCAAGGGCGAGCACATCACCGAAAAGTTCAAGATGATCGCCGGTTTCTCGCACGAGTACATCGAGTACATGCAGGGCGGCAAGTGGCGCGGCTCCTTCCGGCCGCTGAACGACGCGATCATGGCGGGGCGCGTCCGGGGCGTCGTCGGGCTGGCCGGGTGCGACAACCCGCGGGTCAATTCGACGTCGCTGCACAAGTTCATCGCCACCGAGTTGATCAAGCGCGACGTGCTCGTCGTGACCACCGGCTGCGGCGCCGGCGCGTGCGGCTCCTCCGGCTACCTGACGCCCGAGATGGCGCTCGAGCTCGCCGGCCCCGGGTTGCGCGAAGTCTGCGAGGCGATCGGCATCCCACCGATCCTGCACCTGGGAGCCTGCGTCGACAACTCGCGGATCCTGACCATCGCCAGCGCGATGGCGGCTGAGGGCGGCCTCTCGGACGAGATCGGCGGCATGCCGGCGGTCGGCATCGCCCCGGAGTGGATGTCGGAGAAGGCGGTTGCGATCGGCGCCTACTTCGCGGCCTCCGGCGTGCCGGTCATCTTCGGCGGCCAGTCGCCGGTCGAA
>Ga0315283_10002219_pt1 | contig 16128 bp, 11 predicted proteins | sample YL17G09_0_MG_FD_204541 | JGI IMG/M metagenome (GOLD analysis project Ga0315283, IMG submission 204541) | Sediment microbial communities from Yellowstone Lake, YNP, Wyoming, USA - YL17G09_0 | ecosystem: Environmental > Aquatic > Freshwater > Lake > Sediment | place: USA: Wyoming | collected... | reverse complement strand
CAGCGCATGGGCACGAGCCGGCCAGCCATCCTTGCCCTGATCCCGTTCTTCGCGATTGGGGCCTGGGTCCTGACGCGTGTCGACGTCCAGGAGGGGCAGCGGGCGGCGCGCGCGGCCGAGAGGGACCGTTGGCGTACATAGATTCGCCGCAGCCGCCAATCCCGAATCAGCGTCGGGTCTGACAACTGCGGCGTGAGCGCCCGCCCGGTGAGGGGGAGGCGAATCGATTTTATCTGGCTGGCTGGAAGAGTCCGGCGAGAATCCGCTCGGACTGGACCGGATCGGTCACTATTTCGCGACCGCGCTGGCCCGCGCGCTTGATCAGCAGCGGAACGTGTGCGCCCTCTTCCGGATCCAGGTGCTCCCCGCGATACTCGTGGTCGGAGGTGATCACCACGACGGACTCGTCGAAGGCGCCCGCCTCTTTCAAGGCGGCCACCAGCCGCCCCACAACGGTATCGACGTATTCGAGGTTGGACTCGTAGTTCTGCGTGTCCTGTCTCATCGGATCGCCGGCGTTGCCGTACCCCTCGCGGTGGAACACGAACGGGAGGTGCGGCAGGCTGAAATGGACGAAACGAAATCGCGGCTGGCCGGACTCGAGACCGTCGAGGGCCGCCACCATGGTCTGCTCGACGATTCGGCGCTGGAGCCGCGCGAAGACAGGCACCTTGAGCCAGCCGAACGGGCGCTGGTGAGGCAGGAGTATCAGATTCGTGATCACCGCGTTGACGGGCGAGAAGCCGTCCGCGACGTCCGCGTAGTTGTAGAAGCTGAACGCCCGGCACTGCTCCGCGATGCCGGACAGCAGGCGGCAGTACGGGAAGAAGTACCCGATCGCCTCGGTGCGACGCCCGCTGGCGCGGGCCCGCGAGAACAGGCCGCCCGGCGCTCCGAGATCGAGCGGCATGCGCGTCCCGTCGCGCCGCACCTCGTAGAGCTCGTTACCGCCCACGTCGACATCGTCGAAACGCCGGGCCGCCAGAAATCCCGGCACGCTCGTGATCGTCTCGTGGCCCGGGGCCGTCGCCGCCAGAAAGTTCGTCGACACGTCCGCGAAGGCCTTGAAGTTGGGGAGCTGCGCGCGCACGTTCCGGTCCTCGTACATGAAACGGAACGACAACTCGTCGAACAGGAACACGTAGACCGACTGCGTCGCCGCGCTCGGCACCGGAGGCGGAGGCGGTACGAACATCCGGTGCGCGGCGGCGCCAGCGTACGTCGTCGTGGTGGTCACCATCAGCAGCGTCACGGGAGACAGGATCAGCACGATCCCGCGAACGGCAAACAGCGTCCACCTCGGCTGAAACACGATCAGCGCGAGAACGGCCAGCGCGGCACAGGCGGCCAGGCCTTCGAACACGTACGCCCGGGCCATCGCGAACACCACCGTATCTCTGATCGGGAGAAACCGCAGAACAGTCGCCGCGAAGGCGCCGACCGGCACGACGGTGAGCAGCAAGAGAAGCGTGAGCTTCCACCGCTCGGAAGCGACACACCCGATTCCTATCCAGGCGGCCGCGCAGGCGATCGACAGGCCGGTGACTGCGATCGCGAACTCGGCGGTATTGGCGGGCTCCCAGTTCAGGAAGTAGACGTCGCCGTCGAGCGCCTGCAGCAGCGGGTAGAAGAACAGGCTGGCCAGCGCAGCGCCGAACCACAGCGCGGCGAGGTACCGCGGAACCCGTGCCTTCATCGCGCGCGCATCCAGTAGAGCACCCGCGCACCGTCCCGCAGCTCCACGCGCCGCTCGATGAGGAAGTGACGGGAAAAGATCGACTCGAAGCCCCTGACGTCGTACTCGGGAAACACATCGGCCCGTGACGCAAGCATGGCGCGGACCATCGGATCGTCCTTCGGCACGAACTCGATGACCAACTCGCGCCCGACTGACCTCATGAAGCGGGCGATGCGGTCCAGCGGCACGTTGTTCCCGATAGCGAGGTGATGGAGGATCGCGAGCGCAAGGACCCACTCGGCCGGGCCGCGCTGAATCAGACTCGCCCGTTCCTCGTGGGCCCAGCCCATCGCCGGGCTCGGATTGGTCAGATCCATTACCAGTGGCAGCAGGTACGGGTCCTTCCGCTGCCGCGCGTCCACGTACATGCGCTCGACGCACGAGGCGTCCTGATCGAACGCCACGGTCCTGACCCCGAGGTCGGTGGCGAGGCGGCTGAACCGGCCGGTGTTGGCGCCGAGATCCCAGAGCGTGGCCGGCCTGGCCCGATCGAGCCATTCTGCGACAAGGCTCTGTTTCTGGCTGTCCGCGTCGGCGGTATAGCTTTCGCGACGTTCGTAGTAGTCCTTCCAGGCGCCGTCCGGCTGCCACCGCAGTCTCTGGACGGCACGCCGCAGGCTGGCGATCACGGCCTCCTTGAGGTCGGCCCCAGTCGCGCGGCTCGTGGCCGGTGCGGGAGCCGGGCTCGGACGATGGGCCAGGCGGCGCTCGCCGACGGCATGGAGATGGAGGTGCAGCAGCGGGCCCCGTCGCAGCCACGTCGACAGCGGCAGCAGCCGGCTCGCGAAATCGAGCGGCACGCCGTCCACGAACAACTGGGACACGCGGCTCAATCGCTGATCCGAAAAGCTGGCGAGCGCCAGCGGAGCGAGAAAGTGCTGGCAGAACTGACGGTAACCGACCCACGGTCCAGCCGTGAGGCGCTCGAGCGACAACGTGTCGATCAGCAGCGGCCGCCCGTCGACGAACTGGATGTTGGCCGCGTTTGCGTCCTTGAGCGACATGCCGGCCGCCATCGCGCGGCGCTGGATCTCGAGCGTCGCGAGCGCGGCGTCCCTCAACTGCGAGAACGCCCACTCATGCGGGTACGAGATGAAGGGCACCTGCCGCGGCCTCAGGACCGTCCAGGCCTCCGGCTCCGCCGTGTCCACCAGGCCCAGGTTGTCGTGAGGGATGAGGAGACCGGCGGCGGTCAGCGTCTCGTAAAGGCCCGAGGACTGAAGTCGTTCGTAGTCTTCCCGGCCGGCGTGATTGACCTGTCGGTAGTAGATCCCCTCGCGGCAGAACACGTGCCCGGCCGGGTCACGAAATGACCCGGAAACACCGTGGCCCATCATCATTTGGAATCGGTGCGGGCCTTTGCACCCGGATCGGGAGGATGCCCCTTGAAGACGGCGCCGAACACCCGGACAATGCTCCGCCAGTTGCTCCTCAGGAGGATGCCCACGCCGAGAACCGTGGCGATCGCGGTCTGATACAGCAGGCTTCCGGTGCCGGGATCGATGTACGCGTAGACGTGCTCGGTCTCCACGCTGAAGATCGCGAGCAGGGCCACCGTGACAACGACCAATTTGCCGCCGACATCGCTTCTACCGTCAGTGTGTGGTAATTTCATCTGCCTCCATCATAAGCGAGAAGCGTAGGTGCGTATCTGTTTCGAGGTTGTCGGCACCGGCTGCGCAGTAGAAATCTGTATCACTTCTGCATCTCGCCTCGCGGAGGCGCGCAATCGTCCCTCACTTCCCGAGCAGGATCCTTGCACCATCGCAGCAGGAGCTCGTGCCGCCCGACGTCGAACTGGTGACCGCGCAGCCGGGATCGGTCGTCAGATCCAGTCTCCACCGCGCCGGTGACTTCGACGCCCTGGGCAGGCTGACACCCTCTGGTTTCCCTGGCTGGGTGAACCCCAGTTCCCCGGTGACCGCATGTTCAGCGCTCTGCCTCGCATCGCCAGCGGCGTGGAGTGCGTAGCGCAGGCGCGTTGGCCGCTGCGGCGACAGGCACGCGGTGTCCATGATGACCCAGACCCGCTGATCCAGTTCGCGGGGCGCCACCTTCATGAACTCGATCGAGCAGGTGCTTGGGCAGCGCTTGTACGGCACCCGATCGGCGGAGATCTCCCAGGCGGCCGTGCCGGACTCGGCAAAGATGATGTAGTTGCTCTGCAGCGGCGGCAGCAGGACTGGAAACGCATTCAGGCGCGACAGCGCCTCGAATCTCGCGTTGGCCGTGTAACGATGCTGGAGGGGACGCCACGCCGACCCGTTCGCCGCCGTGATGCCCGTTGGCGTCATGGCGAAGGCCTCGCCCGGCGAGCCCGCCGCCGTCACGCGGAGGCCGTCCGCAATCGTGTCGGCGAACGGATACACCGAAAACGATCGCTCCGACTCATCCGCTGTCGCCGCGATGGCACCTTCGGGCCTGAACCACCGGGAAAACGCGAAGCCTTTCACGTCTACCGGCGCCAGGGTGTAGCCGCCCCACGAGATCATCCGCGCGTAGGCGACGCTCCCACCGATGGCGCATACTCCTGCGGCGACCAGCGCCATCGGCAGCAGGCGCCGCACAGCCGGCGGGGCCGGCACGGTGGGTGTCGCGTGCCTGTCCGGCGGCCAACTGCTACCCCACAGGTAGCCACTGATGGTGGCGAACATGTAGTACGTCGCCGGGACGTAGTCGATTTCCTGAACGAGCGTCACCAGAACGAAGGCCGGGACGAATGCCAGCGCCGCCCCCTGGATCTCAATCGGACGCCGGGTGCGCCGGAACAGGCCTGCCAACAGAAGCCCGGCGAGGGCGGCCACGACGACCGTCCCGTGCAGCGCTCCGAGCTCAAAGTAGGTCTGCACCCAGAGATTGTGGGCCGTGTCGTAGATGTCGCGGCTGCCGGGGCAGACCGCCGACGCAACCCTCAGCCAGCTGGCGTAACCGTTCCCGGTCCAGAACACCGGCTGCAGGCCGTCCCACGCGCACTGCCACATGACGGCCCGGTGGCGATCGGTGAGCACGAACGGCGAGGCGCCGAAGCCTTTCAGCCAGGCGAACTGTCCCAGCCACGAAGCGATGTCGTCGATGTATCGAGCGCCTGCCGCCGCCGCCACGGCCGAAAGGCCGAGGACCCCGATGGTCACCACAGCGCGGCGCTCCCACGACCGCGAGAACGCGGGCATGCGCCAGCCAAGTCCGAACACCAGCGCACAACCAAGCAGCAGTCCCGCGGCCAGCAGGCCGCCCCGCTGCCCGGCGTCGCCAATGGCGAACACCATCAGTCCGAGCGCCACGATCCCGGCCACCCGACGTCCGATCGACGGACTCGCCACAAGGCCGGCGGCCACCGCGCCAGGAGCAATCAGCAGAGGCCACAGCCACCCTGGGTTTGACGTGAGCCCGCTTCCACGAGCCGTTCCGCTGATCTCGTTGAGGACGAAGTTCCAGCCGGCCAGCGTCTCCCTGCCGGCGATGAACTTCGGAGAGACGGCGGCGAGCGCGAACAGCGCCGGCGTGACGAGCAGCACCGGCGCAAGGGACGCGGCCCTCGGGCCAGCCATCCGCGCCAGGCCTGCGGACGCGAGGAACACCGTCAGCGCCGTCACATGGGCCAGCAGTTGCCTCAGGCCATAGTTCGTCCAGAACGGCAACTGCAGCAGACACTCGACCCGTCCCGCCGGGCCGGGCATGGCCAGGCAGTCGAGCGCCCGCGCATTGGCGGGGTCCCGCATCGCCAGCGCGTAGCGGATGCCGAGCATCCCGAGCAGCACGACCAGTACCGCGGCGGTCCAGCCATCTCCTCGAGCCCAGACATCCCGGCGTCTCAGCACCAGGCCCAGGCACCCGAGGGCGGTCCCAATCAGCAGAAGTTCGACGACGCCCGGGAAGTTGTAGTCCGGGTTCGTCATCTGGAACGCCGTCGCGAGGAGGCTGAGTTGCAGGGCGACAACCCCAGCCAGCGCCCAGCGCAACGGTGGCCGATCGGAACCGCCGGCCATCGGGTTATCTGGCGTCATCCGCGCCACTGCCCGACATGCGCGAGAGGTAGTGGTCCGCCGCGGCCTTCCATGGCCGCACCTGCGCGCCTGCCTCCTCGAGTTTGCGGATCGACAACGCGCAGTAGCGCGGTCTCGCCGCCCGGTGTGCCGCCGCCACGAACGGCACGGGCCGCAGCAGATCGGCTCTGCCCAATCGCGCCAGGACGTGGAGCGCGAGCTCGCTCCATGTACACGACCCGAGGGATCCGCAATGATAGAGCCCGAACGGGGCACCGGCGCCGACCAGTTGCAGCGTGGCACTCACGACGTCGGGCACGTAGCTTGGCGAGACCGTCCGATCGGCGAATGCCTCGACGGGTGAGCCAGCCGCGGCGGAACGCAGGATGTGATCCACGAACGTACGACCGGTATGTCCTCCGTACAGGCTGGATAGACGCAGCACGTAGTGCCGCCCACAGAGGCGCGCCCCGCGTTCTCCCAGCAGCTTCGACATGCCGTACACCGATTGCGGGTTCGTCGGGTCCGACTCGGTGTAGGGAGTCGTACTCGTGCCGTCGAAGACGAAGTCGGTGCTGAAGTGCACGAAAACGGCACCGCACGCGGCAGCGGCCGTGGCCAGGGACGCCACGCCATCGGCATTCGTCCGCAACGCCGTCAACGGATCGGCCTCCGCTCCGTCCACGGCGTTGTACGCCGCACAGTTCAGGATCACTCGCGGGCGCAGGTCTCCGACAAGGGCCCGCACCGGCTGCTCTGCGCCGATATCCACCTCATCCACGTCGACGCCGACGCAGCGGACGGCCGCTGAGAGCGCGTCGGCGAACGCTGCGCCCAGCTGACCCCGGGACCCGGTGACGAGCACGGGGCCTTCCGTCAGCGGGCTACTCGCTGTAGACAAACGGCGACCCCGTGAGAATTCCGAGGCAGATCGTGTCGAGCCCGTCGTGGGCGCCGGGCTTCAACGGGCCCAGGTCGTTCATCTGCATGACGAAGACCGGGTACCCCGTCCGTGGCTCGATGAACGCCAGCGGGATCATGCGCCGGAAGAAGAAGTGATACGCGTACTGTCTGGCGAGCCGCACGGCAGCACCAGGCATCCGGCCGGCGAACGGAAGCTCGTCGAGGATCCTGAAGTACTCGTCGGGGTTCGCCGCGTCGCGGGTAATGCCCTTGTTACGGATCCATGCCTCCCCGGCCACGATCACGGGAATGCCGACGCTGGCCAGTTCGACGCCCGTCTTCGTTCCGTAGATGATTGCGGCGTTGCAGAGCGCCATCAGCGAGTACGTGCTGACGTCGCTTTCCGGGGGTACGACGGTGATGTTCGACGCGAGGTCCGGCAGACGCCGTCGCAGTTCCCGGAGAATGGGCTGACGGGATGGCGGAAACCCGCTGATTTCGGCCGGATGGACGCGAATCACGAGATGGAGGTCGGGCCGCCCCGCGAAGTACCGGCAGGTCGCCACGAGCCACTCGAGCATGTCGGGGAACGCGTTGGCCGGGTAGTGCAGTTGCGCGTCCCAGCTCACGTTCGTCAGCAGGCCGACGATCGGCCTGGACGTGTCGAGGCCGAGCCGTTCGGCGACATCCTTGGGCGACTGCCGGTTGGGCCGGTGGAACACGATCCAGTCGAACACGCCTTCCCGACGGCTTGCCAGGTAGTCGAGCAGGTGCTTCTCGCGCGCGGATGTGAGTTCGTAGCCTTGCCAGGCGTCTGCCGGCTCCAACATGAGCGTGTGATGGTAGGTGTCGTCGTGGCTGAAGATGAACCGGCGTTTCCGGTAGGCGACGTTCCACGTGGCCACCCGGACGCCTGCGTGCCGGGCGACCTCGCCGACAACGCCCCAGGGGACATAGATCCCATGCGTCAGCGTGACGCACTCGAACGCGTGCTCGCGCAGCAGGCGCTTCACCGCGCAGGCGGTGAGCAGCGCCGCATGCAGGTAGCGCCTCAGCACCGGCTCCCCGTCGGGCTCGCCGTCCAGCGACCCGCTCGCGAAGAAGCGGAGCGCCCCGGCGTAGGCGTGCTCCCCGAGCGCGACACCATCAACCACGAGGTCGCGGATGGCGCCGAAAGGGGTCTCGGCCGCGACGGCAGCTGCGGTCGCCCGCTCGTCAGGCGTGACGCACTCGCTGTACCTGTGAACGGTCACGCCGAGCGACGCGTAGACCCGTTCCGCGGGCCAGAGGCAGTCGCGGCAGAGGTCTCGCGAAGGTCCGTGCCGGACGAACTTGCGGACGTCGTGGTAGAGAGACGCCTCACATTCGGCGCACGCCGGCAGCGCGGAATCGCACAGCAGCACGTGCACCTCTGAGCCTCTGAGCGAGAGGGCGGCCGCCAGGGCGCTCTCCAGGGTCACGGCGTGCGCGTACGAGCCGATGGACGATCCCAACAACACCTTGGGCCCGCCGCCTGCGCGCATCCTGGCGTCGGCCAGGCTGGCCCCGTCCCTCTCGAGGATCACGTTCCATTCGGGATACGCGCCCCGGCGTGCGCAGTACCAGCGCCGGGCCAGCCGGACGGCTCGCCAGAGCCGCGGAAATCTCCGGATCCAGTGCCTCATGCGGAGGATGCTCCGCCGGCGGCACCGATCAGTTCGTCGAACAGGTGCGGGGCAGGCAGGTGATCGACCGTCTTCCAGGCGCCGTGCGCGGCCAAGGCCTCCTTGTCGTACCCGCCGGTTGCGACGGCGATCGATCGGGCGCCGATGGCCCGCGCGCAGTCGATGTCGTGGATGGTGTCGCCCACGACGAACACGCGGTCGACGTCCACGGCCTCGGCGCCAAGGATGGCCGTCACGTGGGCCAGCGCCCTGACGGCAATCTGGGTTCTGGCGCCGGTGTCTTCCGAGAATGCCCCGCCATTGAAGAATTCCAGCAACTCGTAGTGAGTGAGCTTCGCGCGCGCGCCGGCCGCGGTGTTCCCGGTCAGCAGTATCGAGTGCACCTGGGGACGATTCAGCTTCATGTACGTCAGGATCTCGCGAACGTTCTGCAGAACGCGCCCGTGCCGTTCCGGCAGGCGGCGCGGCAACTGTATCTCGTACGCGCGGAGATACCGTTCGACGCGCTCAGGGGTCGGTTCGGCCCCGGCCTGTTCCAGGATCTTCACGGCGAGCTGATGGTCTGTCAGCCCGTCGCTCTTGATGGACTGGAGGTCTAGCTTCCGCCCCGCCACTTCCACGCACGCATCCTCCAGCGCGAGCACGCCACCCCTGCCGGTCGTCAGCAGCGTTCCGTCAATGTCCCAGAAAACGACGATCATGGTTTGGTCGCCGGCGTCCGCCGCCGGCATCGTTTCAGCGTACTCCGAGTGGAGGTGCCGCGTCAGCCGTCGAGATCGATCAGGGGTCGGTGCGTTCATCACCGGGTGCCCGGAGCGGATCGTGCCGAGTCGAAGACCCATCGCAGCGGCTCGGACGCCTTCGTGTCGACGGTGACGAGCGGCACGCCCATCGCGCGGGAGAGGCGCTCGGTCATGTCGAGATGCGCCGGCACGATGTGGGTGGCGTCCGAGTAGATTCCCACGGTTGGAACACCCAGCAGCGGCCCCAGGTAGGACAGGCCTCCGTAGGTTCCGATGAGCGCCCTGGCATTGGCGATAATCCTGGCCTGCGTGCGGATGTTCTCACCCGGCGTCATCAGATGTTCGACGGCGTGGACGTTCTTCTGCGCCGGAGGGGTGAAATCGGCGTGATCATCCAGCGAAAGGCCCGTGTTGAGCATCACGACTGGACGATGCGCCGCCAGCGTTTGGATGACGTTCGACGCGAACCGGCGGTTGTCGGGCGTATCCGGGAACGACGGCCGGAAATAGAAACGAACGGCCACATATTCGTCCGGCAACTCGGGCAGCCGCCCTCCGGGGTCCGGGAGGCGTCGGAATTCGCCGTGATCATGCAAGAGGCTGATCGAACCCTGCTCCTCCCAGTAGTACCGGTAGAGCCCGTACATCAACGACGGATGCAGCAGCGCCGTCGATCCCAGGCCCAGTCTCTCCCGCACGAGTTCGACGATCCGGCGGTCCGCCGGCCCCACCTCGAACTGCTTCTGATGGCCGTCGTCTGCCCACCGCTCGGCGTTCAGCGCCCGGTACTGCTCGACGGACAGCAGGTCGAACACGTCCACGTGGCGGCCGCACAGATCCGAGTACCACGCGCCGCTCCCGCCCCGCGAGACGGCGATGAGCTGATCGGGCGGAAGGGAGAACTCCCGTGTCGCCCAGTTCAGGAACGGGAGCCAGTACAGCAGTTCGAACCCGACCTCCGACAGCCACGGCCCGACGATGACGGTCTCGGTGCCGCGAGCGATTCGATCGAGCTCGCTTCGGACGTCCGATACGGCATGGGCGCCAGGCATCTGCCCGGTCTCTGCCCTGACCAGCCAGGGGATCACCCGCGATCGCACGAGCGGGAGGCGGCGAAGAAGCTTCAACAGGGCGACGCCAGGGATTCTGATGGCATCGTCGAGGAGACGCCCGGCGCGCTTCCAGATCCGGCGCGGACTTGCCATCAACTGTCCCTTCCCCCGCGCGGCCAGAGCGTTCGAAGACTCTGCACGACGTTCAGGGACAGCACGGCGGCCGCATGCAGCATCGCCGCCCCGCATGCCGTCCAGAATCCGGGGGCGCCCCGGGCAGTCCGCCTGAACACCACGTTCCACGCAAACACCGCCGCGTGGCTCACGCTCCACGGCAGGTAGGCGTATAGCGGGGTCCCATCTGGGAAGAACGACTCCCGCTGCCGACCCACGCTGAAGATCCGCCCGTACCATCGGCGGAACCAGAGAATCTGGTCGGCCTGCCGAAACCGCCCGCAGGCCGACAACTCGGCCAGAAGCAGCCGGTCCGGCACCAGCACGCGGCGGAACACCCCGGCCCGGACCAACGCGTCCGCCCGAAAGAGCCCGTACACCATGTTGCCGGCCGACATCCTCCAACTGGTCCGCCAGACGCGCGAGATCGGACTCGCGACGTCGGCCGTGTCGAAGTGCCAGGGCTTCCGGTCGACGGTCGAGCCGTCAGGCCGGATCTTCGTGTTCAAGGGATACGCGAGCACGACATCGGCGCGCTCGTCGAGGATCGCCGAAAGCACGGATAGCCAGCGCGGGTGCCAGAGGTCATGGTCGCTTCCCCAGGCGAAGTACCGCGCCTCGGGATGCCGGGTGCGGGCGAGTTCGAACGCCCGCCGCCAGTTCTCGATCATTCCCACGCGACGGTCGTTCCGCAGGAGGTGCACCCGCGATCCCGGCACGGCGTACTCTTCGAGGATCTCGGCTGTCCCGTCCGTCGATCCGTCATCGACCACGACCACGGCGAAATCCTTGTCGGTCTGCCCCAGGATGGACTCAATGGTCTCGCGCGCCTCTGCGGCGTGGTTGTAGGCAACGATGCCGAACACCGTCTTCGGCATGGTCAGGCCACGCGTACCCGCCGCCACCCGATCACGTGAGTGGACGGGCGCGACTGCTCACGCTCACCGGCCGGAGAGGGCTGTCCGCCTGGCAGGATCGGGAACTCCCTTAGCCAGTAGTATCGATTCAGGATGGTCCTGACCGTCAGTGAGTCCCCGCCGGCACCCGTGTCGGACGCGCTGACGCCGTAAACGAACGGGCATTCGACCGCATGCGCGTGCGCAAGATATGCATCCACTGTCGGCGTCGTCCACGCGTCAACGGAACATCCGAACACGAGGAGGTCGATCCGATCCGGCAGACCCTCAATCCCAGACGACTGCGGCCGGAGGATGAAATCGTCATCGGCCCAGCCGGTCTTCGAACGCCCGAAAGGCGCGGCGTCGCCCGTCGAGAACCTGGCGTCCGGAAGCGCCGTGCGGAGAAGCGCGGCCTGGTTCGATACGAGCGCGTCCGGACCGCAGATGACATACGTCACGTGCCCGCAAAGCGTCTTGAACTGGTAAGCGAACTCTCCGTTCCCCGTCGCGATCTCGCAGACGACTCTTCGCTGGGAGGAATGACGGAATCCCTGGAGGATGGCCGCCCGGTGCAGCGCGATCATCGCTTCGTACGCGCGCAGCGTGTCGACGCCGCACGGGCCGCCGCCACACTCGAATACCTGATCTCCGGCGGCGGCCGGAGGAGCCGGGACGAACAGCGCTCCCGGATCGCGCTTCCGGAGCATCCGGTAGGTGGCGCCGATCCGCTTGGCGTCCGCAGGGCCCGCCGGCCCGGACACTGTCTGGATGTTCGCGTCCAATTGCGGCGTGCTCAGGAAACGGACGGACCCGGACGGCCGGCAGATAGCGCGCCGACCGCCCTCCGCACGAACGCCCAGTCCTTGACCTGCACAGGGATGAAACCGGCGCCGTCGAACCGCCCGAGGCCTCGGCGAATCACCTCCTCGTGGCGGCCCGAGAGCGCCGTCGGCTCCGAGTAGAACGCCAGCGACGCCACTCCGCAGAACGGGGGGACCAATGACAGCCCCGCATAGCTCCCGACAAAGAGCTTCGCACCCGCGATGACCCTGGTTTGCAGGTCCAGGCTGTTTCTCGGGGTCGCCAGGTGGCGGATTCCGTGCAGACGAGGAGCGGCGGCAAGGTCAGCGTCCTGCCCTCCCCAGGCCTGCATCCCGGTGTCGAGCAGCACGACGTCGGTGGTCGACGCAAGTTCCTCGACCAGTTGCGTCACGAACGCCCCGTTGGCGGGCGTGTCGGGAAACGCATCGCTGAACGTGAACTGGACCGCGACGTAGTCCGCGGGCAACCCGTCGACGGCGGGCACCCCGCCATCGGGCGGGACGAACGGCCGCGTCGCCATGAACCGTTCGATCAGCTCGACAGATGCCTGGTCCCTCCAGAAGGGGGCGAACAGGCGGTACATCTGGGACGGGTGCAGCAGATGCGCCGTCCGCGTGCCAAGGGACAACTGAACGAGCTTGAGCACCTCCCGGTCGAAATCGGTCACGGGGCGGTGTCTGCGCGGACCGTCTGTCCTCGCCTGAGTGATGCGCGCGCGAAGCTGATCCGGCGTGAAGAAGTCGTACAGGTCCACGTAGCTGGCGCCGAGCGATGCGTACCACGACGCCGCGCCTCCGCGCGACACCACGACGGCCCGGCCGACGTCGATCGCGCCCTCGGACTTGACCCAGTTGAGGAACGGAATCCAGTACAGCACCTCGTCGTCTATGTCTCCCAGCCACGGACCGATGACCAGCGGCTGATCCCGTCTGGCCAGCTTCGACACCAGGCGCGGGACGGCGACCATTTCCTCTGTCGGCTCGTTCGTATCGACGCCACGGGGCAGCACTCGGGGCACGACGTGCCGCTTGACGAGGTCCTTGGCGAACTCCCAACGCATCACCCACCCGACGAGCTTCAGGGGGACGTACATGATCGCGTCGGACACGGCCATCGGCCTGAGGGCGCGCTCGCGCTTTCGCGTCTTCCGCTCGAGGTCTCGTGCGAGCTTGAGCGCCCAGGCGAAGGGGAACAGCAGGGCGCGTAGCGGCAGCAGCCACCACGGCGTGCGTTCGGGCGATCGTGGCCCGCTGCTGCCAAGCGCTTCGATGCCATTGGCCAGCACCGTGGTGGCCTGGCATTCCAGACCCAGCGGCCGCACGAAACTCTCAACGAAGGGGCGTGCGGCCGGGTCGCCCGACGCGTGGGCCGCCAGGCCGGCTGCGAGCTGTTCCCGGTGCTCGTCGAAGTCCGCCGCCACCCGGAGCAGGCCGCCGCCGACGTCGACGAGGTACTTGAAGTGCAGTGTGCCGTTCTGCGTGCCGGCGAACTCCGGTTCGCGGATCGTGAACACGGCCCGCCCCACGATGCCCGCCTCGATCATGGCGCTGGTGTTCACGCCAACCACCACGGCGGAGTTGTAGAGGGAGTCGAAGTAGTCGTTCTTCGAGCCCTGATCGACGGGGTTCGCTCCGTCGCGGGGCCACACGGCGACATCCTGGAGCCCGTCGAGGCCGACGCGGTGCCACGGCTGAACGTTTTCGGGGTGCGGGCGCACGAGGATGCTCGCGCCGGCAAGCCGCTCGTCGCGGGACGATCGGATCTCCCGGATCCAGCGGCTGATGAACTCAGCCTCGTTCGGCGCGATGAAGGGCGACGAGCAGAGGTACAGCAGGATGGGCTTGTCGCTCGCCAGGCCGGTCAGACGGCAGAACTCGTCGCGCGTCCGGCTGGGCTGCCGGTCGAACCACTGGTCGTAGCTCGGAGCCCCGGTCACCACGACGCGCTCCGGCGGCACGCCATGCATCGCGACGGCTTCGCGCTTCTGGAACGGGTTCCACACGAACACGCGGTCGGGAACGAGTCGGATGAGACCCTTGTTCGTGAGATTGTCCCAGCTGTGCACGCAGAGGCCGGTCGGCAGGCCGAGCGCTTTGGCGCTCTTGACGACGTCAACCTGGTCCGAAGAGAAATCGACCAGCGGCGAGACGAGGACGAGGTCGGGCGATTGCGCCCTGATGAGTTCCTCCGTCGCACGATCGCTGGGGATCGCCCGCTCGACCAGCAGCAGGAACGCCGACATCATGCGCCGGCCCGGCTCGCTGCGCACGATCGGGAGCCGGCAGAACGCCCGCAGGCCGGCCGGCGTCTTCTCGTCCGCCCGCGCCCGCAGACTGGTGGCCTGCACGTACTCGGGCGAGAGGTACCGGATGTAGTCGATGCCGGCCCGCGTGGCTCTGGCGAGCCGGAGCCACAGCCGCCACGGCGTCTTCCCGACAATCTCGCCGACCGAAACGCCTGGCCGCCCGTTGGACACCTCCCACAGCAGCCGTCCGTCGCCCAGCTTGTCCTGCATGGTGAACGACAGGTGAACCTGATGGCCCCGTTCGGCCAGCAGCCTGACGGTGGATGCGAAGTTCCGGAGCGTCCCGGGGTGCCGGAGGGAGAAGAAGATGCGCATGAGGCCGGTGAGGTCCTAGGCTTCGGGTGGCCGCGGGGTTGACGCACGACCTGAACGGCCGGTCAGACGATCCGCCCGCGACCGCAGGCGCTTCATCCGCTTGGCCCAGTCACGGGAGAACCGGCTCCGCCGCCGGTGAATCCACAACCCCCAACGCTGCGTCCAGAACCGCCGGTGCAGTTTCACCGAACGCCGGATGGAGAGCTGCGTCTGGTTGAGCCCGCGGAAGTAGACGACGCAGGCGACCGCCCACATGACGAACCGCAGCGGATAGAGATACAGCGGCACGCCGGTCGGGCGCGTCCGGCCCTTGGCGGCCACACCCTCGAGCGCGCTGACGATGACCGGCGTCGCGGGCGTGCCGAGCCCGTTGGGACGGACGAACCAGCCGACGAAACGACTGAGCGCCTCTCGATCACGGTCGGGCTCGGCGAGCGTGGCCGCGAGCTGGTGCGCGTGCTCGTCCAGGCCGGTGGCGACGCGAAGAAAGCCGCCGTTCTCCGGCAGCAGATAGCGAAAGTGCAGCGTGCCGCCCTGCGTCTCCGCGAACTCGGGTGCGAGGATCGCGTGCACCGGCCGGCCGACGATGGCCGCCTCGATCATCGCGCTGGTGTTCACGCCGACCACGACGGCGCTGTGGTAGAGCGAGTCGAAGTAGTCCGCCCGATCGTCCTGGTCGACGGGATTCGCCTGGTGCGTCGGGAACACGGCGGCGTTCGACATGCCCGCCAGGTCGGCCTGCCCCCAATGCGCCGAATTGTACGGGTGCGGCCTGATGAGGATGCCGACGTCGTGGCCGCACACGCTCCGCACCGCAGCCGCCCACCGGCGGACGAAGTGCAGTTCGGCGTCGGGAGCCGAGATGGAGGCGGTCGATCCGACGAACAGCACGACGGGTTGATCGGCCCGCAGGCCGACCTTCTCGCAGAACTGGAGGCGATCGGTGCTGGGCTGGCGATCGAACCAGCGGTCAAACGGCTGCGCCCCGGTCACGACGATGCTGTCGGGGCGGGCGGCGTGATACGCCAGGGCCTCGGCACGCTGCTGCTCGTTCCAGAGGGCCACCAGATCGGGCTGGATGCGCATCAGGCCCTTGGTCGTCAGGTGATCCCAACTGGCCACGCAGAGCGCGGAGCGTGTCCCCAGCGCCCGGGCGGTCTTGATCAGGTCGACCTGCGAACATTGGTCCGTCACGAGCGGCGAAACCACGACCGCATCCGGGTTGAACGCGCTGACCCACAGGTCCAGTGCCACGCCGCTCGGGATCGCGCGTTCCAGCACTCCCAGCGCCCGGATGAGGCGTGTCGTGGCCCGCTCGCTCATCGTCGTGCGGCGACCGAGGAAGGCCATGCCCCGGGGCAGCGCGGACCGCATCCGATTGCGCAGGTATGGCGCGTCGGCGAAATCCGGGTGCAGGTAACGAGCGTAGTCAATCGTGCCCCGGACCGCTTTTGCGACCAATGCCCAGACGTCGTGCCGACCGGCTGTCTTGCCGATGACGCGGATATTCGACGAAGCGTCGTTGAGGGC
>Ga0315283_10002218_pt1 | contig 16128 bp, 15 predicted proteins | sample YL17G09_0_MG_FD_204541 | JGI IMG/M metagenome (GOLD analysis project Ga0315283, IMG submission 204541) | Sediment microbial communities from Yellowstone Lake, YNP, Wyoming, USA - YL17G09_0 | ecosystem: Environmental > Aquatic > Freshwater > Lake > Sediment | place: USA: Wyoming | collected... | reverse complement strand
CGCATGACCCCGCGCGGTCTTCTGGGTCGCCGCAGATCAGGACAGGCGCTTCACGCCTTCGAGCGTGCAGGCATAGATCGCGTTGCGCAGTGCCGCGATGGCCTCGTAGCGGGTGAAGCTGCGCCGCCAGGCCAGCACCACACGGCGCGTGGGCACCGGTGCGGCGAAGCGCACGTAGGCCACGTGCGGCTGCGGCTCCTTGGGCACGCTCAGCTGCGGCACCACCGTGACGCCCATGCCCGAGGCCACCATGTACTTGATGGTCTCCAGCGACGAGCCCTCGAAACTCTTGCGGATGCCTTCGGCGTCGCTCGCAAAGCGCGCGTACTCGGGGCAGACCTCGAGCACATGGTCGCGAAAGCAATGTCCGGTGCCGAGCAGCAGCATCGTCTCCTGCTTCAACTCCTCGGCGCTGACGGCCTTGCGCTTGGCCAAGGGGTGCGTCTTCGGCACTGCAATCACGAACGGTTCGTCGTACAGCGGCGCAATGGCCAGGCCGCTGTCGGGGAAGGGCTCGGCCAGGATCGCGCAGTCGAGCTCGCCGGTGCGCAGCATCTCGAGCAGCTTCACGGTGAACTGCTCCTGCAGCATCAACGGCATCTGCGGGCTCATCTCGATGGCGTGCCGCACCAGATCGGGCAACAGGTAGGGCCCGATGGTGTAGATGATGCCCAGCTTGAGCGGCCCGGCCAGCGGGTCCTTGCCGCGCTGGGCGATCTCCTTGATGGCGGCGGCCTGCTCGATCACGATCTGCGCCTGGCGCACGATCGCCTCGCCGAGGTGCGTGACGCTGACCTCGTTGGCGCCGCGCTCGAACAGCTTGACATCGAGTTCTTCCTCGAGCTTCTTGATCGCCACGCTGAGCGTCGGCTGCGACACGAAGCAGGCTTCGGCCGCGCGCCCGAAATGCTTCTCGCGCGCGACGGCGACGATGTAGCGCAGTTCGGTGAGCGTCATGCGTCGATTCTGCCGCGCCACGGCGGCAGCGTCACGCGGGGCCCGTTCAGAGCCGATAAATGCGACGTGCGGTGCCGCCGAGCACGGCGGCCCGCGCCGCCGCGCTGAGCGGCGCCAGCAGCGCCTGCGTGTCGGCCCACCACTGCCCGTAGGTCGACGCCAGTTCGAGCACCGGCCAGTCGCTGCCCCACATCACGCGCGACGCGCCGAAGCGTTCGAGCGCAAACGCCGCCCAACGCTGCGCCGCGCCGGGCGCCGGCTGCGGACCGGCCTCCGTCAGCAGGCCGGAGAGCTTGCAGGTGGCCCGCGTGTCGTCGGCAAGGCGGGCCAGGTCGTCGGCCCAGGGCTGCCACAGGCCTGCAGCGATGTCGGGCTTGGCGGCATGGTCGACGACCACCCGCAGGGCGGGGTGACGAAGGCAAAGCTGCAGCAGCGCGGCGAGGTGAGCCGGACGCACCAGCGCGTCGAAGGCCAGGCCGTGGTCGACGATCGCGCGCAGCGCCGGCTCGAGCGCGGGCTGCAGGATCCACGCGGGGTCGGGCAGGTCGTGCAGCATCGGTCGCAGCGCCTTCAGCTTGGGCCGCGCCGCGAGGCGCGCGATGCGCTGCGGCGCCTCGGCAGCCAGCAGGTCAACCCAACCAACGACGCCGACCACGGTGGGTTCGGCTTCGGCCTGCGCCAGCAGGAAACCGGTCTCGGCTTCGGTCGGCGCGGCTTGCACCAGCACGCCGGCGGTGACGCCGCAGGGCTGGGCCTGTGCGCGCCAGTCATCGATGCCCACGTCGCGGTAGATCGGTCCCAGCGCGGGCGTGAGCCAGCCATAGTCGCCACGGGCCGGCTGCCAGCAATGGAAGTGCGCGTCGATGATCACGGCGTTGGCGCGTCTGCGGGCAACAGTCCGGCCTCGCGCAGCGACAACCAGAATTCGTGGCCGATCGGGTGTTGCGCCAAGGCCTGCGCGTCGGCCCACTCGGCGGCCGATCGCGCGCCGAGCATCACGATTTCGATGGCCGGGTGGGCCAGTGCGAATTGCAGCGCCGCGGCCCGCAGCGGCACCGTGTGTCGATCACACAAGGCTTCGATGCGGGCGGTGCGTTCGAGCCACTCGCGGGCCGCCGGCGCATAGTTGAAGGTCGCATTCGCGCTGCGCGAGCCGCTGGCCAGGATGCCGGAGTTGAAGACCCCGCCGAGCGCCACGTGCACGCCTCGGGCGGCGCACTGCGGCAGCAGCTCCGGCAGGGCGCTGTGGTCGAGCAGGCTGTAGCGCCCGGCCAGCAGCAGCGCATCGAGCTCGGCCTCGCGCAGCACGGCCTGCACCACCGCCACATCGTTGACGCCCAGGCCGATGGCTCGGATCAGGCCTTCGGATTTGAGGCGTTGTAGCTCGGGCAGGGTCTCGGTGAGCACCTGGCGCAGCACCGCGGCCGCCTGCAGCCCGTGCGTCGCGGCATCGCAGTCGTGCACATAGGCCACGTCGATGCGCGCCAGGCCCAGCCGTTGCAGGCTGTCTTCGAGGCTGCGCCGCACACCGTCGGCGCTGTAGTCCCAGCACTGCTCGAACGGCAGCACATCGACATAGCCGTGCTGGCTCCGTGCCGCGGCGGGGTTCGGCCGCAGCAGGCGGCCGACTTTGCTGGAGAGCACGAAGCTGTCTCGGGGATACGCTCGCAGCGCGTCACCCAGGCGGCGCTCCGACAGGCCGTGGCCATAGTGCGGCGCGGTGTCGAAGCTGCGGCAGCCGCCGGCCCATGCCGCCTCGATGGTGGCCAGCGCGTCGCCCGCCGAGACCGCCGCGAACAGGTTGCCCAGCGGCGCGCCGCCCAGGCCGAGCCGCAAGCCGGCCGCGGGACCAGAGACGCAGGGCGGGAACAAGGCTGCGGGCATCAGGCTCGACCAGGGTTTCCTCGCATGAGTGGGCAGCAGGTTATGACTAACATGTCAGTGTGTCCATCGGGGAATGCCCGACACCGCCCAGCCATGCTGAAGAACATCCCGCCGCTGCTCACCCCCGACACCTTGTTTGCCCTGGCCAGCATGGGCCATGGCGACGAGTTGGCCATCGTCGATGCCAACTTCCCGGCCGCGCGGATGGCTGCCGCGCGGGGCGCGCGCCTGGTCCGGTTGCCCGGCGCCGACGGAGCGGCCACTTTGCGCGCCGTGCTCACGCTGCTGCCGCTCGACGATTTCGACGCCGAGGCGGCATGGACGATGCAGGTCGTCGGCGACGCCGAGGCGGTGCCCGCCCCTGTGGCCGAGTTGCGCGCGGTGTTGCGCGAAGCCGGCGAACGCGCGCCCGGCGCACTGGAGCGCTTCGCGTTCTACGAGCGCGCGGCCGCGGCCTTCCTGATCCTGCAGACCGGTGAGCGCCGCCGCTACGGCAACATCGTCCTGCGCAAGGGCGTGGTCGATTGAACACGACCGCGCCCGCCGTGCGCGCCCAGGCACCCAACCTGCGCGCGCAGGCCTACGAGAACTTCCAGCAGCAGATCGCGCAGGCCAACATCCGGCCGGGGCAGTTCGTGTCGCAGCGCGAGTTGATGCAACTGCTGGGCATGCCGCTGGGCGCTGTGCGTGAATTGATCCCCCGCCTGGAGGCCGAAGGCCTGCTGCGCACCGTGCCGCAGCGCGGCCTGCAGGTGGCGCATGTCGACCTGAAGCTGATCAACAACGCGTTCCAGTTGCGCGGCATGCTCGAGCGCGAAGCGGCGGCGCACTTCGCGGTCAATGCGTCGGACGCCGATCTCGAGGCCGTCGAGCAGGCGCACTTGCGCATCGTGCAGCGCGCACGCCGTGGCCCGGTCGACGACGCCCTGTTGACCGACGCGACGACGGTCGACTGGGGTCTGCACGATCTGATGATCGACACCCTGGGCAATGCGCTGATCTCGCAGATCTACCGCGTCAACAGCCTGCGCGTACGGCTGATCCGCCTCGAAGGCTCGCTGCTCTCGCCCGAAGCCCTGCTGCCGGCGATGGAAGAGCACCTGTGGTTCATCGAGGCGCTGAAGCGGCGCAACCCGCAACAGGTGGCCGAGCGCCTCGGCCACCACATCGAGAGCGCGCACCGGCGCGTGCTGGGGCTGCCCCGACCGCCGTTGCCGAGCCCACCACAGGACCGACCGTGACCGCTGTTTCTCCACCGGGGTTGCCCGGCATCTGGCCGGCGCTGCTGACGCCGCTGCGCGCCGACCTGAGCATCGACCACGCCCGCTATGCGGCCCACGCGCGAGCGCTACTCGAAGCCGGCTGCGGCGGCGTCACGCCCTTCGGCACGACCGGGGAAGGCCCGTCGTTCACGGTCGCCGAGCGGCGCGAAGCCGTCGATGCGCTGGTCACCGGGGGCGTGCCCGCCTCGCGCATCCTGGTGTCGGTGAGCTGCGCCGCGCTGCCCGACGCGGTCGCGCTCGCGCGCCATGCACAGGACGTCGGCGCCTGGGGTGTGCTGCTGTTGCCGCCGTTCTATTTCAAGGGCGTGTCCGACGCCGGCATCGTCGCCGCCTTCAGCCAGGTGCTCGACGCGGTGGCCGACCGGCCGCTGCGCGTCGTGCTGTACCACATCCCGCAGGTCGCAGCCGTGGCCCTGTCACAGGGCGTGATCAAGGAACTGCTGCGGCGCTACCCGCGCAACATCGTCGCCATCAAGGACAGCCAGTGCGACCGCGCGCACTCGCTGGCTCTGGCCGAGGCCTTCATGGCACCTGGCTCGCCGCTGATGGGCGTGCACGTCGGCAATGAGCTCGACCTGCCGGCGCTGGCCGCGTGCGGCAGCCGTGGCGCCGTCAGCGGGCTGGCCAACTTCATGCCGCGTGTGGTGCACCGCCTGGCCACCGAGCCCGACGCCGCGCGCACCGCTGCCGACCACGCTCGCGTCGAACGCCTGCTCGGCTGGCTCGGCGCCTATGCCCTGATCCCCGCCCTCAAGGCCATCATGGCGGCGCAGACTGGCAACATGGCTTGGCTGCGCGTTCGCGCGCCGCTGGTCGCCATTGACGCCGACCGCTTCAAGACGTTTTCGCACGAACTGGCCGCGCTCGGCCTGAACCGCTCGACTGACTGAACCCGCACCATCACAAGGAGACCTCGATGACCATTTCCCTCTTGCGCCGCACTTTGATTGCCGCCACTGCCGCGCTCGCCGCTGCCTATGCTCCTGCCGCGATGGCGCAGAGCAAGGTCCTGCTGCGCATCTCCACGCCGGCCGTGCCCGACGACTGGCACGGCAAGATGTGGACGGTGTTCAAGGAGGCGCTCGACAAGAGCGCGCCCGGCGAATTCGACGTCCAGATCAACCTCAACGCCACGCTGTTCAAGCAGGGCACCGAGCCCGCGGCGATGGCGCGCGGCAACCTCGAGCTGTCGTCGATCTCGGCCTTCGACATCGCCAAGCTGGTGCCCGAGTTTTCGATCTTCACCGCCGGCTACGTGATCCGTGACCCGCAGCACCAGCAGCAGGTCTTCAACGGCCCCATCGGCAAGGAGCTGTTCAAGCTGGCCACCGAGAAGATGGACGTCACGCTGCTGACGCCCATCTATCTCGGCACGCGCCAGGTGAATCTGCGCGAAGTGCGCAACGTCAAGACCCCCGCCGACCTGAAGGGCGTGAAGCTGCGCATGCCCGGCAGCAAGGAGTGGCTGTTCCTCGGCGAGGCCCTGGGCGCCACCGCCACGCCGCTGGCCTTCGGCGAGGTCTACCTCGGCCTGAAGACGGGCACCATCGACGGCCAGGACAACCCGCTGCCGACCGTGCGCGCGGCCAAGTTCTATGAAGTGACCAAGCAGCTGGTGCTGACCAACCACCTGGTCGACGGCATCTTCATCGCCATCTCCGACAAGGCCTGGAAGGCGATGACCCCCGCGCAGCGCCAGAAGGTGCTGGCGGCGTCGGATGCGGCGGCGGCCTTCAACAACGAGAACCGCTTGAAGGAAGAAGCGCAGATCGTCGACTTTTTCAAGAAGGAAGGCCTGACCGTCACCACGCCCGATGTCGATGCCTTCCGCAAGGCGGTGCAGGCGGCCTACGCGACGAGCGACATCGCCAAGACCTGGCCGACTGGCCTGCTCGATCGCATCAACGCGACGAAATGACAGCCCCAAGCTCGCTGCGCTCGCGCCCCCAGGGACCTGAAAGGGCCCCTTCGTGGCCCTTGGGAGCTCGGGCCGCTTGGGAGCGGCCCGGTGCAGGCCCGAGGTGATGCGCTCCTGGTTCCAGCGCGGCGCCAATGCCGTTGGCGCCGGCCTCTTCGCGACCCTGTTCCTCGTGTTCATGGTCCAGATCGCCGCGCGCTTCGTTTTCAACAAGCCCCTGCCCTGGACCGACGAGGCGGCCGTGATGCTCTACGTCTGGGTCATCCTGTGGGCCGCAGCCTTCATCGTGCCCGAGCGCGAACACGTGATGTTCGACCTGGTCTGGAACGCGGTCGGCCCCGGCCCGCGCAAGGTGATGCGCGTGCTCGGCCACGCCATGATCGGCGGCCTGGCCGCGTGGGCGCTGCCGGCCTGCTGGGACTACGTGCACTTCATGCGCCGTGAAGGCACCCCCGTGCTCGGCGTGCCCTTCATGTGGGTCTTCCTGCCCTTCGTGGGGCTGCTGGCCGCGCTGGTGGTGCGCAGCGCCATCGGCATCTGGCGCGCGCTGCGCGGGCTCGACCTGGAAGACGCGGGGACACCTGCGGCATGAGCGCCGCACGGCCGCTCCGAAGGCGCTCGCTCCCCCTTGGGGGGACGGCCCGAAGGGCCAAGGGGGCTCAATGAACCATTCCTTGCTCGCCCTGGGCGGCGTGTTGCTCGCCGGCATGCTGATGCGCATGCCGATCGGCTTTTCGATGATCGCCTCGGGCATCGCCTACCTGGTCGTCAAGCAGCAGGATCTCGGCCTCGTCGCGGAGCAGGTCTGCAACGGCCTTTACAACAGCTATGTGCTGCTGGCCGTGCCGATGTTCGTGCTGGCGGCCAACGTGATGAACGCCGGCACCGTGAGCGAGCGCCTGTTCGACTTCTGCCGTATCCTCGTCGGCCGCCTGCGTGGCGGCCTGGCCCAGGTCGACATCCTGGTCAGCGTGATCTTCTCCGGCATGAGTGGCAGCGCCATCGCCGACGCCGCCGGCCCGGGCCTGGTGACGATCAAGCAGATGCTGAAGAAACCCGAGTACTCGCGCGGCTTCGCCGGCGCGGTGGTGGTGGCCAGCGCCACGCTCGGCCCGATCATCCCGCCGTCGATCCCGATGGTGATCTACGGCCTGGTGTCGGGCGCATCGGTCGGCGCACTCTTCCTCGGCGGCGTGGTGCCCGGCGTGCTGATGGCGCTGCTGATGATGGCCGTGGTGCAGGTCATCGCGGTGCGCCGCAACATGCCGCGCGAGGCCCCGGTGCCCTGGCGCGATTGGCCGGAGATCATCTTCCGCGGCGCGCTGCCGCTGTCGATGCCGATCGTGCTGCTCGGCGGCATCTACTCCGGCGTGTTCACGCCCACCGAGGCGGCGGCCGTGGCGGCTTGCCATGCCTTGATCCTGGCCGTGATCGTCTACCGCGCGCTCAACCCGCGCCAGCTGTTCGCGGTGGTGCTCGAATCGGCGCGTTCGAGTGCGGTGATCACCTTGATCCTGGCCGGTTCCTTCCTGCTCAACTATGCCTTCACGGCCGAGGGCGTACCGCAGGCAATGGCGCAGTGGGTCGACGCGCTGCACCTGTCGCGCGTGCACTTCCTGCTGCTCGTCAACGTGATGTTCCTGGTGCTCGGCTGCTTTCTCGATGTCTCGGTGCTGCTGCTGGTGTTCGTGCCGATGCTGCTGCCGGCCGTCAAGGTGCTCGGCATCGACCTGGTGCATTTCGGCGTGCTGGTGGTGCTGAACATGATGATCGGCCTGATCCACCCGCCCTTCGGCATGCTGCTGTTCGTCACCAAGGCGCTCACCGGCATCCCGATCGGCGAGATGATGAAGGAGGGCTGGCCCTTCATCGTGATGCTGTTGTTGCTGCTGCTGGCGATGACGGTGTTCCCGCAGATCGTGCTCTGGCTGCCGCAGACCATGGGGTACGGAGTCAAGTAGCCGGCGTCCGTTCGCGGTCGTCCCAAACGCTTTGACATCGTGCATGTTTATACACATGATCGACCCATCATCCCGATGCGAAAGGCAGACCGCTATGAGCAAGCCCTCTACCGCGAAAACCTCGACTGACCGGGACGGCGAGAAGCCCCTGCGCCGCAGCGACATTGCCGCCGGCAAGCTGCTGCTGCGCAAGCGCGGCACGGGCGGCGCCCTGTTGCCGAACAAGCAGCGCGTGAACATCTTCCTCGACGGCGCGGTGGTCGAGCATTTCAAGGCCAAGGCCGGCGACCTCGGCTACCAGACGCTGATCAATGAGGCGCTGAAGCAGGCCATCCAGGCCGAGACCCTCGAGGGCATCGTCCGCAAGACGATCCGCGAAGAGTTGCGGCGGGCCTGAGGCTGGCCACGGAGCCGGGTCTGTGAGCGAAGTCATCTGCCTGGCCAGCTGGAACGCCGACCTCGTGTCGCGCGTGCCGCGGCCGATCGCGCGCGGCGAAACGCTGATGGCCAGTGGCTTCTCGATCGGCCCGGGCGGCAAGGGCTCGAACGCCGCGATCGCCTGCGCACGGCAGGGCGCCCAAGTCGCGGTCATTGCGCGCATCGGCAACGACGACTTCGGCCGCATGGCGCTCGACTTGTGGGCGCGCGAAGGCATCGATGCCTCGATGGTCGAGGTGGTTGAAGGTGAGGCCAGCGGCGTGGCCCAGATCCTCGTCTATGACGACGGCGACAACAGCATTGCCGTCGCGCCCGGCGCCGGCGCGGGCCTCGCGGCACGCCACGCAAACGCCGCGGCGGCAGCGCTGGGACGGGCGCGCGTGGTGATGGCTTCGTGCGAGGTACCTCAGGTGGCGACGCGCGCCGCATTCGCGCACGCTCGCAAGGGTGGCGCCCTCACCCTGCTCAACCCCGCGCCGGTCCAGCCGCTGCCCGATGCATTGCTTGCGCTGTGCGACCTGCTCACGCCCAACGAGACCGAGCTGCGCCTGCTGGCCGGCATGCCGGTGGGCACGCCGGCCGCCGCAGCCGCCGAGGCGCTGCTCGCGCGCGGCGCCGGCGCCGTCGCGGTGACCCTCGGCGCCGCCGGCTGCGCGCTATTCCGCCCCGGCCGGCCGGCACTCGCGCTGGCGGGCCACACGGTCCAGGTCGCCGACACGATCGGCGCCGGAGACACCTTCACCGGTGCGATGGCCGCCAGCCTCGCCCGCGGCGAGCCGATCGAAGCCGCGCTGGCCTGGGCCAACGCCGCCGCCGCCTTGTCGGTCGGCGCGCGCGGCGCTATCACCGGCATGCCCGGGGCCGATGCGGTGCGTGAACTGCTCGCGGCGCGCTGATTCACTGTCTCACGTGCTTTGCCCTTGACCGCATGATTGCGGACAGCGGCTCGCGACAGGTTGGGAGTGGCGGGACCGCAGGGCCCGAACGTCGGTAACGGCGACAAAGGGAGCGGTGAGCGCCGACGCGCGAAGGTCCACTGTACTCACATCGCGATCATTCGCGCCCACGCCACGAATGTGCGAGATCGACCCTTCAGCGACACTCACCGCCCTGAATTGGCTGCCGCAAAGCAGTCGCTCATGCGGCTGTCTCGGCGACGGCCGTTGAGCAGGACGGTGTGGCGTGTAAGTAGCGCGGCGAGCTCAAGTTACCGGGAATGGCCAATCGGTTCTACCGCGTGCGCATCGACGGCACCTACAAGTCGGCATGCGCGCGGTCGAACTGCTGCGCCGGGAGCACCTGGGTCGGCTGCACAGCCGCAAGCTGCGCAACTCCGCCGAGGTGGCGTACCGGTAGGCGGCGCTCTCGGTCCTCAGTGGCCGACCACCGGGCGGCCGACCGCACCCGACTCGTTGCCGCCCCAGCACCACGCTTGGCCCGTGGTGTCGATGCCGCAGGTGACGACGCCGCCGGCGCCCAGCGCCGCCAGTGCCGGCGCGGCCACCGCGACCGGCGTCGAGCGATGGTCGGTTGCGCCGTCACCGAGGACGCCGTTCCAGCCGTCGCCCCAGCACCAGGCGCCACCGCCCGCGGTCAGCCCGCAGGTGCGCCCGGCGCCGGCCGTCAGATGCACGAAGCGCTGGCTGGTGGCCACCGCCACCGGCACGCGGCGCGGCGGCGCCTCGGCGCCCGCGCCGTCGCCGACGGCGTTGCCCAGGCCCCAGCACCAGGCTTGGCCTGCCGCGTCGAGCGCGCAGTTGTGGCCCGGCCCGGAAACGATCTCGACGAAGCGGCGGGCACCGGCGACGGCCACGGGCGCCTTCGAGGACGTGCTGCCGCCGTCACCAAGCTGGCCATAGCCGTTGTTGCCGATGCACCAGGCCTGGCTGGCGGCGTCGAGCCCGCAAGCGTGCGCCTCGCCGAGCGCGATCTGCCTGAAGGCTACGGCCGAGGCCTCGGTCCAGCGTGCCGGCAACTCGGACGGCGCCGGGCCGGTGCTGCCGTAGCTCAAGCCCGCGCCCCAGCACCACAGGCTGCCGTCGGCCTGCAGGCCGCAGTTGTGGTCAGAGAACAGGCTCACCGACAACTGCACGAAGGCGTGACCGCCACCCACCTGGAGCGGCACCAGACTGTTGGTGCGGCTGCCGTCGCCGAGCTGGCCGCCGAGCCCGAAACCCCAGCACCACGCGGCGCCGGCAGACGTCAGGCCGCAGCTATGGCGCACGGCGGCCGCGAGCGACGTGTACGCAGGGCCACCCACCACCGCCAGCGGGCTCGATGAACAAGGCAGTCCGGCCCCCTCGACGCAGGTCTCGCCGGACGCGGCGCCGAGCTGACCGTACTGGTTGTCGCCCCAGCACCAAGTGGCGCCGGCTGCTGTGAGCATGCAGCTGTGGTTGTGGCCGAGCCCGATGGCGGCGAAGCGCTGCGCCGTCGTTACCGGCGCGGGCTGAGGCTCGGCGAAGCTCGGCACCGGGCCGCAGGGCGCGCCTGGGATGCAGTACACGTCACCGCCGCATCCGCCGAGTGCGAGCAAGGCCGACACAATCAGTGAGGGACGCAACTGCGATCCGTTGGGGTGCTTCATGCCCGCTCCTTCCCCCGGGCTTGGCGCGCCGGGCACGCAACCATTCGACACCCTGGCGCCGGCAACCCACTTGCTGCAGCGCAAGACCCCGCGACGCAGGCCGTTTGGAGGCGGGCATTGCGATTGGAGGGCGCCAGAGCGCAGACGCAAGAGACGACCCCATGCCCAGCCCCATGAACGGCGCGAGCGCCGGCATCGAATCGATCCGGACCCTCGCGCCGGTCGGCCCGGCGGCGGCCCGGTTCAAGCCCTTGGTTTGTGAGGATCTTCTCGGTCACCGGGCTCGCCAGGACGGCCGCGATGAACATCAGGCGGCCGGGAAGCGATCGGTCGCCAGTTCCGGCTCTGGCCGCCTTCGGCTCATCGTGACCGGCGGCTTCACGGCTTCGCAAGTTGGGTGTCCACTATGTGGCGACGAATTTCGAAAGGCGACGGACTCCTGGCGACCCATGAGCGACCGAGAAGTCACCGGCCTCGCCGCCCCGAAGCTGACGGTGCGCGGAGAGTGGGGGGGGGATGAGTAGAGGGAGATGCCGCGGGGCCGGTGCGAGCAGGACTGGGAGCCGCACGGCCTAGGAGTCTGGGTATCAGACCGCAGGCGGATGAACGCCCGCCCACGCGCCGCCTTAGGCATCCCTGGAAGTCAGTGTGCCACCGCGTGGGGGAAGAACTGAAGGCGGCGACACCAACGTGCGAGTAGACGAAAGGGCCTCGGCGAAGGCGACTGACGGGCTGAACGTCGCCATCACATGGGTTTCAAGACAACATGGCTGCGGACCTGCTGCCGTTTGATCTGCGACACAACGGACCGACGCACTCGATGCGCATACTGTCTTGCGTTGGTTTGTCACAACTGCCAATGAGCCCGATGAGCGGGGAGTGGAAGACAGGAGGTCGGCGTGAAGAAGAACGCATTGCAAAGCCGGTTGACCAAGGCGGTGGTGCTGACCACGGCCATAGCCCTAGCGGTGGCAGGCTGCGCCTCCGCATCCAAGGACGTCACGACGGCATATATCTCCCCGATGCAGTACCAACCGTACGACTGCGAGCAGTTGGCAGCCGAGGCCGCGCGAATCCAAGGTCGCGTCAGCGCGCTTGGAGGGCGTCTGGATGCGGCGGCCAAGAACGACGCCGCGATCATGGGCGTTGGCCTGATCCTTTTCTGGCCAGCGCTGTTCTTCATCGGAGGCACCAAGGAGCAGGAAGCCGAGTACTCGCGCCTGAAGGGCGAGTACGAGGCGGTGCAGCAGGCCAGCATCGCGAAGAAGTGCAGCATGACACCGGCCACCGCGGTGGCGCCTGGCGCCTCTGCCCCCGCAGCCGCCTCGGCACCGGCCATGTCCGCATCGCAGGAGGTCTCCAAATGAAGCAAGCCCGATCGACATACTGGTTGTACGTCACATTGCTCGCCGCCGCGCTTGTGGCTGGTTGCGCCGCCCCGGCGCGCCTCGAGCAGATGCAGGTCGATACGTCGCTGGCCCAGCGCACTGCTGCGGCGGCCTCACCGCTTGCGGCGACGGTCGCGATCAAGGACGTCACCGGCGGTTCATCGACCAATCCGATGTGGTTGTCGAAGATTTCCAGCAGCGAGTTCGAGCGCGCGCTGGAAGCGTCGCTCCGGACCGCGGGCTTGCTGGCGGCCAACCGGCAGGCCGGGCCGTATACCCTGGTGGCGGACCTAATTTCGCTGGACCAGCCATACATAGGCGTGAGCCTGACAGTCACGGTAACGGTCAAGTACTGGCTGGTCGAGCGCACGTCGGGCAAGACGGTCTACGAGAAGACGATCGCCACGCCACACACGGCGGCGTTTGGTGACGCATTCATCTACTCCGAACGCCTGCGTTTGGCCAACGAGGGCGCAATGCGCGCCAACATCTCACGCCTGATCGAAGAACTGATCGCGTTGAAAGTCGCAGCCTTGGAGTTGCGCTGACGCGGGCGGTGAGGACAGGGAATTCAAACGCCCTTCTTCTCGCGCAGGGGTCCCCGCATACAACACCCGGCTATCTTGATGCGGCCCTTGGAGCTGGCGGCGCGCCGATGACGCTCGGTGACCCCGGCGAAGAGCGCCCGTCATTGGGGTCACCTAAGCGTCAACCCGGGCGATCGGGCCGCTTCGACCCTTCACTGAGCGCGCCAGACGCAGCCGTCCCCCTCGGCCCCGGGCACCGAGACGCCTGAACGCAAAGCTTGTGGCTCGATCAGGCCGCTTGCAGCGCCTGCCCCCACGCTGGCGCCCGCGGCAGCGCGCGGGCCTGCAGGCCCAGGTGCGTGAAGATGCGCTCGATGACCGGCGCTTCCAGGATCGCGGCGATGAACTTCACCTCACCCGCGCAGTTCGGGCAGTGCTCGAGGTCGAACTCACCGACGCCAGAGATCGCGGCCGGGCCCGGCTAATGAATTGACGTGCCCCAGACCAGCCGTACACCAGTACCCGCTCTTGGCCGGTAACTGACGCACGAGCCTCGCAATCGATCGTTCCCTTTGCGCACATCGCGAACATTCGGCGCGCTGAATCGATCGTCGCCTTTGCGGTAGAAACGATCGTTCGGCCGAGCCCGGTCAATCGCTCCTTGATGGCTGTACCGCGACCGTCGGGCCCATTGCGATAGAACCTGCTCAGCCCTCAAGCCTTCAAGTAGTCCACCCGCGACGCCAGCCAGCGCTGCACCTGCGCGGCAGCGGCTTGCGGGTGTTCGGCCAGCAGCTTCGGCGCCACGCGGCGCGCATGTTCGAGCAGTGCGCTGTCGGCGCCCAGGTCGGCAAAGCGCAGCAGCGCATCGCCACTCTGGCGCGCGCCCATGAATTCGCCCGGGCCGCGGATGTCGAGGTCGCGCCGCGCGATGTCGAAGCCGTCGTTGGTTTCGGCCATCGCGCGCAGCCTGTCCTTGGCCGTCGGCGACAGCGGCGCGGTGTAGAGCAGCACGCACACGCTGGCCACCGCGCCGCGGCCGACGCGGCCGCGCAGCTGGTGCAGCTGGCTCAGGCCGAAACGCTCGGCATGCTCGATCACCATTAGGCTGGCATTGGGCACGTCGACGCCGACCTCGATCACCGTGGTGGCCACCAGCACCGGCATCTGGCCAGCGGCGAAGAGCGACATCACCGCGGCCTTCTCGGCCGCGGGCATGCGCCCGTGCAGCAGGCCGACCACGGCGCCGGGCAGCTCGGCACACAGCTGGGCGTGGGTCTCGGTGGCATTGCGCAGGTCGAGCGCTTCGCTCTCCTCGATCAGCGGGCAAACCCAGTACACCTGCTTGCCCTGCGCCACCTCGTCGCAGATGCGCGCGATGACCTCGTCGCGCCGGCCGTCGGCGAAGAGCTTGGTGACGACCGGCGTGCGGCCCGGGGGCAGCTCGTCGATCGTGCTCACCGCCAGGTCGGCGAAGTAGCTCATCGCCAGCGTGCGCGGGATCGGCGTGGCGCTCATCATCAGCAGGTGCGGTTCGAGCGCTTGCTGCTCCAGCTTGTCCCGCAGTGCGAGCCGCTGCGCGACGCCGAAGCGGTGCTGCTCGTCGACGACGGCCAGGCCGAGCTTGGCGAACACCACGTCATGCTGGATCACCGCGTGCGTGCCCACCACCAGGCCGGCTTGCCCGCTCGCGACCGCTTCGAGCATGGCCTTGCGGCCCTTGCCCTTGCGGCTGCCGGTGAGCCAGGCCACCGTGATGCCCAGCGGCTCGAGCCAGTGCACCAGCTTGCGGAAATGCTGCTCGGCCAGGATCTCGGTGGGCGCCATCAGCGCGCATTGCCAGCCGCTGTCGATGGCCACCGCGGCGGCCAGCGCCGCCACCACGGTCTTGCCGGAGCCGACATCGCCCTGCAACAGCCGGTGCATCGGCTGGCCGCGCGCCAGGTCGGTGGCGATCTCTTCGCACACACGCCGCTGTGCCGCCGTGAGTGTGAAGGGCAGTGCCGCCAGCAGGCGTTCGTGCAAGCCGCCGTGCACGGCTGCAAGCGCCGGCGCCCGCAGCAACGCGCGCTCGCGGTGCGCCGTCAGTTGCGACAACTGCTGTGCCAGCAGCTCTTCGAACTTCAGGCGTTGCCAGGCCGGGTGGCTGCGGTCTTCCAGCGGCGCCAGCGGCACACCGGGTGGGGGGTGGTGCAGCAGCTGCAAGGCCTCGTTCAGGCTCGGCAGGCCCGCCGGCAGCAGCTCGGCGGGCAGCACTTCCTGCAGCGGCGCGCGCGCCAGCGCCGAGACCACCGCTTTGCGCAGGTAGGCCTGCGGCAACTGCGCGCTGGTCGGGTACACGGGCGTCAGCGCAGTGGGCAGCGCCGCGCCGGCCGGCTTGACGACAGGGTGCACCATCTCGCGGCCGAGAAAGCCACCGCGCAGCTCGCCGCGCACGCGCAGCCGCGCCCCGGCGGCGAGGGCCTTCTGCTGTGACGGGTAGAAGTTGAGAAAGCGCAGCACCAGTGGCTCGCCTTCATCGTCCACCAGGCGCGCCACCAGTTGCCGGCGCGGCCGGAACTCGACGCGGCACTCTTCCACCGTGGCTTCGAGCTGCAGCGTGTCGCCCTCGCGCGCCGCGGCCAGGCGCGAAAGGCGCGTCTCGTCTTCGTAGCGCAGCGGCAGGTGCAGCGCCAGGTCGATGTCGCGCAGCAGGCCGAGCTTGCTCATCGCCCGCTGCGGGGCCGACATCTCGCGCGGTACGGCGGGCATGGCGGCGATTGTCTTACGGCGTCCCGTTGGCCGTCGGTCGCGGCGCCGCCGTGGAACAATGGCCGCGTTTGACGCTCTGTTCAGGCCGGTCCAGCCTGATGGCCATGCACGACACCGTTGCCGACTTCGATTTCGCGCTGCCGCCCGAACTGATCGCGCAGCACCCTGCGGCCGAGCGCAGCGCGTCGCGCCTGCTCGACGGTCGCGGCGAACGGCCGGCCGACCGGGCGTTTTGCGACTTGCCCTCGCTGCTGCGCCCCGGCGACCTGCTGGTCTTCAACGACACGCGCGTCATCAAGGCGCGGCTGTATGGCCGCAAGGCCAGCGGCGGCGCGGTCGAGGCGCTGGTCGAGCGGGTCCTGCCCGGCCATGAGGTTCTGGCCCATTTGCGCGCCAGCAAGGCGCCGCGGCCAGGCAGCAGGCTGCGCTTTGCC
>Ga0315283_10002217_pt1 | contig 16132 bp, 14 predicted proteins | sample YL17G09_0_MG_FD_204541 | JGI IMG/M metagenome (GOLD analysis project Ga0315283, IMG submission 204541) | Sediment microbial communities from Yellowstone Lake, YNP, Wyoming, USA - YL17G09_0 | ecosystem: Environmental > Aquatic > Freshwater > Lake > Sediment | place: USA: Wyoming | collected... | reverse complement strand
TGGGTCAGGATCAACTCGGAATCGGTCAGCGCCTTCGGGCAGCCGAGCGAGACGAAGCCGACCTTGGGCGGCGCGGCGGCAGCAGCTTCTTGGGTCATCAGCAGGATTGTCCTGCATGCCCATCTGACGACCCTGTCGCTACTTCTTGCCCACGCCAAAACCAGGCATCGGGAACAGCCCGCCGGCCTGCTTGCCCATCTGCTCCTGCATCTGCACGAACAGGTTCTTCGATTGCTCGAGGTAGCTGCCCATCAGGCCTTGCATCATCGGCGCCTGGCCGCTGACGAACTGCGACCACATGTCGGGCGTGAAATTCTTGGCGTCGTACAAGCCCTTGGACTGCTCGGCAAAGCGCGACTGCAGGTCGGTGAAGGTCTGCAGGTTCTGCTCGAGGTAGCTGCCCATCACGCCCTGCATGGCGTGGCCGTAGAAGCGGATGATCTGGGCCAGCGACTGGGCCGAGAACATCGGCGCGCCGGCGCTCTCTTCCTCGAGGATGATCTGCAGCAGGATGCTGCGCGTCAGGTCGTCGCCGCTCTTGGCGTCGCGGACTTCGAAGGCCTCGCCGTCGAGCACCATCTGCTTGACGTCCGCCAGCGTGATGTAGCTGCTGCTCTGGGTGTCGTAAAGGCGCCGGTTCGGGTACTTCTTCAGCACGCGCTGTGCCACCGCTGGCGCGGCATCAGCCCCGGCGGGCGGGCGGCTGCGGCTGCGGCGGGCGCTGGACATCGGGGCGGCTTTCATCGAGGACGGTGAGCGATGATTCTAGGAGCCTGCGGTTTGGGCCTCCCGGAGGGGTTTACCCGGGCGCCGAAGCCCATTGCACCACCGGCGTCTCAGGCGGCGGCGCAGCGCCGATGCGCACCGCCGCGATCAGGGTTTGGCGTACTGCCGCCGCGTCGTCGCGGTTGCGCGCATGCACGCGGGCCAGCGGCTCGCCAGCCTGCACGGCCGCGCCGATGGGCCGCATCTTCGACACGCCCACACGCGCATCGATACGGTCGCTGGCGCGCAGGCGCCCTCCTCCGAGCGCAACGATCGCCAGGCCGATCGCGCGCGTGTCCATTGCACAGACGAAGCCCGCCGCCGGTGCCGGTACCTCGATGACGACCGGTGCTTTCGCCAGGCCGGCGAAGCGGGCTGACAGCACGTTCTTCGGCCCGCCGAGAGCTGCGACCATGCGCGCGAACCGCTCGGCGGCGTCGCCGCTGTCCAGCACCACGCGGGCGCGCCGATGGCCGTCGGCGAGGTTGGCCACCAGACCCGCCAACTCGAGCATCTGCGCGGCCAGCGCCAGCGTCAGCGCCATCAGGCGCGATTCACGCTGGCGCCCGGTCAGGAAGTCGAGCGCCTCGCGCACCTCCAGCGCATTGCCGGCGCTCAGGCCCAAGACCTGGTTCATGTCGGTGATCAGCGCGCGTGTCGGCAGGCCGGCGCCGGCAGCGACCGTGACCAGGCTGGCCGCGAGTTCACGCGCCTGCGGCAGCGTCGTGCAGAAAGCGCCATTGCCGACCTTCACGTCCATCACCAGCGCGTCGAGCCCGGCCGCCAGCTTCTTCGACAGGATGCTGGCGGTGATCAGCGGCACCGATTCGACCGTCGCGGTGACATCGCGGATCGCGTACAGCCGGCGGTCGGCCGGCGCCACCCGCGCGCTGGCGCCGACGATGGCGCAACCCGCATCGCGCAGCGCCCGAGTCAGCTGGGCGCGGCTCGGCGCCACGTTGTAGCCGACCAGACACTGCATCTTGTCCAGCGTGCCTCCGGTGTGGCCGAGGCCGCGGCCACTGACCATCGGCACCACGCCACCGCAGGCGGCGACGATAGGTGCCAGCACGAGGCTGATCTTGTCGCCGACGCCGCCAGTCGAATGCTTGTCGACCACCGGGCCATCGAAGCCGGCGCGTGACCAGTCGAGCACGTCGCCCGACTGCGTCATCGCCCGCGTCAGCGCGATGCACTCGGCACGCGTCATGCCCTTGAGCAACACCGCCATCGCCAGCGCGGCGACCTGACCTTCACTCCAGCGCTCGGCGGATCTGCTCGCGGCGAGGCCGTGCACGAAGGCATCGATCTGCGCGGCATCGAGCACGCCGCCATCGCGCTTGGTGCGGATGACCTCCGCCGGGGCCAACACGTCAGTTCAGTCGCTTGATGCGATCGAGTGCCACCGCCTCACCCATCGGCCGCCTGGCAATGAACTGTTCGAAGGCGTCCACGTCCATCGCGCCGGTGCGCAGGTCGCGGCCTTGCTTGAACGCACCGAAGTTGTCGCCGCCATCGGCCAGGAAGCTGTTGACGGTGACGCGGTACGACGCCGCGGCATCGAGCGGCTTGCCGTCGAGCGTCGCGCTGCCGGGCACCACGCGCTGGCCGGCCGGCTTGGCGTTGTCCCAGCTGTAGCTGAACCCCTTGGAGACCTGCAGGACGCGTGGCCGCGGCTGGTTGAGCCACTGCTGCTCGAGCACCTGCACGATCTGTGCCCCCGTCAGCGTGATCGTGACCAGGTTGTTGTAGAACGGTTGCACCGCGAACAGGTCCTCGTAGCGCACCGACCCGTCGGCAGCGGCGCTGAGGTTCGCGCGCAACCCGCCGGGGTTCATCAGCGCGATCTGGGCACCGCCATCGGCCGCCGCCCGGGTGGCGGCGAGTTGCGCATCGGCCACCACCTGGCCCACCGCCATCTCGCCGGCCGGACTTTCGTCGCGCGTCAGCGGCGCCGCAATTCTGCCGACGACGCGCTTGGCCAGCGGTGCGGCGAGCTGCTCGTAGACCTCGATCAGCCGCGTTTGCGCAGCGTCCTTGGCGAAGCGGTCGGTGCGCACGATCAGGTTGTCGGCGCGGGCGCTGGTCACGTCGCCGCTCTTCGGGTCGAGCACCAGGTCGATCTCGCTGACGATCGTGCCGTACTTGTCGGCGCTGGTCACCAGCCGGCCGTCGATACGACAGTTGTAGGCGCGGTGGGTGTGGCCGCTGACCACCAGGTCGACGGCCTTGTCGAGTTTCTTGACGATGTCGACGATCGGCCCCGAGATGCCCGGGCAGTCGTTGTAGTCGCCGGTCGGAAAGCCGCCTTCGTGGATCAGCACGACGATGGCTTCGATACCCTGCTGCTTCAGCTCGGGCACCAGCCGGTTGACGCTGGCTGCTTCGTCGTCGAAGCGCAGGCCCGCCACGCCGCTCGGGACGACGATGTTGGGCGTGTCCTTCAGCGTCAACCCGATGAAGGCCACCGGGATGCCCTCGAAGCGCTTGACGTGGTAGGCGGGGAAGATCGTCTGGCCGGTGCGCGTGTCGATCGTGCTCGCGGCCAGGTACTTGAAGCTGGCGCCCTTGAACGGCTGCGGCCCCTTGCAGCCGTCGCCCGGGTGGCAGCCGCCGTTTTGCATGCGCAGCAGCTCGGCACTGCCGCGGTCGAACTCATGGTTGCCGACGGCGGTGACCTCCAGGCCCATCATGCCCAGCGAGTCGATCGTCGGCTCGTCGCGGAACAGTGCCGACAGCAGCGGGCTGGCGCCGATCAGGTCGCCGGCGGCCACGAAGATGTGGTTCGGGTTCTTGGCCCGCAACTGCGCCACTGCGGTGGCCAGATGTTCGGCGCCGCCGGCGGGCACGTCGATCGTCTTCGTGGCGTCGGCCGGATCCTTGATGCGCACGCCGCCGCGCGGCGGTTTGAGGTTGCCGTGGAAGTCGTTGATCGCCAGCAGCTTGACATTCACCGGCTGCGTCGCGCGTGGCGGTGCCGTGGTGCAAGCGGCCAAGGTGACTGCGGCGATGGCCGTCAGGACCAGTGCAGGGGCAAGGCGCATGGTGGGGTTCCTCCGAGTTCAGTAGGCGCTTGGCGAAGGTGCTGATGATGCCGCGTCCGACAGTACCGCCAGGATGTCATTCATCAAACCGCTGGCGCCGAGGCGAAATCGCTGTGGCGTGACGCTGCCGAGTGCGGCGCGCGTCAGATCGATGTAGACCCGGGCGTCGGCCACCGTGCGGATGCCGCCCGAGGCCTTGAACCCCGCCGAGGCGTGGCGGGCATGCGCCGCAATGGCGGCCAGCATCGTCGTGGCCGCGGCGGGTGTGGCCGACACGGCTGTCTTGCCGGTGCTGGTCTTGAGGAAGTCGACGCCCTCGTCGAGCGCCATCGTGCTGGCGCTGGCGATCAGCGTGTCGTCGCGCAATGCGCCCGATTCGAGGATCAACTTCAGCGTGAGCGTCGGGTGAGCGCGGCGAACCGCCGCGACCAGCGCGCTGCAGGCCGCGCGCTGGCCCGTCGCCCAGGCGCGCCACGGCAGCACGAGGTCGATCTCGTCACCGCCGGCCTCAGCGATGGCCGCGGCGTCGGCCAGCGCCGGCCTGGCGTCGAGCGCACCCTGCGGGAAGTTGGCCACCGCGGCAACATGCACCGACGGCGGCAGCGCAGCGCGCGCCCGCGCGACAAAGCGCGGCCAGACGCAGACCGCGGCCACGCTGCCCTGCGGGCTGACGGCGCGGGCGCACAGGGCATCGATCGCTCGCGCATCGTCGTCGTCATTGAGGCTGGTCAGGTCCAGGCAGGCCAGCGCCAGGCGCGCCGTGTCGTGCGGGCTGTCGCTCATCGCTCAGAGTTCCCGCGCCAGGGCCGGCAGCAGGGCCTCGATGAAACGCAGCGCCGTCGCGGCACCCTGCTGCGCCACGGCCAGCGTATGGCTGTGCGACAGCGCTTCGTCTTCCAGCCCGCAGCCCAGGTTGGTGAACATCGACAGCGCCAGCACGCGCAGGCCGGCATGGCGGGCAAGGATCGTCTCGGGCACCGTGCTCATGCCCACCGCGTGCGCGCCGAGCAGCCGCAGCATGCGAATCTCCGCCGGAGTCTCGAACTGCGGGCCGAGCATCCAGGCGTAAACGCCCTCGTGCAGCGTCACGTCGCACTCGGCGGCGACGCCGCGGGCCACTGCGCGCAAGGCCGGGTCGTAGGCATCGCGCAAGTCGACAAAGCGATCGACCCCGGCCTCGCCGTGCAGCGGTGTGCGCTGGGTCATGTTGAGGTGGTCGCACAGCACCATCAGCGAACCGGGCCGCATCGACGGATCCAGGCTGCCGGCCGCGTTGGTCGTCAGCAGCACGCGCACGCCGAGCGCCGCCAGCGTGCGAATGGCACCCTTCATGGCGTCGGCCTGGCCGGTTTCGTAGGTGTGCTGGCGGCCCGACAGCACCGCGACCTCGACGCCGCCGATGCGACCCAGCCGCAATGTGCCGGCATGGCCGGCGACGCCGACCGCCGGGAACGCCGGCAGGTCACGGTAGGCGACATCGACCGCGTCCTGCACCCGATCGGCCACGCCGTGCCAGCCCGAACCGAGCACCAGCGCGATCGCTGGCCGGCGCGCGCCGGCCAACGCGGTCACCAGCGCTGCCGAGTGTTCGACGGCCTGCAGCAATGCGCTCATGAGAGATGCTCGGGCCCGAAGCTCGCCGGCAGCAACTCGCCGAGGGTGAAGCGGCCGCGCAGGTGGTTCATGTCGCCGACCAGCACCGGCACCTCGTCGCCACCGAACTCGCGCAGCTTCTGTCGGCAGCCGCCACAGGGCGTGACCAGCCTCGGCCCGGCACCGACCACCGCCACCGCGGTGACGCGCCGACCGCCGGCGAGCACCAGGTGGCCGAGCGCAACCGCCTCGGCACACAGGCCTTGCGGGTAGGCGGCGTTCTCGACATTGCAGCCGCCATGGATGCGTCCCTGTTCGTCGAGCAGCGCGGCGCCGACGGCGAACTTCGAATACGGCGCGTGGGCATGGGTCCGCGCTTCGCGTGCCGCGGCGAGCAAGGCATCGACATCCATTCAACGCTCCTTCACATACGGCAGGCCGAGCGCCCTGGGTGCATAGGCGTGGCCGATGAAGCCGGCCAGCAGCACGACCGTCAGCACATAGGGTAGCGCCTGAATCGCCTGCACCGGTACCGCGCCGCCCCCCAGCGCGGCCGGCAGCAGGGCGCCCTGCAGCCGGATGGCCGCCGCATCGAGGAAACCGAACAGCAGGCAGGCCAGCAAGGCACCTGCCGGGTGCCACTTGCCGAAGATCATCGCCGCCAGCGCCATGTAGCCACGCCCGGCGGTCATGTTCGGGATGAACTGTGGGTTCTGCGCCAGCACCAGGTAGCAGCCGGCCAGCGAGCACAGCACGCCGTTGCCCGCCAGCGCCAGGTATCGCAGCCCGAGCACCGAGACGCCGGCCGCATCGACCATCGCCGGGTTCTCGCCGGTGGCCCGAAGCCGCAGGCCGATGCGCGTGCGGTAGAGACACCACCAGACCACGCCGACCAGCACGAACGCGACATAGACCAGCATGCTGTGGCCGAGCAGGCCGATGCCGACGATGCTGCCCAGCAGCGGCAGATGGGCCATCGCTGCGGCCGCGCCGGTGAACCAGAGATCGAGCCGCACGGCGTCGGGCAAGGGCGGCGTCTGGCCGCCCTGCTGGAACCAGGCGATGCCCAGGACGACGGTCAGGCCGGCGGCGGTCATCGTGATCGCCATGCCCATCACCACCTGGTCGCCACGGTGGCTCACGCACGCAAAGCCGTGCAGCATCGACAGGGCCAGGCCGACGGCGATGGCCCCGACGACCGCCAGCGGCAGCGACCCGCTGAGCGCGCCGACGCTGGCGGCCGCGAAGGCGGTGGCCAGCATCTTGCCTTCGAGCCCGAGGTCGATGACCCCGGCGCGTTCGCTCAACGTGCTGGCCAGCGCGCACAGGATCAGCGGCGTGGCCACGCGCAAGGTCGAGGCCAGCAGCGTGCCGATCAGCACCTCATCCATGGGAGGCCTGTGCCAGGGGCGCCTTGCGCAGCCACTGGTAGATGCGTGCCAGCCCCGGTGCCGCCACCTGCGCCATCGCGCCGGCGAACAGCACGATCAGCCCCTGCAGCGTGAACACCATGTCGCGGGAAAAGCCCTGGATCTCGAACGCCAGCTCCGCGCCGCCCTGGTACAGAGCGCCGAACAGCAGCGAGGCCAGCACGATGCCCAGCGGGTGATTGCGCCCGATCAGCGAGACCGCAATGCCGGTGAAGCCGGCGCCGGCGACGAAATCGGCCATCAGCCGGTGGTGCACACCGGCGATCTCGTTGATGCCCACCAGCGCTGCCAGGGCTCCCGACAGCGCCATGGCGCGCACGATCTGCGCACGCGGCCGGATGCCGGCGTAGTGCGCGGCATCGGGCGCGTGGCCGACGGCGCGCAGCGCATAGCCGGGTTGCGTGCGCCACAGCAGCCCATAGACGCCGACGGCCGCCGCCAACGCCAGCAGCACGCTGAAATTGAGTGGCGTGCGCGGCCAGTCCAGGCCGATCCAGCCGACCATCGTGTGCATGCCCGGCAGTTGCGCGGCCGCTCCGAAGGCGCGGCTTTCGGGCGTCATGTTGCCCGGCTCCTTGATCACGTTGACGAGCAGGTAGATCAGCAGCGCCGAGGCGATGAAATTGAACATGATCGTGGTGATCACGATGTGGCTGCCGCGCCAGGCCTGCAGGGCGCCGGGCAGCGCAGCCCAGGCCATGCCGAAGACCATCGCGGCCAGCACCATCAACGGCAGCAGCAGCCAGGCCGGCAGCGTCTGCGCGAAGCCCAGCGCCATCAATCCGGCGCCCAACCCGCCCATCATCGCCTGGCCCTCGCCGCCGATGTTGAACAGCCCGGCATGGAAGGCCACCGCCACCGCCAGCCCGGTGAAGACAAACGTGGTGGCGTAGTACAGCGTGTAGCTCAAGCCAGCCCGGCTGCCGAAGGCTCCCTTCACCAGCAGCACCAGCACCTGCACCGGGTCCTGGCCGATCGACACCAGCACGACGGCCGAGACCGCAAAGGCCATCGCCAGATTGACCATCGGCAGCACGACCAGGTCGAGCCAGCGCGGCAGTTCGACGGGTTGGCTCATGGCCGTTGGCTCATGGCCATTGGCGCGTGCGCGTCCGCACTGGCACGTTCAAGCGGCCGCCTGCGCTGCATCGGCGCCGCCCATCAAGCGGCCGAGCGCCGCGACGCTGCATTGCTCGATCGGCAACTCGCCGGCGATGCGGCCACGGTCCATCACCAGCACGCGGTCGGCGAGGGCCAGGATCTCGTCGAGTTCCGAGGACACCAGCAGCACGGCGCCGCCGCTGTCGCGCAGCGCGCGCAGGCGGCCATGGATGAACTCGATCGCCCCGATGTCGACGCCGCGCGTCGGTTGCCCGACCAGCAACACGCGGGGTTGCGGGAAGGCCTCGCGCGCCAGCACCAGCTTCTGCTGGTTGCCGCCGGAGAAGTTGGCGCACCTGAGCGTGATGTCGCGCGGGCGCACGTCGTAGCGTTCCATCATCGTCGCGGTGTCGCCCCTCATCACCGGCTGCCGCAGCCAGCCGAGGCGGTCGTAGCGCGGCCGTTGCTGGTAGCCGAGCACGGCCGACTCCCAAGCCGCAAACGGCAACACCAGGCCACGGCGTTGGCGGTCTTCGGGGACATGGGCGATGCGCAGGTCGCGCGCACGGTCGGGCCGCAACCAGTGCGTGGGGGTGAAGCAAACGCCGTCGATCTCCAGCGTGCCGGCCTGCGGCACCAGCAGGCCGGCCAGCGCGTCGAGCAATTCGCTCTGGCCATTGCCAGAGACACCGGCAACGCCGACGATTTCGCCCGCGCGCAGTGCCAGCGACACATCGGCCAGTCGCGGCACTCCCAAGGCATCGCGCCACTGCAGACGGCTGGCACGCAGCAGCACCGCACCGGCATGCACCGGCGTGGCATCCGCGGCGCGCCCGAGGTGCACGTGGCGGCCGACCATGGCTTGCGCCAGCCCATCCAGACTGGTGTCGGCAATGGCGCTGTCGAGGACCACGGCACCGCCACGCATCACCGTCACCGCATCGGCCAGCGCCATGATCTCCTTCAACTTGTGCGTGATCAGCAGGATCGTCGTGCCGCGCTCACGCAGCGTGCGCAGCGTGATGAACAACTGCTCGGTTTCCCGGGGCGTCAGCACGGCAGTCGGCTCGTCCAGGATCAGGATCCGGGCACCGCGGTACAACGCCTTCAGGATTTCCAGCCGTTGGCGTGCGCCCACGGGCAGGTCACCGACGGTCTTGTCGAGATCGACCGCGAGGCCGGTGTCGCGGATCAGGGTTTCGAGCCTGGCCCGCACCTGGGCCCGCGCCGCCGGCAGGAACCATGACGGCTCGGCGCCCAGCATCACGTTGTCGAGTGCCGAAAAGGTCTCGACCAGCATGAAGTGCTGGTGCACCATGCCAATGCCCAGCGCGATGGCATCGTGCGAGTTGGCGATGCGCGCCGGCTGGCCCTCGATTTCGACCCGGCCGCTGTCGGCCTGGTAGAAGCCGTACAGGATCGACATCAGCGTGCTCTTGCCGGCGCCGTTTTCGCCGACGATGCCATGCACGGTGCCCGCTGCCACCGTCAGGTCGACCGCCTGGTTGGCGTGCACCGCCCCGAAGCGCTTCTCGATCGCCCGCATGGCGACGGCGGGCGGTGACGTGACCGCCCACCGACTGCCGGATACGGCAGCCGACCCCCCGTGGGGGTGCGGGCCGGCTTGGGGCGGCCCGGCGCTCGGCCCGCGCGCCGTCACTTCAGGTCAGCATTTGTTGGCCACCATGTAGTCGGTGACCTTGATCTTGCCGCTGATGATGTCGGCCCGCGCCGCGTCGACCTTGGCCTTCATCTCCGGCGTCACCAGCTTGGCGTTGTGCTGGTCGATCGCGATGTCGACGCCGCCTTCCTTCAGGCCCAGCGAGGTCACGCCAGCCTTGTGCTGCTTGAAGCTGTTGTAGACCGCGACGTCGACGCGCTTGACCATCGAGGTCAGCATGGTGCCGGGATGCAGGTGGTTCTGGTTGCTGTCCACACCGATCGCCAGCTTGCCGCCGTCCTTGGCCGCCTGGTACACGCCCACGCCGGTTCCCCCCGCGGCCGCGAAGACGACATCGACGCCCTTGGCGAATTGCGACTTGGCCAGCTCGCCGCCGCGGGCCGGGTCGTTCCAGGCGGTCGGCGTGGTGCCCGTCATGTTGGCGCTGATCTCGACCTTCGGGTTGGCGTACTTCACGCCCTGCTCGTAGCCGCACTGGAACTTGCGGATCAGCGGCACGTCCATGCCGCCGACAAAGCCGACCTTGCCACTCTTGCTGGCCATCGCGGCCATCATGCCGACCAGGAAGCTGCCTTCGTGCTCCTTGAACACGACCGATTCGACGTTCGGCAGGTCGATGACGAAGTCGATGACCGTGAACTTGAGCTTCGGGAACTCCTTGGCCACCTTCTCCATCGATGAGCCCATCGAGAAGCCGACGCCGATGATCGGGTTGGCGTTGCGCTCGGCCATCTTGCGCATCGCCTGCTCGCGCTGGGTCGCGTTGGAGATCTCGAACTCGAGGTAGGGCTTGCTGGTTTCCTTCTTCCAGCGTTCGGCGCCGTTGTAGGCGGCTTCGTTGAAGGACTTGTCGAACTTGCCGCCCATGTCGAAGATGACGGCGGGCTGGGATTGCGCGACAGCCAGCGAACACGCCCCGGTGGCGACGAGGGCGGAGCAGAGCTTGGTGAAGTTCATGGTGGAGCGTCCTTTTCGAGCACGGTGATTGAGCGGTGGCGCAGGATAGCAAGAGCCGTGCACCGCCGCTCTCAGGGGCTGCACTACGATCGCGCGATGGCTGACTCCGTGCACCTGGCCACGGTGGCCCATGAGATGCCGAAAGTCCTGTTGCACGAGCACCTCGACGGCGGCCTGCGCGTGGCCACGCTGTTCGAGCTCCTGCAGGCGCGCGGCATCGACCCGCCCGCGCGCGACACGCCCGGGCTGGCGCGCTGGTTCGACGACCGTGCGCACGCCGGCAGCCTGACCGAGTACCTGCAAGGCTTCGCCCTCACGGTGGCGGCGATGGCCAACCCTGCGGCGTTGCAGCGGGTGGCCTTCGAGGCCGCCGAGGATGCGCGCGCAGACGGCTGCGTGCTGGCCGAGTTCCGCATCGCGCCGTTGCTGTTCGAGGGTCACGGCATCACTGGTGAGGCCGCTGTCGAAGCCTTGTTGACGGGCCTGTCACGCAGCGCCCTGCCCTCGGGCTTGATTGTCTGCGCGATGCGCCATCTGCCCGAGTCCGAAACCCTGCGCGCGGCCCGGCTGGCGCTGCATTACCAGGGCCAGGGGGTGATCGGTTTCGACCTGGCCGGCGCCGAGGTCGGCCACCCGCCCGGCGACCATGCCCGTGCCCTGTCGCTGTGCCGCAACGCCGGTCTGCCCTTGACCTTGCACGCCGGCGAGGCCGACGCGGCCGAGCGGGTGCTCGAAGCGGTGCGCCTGGGTGCGCGGCGCATCGGCCATGGCGTGCGGTTGACCGACGCCCTGGCCGACCCGGCGCGGCAGCCCTTGATCGAAGAGCTGCGCCAGCGCGACATCCACCTCGAGGTCTGCCCGACCAGCAATGTCCACACCGGTGCTGCGACGTCGATTGCCGCACACCCGATCACGGCGCTGTGGCGCGCCGGCCTGTCACTGAGTTTTCACACCGACAACCGGCTGATGTCGCGCATCACCCACAGCAGCGAGGCGTTGGCACTGCTGCTGCACACCCCGCTGACCGCCTCCGACCTGTTGCACATGGGACTGCAAGCCGCGCGGCACTCGTTTCTCGACCGCTCAATCCAGGACGAAGCACATGGACATTTGCAGCGCTGGGCGGCTCAGGCAGGCCTGCCGCTAACATCCGCGCCTCCCTGACTGCCGTTCGAGGCGCCCGTGATGGAACTGCTGACGGATCCGCAAGCCTGGATCGCCTTCGCCACGCTGACCGCGCTCGAGCTGGTGCTGGGCATCGACAACATCATCTTCATCTCGATCCTGGTCGACAAGCTGCCCAAGCACCAGCGGGAACGGGCGCGAAAGATCGGCCTGTTCATGGCCATGTTCATGCGCATCGGCCTGCTGATGGTGCTGGCCTGGATCGTCGGCCTGGTGGCACCGCTGTTCAGCGTCTTCAGCCACGAGATATCGGGGCGCGACCTGATCCTGATCCTCGGCGGCCTGTTCCTGATCTGGAAGAGCACCGGCGAGATCCACCAGTCGCTCGAAGGCGAGGAGGAGCATGCGGCGAATGTGGTCAAGGCGACGTTTTCCGCCGTGATCCTGCAGATCATGGTCGTCGACCTGGTGTTCTCGCTCGACTCGATCATCACCGCGGTGGGCATGGTCGACGACCTGCCGGTGATGATCGCCGCGGTGATCGTGTCGGTGGCGCTGATGATGTTGTTTGCCGCCCCGATCGGCCGCTTCGTGTCGGACCATCCGACGATCAAGATGCTGGCGCTGGCCTTCCTGGTCGTCGTCGGCGTCGTGCTGGTCGCCGAAGGGTTCGGCCACCACGTGCCCAAGGGTTACGTCTATTTCGGCATGGCCTTTTCGCTGGGTGTGGAGATGCTCAACATCCGGATGCGCAAGGGCTCGAAGAGGCCGGTGCAGTTGCATGCACAGGCCATTCCGGGGCGCGACATCGGCGACTGAACCACGGCCCCCGGGTTGCGGCTGGGGCTTCGTCGTCCATTCACGCCGCGTGGTGGTGGCCCGCAGCGGGACTTGGCCGCTTCAGTCGCCGAGCACCGCCTGGGCCGCCGCCAGCCTGGCGATCGGAACGCGAAACGGCGAGCAACTGACATAGTCGAGCCCGGCGCGATGGAAGAACGCCACCGAGGCCGGGTCGCCGCCGTGTTCGCCGCAGACGCCGACTTCGATGTCCGGCCGCACCGAACGACCCTTCTGCACGGCCATCTCGACGAGAAGGCCGACACCCTTCTGGTCGATCGTGCGGAAGGGGTCGTGTTCGTAGATGCCCCTCTTCAGGTAGTCGGGTAGGAACTTGCCGGCGTCGTCGCGCGAGAAGCCCAGCGTCATCTGCGTCAGGTCGTTGGTGCCGAAGGAGAAGAACTCGGCTTGCTTGCCGATGCTTTCCGCCACCAGCGCGGCGCGCGGCGTTTCGATCATCGTGCCGAGCAGGTAGCGCAGTGACTCGCCGCGCTCGGCGAACACCTGCGCGGCGGTCGCGCGGATCACCGCGGCCTGGGCATTGAACTCGCGCACCGTGCCCACCAGCGGCACCATGATCTCGCAGCGGACGTCGATGCCCTGGGCCTTGGCGTTGAGCGCGGCTTCGAAGACCGCGCGCGCCTGCATTTCGGTGATCTCGGGGTAGCTGATGCCCAGGCGACAGCCGCGGTGCCCCATCATCGGATTGAACTCGTGCAGCTCTTCGACCCGCATCCTGATCTTGCCGAGCGACACGCGCATGTCCTGGGCCATCTCCCGCTGCCCCGCTTCGTCGTGCGGCACGAACTCGTGCAGTGGCGGGTCGAGCAGGCGGATCGTGACCGGCAGCCCGCTCATCTCGCGGAACAGGCCCTCGAAGTCAGTGCGCTGGATCGGCAGCAGCTTGGCCAGTGCCCTGCGGCGACCGGCTTCGTCGTCGGCCAGGATCATCTCGCGCACGGCGACGATGCGGTCGCCCTCGAAGAACATGTGCTCGGTGCGGGCCAGGCCGATGCCGGTAGCGCCGAATTTGCGGGCCACGGCCGCCTCTTCCGGCGTATCGGCATTGGCGCGCACCTCCAGGCGCTTGTAGCGGTCGGCCAGGGCCATCAGCGCGCCGAAGTCGCCGCTCAGTTCGGCGTCGCGGGTGGCGAGGCGACCCGCAAAGACCTCGCCGGTCGAGCCGTTGAGCGAAATCCAGTCGCCCTCTGCGTAGGTCTGCTCGCCGATGGACATCGTGCGAGCCTTGGCGTCCACATGGACCGCACCGGCACCGGACACGCAGCACTTGCCCATGCCGCGAGCGACCACGGCCGCGTGCGAGGTCATGCCGCCGCGTGCGGTCAGGATGCCCTTGGCCACGCTCATGCCGCGCAGGTCTTCGGGTGAGGTCTCCTGGCGCACCAGGATCACGGCCAGGCCGCGCCGGGCCCACTCGTCGGCCTCATCGGCAAAGAACACGATCTGGCCACTGGCCGCGCCGGGCGACGCCGGCAGGCCGCGCGCGATCACTTTCGCGTCCGCCAGCGCCTGGATATCGAAGATCGGGTGCAGCAACTCATTGAGCCGATCCGGGGCCACCCGCAGCAGTGCGGTCTTCTCGTCGATCATGCCCTGCTGCAGCATCTCCATCGCGATGCGCACCATCGCCGTGCCGGTGCGCTTGCCATTGCGTGTCTGCAGCATCCACAACTTGCCCGTCTGGATCGTGAACTCCAGGTCCTGCATGTCCTTGAAGTGATTCTCCAGCGTGGTCTCGGCGTGCAGCAGCTGCTGGTAGATAGGCGGCATCAGCTCTTCGAGCGACGGGTACTTGGTGCGCCTCTCGTCCTCGCCGACCAGCGCCAGCTCGGCCCAGCGGCGCGAGCCCACCAGTGACACCTGCTGCGGCGTGCGGATGCCGGCCACCACGTCTTCGCCCTGCGCGTTGGCGAGGAACTCGCCGTTGAAGAGATCTTCGCCGGTGCCTGCATCGCGCGTGAAAGCCACGCCGGTGGCGCTGCTGTTGCCCAGGTTGCCGAAGACCATCGCCTGGACGTTGACCGCCGTGCCCCAGGACTGCGGAATGTCGTTCAGCTCGCGGTAGACGCGGGCGCGTTCGTTGTTCCAGCTTTCGAACACGGCGAACACGGAACCCCAGAGCTGCTCCCACGGATCGGTCGGGAAGTCGCGCCCGATGCGGGCCCGGATCAGCGCCTTGAAGCGTGCCACCAATTCCTTCAGGTCGTCGGTATCGAGGTCGGTGTCGAGGCGCACGCCCTTCTTGTCCTTGACCATGTCGATGATGACTTCGAACGGGTCGTGGTCCTCCTTGGACACCGGCTTGAGTCCCATCACCACGTCGCCGTACATCTGCACGAAGCGGCGGTAGGAGTCCCAGGCGAAACGCTCGTTGCCGGCCTTGGCGGCCAGGCCGACGACGGCCTCGTCGTTCAGCCCCAGGTTGAGGATGGTGTCCATCATCCCCGGCATCGAGGCCCGCGCACCCGAGCGCACCGACAGCAGCAGCGGATCGGCCGCGTTGCCGAACGCCTTGCCCATCTCCCGCTCGACAAACGCCACACCCTGCCGCACTTCGTCCTCGATCAGCCCGAACAAGGCGTCCTTGCCGCGTTCGGTGAAGGCCGTGCAGGCCTCGGTGCTGATCGTGAAGCCCGACGGCACCGTGATTCCCAGGCGGCACATCTCGGCCAGGTTGGCGCCCTTGCCACCGAGCAGGTTCTTCATCGCCGCGGCACCTTCAGTGCATGCGGTGCCGAATCGATAGATGTACTGGGTCGCCGTGGTCACGAGTCAGATCCGTTACCGGGCTGAAAGCCGGCATCGACCACAGCTTCGGCCACGCGCGAGCTCATCGCCTTGAGCACGATCAAGTGGCCGCCGGGCCGGCGATTCGGGCCGGCGGCGGCGAGTCCTTCGCGCCTGTCAGGTGTGCAGGTTCTCGTACTTGGCCTGCAACTGATCGCGCGTTTCCGCGTGCTTCGGGTCGGGAACGATGCAGTCGGCCGGGCAGACATCGATGCACTGCGGCTCGTCGTGCGCGCCGACGCACTCCGTGCACTTGGCCGGATCGATCAGGTAGATCGGCGAGCCGACGCTGATCGCATCGTTCGGGCAGGGCTCGACGCAGGCGTCGCAGGCGGTGCAGTCGTCGTTGATCAGAAGTGCCATCGTGATCTCCTCTGGGTCGGGTTTGTGGGGGTCAGTGCGGCAGCATCCTAGACGAACTCGCTGCTGTAGGACTTCAGCGCCTTCATGTAGTTGGAGCGTTCGAAGGCGCCCGGGTCGGGGCAGGATTGCTGCGACAGCGAACCCTTCATCTGCGCCACCGAGGTGTACTCGCGCTCGGCCATCCAGTTCTCGATACCGCGTACCAGGGTGCCGACGTGGGCCGGGCCCTGGGTCAGCAGGCTGCTGGCCAGCATCACGCAATCGGCGCCTGCCAGCAGCAGCTTGAGCACGTCGTCGGCGGTGTGCGCGCCGCCGGTGGCCGCCAGGCTGACATCGATGCGGCCGCGCAGGATCGCGATCCAGCGCAGTGCCAGGCGCAGTTCGTCGGAGGTCGACAGCACCAGGTGCGGCGCCACCTCGAGGTCCTC
>Ga0315283_10002212_pt1 | contig 16143 bp, 18 predicted proteins | sample YL17G09_0_MG_FD_204541 | JGI IMG/M metagenome (GOLD analysis project Ga0315283, IMG submission 204541) | Sediment microbial communities from Yellowstone Lake, YNP, Wyoming, USA - YL17G09_0 | ecosystem: Environmental > Aquatic > Freshwater > Lake > Sediment | place: USA: Wyoming | collected... | reverse complement strand
CTAAATAAATCGCTTTATTCTAGTTGAAGAATATTCCAAAAGATGATAAGATAAAACAACAATCAGCTTAAAAATTTATCGATACATTGAGATATGCGACAAAGAAAGGTCTTTGTCGGCATCCAGCTACCGGCATTGGTCAGGAAAAAGTTGGCGGATAAAATTGAAAAATGGCAGGATCTGCCGATAATATGGATCAAGAAAGATAATTTTCACATTACCTTATCTTTTATCGGCTATGTTTCTGATGAATCAATTGTTGATATTTGCAGAAATATTTCACAGGCGGTAGCAAAGATCGCTGTCTTCGATATCCGATTTGGGAATATTAAGTTGGGACCGGAAAAGGATAAACCAAATCTAATCTGGCTTGAGGGTGATTCGAGTGATGAACTTAAGAACTTGGATGAAATAATCGCTAAGAATTTGGGGGTTTTCACGGAAAAACGAAAGGAATTCCGTCCCCACGTCACTTTAGGAAGGTTGCGGGCGAAAAAATGGGAAACACTTCCGGAAAAACCGGAAATTTTCGAAAAATTTTCCGTTTCGGTTCCGGTCGAAAGCGTGGACGTTTTTGAGAGTCGGGAGGAGAACGGAAAAAGAAAATATTTTATTCTGGAGTCCTGCCTGCTTTCCTAGTTTTTTTCTAAATCGTCATTAATTTTTTGTATCTTATTCTTCTGACAATATATTTTTTTTGAAATATAAAATGAATATTCTGGGAGTCAAAGTCGATAACTTGGAAAAAAACGAGATACTTTCAAAAGTTACGGCTTTTCTGGTGGAAGAAAAATTTCATCAAATAGCCACGATCAATCCGGAATTCATTTTGGAGGCGCAAAAAAACGTTGAGTTCGGGAAAATACTCGAAGATTGCGACTTAAACATCGCTGACGGGATTGGAATCAGATTCGCTTTTTGGCGGTCGGGAAAAAATCTCAAATTCAGAATGGCGGGCATGAATCTGATGATGGAGATCCTGAAAATTGCCGACAAGAAAAAATTGAAGATATTTTTAGCAGCGAATAGCGGGGGATTAAGCACTTGGGAAAAAACAAGAAATGCCATCTTGAAAAATCATCCCGATTTGACCGTTGATGGGATTAATTTGGAAAAAAATGGCGTTTTAAACACAAATCTAGAATCAAAGATGTCAAAGTCCGATATTATTTTCTGCAATTTTGGCGCTCCAGAGCAGGAAAAATTTCTCCATTCGCTCAAAAGTCAGAAAAATGGTAAAATAAAATTAACGATGGGAGTCGGCGGCAGTTTTGATTTTCTGACGGAAAGTCAGAAAAGAGCGCCAATTTGGATGCGGAAAGCCGGGTTGGAATGGTTCTGGAGATTTGTCCGACAGCCATGGAGATGGAAAAGAATATGGAAAGCCGTCGTGATTTTTCCGATAAAAGTGATTTTTAATTATTAGACCTGTTGCTTAATAAAACCCCGTCAAAAAATATACAATAGGTGGTATAAAAATTATATCCCAGCATACTATATGCAGAAAAACAACTATTAAGCAACAACCCTATTAATCTCTAATATTATGTCTCCAAAAGTAAAATTGATTCGTACGATTTATCTGTATCTGGCGGCTTTGGCCAGTTTGATCTTCGTGGCGGTCGGGACGGGTAATCTGCTCAATACGGCGATGAAATTTTATCTTTTTCCCAAAGCGGAAAAGGGTGGATTCGGCCGCTGCAACAATCAACCGCCGGTCTATGGCCTGGATAAGAATGCCTATGCCGGAGTGGCGGCCGAAGACCAGAAAATCCAATTGCAAAATATGTTGAATGAATATGAAAAATGGAAAAAAGACAATTCCGGAGAAGAATGTTACAGCCAGGAAAGGCAGAACAATGTTGTCAACGCACTGACGATGATGATCGTGGCGATTCCGATTTTTGCGTTTCATTGGAGAATAATCAGAAAAGAAAAGAACGACAAGAATAAAGAATGATGGTTGCGGATTAGTTTATCCGGATATATTAGCCGGAATTATATTCATAGTCACAGTTTTTATTTTAGTCGGAAACTGGGTAATTTTTTAGCAAAAAAAAGATGATGGAAAATAATAAAATTAGGGTGAGATTTGCGCCATCTCCAACAGGATATTTGCATATCGGGAGTTTGAGAACCACTCTTTATAATTTTTTATTTGCTCAAAAATATCAAGGCGATTTTATCTTGAAAATCGAAGATACGGATAGAAAAAGATATATTGAAGGTGCGATTGAAAATCTCATTAAATCATTAGATTGGGCCGGATTGAAGTGGAATGAAGGCGTGTTTCTGCAGGAAGATGTCAAAAATGAAAATGCAATTCAGTCAAAATGCTATCCAAATATATCGGAAGTTGGAAAGTATGGACCATACATCCAATCGGAAAAGTTGGAATTATATAAACAAAAAGTCCATGAACTTGTCAAAAATGGTTATGCCTATTATTGTTTTTGCGGACCGGAGCGATTGGATCAAGTTAGAAAAGATCAGATAGTTATGAAAAAGGCGCCGATGTACGATCGTCATTGCCTGCAAAGCGTAAATGAAGAAAAAGTGAATGAAAATCTCAAGAATAACTATTCTTATACCGTTCGCCTTAAAGTTCCCAAAGACGAAATTATCGAATTTAACGATATCGTTCACGGAAAAGTCACTTTCAATACCAACCTGGTTGATGATCAGGTGCTTTTGAAATCTGATGGATTTCCGACATATCATCTGGCTAATGTTGTTGATGACCATGATATGCGGATTACTCATGTCATCAGGGGAGATGAGTGGTTGCCGAGTGTTCCGAAACACCTGTTGCTTTACCGATATTTTGGCTGGCAGATTCCAAAATTTATCCATTTGCCCTTACTTCTCAATCCCGACAGAACCAAACTTTCCAAGCGTCAGGGCGATGTGTCGGTGGAAGATTATATTCGGAAAGGATATCTGAAAGAAGCGATTATTAATTTCGTTGCCTTACTTGGCTGGAATGAAGGAAAGGGAAGTGTGCAGGAAATTTATTCGCTTGAGGAGCTGATTCAAAAGTTTGATCTGTCCCATGTCCACAAAGCCGGAGCGGTCTTCGATCTCAAGAAACTGGATTGGATAAATTCGCAATATATCAAAAAACTGTCTATTGACGAATTGTACCAAAAATCGCTGGAATTTTTCAAACAGAAAGATTTTTATAACGAAGCCAGTGAAGACAGAAAGGCCGAAGAATATCTGAAAAAAATCCTGCTGGTCGAAAAAGACCGCTTGAATAAATTATCGGAAGCAGGGGAGAGCAATAAGTTCTTATTTCAAGATATCCAATATGATAAGGAAATTTTGCGCTGGAAAGAAATGTCCGATGATGGATTAATAAAATCATTGAATGATTCAAAAATTGTCTTGGCTGCAATCGAAGAAAATGACTGGAGCAAGGAAAATTTGGAAAAAGCGCTTCTCGAAAAAGCTGGAGACAAAAGGGGAGAGTTGTTTTGGCCACTGCGCGTGGCACTCACCGGAGAGAAAAAATCCCCGTCCCCGTTCGAAGTGGCATGGATTCTCGGAAAAAAAGAGAGTTTGGCGCGGATCGGCCAAGCAATAAATATTTTATCGGATTAGATTAATTTTAATGGCGAGCAGTGAAGAAAAAAAATTTAAAAAATTATTTTTAGCCGGAATGATTGTTGCGTGTGTTTTTTCAGCATTTGGCGAAACGGTTCGATCTGAAAATAGCATTACCATACTTAGCGAGCAGTCCCAACTGGATTCTAAAACGAAAGAAAAAATAAAGGAATTGGAAAAAAAAGCCAACCTCTATCGGGATATTATTGAAATAAAACGCAAACAGCAAAACTCATTGAATAATCAGCTTTCTATTATAGATACAGAAATGGATAAATTGGAGTCAGAATTATCACTGAAAAAAGAAGAAATTAGCGATATTAATGATGAAATTGAAAGATTAAAAAATCAAATAGAGAAACAAGAAGAATCAATTGATTATCAAAAAAAAATTATTACTAACTTGTTGCAGGTTTATTATGAAAATAAGCGACAAGATATCGTTCTCTCGCTTTTCAACCAGCAGGGGATTTATTTTTTGATTTCCAGCGAAGATAAACTCACCCAAACTAGTGAAAAAGTGAACGAAATTCTGAAAAACGTGAAATCACTCAAGGAAAACATGGAACGGGAGAAAATAACGTTAGAAGATAAAAGAGAAAAATTGACTCAATTATATTCCGATGTGGAAGAAAAGAGTGTTGAATTGGAAAACAGCAAGGAACATAAAAAAATATTGATTAGTCAAACAAAGGGAGATGAATTTAAATATAAAGAACTTTTGACTAAGGTTGAAGCGCAAAAAGAAGAACTTTTGAGCGTTGACGATTTAAGTATCGGAGCCGGACTATCGGCGGATAATTATGCAAAACCGCCAAGCGAATATCATGCTTCAACTAGTTGGTATTATTCGCAAAAAGATTCTCGTTGGGGAAATTCAACTATCGGAAATTCAAACAGCACCATGAAAAATTGGGGTTGTGCCATAACTTCGGTCGCAATGGTTTTTACCTACAAAGGAGGCGGAAAAATATCTCCTCAATATCTGGCTAAACAGGCGATTTATTTCTGGGATCTTATTTCCTGGCCGAAATCTTGGCCATCTCTCGGAGTGATTATGGATACGAGTTATGGATCGAGTCATGGCAATATCAATTGGAAATCAATTGATGCCGAAATAAAAAATGGAAATCCTGTCATTGTGTATCTCAAAAAGACCAAAGGGAAAGGAGGCCATTATGTCGTCGTCCACCACAAGACCTCTGACGGAAAATATGTCGTCCATGACCCATATTTCGGTCCAAACCTGTATCTAGACACATCCAAGTCGCTGGTAGGTCTTATGGGAACCGACAGCGGGGTATATATCGATCAGATGATCGTGTATAAGAAAACAAAGTGATTTTATTATATATGAGCAAGTTAAAATATTGGACATTGGAAAAAATTAAAGAAGGTTTTGGAAGATTTTAAAAGTGAATTGCGGAAGTACACATCTTTATTTTAGCATATGACGTCGTGAAAGATATAATGTGCGACGTGATAAATAAAGAATGAACGTTAATAATATATACTTCCCTATAGATAAATATAGATACATCCGCAAGATCTTTTTTAGTTTTTAAAAATAATACAAATAAAAAACTTCATTTTTATTTGAAGTGAATTGGAAATCTAGGTCAATAATATTTTTTTGTTTGAATCAATTCGGAATATATTAAGAGTGAAAGCGCTGATGCTTATGATTATCCCCTTTTCTTGTTGGTATTTCCTTTCGTATAATAATTCTCGATGGCTTTGTGAAGTGTTTGATCAGCCAAAATACTGCAATGGATCTTGATAGGCGGAAGGCCATCCAGCTGTTCGGCAATGTCGTTTTGCGATATTTTAAGAGCTGCTTTAAGGGTTCTGCCTTTGGCTAAATCGGTTATCATTGAAGATGTCGCGATGGCTGCGCCGCATCCGAGCGTTTCAAATTTAATATCTTTTATGATTTCTTGTTTTCTCTTATTTTTGGAAACTTTGATATAAATTTTCATGATATCGCCGCATTTGGGATTTCCCATTGTCGCCACGCCATCAGGATTCTGGATGCTTCCCTGATTATGCGGCCTTTTGAAATGCTTGAGCACTTTTTTGGAATATTTTAGATTCATAAAATTTAATTAATGAATTACCTCGCAGCAAGCTACGGGGTATCCAACGGAAGATTATTCTTAATGAGAAACCTAGGTTTCTCAAACTCTTTCTTTTGGAAACCCCAAAGCAGAGCTTTGAGGAATACTATGATTCAAATTCTTTCAAAACGCTGCCGGATATTTGCCGGAGATGCTTAATTATTTTCTTGAGGATTTTAATAGCCTCATCAATTTCTTTTTTTGTGGTGAATTTGCTCAAGCTGAGCCGCAAGCTTCCATACGCCTGTTCCGGCTTGAGTCCGATAGCTAAAAGGGCATGAGACGGCTCCAAGGCGCCTGAAGAACAGGCAGAACCAGTCGAAGCTGCTACGCCTTCCATATCCAAGGAAAGAACCAATCCCTCTCCTTCAACGCCTTCAAAGCGGAAATTAGCATTATTAGGAGAACGTTTTTCCAATGATCCATTAAGATGGGAATTGGGAATTTCTTCAAGAACTTTTTTTATCAGGCGATCGCGCAGAGATCTGATTTTTTTTGCGTCTTTCTCTTTGTTTTTTCCCAAAATTTCGATTGCTTTGCCAATTCCGACAATTCCGGAAACATTGTGAGTTCCAGCACGCATCTTAAATTCCTGATCACCGCCGTCCTGGATACGCCTGATGGGAGAATTTTTTCTGATATATAGAACGCCGATGCCCTTAGGAGAATAGATTTTATGACCGGAAAAAGACAACAGATCGACACTCAGTTTTTCGACATTGGAATCAAAATAGTTTATTCCTTGTGTTCCATCCGTATGGAACAAAAGAGGAAACTTATTTTCTTTCCTCCCGGAATTTACTTTTTTAATCAGCTTCCCTATTTCGGCAATCGGCTGGAGGGTGCCGATTTCATTATTGACATACATCACGGAAACTAAGATTGTATTTTTTTTGATCAGTTTTCTGATGTCATCAATTTTTACGATTCCTTCTTTGTAGACCGGCAAATATGACAATTCAATCTGTTCTCCCTTTTCCAGCGCTTTGCAGGCGTCAAGCACGCAATGATGTTCAAAAGGTGTAGTGATTATGTGTGGTCTTCCATCGGCTTTAGAATTGAATTTTGCCCTATAGGAAAGTGCCACTCCTTTTATGGCAAGATTATTACTTTCTGTGGCGCCGGAAGTGAAAATGATCTCGCTGGATGAGCAGTTAAGGAAATTAGCCACTTGCTGACGGGCCTTGTCCACAGCTCTTAGCGCCTCTTGCCCGAATGAATGGATAGACATGGCATTCCCGAATTTTTTCGAAAAATACGGAAGAACTGTTTTGAGGACATCCTTGTCCACGGGAGTTGTAGCGGCGTAATCCAAATAAATTTTTTTCATAATTTTTTTTATTTCTTAATTATCAGTTTTTGATAATTTACTAAATTATTCAATTTAATTTTATATAGTATTTGTTTAATAGCTTTCCCTAAGGTATTCCAAACAGCGCTTGATGCGCATTTTTTTTCCATTATACAATGTTTGCCGACACACTTCATGGGAGCGATCGGACCTTCCAATGTTTCAATGATTTCCCCTATATTGACATAAGCGGGGTTTTTGGCGAGAGTGTATCCACCATTCTTCCCTTTTCGGCTTATGATCAAATTATTTTTTCGCAGAACTCCCATCAAGCGTTCAAGATATTTCGGAGAAATATTTTCTTCGCGGGAAATTTCGCAGAGCGTCTTTTGCCTGGGATAGATGTTGGCGAGATTGATGATGGCCTTAAGTCCATATTCGGCTTTGGTGGAAAATCTCATAATTTTAATTCCTACTAATGCGGTATGATTAAAGTATATAAAATAATTAATTTTATGTCAAGCCAACAAATTGTGAGGCAGAATTTACGTTGAAATTATATGCATCTTAAAAATGAGCAGAATGTGTTATACTGATAATTAAGACAATATTTTGTTTATTTTTATGCGTACATCATATTCAGCTCTAGATACCTATCAAACTTGCCCTCTCAAATATAAGTTCCAGGAAATCGACAAAATCAAGGTTCCGAAGTCCAAAGAAGCGATTTTCGGGACTATTATTCATTCCACGATGAAGTTCATTCATACTCCTAATCTTCTATTCTCTTCTCTTGAACAGGCACTGGATTATTTTTCCAAATTATGGAACAGCGATGTTTTTGAATCGGAACAGGAAGAGAGAGCGGCTTTTTCTCAAGGAGTGGCGATTATCCAAAATTATTATAGAAAAAATAATCCTAAAGATTTCAATATCGTGGATCTGGAATCGAGATTTCAGATTGAAATTGGAAAAGATGACAACAAGCATGTGGTTTCCGGCATCATTGATCGGATCGATAAGACCGAAGACGGTTATGAGATTATCGATTATAAAACCACGAAAAAAATGCCGGCGCAGGAAAAAGTCGACAATGATATCCAGCTTTCCATATATCTGCACGCGTTTCTTAAGCGATATCCGAAAGAAATCGATAATTTATCTAATATTAAAGTAAGTTTATACTATCTTAAGCATGGAGTGAAACTGACAGCGATGCGAACTAAGGAACATCTCAAGGAAAGCGAGCAATTGCTGCTGGATACTATAAAAACAATGGAATCGGGAAAATTCGAACCAATCATCTCCCCTCTTTGCGATTGGTGCGGATATCAGAAATATTGCCCAATGTGGAAACATAAATTCAAAGAAGAAGGGAAAATGGATTCCCAAGAAATAAAAAGTGCCATCGACGGATATATCGAAGCCAAAGCCCGGGAATTGAAGATCAAAAAAGAGATCGAGGAATTGCAGGAAAAAATTTCGGAATATATGGATCTTGAAGATGTAGACAGGGTTTTCGGAGAACAAGGTGTCATTGCTCGAATTTTGAGAAAAACTTATAAATACGACAAAAAGAAGATTAAGGAAGTGCTGGAGCCGTTGGACAGATGGGAAGATGTGTTGAAGATTGATGGAATCGCGCTCAAAAATATCCTGGATGTTTTGCCGTTTCAGGCGCGAAAAGAGATTGAAGCAGCGAAAATAATCGATAAGGAATCAAAAAGTTTTAGTGTAAAAAAAAATAAATGAAAATCCGGCTTAAAAAATTTTTCAGTCATTTTTTCCTGATCGACGACACTCCTCACAAAATCGCGGCAGGAGCAGCTTTGGGAATTTTTTTCGGCATTGTTCCTGGCGAAGGCGTCGCCACCACTCTTATTGTCGCTTCAATTCTGCGATTTAACCGCCTGGCGGCTTTGTCCGGCGTATTGGCTACCAATATGTGGTCAACTGTGATAATCCTTCCTCTAGTTGCGATTGTAGGCGCTTTTCTGTTTAACGATGATCCTCAAAATCTGATTTCGGAATTTCACAAAAATTATGATTTAGGATTCAGATTTTTTCTGAGCAAAATAATCCTTTTTGATCTGGTGTTACCGCTGATCGTCGGTTTCTTTATTATTGCTGGAATAATTTCCAGCAGCATTTATTTTTTTGTCCGATTTCTGCTCAAATCAGAAAAGATCAGATTTTCAAAAGAAAAATCTTAATGATGATTTTATTTTATACAGGTTTTATCCGGCTTATAATTTTTAGCAACCGCATCATCTATTGACTTGAAACAGATAATATTTTCTGGCTTAATACGCTTGGCCCATTGACAAGTAGGAACGTGATATTTGTCGGAATTTTTGCTTCCTACAAACGCGCAGTCGGTCGGCTGACTCATTTCTCTTATGACCTCGTTTAATTGATCAGAAGCAATTTCTTTGACCTCTGAAGGGTTATTTTGGATACTTTCTAACACAGGCATCGGTTTTTCGATGATAATCGGTTTTTGTTGCCATTTTTGGCCGTTAATAAGTCCAATTTCAAAAGAGATGACGGAAATCGCCAAAAAACCGAAAATTAGGACAATTCTTGTCTCATAGGCCAGCCAGAATTTCTTTACTCTTTTGAATGTATTGTTTGCGTCATTTGACATTTTATTTGATTTTGATATAATAAACTTCATATAAATTGATATTAATCTGGCAAATTTATTCCGTATTTAGCGATTTGATTTGCATTTAATACTATGGCAACACGTAAAGCCGGCGGTTCCACGCAACTGGGTCGAGATTCGATCTCCAAGCGTCTGGGTGTAAAAATATTCGGTGACCAAAAAGTAAGAACCGGGCAGATAATTATCCGTCAACGAGGAACAAAATTTCATCCTGGAAACAATGTGAAACGCGGAGAAGACGACACACTTTTTGCACTTCGAAACGGAGTTGTAAAATTTACGGCGAAAAAAATAAAAAATTATACCGGAAAGCTGGTGACTCGAAGATTCATAAGCGTTCTGGAAGCGAATAAATAATTTTTTTTTGAGATCTGTATACTTGGAAAAAAGTGGATTAAAAATCCTTTTTTTATTATAGCTGGATTTTATATTTATTCTTTAAAAGTATACTACTGGATAATTTTCAAAATAACTTTTCATTTCACTTTTTTTTCATGGCAGCTGATTTTATAAATTCGAAAAAAAGCGGATGCGGTTTGAGCGGAGACGATTTGAATTCCGGATGAAATTGGGTTCCTATGAAGAAGGGATGGATATTTTCCGGCAGTTCTGTGATTTCCATCAGACGGGAATTCGGCGATTTGCCTGAAAATATAAGACCCTTACTTTCCAAATTTTTGATGTATTCCGGATTGACTTCCCAGCGGTGTCTGTGCCGTTCGGATATTTTCCCTTTGCCATAAGCCCTGAAAGCAAGCGTTCCTTTTTTGATGATTGCCGGATAACTTCCCAAGCGCATGGTAGCGCCGTAATTTTTGTCTTCAAGGTTCTTCTTTTGCTCAGGTATGATGTCAATCACCGGATTTTTCGTATTCCGGTCGATTTCGGTAGTATTGGCATCAGAGAGTTTCAGGATGTTTCTTGCATATTCTATGACTGCCAGTTGCATTCCATAGCAAAGACCTAAGAATGGGATTTTATTTTCGCGCAGAAAGCGGATAGCTTTAATCTTTCCTTCAATGCCCCGCGATCCGAATCCCCCGGGGACGACAACTCCATCAAATTTTCTGAGCTCTTCCAATTTTTCCGGCTCTTTTTCATAAACTTCGCTATTTATCCAATCTATTTCCGGTTTGAGTTTATTTTTATATGCAGCATGCTTGATAGCCTCAAGTACGCTGATATAAGAATCCTTGAGCACAAAGTTTCCGGTGCCAAAATATTTTCCAACAATCCCGATCCTTATCCTGTTTTGCGGATGCTTGATATTTTCTATCAAATCATACCAAAGATTTAAATTAGTTTTTTTGCATTGCAAACCGAGTTTTTTCAAGATTAATCGGCTCAAATCGTCTCGTTCAAAATTTATCGGTACTTCATAAACACTTTCGATATCTGGAGCAGAAATGATATAGCGTTCGGGTATGTTGCAAAACATGGCTAATTTCTCTTTCCTTTTTTGATCCAAAAATGTTTCACTTCTCGCGATAATGATATCCGGCTGGATACCGGCACCGTTTAAGGTGCGAACGGCATATTGAGTGGGTTTGGTTTTCATTTCGCCGATTTTAGATGGAATCGGAAGATAGCTGACTATCACAGAAAGGACATCATCGGGTTGCTGTATCTTCAGTATGCGTGCGGCTTCAAGAAAAAGGATATTTTGATATTCTCCTACTGTTCCTCCGATTTCAATTATCGTTATGTCAGATTTCGCCTTTTCGGAGGCTTTTTTTATTCTAGAGATCACTTCTAGAGGAATATGGGGCACAACTTCTACGCATTTGCCATTGTATTCAAGATTACGTTCTTTCATAATTACCGATTGGTAGACACTGCCAGTAGTCATATAGTTTTCTGAAGGAAGCGCGACTTCCATGAATCGTTCATAATTTCCCATGTCTTGATCGGTTTCCAGTCCTGAATCCAAAACGAAAACCTCTCCATGTTCGGTTGGATTCATTGTGCCGGCATCAACATTGATGTAAGGATCTATTTTTATGGCTGTGACATTAAATCCACGAGCCTTGAGAATTGTTCCAATCGAAGAAGTGGTTATACCTTTCCCTACTCCACTCATCACCCCTCCGATAACAAAAACAAATTTTCTGCTTTTCATTTAATTAAAAGAAAACCTCCTTAGCGGTTTTCATGATTATATAAATAACGAATTTGAAAAATCAATCATTCTTCTGTTATGGTAATCATCAATTTAGCCAATATTTGAGGATATAAGGTGATGATTATCTCCTTTGTTCCTATTTCTCGGATGGGATTGACGGCAATCGAGTTTTCTTCAATATCATAGCCGGATTGCTTCAAATTTTGCAATATCTCTTTTTTACCGATGGAACCGAACAGCTTTCCGTTTTTTGCTTTGGCTTTTATTATCAATTCTTTACCATCCAATTCTTTCGCCATTTTATCATATTTTTCAATAATTTCTTTCTTTTTTTCATCATTTTTCTTGTTCATCGCATCAAGTTTTTTGATATTTTCCGAAGTAGCTTTTTCCGCAAATTTAGCGGGGAAAAGATAATTATTGGCATAACCATCCGATACTTCTTTGATTTCTCCAGTTTTTCCGATACTTTTTAAATTTTTGAGAAGAATTACTTTCATAATTGAATATCTCCCTTATTGATTATAAATCGAAACGAAAATTTTATCAAACCGGATTTTTGGTTCGGGTATATATAAAAAGGCACAAAGATTTAGTCGTTAAGCCGAGAATTATTTTAAAATCATCGTTTAATTTTTTTAAATTTTTACCGTAAACAATAATACTGCAAAGCATATTATTAATACTTATGGGGGAGTTAAATATGATGTAATGATCAGTTTCAAAGATAAACGTATTTTTTTCTTTAATATAATTGCTCCTGACGATAAACGGAATTTTTTTGTTACATCGGATTTCTTTAAGAATTTTCTGTGATTCAAAGTTGATGAATCTGATGAGAAAAATCTCGCTTTTGGAAAAAATCTGAATTGCTTCCAAAACCGGCTTAAAAATTTCTCTATCATTCTGCTCATTAATGATATTTTTTTCAGGAAGATAGATTAAAATATTTTTCAGAATATCAAACTTTCTGTTTAATTCCCCGATATAAGAGTACGTATATTTAAGTTCTCGGGAAATTTGATGCGCTTCTTTTTGGATATGCAGACGTTTAAAAAAATTCTGACGAAATTGTTTTTCAATCCAAAGGAAAATCACAAAGCCTAATGTTCCAAGAATAAAAATAGAAATTTCCTGAGCAGTTTGTTGGTTGATAAAATAGAAATCGTGGCTGATTATTCTGGGTGTAAAAATCATGGACACGAAAATGACAAGATATATCCAATGCATATTCAAAAATTAATAGATTTTAGGTAGTCTTTAAGTTTGTTTCCTATTTCTGGATGTTTAAGACCCAGTTTGATACAGGCTTTAATAAAATTAAATTTATCGCCTGTATCGAGCCATTCTCCTTCCAAGGATTTGCCATAAATCGGCCGGTTGTTTTTGAGCATGATTTCAAAAGCATCTGCTAGTCTTATTTCTCCAGATTTTCCGTTTTTTATTTCCGATAGGATCTTCATCACTTCCGGAGTGATGATATATTTTCCCACCGCCACCAGATTGGATTTGGCTTCTTCCGGTTTCGGTTTTTCGATGATGCTCTTCACTTCGTAGTTGTTGTTTCCGAGATCTATCCCTTCGATCACTCCATATTTAGAGACCTCGTCTTTTTCTACCCGGCTCATGCCGATGACGGAATCTCCGTATTTTTCGAATGTTTCCATCAATTGTTTGGACGCCGGAACCTCGCTATCATAGATGCAATCTCCGAAAATGATGAGAACCGGTTCGTCTCCAACCATATGCTTGGCCTGAAGGATGGCATGGCCGTCTCCCAAAGGCAATGGCTGGCGGACATAGGAGAATTTTGCTAAACTGGAAATTCTTTGGACGGCCTCGAGAAGATCATGCTTGTTTTTCTCAACCAGAGTTTCTTCCAACTCATAAGAAACGTCAAAATGATCTTCGATTGCCCGCTTCCCCCGGCCAGTAACGAAAATTATTTCTTCAATCCCCGATGCTACCGCCTCTTCCACGAGATATTGGACTACCGGCTTGTCGACAACCGGAAGCATCTCCTTCGGTTGAGCTTTTGTGGCAGGAAGAAAACGTGTTCCGAATCCGGCAACCGGCAAAATGGCTTTTCTTATTTTCATAATGCTATAAATTAATTGTAAATGTTAAACTTAGACTATAATAATTAAATACCAAAAAATTAGAAGAGATATGGCTATAATCCAAAAAACCATGAAATTCCAATTTGAATTTTTTTTGCAATCATTATTTCTATTTGTAATAAGATTTTTTTGGATAACTTCATTATCATTTGAGAATATTTTTTGCTGGGAATTATAAATATTCAGAATCAACTTGGAACGTTCCTTGAGTTCTTCATTGAATTCATAGATCGCAGCTTGAATAATCGGATGAAGGTTTTTTGAAATTTGCTTTTCTTTTACTATTTTACCAGCTTTAAGCAAAGAATCAAATGTTCCGGCATCCAGCCATTCGCCCTGAAAAATACTTACTTTCAGAGCATGATTTTTCAAATAAAAGTTATGCAGATCGACAATTTCTAATTCTCCACGTTCCGATGGCTGCAAATCCTTGGCTGCTTCTATTACCATATTATCATAAAGATAGAGGCCGGTGATGGCATAGTCGCTGATCCATTCTTTGGGTTTTTCCACGATTGTTTCCGCTTGATTTTCCCGATCGAATTTTACGATTCCAAATCGCTCCGGATCCGCAACTTTTTTAGCGAATATATGGCTGCCAAAATCAAAATTACTTATTATTTCAGCAAAATTGTCCTCAAAAATATTGTCGCCCAGAATCAAAGCAACATTGTCTTTACCAATAAACGATTCTCCCAAAATAAAGGCTTCCGGCAGTCCTTTTGGGGTCTTCTGCACTTCAAAATAGATTTTGATGCCGTATTTCTTGAAAATGGAACCGAGAAGATTGAGAAATTGTCCGCTGTGTTCCGGAGCGACGATAATGAGGATTTCTTTGATCCCGGCTTTAATTAGTGTGTTTAAGGGATAGAAAATCATCTGCCTGTCATAAACCGGTAAAAGTTGTTTGGAAATTGTGGCGGTTAAAGGAAAAAGCCGGGTGGCGGTTCCGCCAGCTAAGATGATGCCTTTTATCTTCTTTTTATCGCCTAAAAATGCCATAAATCAATCAAAAAGTTGCAAATTTAATAGTTGATTATAATATCATGCAAAAATGAATTTAGCAATGCAAATACATCTTCGCGAATGCATCTTCATTCAAGAAAAATCTTACTTTTTTAATTTTAAATGTTCCTTTAAAGCTGATCCGTAGCTTCTTAATGGATTTAGTTTCGTGTTGAGAAGAGTTGAATTTGCCGGTCTTTTAGCCGGTCGAAGAAATTCAGCAGGATCGACTGAAATGACTTTCGTTTTGATCTTAGCTTGCCGATACAATTCCATAACAGCTTCATACCAGGTGCAGGAATTTTCATTGACAATATGATATATGCCGAACGGTTTATGAGCTTCAATTATTTCTTTGGTTTTTTTGGCTAAATCGGGGGCATAGGTAAAACAACTGGTTTCTCCATCAACGACTTTAACTTCCTTATTTTTCTTGCCGAGTTCCAGCATCATATCAAAGAAACTTTTTTTGGCATTTTTCGCCATCGCCGGCCGGCCAAAAAGTTTAGACAGGCGGATGAGATAATATTTTTTTCCGTTTTTTTCCGTTTCACGCTCTCCCATAAATTTTGATTTTCCGTAATTGGAGATCGGTCTGGGTTTATCGCCTTCATTAAATCCTATTTTTGGCCGGTATTTTTTATGAATAATGCAAGAAGCGCAAGAATGAGTACAATTTCCCGGTTCTTGGATTTTCGGTTCACCGTTAAAAACATAATCGGAAGAATAATGCACGAAAATCGCTCCAATTTTTTTAGCCGCTTTGGCGAGATATCCCGGAGCCAGGCCGTTGATTTTTTTTGCCAGAGCATATTCCCTCTTTTCTTCAGCTTTGTCCACCGCATTATAGGCGGCGGCATTGATGACGACAGCCGGCTTAAGTTTTGAAATCTTTGAGCCGGTTTCTTTTTGTTTCGTAATGTCTATTTCTTCCTTATCCCAAGCTGTTATCTCATAATTATCGTCTTTTCTGAATATTTTTGTGAGTTCTTGGCCGAGCATCCCCTTGGAGCCGATGATTAAAACTTTTTTTGGCATCATTTTTTTCATTGATTGATGTGAATAAAAAAATTATTGATAAATTATTGATTATCGTTCCGCAATATCTTTTCCAGATAGTCCTTTACTTCCAGCTGTTCGGCGAAAGAATTTTCGAGTTCCAAACTGATATATTTCGGCAAATATTTGGCATACTTCTTGACGTAATCAACTTC
>Ga0315283_10002210_pt1 | contig 16145 bp, 14 predicted proteins | sample YL17G09_0_MG_FD_204541 | JGI IMG/M metagenome (GOLD analysis project Ga0315283, IMG submission 204541) | Sediment microbial communities from Yellowstone Lake, YNP, Wyoming, USA - YL17G09_0 | ecosystem: Environmental > Aquatic > Freshwater > Lake > Sediment | place: USA: Wyoming | collected... | reverse complement strand
CAGTTTTCGGGGCAGATTTTCAAGAAAAATATGTAGGTGTAGGTTCATCGCGAATAAAAGAAATGTTTAAATTGGCAAGCGAAAATCTGCCTTGTATAATATTTATAGACGAAATAGATGCAGTAGGGCGTAAAAGGTCAACCGATGGTGAAAGTTCATCTAATGAAAGAGATTCTACATTAAACGCATTATTAGTGGAGCTAGATGGATTTAAAAACAACACCGGTATATTTTTGGTTTCAGCGACAAATAGAATAGATTTATTAGATAGCGCGCTGACAAGACCGGGTAGAATAGACAAAAAAATATACATTGGACTTCCAGATACTGTAACAAGAAAAGCGATTATTGATATACACATCAACGGGAAACCGCATGAAAGTTCAATTAAAATAGATGAATTAGTTGAATTTACCGAAGGGTTGACAGGTGCACAAATAGAAAATTTGTTAAATGAAGCCATGTTGAATGCGTTGAGATATAGTAGACATAAATTTACATTTAAGGATTTTGATTTAGTTTTGAATAAGATGATGGTAGGGTGGCAGCCCAATGAACATGAATTTACTTCGGAAATAATTGACCACATAGCCATACATGAAATGGGACATGCAATAGTGGGTATATTTTCCAAACATCATTCAAAAATGACAAAAGTGGTAATTAATTTTTCTTCGCCGAAAAGTCCAGGGTATACAGTATTTGAGTCTTCTACCTCAAACATATACACAAGAGAATCTCTTTTTGAACATTTAATGATATTATTATCAGGAAGAATAGCAGAAGAGATATTTTACGGAGTTTCCGTAACAACGGGAGCTTTGAATGATTTCGAAGAGGCATTAAAGTTGGCGGAAAAGATGGTTATTTATTATGGTATGGGAACAAATGTAATATATCCGAGTTCGAGCGATAAGTATAAGGAATTGATAGACACTGATGTGATAGAATTAATAAACAAAGCATATAGTTATTCTGAAATTATATTAAGAAAATCTAAAAAATTAATCCAAGAAACGTCTGAGATATTAAAGATAGACAAATATTTGAGTGCTGCTACAATTCATGATGTAATAAATAGAAACCACAATCATTTGTTAGATTTAAAGATAGAATTTATAACCGATAAGCGATAAAGGTTATACACATTTTTCATATAAAATAATAATTTATATGAAATAAAAACAAAAACAAATAAAACCAAAAACAAATTTATTAAATATCGAGACTTACGGTGTTACTAGCGGACTTTTGTCGTCGTCTACTTTTCTTAGGCATATTTCCATCTCCTTGTAACGATTTCAAATCACTTATGCTAATTGTGCTGTTATCATTAGTGTGTGATTGGTCTTGTTGTTGTTGAGCTCCTTGTATATTAATGTTTTTTGTTTTTAATCCAGATAAAATGTCTGAAATATCGCTAGGTCCTTTCATTTCAGGACGGAATTGTCGGGACAAATCAACTCTGTCAGCATTTTCCCGTATATTGATTCCATCATCTACAAAATTACTACGCCCCATATTTGCATCGGGACGTCTTGCAAAATTATTATTTCCGGGGCGTGAGATGGGTGTTGGCACAGCATTAGGGCCTTGCGTAGCCATTGGAGGAGGAGGTCCTTGACCTTGTGAAGTTTCGGGGTTCATCATATTAGACATAAACCCTGAAAACCCGGGACTAGATTGCGCCATGGAATTGACGGCAGCATTTTGAAATGAGCGCATAAGGTCAGGATTTTGGCGTAATATATCATCCATACCAGGCATCGCACTCTTGAACATGGTATTAGTCATATGAACCATCATGGCACTTCCACCAAGTTGAAAGAGTAATTTGAGCTCGGGTGACATTGTGGCCTTTGATTTATATTTATCATACAATTCGCCGAATATTTCATCGTAATCGGTGACATTTTCATTCACTTGCTCGCTCCAACCATCTAATTTAATATCAAAAGGGTCGAATCTTCCATTTAAAAACTCGATACCATTAATGCACGCCATAAGCATATTACCTTGAAATTTAACAGAGTTATTTTTGGCCTTTTCCTCGATAATAGTCTCATATTCCCCCTGCATTTCTTGAAGCGGAGAGTCCATATTGTATTTTTTAGAGAGCTCGACGCCTTTCTTTTCTAGTGCCTCCAACTTTCTAAGAAACTTAAATTTCTCTCGAAGCAATTCATCCTTATTCATTTGTGGTTGAGATGAAGCCGGTCTATCAGGATTCATAGGTATATTATTAAATTTGCCATATCCATCCCATGTTTTAGCTTCTGTTGATGTGTCGGCAGTAGATTTTCCGATTGAAGGTGACTCAGTGTCAGTAAATTTAACGGAGTGTTTGTTCTCATTAGAAGTATCTATGCCGCTAAACAAATCAGATTTTGTTCTAAATCCGCTCGCAGGAATTTCTTCTACAAGATTATTCAATTCATTTTCTAAATTATTAAGGTCTTCTAAATCAATTTCGGTGTTTTGTCGTGAGCTTTCCTTTACTTTATCATTCATCAACAATTCAAGACCGCCACCAAAATTTGCAGATTTAAGGGAATTACCATTTCTTCCAGCAAAATCTAATTCAGATAAATCAGATAATTCAATTATATCACCCATTATTATTCATTAAATAGAACATATAATTTTAAGTAATACGAATAGAGATATATATATATTTATTTATAAGTTTTTATCTTTAATAAACCACAAGCCTTGTAAAAAAGAATCAGACAAGTCATCTTTTTTGGTATGTTTGCTAAAATATTCAATATGTGCCGAAAAAGCATGGTCTGCAGTAATTATTTCTAAACATTTTTGAATGCCTATTTGTTTTCTCTCACTATATTTAGTTTTGTCTGGTATATTAAAATCTTTAAGTTTATTTGATGCAGAAACAAACTCTATATGTTCTACAAAGATGGGTGTCATGATAAAATATTGAACAATCATGCCTTGTAATGTTTTCATACGATTTGCAATAGGTCCGATTTGATTTTCAATAATAACATAATCAATTGTATCTTCATTAGAAAATAAACTATCAAATTTGGTTTTAATATTATATCCTACATTAATTAAATCCACTTTGCTTGCGTTAACAGACTCAATTGCTTGAAAATAATTATTGTATGCATATTGTTTAATAATTGTGACTAATTCAGCTTTTTTTGGCGATTTTTCATGAACAATACCATATTTCTTTGCTATTTCTAAAAGGGATTGTATTTTTTGTTTTTGAATAGATGTCGGGTGTAATTCTTTTGCAGGAATTTGAAACGTTTGTTTTTTTGCGTGTTTTAAACAAAAGCAATCCAGTGTTTTTTTATATTTAGCGGGTTTATTACATGCTATATTTTTGTCAATAGCACAACATTTAAATGTCTCTTTTTCTGAAACGTTTGCAATGTCCCATTTTGATATAATAAAATTGGTATTTCCATCTTGTTTTTCGAATAGACAAAAAGCCAAATTTTTAATCCCGACATCAATGCTCAATACTTTCATATAATAATAATAAATAGTTTATTATTATATTGTTTTTATTTGGTTCTTTTATTTTTTATTCTGATTTGGTTGATTCTGATTTTGAAAGTTGGCAGGATTAATAGAAGGAGAAACCATTCTAGCATTTAATTGTTCACTTGTCAAATATGGATTTTTCAAATCACTATTGCTATAACCAAATCCGGGTCTACCTGTATCGTATATAGACTTAAATTTATGAGGAACATTACTAGATGGAGTAGTTCCAGTATGAACATGTGGGTCTAAACCTAATTCATAACAAGCCTCTAAATTGTTGTAGTTTCTAATTTGTCTACTATTGTGTTGCAAAAATTGTCGGTACGCCCAATTGCTGGTAATACCCTCGGATTTTTGTATTCTTTCATTAACGACAGCCTCAGGTTGCCAAGAAGCATAATTTCTTCCATCAGCCATAATTGGTGGAAAATTAAAATGAGTATTGTTTGACCCTGAATAACAAGTTCCCCAGCTCATATTATATTATTACTAGATAAAATCTTATTCTAAATCGAGCAATTTAATTAAATCTAGTTTTTTAAGTTTGCTTGCATCAGTAGATAAACCTTTTTCTAAAACAATGTCTCTAAGTTTTGTAACGGACATTTTTTTATAATCTTTATCACCTTTTGGTTCGGCGGACAATTCTTCTAAATTAGATATGTTAATCGATTTTAAATTAAACAAATTATTTGTTTGTTGTAGTTTAATTTCATTGCTAGTCTCTTTAATAAAATCAAAATCGTTTGCTACTTGTTTTGATTTGTTGAGTTTTGGTGGCGCAAAATTTTTACCAGAATCAGAATCTGATACAGATGTGATTTCCAATTCTTTTAATTCATCTAATTCCTCGCTATCAGAGTCATCTTCTTCAATTGTGTCATTAATATAATTGTTTGCAGTACTTTCATTACTTTCATCCTTTGCAATATTTAGTTTTAAAATTTTAATTTCATTCGATTCACAAATGGTAATTTTCTGCGAGTCATCGTCCTCGTCATCATCGTCATCATCGTCATCATCGTCGTCATTATCGTCATCATCGTCATCATCGTCGTCATTATCGTCATCCGAAACATGGATTAAATTATTATTATCTTCATTAGTCATATTTAAAACATGCGCATTGTCTCTAGTTATAGTAGGTCCTCTACCACCAATCATCATAGTTAAATGGTTCAACCCCATTTTTGTGTTATTTAATTCTTCTGCTAAAGAAGAAACCAAGCTTAACATGGACGATATTTTATGATTTTGCTCTCTCATTTTACTTTCAAAATAAATAATTATTAACGCCAAAACAATGGCCAATAAGCCTAAAAATGTTAAAAAAGTTGGAGTAAAAAAATCGTTGAAACAATTCATACTATATTAATACAAAAACAAAATATTAATAAATTTATAAATTAACGAATAATAAAACATTTACGTTAGGTTTTTAATCGTGTTGTCAATAATTTCTTTTGGATAATTCATGTCGCACAAAACATTAATGCCCCCTTTAACGTTAGAAATACCTTCTTTCATTGAGTAGGTGTAGTGAATTTTATTATTGTTTTTTGTTGTGTCCATATACAAATTTAATATGGTTTTGTTTTTTTTGAGTTTTTTGCAAACTTTTATAAAATGCGTGGTCAATAAGCAAGATACATTTTTATTTTTTATTAAGTATTCCATAAACGATACCGCACTAACAATGGCTTCATCGGGATTAGTTCCCGAATAAATTTCATCAAATACACAAAAATGGTTATCATTCTTATTCTTGTCGACAATGTCTAAAATTTCTTTACATCGTCTAGCTTCAGCCTGAAACAAACTATCCCTACCAGACGTATCAGGAATGTTTAGATAACAGTGAATATGATGGAATGGGTTTATTTTTGCAGAATCGTAGAATCCACACCCAAAGTGTTGACTAAATATAATATTAATCAGAGTGGATTTTAAAATGGTTGTTTTCCCTGAAGCATTAGGACCAGTAATAATTAAATTTTTGCTCAACTTTACAGTATTTTTAACTGGATTCGCATCTTTTAAGCATGCGTAATAATTATTTTTAAATATGGTTTTCTTGTTTTCACTTATGAATTCGCAGAAGTTGACCTTTTTCTCTTCAATGTTAACAATTACTCCCTCGAGCAAATCTATATATCCATTAAACCCAAACGAATACATAAATGCATCGTTGTATACTTTGTTATCGTACAACTCATAAAAGGTTTTTAAAATATGTCCTATTTCGAAAACCTTTGTAAAGTTTGTGAATTTGTACTCAGATACAATGGCTAATTTATTTTTAAATTCAATCAACGTCTGTTTTTTATCATGAACAATGTCGTTAAATTCTTTTTGCGTCATTAAATTCGAAGAGTAGACTAAATAATTATCCATTGAAGCAATTGTAAAATCTAAATAAAGTTGGACATCTCTTAAATGGTTATGTATTTTAATCATGTTGCTATTAAATCTAATACAAACCAAGACATTTTGATAGATTGAAAACAAATAAAACATGGCAGAAGCTACAAAATATATCTTTTCATTAATGGATACTTCGTTGAATTTTGTAAAAAGCTTTCCTAGAGCGTGGTTTTCGGCTACTAGTTTTAACACGTCAATATATTCTTCCACTGTTAATGTGAGACCTTTTAACCTAATAACAAAAAAAGGAATGATTAATATTATTATTGGAATAAAAAAAGAAATAACGGGCGAAATCATGTTATACAAGCTCATAATTTGGAGAAAGTGTTCGGATGTGTTAAGAAATTCAAAGATTGACCAATCGACGTACTGGTATTTTTCTTTAAATCCAGTGTCGCCTTTTATTTCGCTCCACACGTCAATTATCGTTTTATAATCTTTATCTGTAAAAGTATATTTGTTTTCTATTTTTTTGTATTCTTGTAAAAGTGTTTGGTTTTCTTTTAAAAAATCAACGTCTGTCGTATAATGGAGGCATGCTTGTTGTCCGATTTTGTTGGCAAATACATTACTATTTGAGCTATTAAAAAAAAAGGACATAATGGAGTTAGAAGATGCGTCAACTGTTTCTACTAGTTCTAGGTCTTTAATTACATTTTCTTTTAGTTGTACTTTTTTGTTATTGTAAAAAATAGGCATTTTAAAATAATGGTTCATATTTTCCAATTTGTTGTCAGAGTTCATTTATTATATTTTTATTAGAAATATAATAAATTTATTATACGAATATTTACAACATGCATCATTCACATTTTAATTAAAAGTCTGAAGGAAATCTAGATTCGCGGGTAATTCTTTAATTTCACACGAATAATGTCCCTCAATGTCCTTCAACTTTCCAACATCTCTTCTAGAAATTAAATTAATACCAACACCTTTTCTACCCCACCGTCCACTTCGTCCTATTCTATGAAGATAGTTATGTACACATTTTGGCAAATCAAAATTAATAACAATGCCAACTTGTTGAATATCAATGCCTCTTGCAGTAACATTAGATGAAATCAACACGCGAGATTTACCGGTCTTAAATTCATTAAATGCTGTGTTTCTAGCCACCTTGTCCATGCCACTGTGGATACAACAAACAGGAAATTCGTCCTCGCACATCGCATCATAAAGGTCAGATACACGCTTAATACTATTGCAGTAAATGATGCATTGAGAAACAGATACAAATGAAAACAAATGTTTTAGAGTAAGATATTTTTGTCGGTCATCCTCAATTGCAACAAAAAATTGACTAATGCCTTCAAGCGTAAGCATCTCGGCTTTTACGCTTATTCTTACAGGTTTTCGCATAATTTTGGCAATAATTTGATTAATGTGACTGGGCAATGTGGCACTAAACAATGCAACTTGTATTTCACTTCTTAAAAATTGAAAAATATTATAAACTTGGTCTTTAAACCCTGCAGACAACATTTCATCGGCTTCATCTAAAATGACCAACTTTATTTCTTTACACGCAATTTTGTCACGACGCATCATATCATAAATTCGTCCTGTGCAACCACAAATGACGTGTGGTCCTTTTTTATTAGAAAATCCGCTAGATTCTTCGTAAGAAGACCCACCAAATAGCGTTTGCACGCGGAGTCCATTCATCATTGACCCAATGCCTTCCATAACTTGGGCCGTTTGACAAGCAAGTTCTCTCGTTGGACTCAAAACTAAAATTTGTGGATTATTATTGGTTAAATCAATCAACTGCAATGCTCCGATTGTGAACGTAGCTGTTTTGCCCGTGCCTGATTGCGCTTGAGCTATAATGTCTCGTCCGCTGATAATAGGCTTGATTGCTTTTTGCTGAATAGGACTGGGCTTTTCAAACCCATATGCATAAATACCTCTTAATAGGTCAGTATTTATTTCCAATTCATCCCATGATTTAAATTCAAATGAAGAATCAAAATCATCTTCGTTATTATTATTATCTTCCTCCCCCCCTCTAGTAGCTGACACTTTTTCATTGAACATGCTTATATTATTTTTATCTGTTTAAGTGTATTTTAATTGATTTATATAATATTTAAAAAAAATTGATATAAATGTAACAACTAGATATATATTATATGCAAGTAATGACGACAGATATATTAAAATATACATTGAATGATTTTAACAATATCATTTTTAACGGTTTCAATTATGAATTGCCACCGGATGTCTTGAATATGATATCTGAATTGGCATTGGAAGTTGGATCGCCAAACTATGTAAAAACTCCGGTTTTTAAAAAAAAGGACAATCCGATGAAAACGGAACCGATTACAAATATAAACGGGGCGATTAAAAAGAAACGCAGTAATAAAAATATGGAAGTATTTAATGACGGGGATTGGGATTCATTGCGGTCATTTCAGACTACAAAAATTGAACAAAATGTGGGCATTGATGCGAAAATAGACTTGATTCGCTCTTATTTGAACAAAATGTCTGATAAAAATTGTACAGACGTGACAAACAATATTGTCAGCGTGATTGAAGAGATGATAGCTAATAATATCGATAGCAATGATATGCTTAAAGTGAGTTCAACTATATTTACAATAGCCTCTACAAATAGGTTTTACTCAAAGATATATGCGGATTTGTACTCAGATTTAATTAGAAAATATGAAATTATGAGAGAAACGTTTGAAAAGAGTTTCGACACATTTTTGGAGTTGTTTAATCATATTGAATATGTTGACCCTATTGTGGATTACAATAGTTTTTGCAGAATCAACAAGGATAATGAAAAACGCAAATCATTGGCGGCGTTCTTTATCAATCTAATGAATAATGGCATTATTGACAAGGCAAAAATCATTTCTATAACTAGAAATTTAATGAATCAGATTTATAATTTTATTTCGGAAGAAAATAAAAAGAATGAAGTGGATGAATTAACTGAAAATATAGCACTGTTGTACAAGAAGGAAATGTATGGTAAGACTGACGTAAGTTACGAAAAAATAGATGGTTTGACCATTTTACAAGTTATTGAAAAATTGGCACATAGTAAGGTGAAGGACTATAAAAGTTTAACAAATAAAACAGTGTTTAAATTTATGGACATGATAGAAATGTAAAAAGAAAAAGAGATGCAAAAAAATAAAATTTTGTTATTTTTATTTGTAATAGTTAGGATTTAAACATATATTTTTTTATTTAATAATCACATGGGAGAGAACATTCATTTTAACATTGACGAAGTGCATGAAGAAACCAATGTAAATTATGATGAAATAATGAGTAATTTTGAAAACGAAATGTTTAATGATTATGAAAGTGAAAATATTATAGCTTCTCAAATTTTAAATTATCAGATGAATTTTACTATCAAACAATTAATTGTAATATGTGATTATTATGGCATTTCGAAAGAAATTAAATTAAATAAAGCAACCAAAATAGAAATAATTAATACCTTGGTTTATTTTGAAAATAATAGCATCAATGAAGATGTTGTATTAAAACGACAAAATTTGTGGTTTTATTTAAATGAACTTAAAAACGACAAAGTTATGAAGAAATATGTATTATGGTAAACTAATAGGATTGTAATAATATTATAAGGGGAATAATTTTTTACATACATTTTTTAATTTTTAATTTATATTATCATATACATTTAATTTATTTTTATGCCCCCAAAAATAGCTCACCAATATTATCTAATAAATGATGGTCATTCTTGTCTCCTAAATTAATATATTTTACCGGTATTTCAAACTGCCCATTATCATTTATAAAGTATTTATTTATTTCTAAAAAAGTAAAATTATTGGCTTCACATTTATTGTTTAATTCTGTGTTAAATAATTCATACAATGCAATACGCTCATCATAAGGAAGTACCTTAGAATAATGACGATATTCATAATAATCGTTTTCTGATAAATACGAGTTTAAAATATTCAAGTGTTCTTCTACATTTATAGCGTTTAACAAAGATTCATCGTCGTTATGTGTAAACGGTAATTCACAAATAAATACATTTTTATTTAATGTATTTAATTTGACAAATTCAATGTATGAATTAGCAATTGACAATACATATTCTTTAAAATTTACAATTTGTGTCGTATTGTATCTATAATTAACAACAAAATCTAAGTCAACCTTTCCAAAAAACAATACAATGTTTGAATTATCTGGCAGTGATGATATTTTTTCTATGATTTGCGTGTTTACACCACTTTTAGAATGTGGGTTACTTAGACCTTTCGCTGAAGAACCTCCGTAAACATGGACCTTTGTTGGAAATGCACTTTCAAAACAAGCACTATGAGAATCTCCAAATACAAAATAATTCATACTTATAGTTTATACTAATATAATTATTAACAATTATTAATGCAAATGTAACAACTCTATTTTATATATACGAAGCATAAAATCAATGATTACAAATTAAACGCATAATATGTATTATGGTAAACTAATAGGATTGTAACAATATTATATTAAATATATAATATTATTATAAAATAGAATTAATGGTATTATCCAAAATTGATGAAAATGTAAGTTATCCTGAATTAAAAAGTGTGGATGCTGGTGATTTTAAAATGGAAGCCAATTTATACCAATTGGAAATATATGATACAGACGTTGTGATTGCTGTTGGGAACGCTAAGAATACGTTTGAAGAACAAAATGTGTTGTATTTTCCTGTTTATTTAGTTAAAACTAATAACAAAGTCATCCAAATCGGCGTTTATGAAATAAAAGCAAGTGATTATATAAGTTATTTAGATGCTAACAATAATATTGACGTTGAAAAATTGGAAGAGCCTTTGATATATAAATTTGTTACAAAGCAAATGCTGAATAGTTTGAGATTAGAACCGGATGTTCCTCTAAGAAAAAAACCAGTTCAAACTGGTAAAATTGCTCAACAAAGTGAAGATGCTGATAACAGCGATGATGAAGATGATGACGAAAATGCCATTAAACAAGAACAATACAATGAACACTATGAAATTCCAGAAAGCCGTAAAGATATTTTTATTTTGACAAAAGGTGTGCCTATACCACCTCAATTAAAAGAAGAAACTGCACAAATCGCGAAAGATTTTAAAGAAAAATATCACGAGTCACCATCTGACAATTGGGTTGAAAAATATATGAAAAATCCGAATTATACTATTGTCGACAACGAAGGCGGTGGTGATTGTTTATTTTCAACCATAAGAGATGCTTTTTCAAGTATAGCACAGCAAACGTCGGTTGCAAAGTTGAGAAAAAAATTATCAGATGAGGTAGATGAAAAAGTATTTACTAATTACAAAGACCAATATGACATGTACAAAAACAATATGGTGGTAGAGACAAATGAGATAAAAAAATTAGAAGCGGAATATTTATTGTTAAGACAAAAATTTCAAACTGTAATAGACCGTAATGAGCAAAAGCTTGTTTCTGAAAATGCAAAAGCAGTCAAAAAGGAACATGATAAATTAGTAGAAGAGAAACGAACAACGGCCGCATTGTTAAATGAGTATAAATATATGAAGGGAGTTGACACGTTAGAGAAATTAAAAAAGAAGGTCCGGACATGCGAATTCTGGGCAGAAATGTGGTCAATATCCACTTTAGAGAGAATATTGAATATAAAACTTATCATTTTATCGAGTGAGGCTTATAGAACAGGTGATATTAAAAACATTTTGCAATGTGGGCATGTGGATAACCTGCTTGAAACAAAGGGTGTATTTAATCCAGAGTTTTATATTATATTAGATTATACTGGCTCACATTATATGACAGTCGGCTACAAAAAAAAAATGATATTTAAATTTTCCGAGATACCATATGATATAAAAATGATGACTACTGAAAAGTGTATGGAAAAAAATGCTGGTGTATTTGCACTAATCCCTGATTTTCAAAAATTCAAAGATACGCACAAAAAAAAAGTAGTAAAGGAAGAAACGTATGATGATTTAAGTGAGGCGAAGCTGCGCGGTTATTATGATGACGATACGGTGTTTTTGTTTTACTCGAAATCAAATGATAAACCATTACCTGGAAAAGGAGCTGGAGAGAAAATTCCAAACGATAAAATTATTGAATATAAAGAATTAGCGAACATTCCGCAATGGCGTAAAAAATTGTCCAATTTTTGGGTTTCAGAGAAGCCTTTCACACTAGATGACCACAAATGGGCGAGCGTCGAACATTATTATCAAGGAGCTAAATTTAAAAGGAATAATCCGGATTTTTACTTGAGTTTCTCTATTGATTCGGGAACAGACTTGTCAAAAGACCCGGCTGCGGCCAAGGCGGCAGGTGGTAAAACCGGAAAATCAAAGGGGAAATTAATCAGACCTGTTCAAGTTGTAATTGACCCAGATTTTTTCGGAAAAAGACATAAACAGGAAATGTATGACGCACAATATGCCAAATTTACGCAAGATGAAGGATTAAAGAAACTGTTGTTAGCCACAAGAAATGCTAAATTGACGCATCATAGTAGAGGGTCGCCTCCTATTGTATTTGATGATTTGATGATTATTCGCGATAAAATTCGTCGTGATAACTTGTAAGTTAATTCTAATGTGTTACTATAACGGTTGGTTTGTTATGTGCGTCAGGATACCCTGCACCAGGATTATAGTTTGGGCAATTAGTACCATTAAAATTAATTTTAGAATTTATGCCATCAGGACAACATCCAAATGTCGTTTGTGAACAGTTACCTTGTACAGTATTTACTGTGCGAACCTGCGTATTAGGTACTAAAAGTGATACATTATTTAATAAAACTAAAATTAACAATATGACTGCTAAAATTATTATTAATGATTTGTCCATATATATTTTGATTATATTTTTCTTTTTCTTTTTTGTGATTTACCTTTCTTTTTTCTTTTTCTTTTTCCTTTTGTTTTGTCCTTTTTATTTTTAACCTTTTTCCCTCCCAAAGTGCCTAGAATAAATGGCATGGTCGCAACACCAACGACTGAAACAGCAAGAGGAATGGAAACAGCCGCAGCAATTTTCATTTTACGGTGATTGTTGCCATTATTTTCTGCGGCATCATTTTCTCCATCATTTTCTGCAGCATCATTTTCTTCTGGACCACATTTATCCAAATCATAACTGATTTCAAATTGTGAAAATTTATATGTATTTGTAATTAAATCAACCATAAAAATGAAATGTAATTTCCCACATGGATATTCCAAGTCAAATGCGCCACCATTTGTAGATATAACTACGTCCGATTCAAATTCTAATTTTAGAGTTTGTACAGTAGGCGTTATATTAATAATACATTTTTTTTTGGTATGCATAATATTAGACATTTCTGGTTTTAACATGTCATTTAATTTAATTATTACTAAATCTGTGAGTAAATTATATAAATTTTGACAAGAGAAAAGTGCAATAATATTTACAGCATTGTAATTAACTTTCAAATTATTTTTAATATAGTAATCAATAACAAGTTGATAAAAAGTATCCGCAATGGAATAATAATCAGGCACTTCTTCGTCTTCATCTTCTGGCTTGGAAAAATATTCAGCAGGGTAAGGGATATCATTAATTGTGCGGTCATCTCGTTTGACGTCCTTGCCTATTTGATATTTTATTTGTTCTAGGAAATTGTCCATTGTAGTAAGCGTCCCATTTTGTGTTGCAAATATGTATCTCATTTTAAGGTAAAAACTATAAGCAATTAGTTTATTTAAAGGCATATTTGGGTTGCTCTCAGCCGATGTATCAATTGAAAATTTTGGTCCTTTCCCATTATTAAGTTTGTCTTCAAAATTAAAACAATCATCCATATAAAGCACATTCTTTTCCTTTTTGTCAGCGGCCTTTTTAACATCTACAAACTCATTATAATTATCCTTTATGTACTGTATAATATTTGTTGTAGGTATTAACTTTTTACCTTTGAATTTATTATAAAACGTTAGATTGTTACCTTTTACAGGTGGGTTTTTTTCCGTTTTATTTTTATTCAATGATTTATTATGTTTTTTTTTATTACGAGTTTTTTTGATTGGCATAATATATTATATATTTAAACATATAATAAAAATAAATAACAGTATAATAATATAAATATGAATCTTTCAAAAAAAAGTAAAATATTAATGACTTTTTTTACAAAAAATGAATGTATAAATCATTATAAACAAACAGATAAGACTCAAAAGATTTTACTAGAATTATATGATGATATATTAGAAGCGTATGAATACATTTCCTCTTTAAAACACGCAAAAGGTCATCAATTTTACAATATATCTATTAAACATATACAAACAGCTAGTCAGATAATAAAACCCAAAAACTTTAACAGCAATAGCTTCCCTTTAGAGATAAGAAATCACATTGACGAAATGTCCTTTTCAGAGCTGTCGTATACATTTTCTCTCTTTGATAAAGAAATAAAGCTAATTTTTATAACAGAAGATAACGTTGAGGACAAAATTGAAACGTTTAATAAATATGTAGATACAATACTGATGTGGATTTATATATTAAATCAATATTCCTCGAAATTGTGTGCAAAAACATTTACAGTATACTTTTATTTTACTTCACTCGAAAAAAAATTGCCTAAATCGTCTGTTTCTGTACTAGATGAAATTCATGTCAACACGGCATTTACCACAACGTGTCCGCGAGATTCCGAAATAGTTATTTACAGAAAAGAGGAATGGTTCAAGGTTTTTATGCACGAAACATTTCATAATTTCGGTCTAGATTTTTCTGATATGAATAATGACAGTTGTTCACAAGACATTTTAAATATTTTTCCGGTAGACTCCAAAGTTAATTTGTATGAATCTTATGCCGAGTTTTGGGCAGAAACAATGAATGCGTTATTTTGTAGTTTCTTAAAATTAAAAAACAAAAAAAACGTGGAAGAGTTTTTGATGAACGCGGAATTTTTTATTAATTTTGAAAGAACCCACAGCTTTTTTCAATTAGTGAAAACATTGCGATTTATGGGATTACAATACAAAGACCTTTATTTAAAAACAAAACGTAGCAAAGTGTTAAGAGAGACAATGTATAAAGAAGAAACCAATGTTCTCTCTTATTATGTTATTAAAACTATTTTAATGAATAATTATCAAGGTTTTTTATCGTGGTGTAAAACAAATAATTTGGCGCTTTTACAATTTAAAAAAACTCCTGCTAATGTGAAGGAATTTTGTAATTTTATTGAAAAAAATTATAAGACAAAAACCATGACAAAAGGTGTTGAAACCACAGAATCGCTTTTTAATCATTTAAACAATCGTAAAACACCAAGCAACGAATATATAATTTCAAATTTGCGTATGAGTATTTGTGAGCTAGGATAAATTAGTATTGAGTTTTGGCGCTATGCATTTTGCAAAAATCGCCACCTTGTATACTTTCTCTCTTACATTGGTTTCCATTCTTAGTTTTTTGGATACAAATATATTTATATGTTCCATTTCCTACATATTTTTTATTGGCTTTCCATGCAAAACTGGCTTCACCAAAGTCAATTTCTACTTTATAAAGCGCACAAACTACGTCAGTGATATATCTAGTCTGGCTTCGTGTACGCATGTTGTCTTTGGATAAAAGTAATTGAGTCTTATATTTTGAATCAATTTTATTTTGTAATACAAAAGCTCAAATTCACGGCTTTATTTCAAAATAAAATTGAAATTCAAAATATAAAAAAAGGAAGAGCAAACACGTAATAAAAACATAAACAAATGGGAATCAAAAACCTTAATAGGTTCTTAAAAACAGAGTGCAAGGACGCAATCAAGTTTATATCACTAAAAGAATTATCTGGGAAAAAAATAGCTGTAGACATAAGTATATATTTATTTAAATATGCATCCGAACAGGCTTTAATTGAAAATATTTATCTTATGTTATCAGTATTTAGACATTATAATATTATTCCAATATTTATATTTGATGGTAAAACACCGACTGAAAAAAAGGAACTAATCCAAAAGCGTAAGGAAAATAAACTCGAAGCCGAAAAGGAATATAAGTTTTTGAAAAATAAATTAGACGATGTGACGGAATTAGATGATATTGAAAAGCAAGAGATAATGACAAATATGGATTTGTTGAAAAAAAAAATAATTTACATTAGCAAAGCAGATTTTGATAATGTAAAAAGTCTT
>Ga0315283_10002207_pt1 | contig 16173 bp, 11 predicted proteins | sample YL17G09_0_MG_FD_204541 | JGI IMG/M metagenome (GOLD analysis project Ga0315283, IMG submission 204541) | Sediment microbial communities from Yellowstone Lake, YNP, Wyoming, USA - YL17G09_0 | ecosystem: Environmental > Aquatic > Freshwater > Lake > Sediment | place: USA: Wyoming | collected... | reverse complement strand
TCTTTGAGAGTTTCAGCATTAAGGCTAAATCAGCATCAACATCATCATTTTCATAAGGATTTGAAATTTTTATTATATCGTCTTCATTTCCTACTGAAACCGCCATCGTTTTATTTCCGGCATACATAGCATCCACCCAACGGGTACTTTTCTTACCAGGTTTCTGTTTTATAAGTGTTCCTATCAGATCAGCAGCTTTTGCTTCCTCACCCTTGCTGCGCAAGAGCCATGCGGATAGCAAGTCAACAGAACCGGAGGGAAGATAACCTTTTGATTGTGTAAATGAAATGATTGCATTATCTAGTTCAGCAACCTTTTTCTTGTTGCCGATAGCTTTGCAGCATAAAGATTCGAGAAAATCAGGCAGTCTTTCATCGGTATCATAGGGCTTACCCACACCGAGGTTCTCGGGCCATGTACGCGACTGGCCTATAAATTTCAATGCTTTTTTATATTTTTTTGCAGCATAGGCGTCCATGGCAACTACCAGATTCGACTCACGCCATAAATTGTAACCGGCAGTGGCTCCTTCGTTGGGAAGTACCCGGAGTTTTGCTAACAGGTTCACGCAGGCTTCCTGTTCTTCGTTCAGGGCTAATTGCCTTGCCATGTTCAGACCAAGATAATAATTTTGTGGTAACTTGCCAAAGAAAGTGGTGGCAACCTCTTTTGCTTTGGCAAAATCCTTTTGTTTTTCATAAAACCTTGATAATTGCAGTCCTGCACGCCACGCTTCCGGCGCTAATGAAACAGCTTTCAGGAGGTCCTTCTCAGTTACTGCAGGATCCGACGACACAAATAATTTTACCCTGGCAAGGTAAAAAGGATAGAAATCAGGTACATCACCACATTTGAGGAAAAGAGCCTTAGCCTTATCTGTTTTATTGTTGTTCCATTGAATTAATCCGAGATAATATGCTGGTTTCCAGCTTGTAGAATTCTCCATTGCCCAGGTAAACGGTTCAATACTTTCCTGCAAGCAGGGGAAAACCAGTGAAGGGTCGCCGGCGTTAGCCTTTTTCAGGAATTCCAATGACTTCTCGTTGCTATGGGCTTTATAAGCGAGCCATGCACGCCAGTAGTCGATTTCCGGCTGTTCAGGCGCCAGGCTGAGAAGAGTTGCCACATCATTTTCGAGTCCGAGGTTGTAATACCAGGCAGCAAGTTCAAGGAAAACTTCATGCAGGAGTTCAGTCCGTATCAAGCCTGTAAAGGCATCCGCAGTTGTTTTTGAAGGACTGAGAAGGTATTTCTCGAACCGGATGAGATGATCCAGTGGATCCAATGCTTCGAGCTGACCAAGTGTTTTGGCAGCCAATTCCCTGTTCCCTTCATGCCGGGCCAGGGTTGCCAGTAACTCAAAGGCCGGGACTTCCATCGGATTAGTTTCAGTGGCTTTTAGCGCATACTTCCTGGCCTGCCCAATTTGCTTCTGTACCATGAAAAGCTTTGATATCTCCACATAGGAGGCAGCCCTGTATTCGACGGACGCCGAGGCTATAGAAAATCCATCGATGGCGTCGGTATATTTCTTCAATTTGGCGTTAGCCACTCCATAGGCGAAATTTGACGCAGGATCATATGTATCAATGGAAAGTGCTTTGGCTGCATATCCCAGGGCCTTTTCGTATTCAGCACCCCTGATAGTCAGGTTAGCCATTGCTGTGAGTGCCGGAAGGTAATTGGCATCTTTATCAAGGCATTTCAGGTAGCTTTTGGCTGCATCCTCCCATAACCGTTGCTTATCCCATTCCTTTCCCTGAAGATACAGGCCATAAAGGGAGTTCCAGTCGAAATCAGCAGGCATTTCAACGGGCCTGCTAAGTTTTAATGCATCGCGGTCGGTGTTATATAGGACATTACTTTCACCCAAAACGACCTTCAGCTTATCCGGATTTCCGTTAAACGGGATAGAATCAGAAAAGAGCTGCATGGGTACCAACATAAGCTGTTTTTCCCACAAAAGCTTATCGTCCTGAAATAACTTTAGCTTTTCGTTTGTCGCCACCAACGGGCAATACCACACATGGATTTTATTCCCTTTGGTCACAAGATTCACCGAACCTTCCGGCGTCCCGCATTTTAGTCCTTTGGTTCCTTTCACAGGAAACCAATACTCTGTCCATGTGTCAGTGCCGCCGGGAATGAAAGAGCGGTGTTTGAAAGGAGTCAATGTACTGTTGGAAGCTTCCTGGTTGAAGAGCCTGCCCGATTGAATTTCGGTATATTGTCCGTCAGTATCGGTAAGCAGGTTTTCCCAGATCATACCCTGCCTCGACAAACCCCAGATCCAGAGTTTTTTGCCAGGCTTTTCATCATAGGCTGCGTAATGGCCGGTCCCAAACTCATCGTCATGCCAGTAACCTCCATAAAACCTGGTATACTCTCCAAAAACATGGTACGATTTGTATCCTTCGAAATTATTGTTTTCGTAAAACGAAAGATCGCGGCCTTCCTTATTCACTGGCCAGGGGCTGTTGGAACCATCGTGCCCGAGAAAATATTGTCCGGGGTATGCATATTCGAGATTGCCCGCAACTTTTATCCCTGCATTGGTCCAATGATAATAGGATTGTTCCAGACTTGTGGGATTATACCAAAATGAACGGGTAGTGAAAAAGGCCTTATCCTTTGGAAGGTTGATTTCAACACGCCAGTGTGTGCCGGAAGGCAAATCAGTACTACCGACAAAACAGCTGACGCTGCCATCGGCATTTTCGCGGGTGAGATAGTCAACCGGTGACGAACAGGATGGTGCATGACCAATGAGACCAAAATTAAATTCAACGCCTCCCGAAGTCCATGCACCGCGCATAGCAACATCACGAAACTTCACAACGTGGTTGAAATAGAGAAACTCCTTTCCGGTACTTTTCTCGATGGCTCCCCATACCTTCCCTCCTACCTGGGGAGAAACATATACTTTTATGTAAGGGTTTTCCATTTCCACCATGTTCCAGTCCATCCTGCTACCCTCGCCAGTATATCCGTCGAAGCGAAAATAGGGATAGATCCTGCCGGGTGCTGCAACGGGGTCCGGATCAGAATACGGATACGAATTCATCGAATGTGGCTTCTCCTGTATGATTGCGATTTGCGCGAAAGCGCCAGCTGCGAAAGAGAAAATCAGTGTTAAAAGAGCGGATTTATTCATGGGTTAAGGTTTTAACCTGCATTATTCATGCAGAAGATAAAAGACAAAAGTAACTTTGTTGTTTGTAAAATTAACAAAGAAATATTCATGTGGAGTCAGGAAGCCTGATCTTATCCCTGCTATACTGCTGCAGTACAATACCACTCACGATAAAAACCAGTCCAACGAACGTAGAAATCATGATCTTTTCTCCAACAACAATAGAAACGATAAGCAGGGAAAGAAAAGGTGCGATAAAGATGAGGTTGGTAACTTTGGCTGTGGTTGCAGATAGCTGCAATGCCTTTAACCAGAAGATAAATGTAATACCCATTTCGAAGAATCCGATATAAATAATGCCGAGCAGTCCTTTTGCATCGGGAACGATAAAGTTGCAGGTAGCCAGGGTATAGGTCAGGATGTATATAAAACCGAAAACAAAGTTCAGGAAGAGTTTACTCACTTGGTCGCGCTTGTCTTTTACATTTAGTATCCAGAAGAATGCCCAGAATACGGCACTGCCTAGTGCCAGTGATACGCCAAACGTGTTGGTAAACCTGAAATCGAGGACATGACCACCTGTGGCAATGATAAATGTTCCCATAAAGCTGATGCAAATAGCCAGCACGCTCTTCAGGCTGATAGGCTGCCGGAGTATAGGTATGGAAAGCAAAACCAGCATCACCGGCCAAATATAATTGAGTGCCACGGCTTCCTGTGCCTGCAACATGGAATAAGCTTTGAGCAGCACCATGTAATACAGAAAAGGATTGAATAACCCAAGCAATGCCGACTGTGCCACTTCCTTAACCGACAGAGACCGCAGCAAACTAACTTTATGCTGAAATACCAATACGGTTCCGATGACACAAAGAGAGACCAGCGTAGCATAAAAAAGCAACTGCCCAAAATTCATATGCCTGAGCGAGAGTTTGAATGCAGAGCCTATCGTGGCCCAGAAAAAGATGGCGGCTAAAGCATAGAGATAAGCCTTGCGTTGTTGCATCATGCAGCAAAGATAACCGGATTCTGATTTAAATAGTGCTTCTAAGAAAACTTCCTATTTCTTGAAATACGAACTAAGCGAAGCGTTTTCATGAGCGAAGCGAATAATGATGATTAACGATTTTTGATTTTAGAAGTAATTGAACTTCAACATTCTAAAATAGTTAACCTAGCGAAGCGACCTCACGAACGAAGTGAGTAATCCTTGTTCTTAAACTAAGCGCAGCGTTCTCATGAGCGCAGCGAATAATCATTTTTTATTTGAATCTTCGAGTTTTCTTACAAACACTAAATAGAGAAGTGAAGATGTGGAGATGTGAATTATTCAATTATCAATTATTAATTATCAATTATCAATTATCATGTAACTACTCTCAATAGGGCTTACCTGGTATTTACAGAATATGTTTACTTTTGCACGAAATCACAGAAAGTCCTATTATTATGAAGAAACTTGCAGTCGTAGCATTTGGCGGTAATGCCCTGCTCCGCGACGACCAGAAAGGCACGATTGACGAACAGGAGGCTAACGCATATTATGCCAGCGAGCGTTTGCTCGAACTTATTAATCGTAACTACAACATTGTTGTCACACATGGCAATGGTCCACAAGTTGGCAACATCATCCTGGCCAATGCCGCAGGAAATCAGATTTATGGCCTGCCCGATATGCCAATGGATATCAGCGTGGCCTATTCGCAAGGCTTTATCGGTTACATGATAGAACAACAATTGCGCAATGTATTGCGTATACATGATTTGGATCGCGATATCATTACCATTATTACACAAGTACTCGTAGATCGCGATGATCCTGCTTTCGAAAACCCTTCCAAGCCTATCGGACCCTTCTATTCAAAAGAAGAGGCTGATCGCCTGGCTGCTGAAATCCCGGCTATATATAAAGAAGATCCCCGTGGCCGTGGCTGGCGCAAAGTTGTTGCTTCACCAAAGCCATTGGTGATTTCCAACCAGAAATCAATCGAAAGACTCTGCCGCGATGGCCAGATTGTGATCGCTGTTGGTGGCGGTGGTATCCCTACTTTTTACGCATCCGAAAACAAGCTCCAGGGTATCGATGCAGTAATTGATAAAGACCTGGCATCAGCCTTATTAGCCGGAAACATCAATGCCGACAAGCTTTTTATTCTTACTGATGTGCCAAAGGTTTGCATCAATTTCAATACTCCGCAGGAGAAAACTCTCGATCGCATGAATGTGAAACAAGCCAAGCAATATATTTCCGAAGGACATTTTGCCGAAGGAAGTATGGCGCCCAAAATACGAGCTGCCATTCATTTCGTAAAACATACCGGTAAAGACGCTATTATCACCAGTGCCGATCGGCTGGGAGTCGATAATGGAGGAACAAGGGTTTCGATTGTATGAACTACTTAACCTAATTCAATCTAATTCAATCTAATTCAATCTATTTCAACATATTTCAACGTATTTCAACGTATTTCAACGTATTTCAATCTATTTCAACCTATTTCAACCTATTTCAACCTATTTCAACCTATTTCAACCTATATCAACGTATTTCAACCTATTTCAACGTATTTCAACCTATTTCAAAAAAACATTAACGCATCAAAATTAACCACAATGTCATTCAACCTAAGAAACAGGAATTTTCTAAAACTGCTCGATTTTACGCCACTGGAAATCAATCATTTGCTCGACCTGGCGGCCAGTCTGAAACAAGCCAAATATGATGGCTCTGAGCAGCAGAAACTCAAAGGAAAAAATATTGTTCTCCTTTTCGAGAAGGATTCTACCCGCACACGCTGCGCTTTTGAAGTAGCTGCTTTGGACCAGGGAGCGCATGTTACCTACCTCGGACCTTCCGGATCACAAATGGGCAAAAAAGAATCCATGAAGGATACAGCCCGCGTTCTCGGCCGCATGTACGATGGTATCGAATATCGCGGATATGGCCAGCACATTGTGGAAGAACTCGGAAAATACGCAGGCGTTCCCGTCTGGAATGGCCTCACTACGGAATTTCATCCAACACAAATTCTTGCCGACTTCCTCACGATGCAGGAATATTCTGACAAGTCACTTAACCAGGTATCGTTCTGCTACCTGGGCGATGCCCGCAATAATATGGGTAATTCACTGATGGTTGGAGCTGCAAAGATGGGTATGGATTTTCGTGCTGCGGCTCCAAAAGCTTGCTGGCCGGATGAGGCATTGGTAAAGATATGTATGGAAATTGCCAGAGAAACAGGTGCTAAGATTACCCTTACCGAAAATGTAGAAGAAGGTGTAAAAGACGTTGATTTCCTTTATACCGATGTATGGGTTAGCATGGGCGAACCTGCCGAAGTATGGGCAGAACGCATCAAGCTGCTGAAACCTTACCAGGTAAACCTGGATGTAGTGAAGAAAACAGGCAACCCTAAGGTGAAATTCCTGCACTGCCTGCCTGCATTCCACAACCGTGAAACGACCATGGGAGAAGATATCTTCCAAAAATATGGAATGGATGGCCTTGAAGTGACGGATGAAGTATTCGAATCGCCGATGTCGGTGGTGTTCGATGAGGCCGAAAACAGGCTGCATACCATCAAAGCTGTGATGGTTGCGACGTTGGGCGCATAAGTTTTTATAAATAAATTACATAATCTGATTTTTGGAAATACTCATAAGCTGCTGTTACAGATTAAAATAGTAAATTAAAGAATAATGCATGAACAGACTTTATGGGGGATTATTGTTTCTGGTAAGTATAAATGTTTTTTGTCAGCCAAATTCTGATTCGTCGATTACCAGAGCCCGGATTGACAAATACTATATGAAATCTTACATAAAAGATTATGGCGATATACTCAGCTGTCCCTTTCAACCTTCGGTCAAAAAATATGTAAGTGCAGCTGTATTTGCAGGTACAATGTACCTGCTTATTTCACGGTATGATGAGCAGATTCAATTGTTTTCGCAAAAGCAGAGAACTCCGAATACAAATAATCTGTCAAAATATGTCCTGGAACCAATGGGAAGCGGCATTTATCCTTTGATTGCTGTAGCATCATTTTATGCGCAGGGTATAATCTGGAATAATCAGAAAAGCAAGAAAGTTGCGATGAATTGTGTGAAATCCTTTATCATCGCGAGTAGTTTTACACAAATTAGTAAGCATGCCTTTACCCGTCAAAATCCTATGATTGATCCTGCTGATGCCAACAGGTGGTTTATGGGTAATCCCGATAAGTCGTTCTTTTCCGGACATACAACAACTGCCTTTTCGGTAGCAACGGTAATAGCAGAAGAATATAAGGAGACCGTTTGGGTTCCTGTTGTTGCGTACACACTTGCATCGTGCGCCGGATTGTCGAGGATACACGACAACGATCATTGGGCAAGCGATGTGCTTACCGGTGCTTTGGTTGGTTATATTACCGGTAAACTCATCGTACACGAAAATAACTGGGGGATAACCATTATTCCGGGTATAATATTACCGCAATAATTGTCGCGATAACTTCCTGAAGCCAGAACAATTTAATATTTTTCTGCTAACCCTTGGTATTTTCACTTGTATCAGTAGCCTTTTCAATTGGGCTGTCATTACCTGTTTTCTTCAGTTTCCTCACATAATAGGTTGAAATAACGATAGAGATAATTGCAAAAACAAGGAATGCCAATATTCTGAAGATAAGATCGATTTTTGCCAAATCTACCAGAAATAAATAGAATGCGGAAACAAGCAAATTCGCCATTGCCATCCACCGATACTTGATGCTTTTTATAAGTATGCTTAATCCAAAATAAATGCCGGCAATACAAAGCCACGAAACTGTGATATATTGCCCCGGTAATCCTTTGTAGGTTGCATAAAGCAACGAGAAAAACAATGTAAACAGGTATATATTCCGGATAAAGTCAGTTTTTATATTCAATCGCTCACTCTGCCATTTTGTAATCCGGGCTGATAAAAATGCGATGACAGGTATCGAAAAATTAACTGCATGCAAAGTTCCTGAAAGATTGTAATACAATACTACCAGTATTACCAGTAGAAATGTATTCATAAGTGTTATTATCTGCGATCTGTACCAAAGCGCTAATGCCAGCACCAGAAAACTTTGGTAGATTAGTAATAAGAATGCATCGGGGAATCCATAAGTGCCATATATAGTCACACTTATAGCCACAAATCCAAACAATGCATAAAGCGCCGGTGAATATTTCCAGGGTGAATAAATCTTTAAGATAACAGAATAAGCAATGCAGTATATGGAAATTGCCGTGAAAAACAGTACAAATGCATTTGGAAAATGTATAGCTACCATCGTAAGCAACAAAACTGAATATGCCGTTCCTGCAAGCAGAATGGTCGAAAGGATTAAATTTCCAGGAAATACTTTGTCGGGTTTCCTAAATACTACCAGTGAATACATGGCAGTTATTACTGAAAAATAAATAAAAGAATAGTGATATGTTAAATCACCGGGTGTTTTGACCAGCGATACAGGGTTTTGAAGCAGCCATATCAGATCAATAAAATAACCAATGCAAAGGATAAAAACCATTGCTTTCCACCAATTGTATTTCCAGAATGAATAAAGCACCAAACCTGCAGTTACGATCGAGATCAGGAAAAATGTCAGTGTATGGTTACAAACAAAAGCTGTAATCATCGCCAATGTTAAAGCCTGTCCTGCCAAAACCTGTGATTGTTTTTTGACTGCAAAATATAGCTGAATCACTACCACTAAGAGAAGTAAAACTGTTGCAAACACCTGATTTGTCAGGAATGGTTTGTCGTTATAATAATGAAGCCGTAAAATGATATAGTACAAAATGATAAATCCGAAAAGATTAAACATGAACGAGAGATAAGTAAAACTTTTTCGGGAATAATGCGACATTATAAAGACTCCGGCCACGCTAATCACACCAACAATCAAAGAAATTATTGGTTTTCCTGCATCGTTAAAATATTTCCACAATAAGGCAATTGCGAAAAACAGTACAATATTTCCCAGCCAGGCTAAACCATATTCACCGAGATTGGTTTCAAATGGCGCGCTGATCGAGATGTCTACATCTATAAATTTTGCATCGTCCTTCTCTGCTTCTCGCGTACCAGCGGTTTGTGTTTGCCTGATTTGTGCCTTGTTCGATTCAAGAAGTTCAATCCGCTCTTCAAGCGAATCTAAACGGGAAAGAATTTTTTTCAATTCTTCTTTTTTAAAATCATCAGGGTTCATAATTAATTCTTCTTTAAGTTAAAATTAATTTTCATGTTCTTCCTATGCATTAATTTTTTTTTTGATTTAAACTATCAATGTTGTAATCTTCAAAAACAATAGCTATTGCAATTTTTGATAAAAAAGTAAATAGTAATGACCCAAGGGAAAATATCATTACAGCAGTTCTGATTTCGGTCATTGATGGTGTATATACATAAATCTGTCCAAGTACATCGGGTGTAAATCCAGGAATAATAAGCGCAATTCCTTTCTCAACATAAACGCTGGCATAAATAAGTACTGCGCCGATATTCAGTGTCACAAAATTTTTCCGGGTTCTGGGAATTAAGAAAAGCACAAATGCGATACAGCCCATAATAATTGACGACCAGCTGTAAAGAACAATTTCTTTGTTATCGCCTATTCCGAAAAGCAAATATTTCCAATATAAAATATGCTCAGTTCCGGAATAAAATTCTTTAAAAAGTTCGGCTATTGTAAAGAATAAATAAATGAACATAGCATACACCATAAGCTCAGCAATTCTCCAAATAGCTTCATCTTTAATTTCGAATTTTGTAATCTTTCTAAGTATCTGAAACAGAATCAATAGAATGGCAGGACCTGAACAAAAAGCAGAAGCTAAAAACCTGGGAGCAAGCAAAGCGCTATTCCAAAAAGGACGGGCAGGCAGTGCATTAAAAAGAAATGCTGTTACGGTATGAATACCAACTGCCATGGGTATACTAATAAATACGAGTGGTAATACCATTGATTTATTATATTCTTTTTTATAAAAAATAGAATATAATAAGTGTATTACAACGAATAAATTAATTAATAAATATATGGTTAGAAAGAAAAAATCCCATGAAAGCATTGATGATGGAAAGTTCATAGTGCCTATAACAGGCAACATATGCCAAAATCTTAGTGGATTGCCAATATCTACTACAATAAATGAAATACACATAATTACAGCACAAACCGCCAACAATTCACCAAAAATTACAATTTCTTTGATTGGTTTCCAATCGTAAACATAGGCTGGGATAACCAACATAACTGCCGCTGCTGCAACACCAACAAGAAATGTAAAATTTCCAATATAAAAAGCCCACGATACAGAATCACGCATATGAGTTTTAATCAATCCTTCACTCAACTGATTAAAATAACCAAATCCTCCCCAAAGTGTTAATAATAATAGAAAAATCAGCCACGCGTAATACGTTTTGCTGCCTTGAAGAATTATTTTTAAACTGCCTGTAGTAAAATGAATAAAATTCATATTCTTATTGGTTAGACATTTTCTGTTAAGGACTGCATGACTTTATAATTTAAAATCATAAGGCAATTTGATATCATGGTTAAATTCCAAAGAAATAATAGAATTTTGGCTGAGTGTTTAATTCTTGTTTTAATACAAGTACACGTTTATTTTCCAGAATATATCTTACTTCACTCTCCGGATCTAAAAGATTTCCAAATTTCCTTGCTCCTACCGGGCAAATTTCGACACATGAAGGGTATTTGCCTTCCCTTGTTCTTTGAATACAAAAAGTACACTTTTCGACTACCCCTTTCATTCTGGGTCTATTCCCCAGGTAATGCATATCAGTATTTATTTCTGCTGCCGGAACAGTGGGCTTACCCCAATTGAAATGCCTTGCTCCGTATGGGCATGCTGCCATGCAATATCTGCATCCAATACACCAATTGTAATCAACTACAACAATTCCATCCGGTTCCTGCCAGGTGGCTTTAACAGGACATACTGTTACACATGGAGGGTTTTTACATTGCTGGCATGCAATCGGAACATAAAAATACCCTTTTTCAGGAACTTGTTCAGGATTATAATGAACATTGGAATGCGCAAAGTCGATCCCTTTCTCTTTTTCCATTTGAAGAACCTGTATCCAATGAATTTGTGGTTCACGCGATTGATTGTTTTCTTTTACACATTCATAAACACATCTTCTGCATCCAATACATCTGGATATGTCGAGGGCATAACCAAATAAGGTTCCTTCTATTGCAGATTTGTCAGATACATGAAATTCTTTACCGTACTTTTCTTTATATTTAACTTCTAAATTTTTAATTATTTTGTCTTTTTCCTTTTTTGACAAGGTTCTGAAATTTTGTTGAAAAAACTCATCAATTGCTTTCATATCGCAACCTGAAAGCGCAAGTGCCGAGAATGTTGCAAGTGAAATATTCCTTAAAAATGACCTTCTTGTATTTTCTTTTTTCATTTCTGCCAAAATATTCTTTTAAAAAGTTAGTAAATATCTTCCTGCCTAACCGGCGCAGGCTCAGGCTGTAAAGACTTAAATTTTGGAGAGTGTGGATTATGACAATGAACACAAAGCAAATATTCTTTTTTCCCGTTCCATTCACCTGTTCTTTTTCCATGAACCCCAACTTTCCAGTCTCTGAGTTTTTCACCATGGCACTGACCGCAAAGTTTATATGATTCCTTAAAATCCAATAATTTTCCACTGGCCAGCCTTAAAGAATCTCTGTTTTTAAGATCATGGCAGTCAAGACACCAACGGTTTTCACTGTCGTGATTAAATATTGCAGAAATGTCATCGTGCCACTCTATTAATTCTCTTTTTTTAGGATTAGGAGCAAAATTTGCATGACAGGCAGTGCAGGGGAATATATCCTCGCTGAATGGAGGTGCTTCTACCGCAAATTCTTCAGCTTTTCTATTCTTTATATTTGTTTCTGTTTTGTCATATACTTCAGATACTTCAGTATTGACTGGTTCTTTATTATTACAGCCAAAAAACAGAACAATAAAAAGTGTTATTAAAACACTTTCTATTTTAATATTTTCGTAAATTTTATCCTTCATAATAAATTTACTTTTACTTTAGGAATTAATCAGGCTAAATATCCTGATCTGCGTCTAACTTTTTCCAGGGAGGCAACAGCCATAACAGGAACGCCAGAATTATAAACGGAACAATTAGCCACACCGCTGCCATCAGATATCCTTCTGCGCCGATAAGCCCGGTTTTGAATTCGGTATATCCGTAAAAGCTTTTTGAAAATAATTGCCCGCCTATAACCACATTCCATCGCATGAAGAATATCCCGACCAGAATCAGCACAGAAACAATAAGATAAATTGCTTTTCTGATTTGTTCTTTTGGTTTGTAAAACTGAAATGTTCCCAGTGTAAGCAATGGCACAATTGTGCCAAGAAACCCCTGCATAATAAACAAAGTAAAGAAGAGTTTTCCAAACACCAGATTATGTAAAACTTCAAATGATTCTTCGGCTTCGTAAATCCGGTGTATCTGATCCAATCCTTCAAGTGTAAAATCAATGACAAGAATGTAGAACAGGTACATCGCAATTGTATCCAGGCAAGCCATATCGATGACCTTTTTGCGAATTCTGGTTAAGAGAATATAGATAAACATAACCAGAGCAATTCCCGAAACCATAGCTGAAAATATAAAAATCACAGGCATCAGCACGGTAGACCACCAGGGATTTGCTTTTATTGATCCAAAAATAAAACCGACATATCCGTGCAGTAAAAACGCTGAAGGCACACCAATAACAGTAATTATATATCCAATCCTGTTATCCAGCGCTACTGATTTGGGTGAAATATCAGTTGTCCAGAGAGAGAGGGCTTTGTAAAGGAATCGTTTAAATCCAGTGGACTCATTGGCCCACAATACTATATCCCGACGATAATCAAACCAGATTTCAAGCAATAATACAACCATCAGGTACCACAAATAAATAAAGCCAAAAATTGCCATGGCTGAACTGAAATGGGGTGTAATCATTATTTCGTAAGCTCTGAATGGTTTACCCAGATGGCTGATCAGAGGCATGGTAGCAACCAGCAGAAATGAAAATGCGGTAAGCAATGCAAGATGATAAGTGGGTTTAAGTATGCTTACTTTAAATATACGCTCAAGCGAGGCAGCGATAAATGCTCCTGCAACCAATCCGGTAATATATGGATATAGCACTATAAGTACACTCCATCTGAGTTCAATCTCATTTGGATAAATATATCCCTGCACTTGTGAAAGAACTTCGTATAGATTCTGAACATGATTTTCCATATTATTATCTTACCTCAGAGCTTAGAGCGTTGTAGAATAATTTTGAACCTGTATTTAAGTGTGGTTTTATAACCATACAAGTATGATTTTTCAGGAAGGAATTCAGTTTGCTTTTGGGATCGTTTAAATCGCCATAAATTCTTGCTTCTGTGGGGCAGATTTCAAAACATGCAGGTTGCAGTCCTTTTGCCAGGCGATGGAAGCATAAGGTGCATTTGTCGGCAGTTCCTTTTTCAGGATGTAAATACCGGCAACCGTAAGGACATGCCTGGACACAGTAACCACAACCTATACAATAATTACTATCAACCAAAGCTATACCTTCAGGAGTCTCAAATGTCGCACCAACCGGGCACACCTGTGTGCATGGCGATTTGGAACAATGATTACACATTTTGGGAACAAAAAATGATTTGAATATCTCCTCATCAGGAACTGATTGCTTAAAGCCGTCAATCCCTCCATTGGGTGATTCAACTTTTATTGTTCCATCGTTTTTGATGGTATACTGCTCAACCCACGAACGGAAATAGAATGGTTCTTTGGGTACATTGTTTTCCAGTTTACATGCGTTGGCGCATTTTCCACAACCAATGCACTTATTTATGTCGATGCCGATTCCGTACCATTTTCCTTTCCCTTTGGGTGGTTCTCCGGCAAAGAGAAAACCATCGATAGGAACAAGTGCCGTTGTAATTGCAATTCCCCCGGAAATGATTACCCCAGCTTTTAAGAAATCTCTTCTCGATAATTTAGGCTTGTTCTGAATCATGGCTGGTGAGGATTATGACATTCAATACACTTCAATTCTTCTTTTGTATTTTTATCAACAAGGTTATGTTTCATAGTGTTCACTTGCTTGATCATTGAATTATCAACAGTATCGAACAATATCTTTATACGTGCAGCATTTTTTTGATGGCACACGGCACAATCTTTTCGATTGTCCGGTTTATAAAGTATCAGGGAATCAGGCAAATCTTTTCCTTTATATTTATCGGCATAAAGGGCATGTTTTAAACCCGGACCATGGCAAACCTCGCATTTAAGTTTTGCGTGAAACCCCAGGGATTTATCAAAGTGGATGTCATCATGACACTTGGAACATTTAGCAGAACCGGCATAATGCAACTCCCTTACCGTATTCTCCTGAATTGCGTTTGCCCGGTAATGACCAAATACTCCAAAGGAGCTTGGTTTTAACACTTGCTGGATGATCAGGAACAATACAATAAATATAGTAAATACAATGATCAGGCGTTTTATCTGTTGTGGCATAGCGAAAAGAGTTGTATACTTATATATAGATGTAAAGATATATAACTAAGCTGAATAATTTTATAAAAATAAAAAATAATTGTTTACTTATTGATCACAAAATCCTTCCCTCCATGCAGCATTTGTAATGCTGTCCGAACCTCATTGTAATTTGCGATTCCCAGCTTAGCTAAAATCAAACCTTGTGGTCTCACTCCTGGTGTTGTGCTTTTGCGAAACTGATAGGAATAAAAACTGTACTTTTGCCTGATGAAGAAGAAACGTATTGCTTTTCATACACTGGGCTGTAAGCTGAATTTCTCCGAAACATCAACCATCTCACGCCAGTTCGGTAAGGAAGAATTTGAACTTGTAGATTTTGGTCAGCAAGCAGACGTTTATGTTATTCACACATGCGGTGTTACAGCTGCTGCAGAACGCAAGTGTAAAGCCAGCATCAGACAGGCTGTGAAAAGAAATTCCGGTGCATCAGTAGCCGTGATAGGTTGTGCCGCACAAGCCAACCCGGAAACGTTCCTTAAAATGGAAGGTGTTTCGTGGGTTCTTGGCACCCAGGAAAAATTCCGGCTTGGAGAAATCGTTGAATCAATGAATTCCGGCATGGATAAACTCTCCTACGTTGAGTGCCATGGTGAATTGCACGAAGAGAGCAAGGAAGCCATCATCAGTAAAACACGAAAATTCATTCCCTCGTATTCGGCCAACGACCGTACACGCTCATTTTTTAAAGTGCAGGATGGTTGCGACTATTTCTGTACATACTGCAGCATACCTATCATGCGTGGGAGAAGCCGGTCGGACACTATTATAAATACGCTGAAAGCAGCTCACGAAATCGCAGCTACAGGGATTAAAGAAATTGTGCTGACAGGTGTAAACATTGGTGATTTTGGTCGCGGGAATGATGAGAAATTCATCCAGCTCATCCATGAACTCGATAAGGTAGAAGGTATTGAACGCATTCGCATCTCATCCATCGAACCCGAATTACTTTCCGAAGAGATTATCTCGTTTGTTGTTAATTCCAACAAAATACTTCCCCATTTCCATATCCCGCTGCAATCGGGTTCCGATAAAATATTGGTTGCAATGCGGCGGAAATACCTGCGCGAAGTATTCGCCGGCAGGGTGCATACCATCAAAAGACTAATGCCGGGTGCTTGTATTGCTGCCGATCTTATTGTTGGATTCCCGGGTGAAACTGATGAAGATTTTAACGACTCATTTCGTTTTATTGCGGACCTGGATATTTCGTATCTCCATGTTTTCACTTACAGCGAGCGACCGGGTACCAAAGCAAATACTATGGCAGAGGCTGTTGACGATAAAACACGCAAACGACGTAGCCAGGAGTTGCATAAGTTGTCAGAAGATAAGAAGACACATTTCTATGCAAGCCAGCGGGGACTAATTTTTAATGTGCTATTCGAATCGGACCAGGAAAATG
>Ga0315283_10002205_pt1 | contig 16178 bp, 15 predicted proteins | sample YL17G09_0_MG_FD_204541 | JGI IMG/M metagenome (GOLD analysis project Ga0315283, IMG submission 204541) | Sediment microbial communities from Yellowstone Lake, YNP, Wyoming, USA - YL17G09_0 | ecosystem: Environmental > Aquatic > Freshwater > Lake > Sediment | place: USA: Wyoming | collected... | reverse complement strand
GTCTACGGTCCAGACCTAATGTTGATGATGTGTAAACGGGGAGCCAAGGAAGGTTGGAGATGCTATCTCTACGGCGGGAGACCGGGGGTGCCGGAATTGCTCAAGCAACGCCTTGTCACACGTTTTCCGGGGCTCAATGTCGTCGGAACGTATTCCCCTCCATTTCGAGCGCTTTCACCTGAAGAAGACTCGGCTGCATGCGAAGCGATTAACGCGGTGAAACCCGACATCCTCTGGGTGGGTCTGGGTGGGCCTAAGCAGGACTTGTGGATGTATCAACACCGTGAGAAGCTCGACGTGTCGGTCATGCACGGCGTGGGTGCCGCGTTCGATTTCCTCTCCGGCCGGATTCCACAGGCCCCCCGCTGGATGATGAACGTGGGACTCGAATGGTTCTTCAGGCTTCTTGTTGAACCCCGACGCCTGTGGAAGCGCTACACACTAACGAACGTCAAATTTGTCTATTACCTGATCATGAAGGAACTTTTCCACCGGTGATCCAGGACACATTCCATCGGTTGCAAATCACCTCCAGTTCCTTTACATTGAGTTGAAATTATTGCCATCTCGGGGGGTGGGATTCGTCCAAGAATACCATGATCTGAATGCTTCAGGGGGTCATCCGCCGCAACTGGCGCACATTTTACGCCGTCCTCGCAATCGGAGTGGATGTACTCGTCCTCTCCCTTGCATTCCTGCTCGCCGCGAAGATCGGGAATAACACCCTCTCCCTTGACGAGCTTCTCGTTTCCCACAACCACCTCTTCGTCTTCTCGGCAGTAGTGTTCCTCGGGCTCTTCACCGCACTCGGAGTCTATCGGACCATATCCCATTCCTCCTTCCAGCGCCAGAAGTTTGCGGTGGCAAAGGGGTACATGTTCGGGGTGGCCATCATCATGAGCTCCCTCTTTCTTACCCGAAACCTCTTCTATTCTCGTGAATTCCTTTTTCTGTACTTGATTTTCCTCCCTATCCTCTATGTGCTTGTTTGGGGAACGGTGCGAATGATCCTGAATTCGTTCCAGAAGGAGGGGTACGGCCGCTGGAACACGCTCGCTATCGGATCGGAACCTAACCTGCATCATCTGGTCCGGCGCATCGAGGAATACCCCGAGCTCGGCTACGACATCGTGAGCGTGTTGAAGGTGCCGGACAGCCCACGGGACGACGGGGCCGTCCACGTCACACGGGAGGCCGTCGAAGAGATCGCGACGGAAAAGAATATCGGCCTCATCGTGTTCTCCTCCGCCAATCTGAACGGCTCCTTCGACCAGCTCGAAGAACTCTGCCGCGCGAGACGGATCACGATGCGCGTCGTGTCGCCGGAATCAGACCACCTCTTCCCGCGTGCCCGCCTCCATGATATCGCCGGAATTCCCCTGTTCACCCCCCGGCGCCAGAGAATCGACTTCATCAAGGGAGCCGTCAAGCGACTCTTCGACATCGTCGGGGCCACGGTTGCGCTTGTCCTGCTCTCACCCGTCTTCCTCGTCGTTGCTCTGGCGATGAAGCTTGAATCCCGTGGCCCCATCTTTTTCATGCACAAGAGAGCCCTGACGGACAAGGACGCCCCCTTTGACTTCTACAAGTTCCGGAGCATGCACCACGAGGCGGACGAACAGAAGGAAACCCTGCTCCATAAAAACGAAACGGACGGAGCGCTCTTCAAGATCAAGGACGACCCCCGGTTGACCAAAGTCGGGCGCATCATCCGCCGGTACAGCCTGGATGAGCTGCCACAACTGTTCAACGTGATCAAGGGCGACATGAGCCTCGTCGGCCCGCGCCCCCTTCCCGCTCGGGACTTCGACCTGCTGGAAGAGGCGGACCACATGGGGGGGTACTTCCGCCAGCGCGCGAACGCAAAGCCGGGGATGACCGGGCTCTGGCAGATCTCCGGACGAAGCGATCTCGGCTTCCGGGAGATGGTTCTTCTCGACCTCTATTACATCGAAAACCAGTCGATCCTGTTCGATATCGAAATCCTGGCCCAGACGATCCCCGTGGTCGTCTTCGGACGAGGAGCGTATTAGCTGCCGCCACGGTGCCGGGGAGCCACCTGCTCCGCTTTTTAATTTGCCCCGGATCACACGTGCTTTGATTCTCCCCCGCAATTTGCTATATTGGCCGAAACGCGGCATAACAGTCAAATAACGGAAAATTCTATGAAGATCAGCGTCATCGGTACCGGCTATGTCGGGCTCGTTGTCGGCACCTGCTTCGCCGAAAGCGGAAATGATGTCATCTGCGTGGATAACGACGAGCGAAAGCTCAAAATGCTTAAGAAAGGGGAATCCCCGATCTACGAGCCCGGTCTGACCGACCTCCTGAAGAAGAACATCGCGGACAAGCGGATCGTGTTCACCGACAGCCTCGAAAAGGCCGTCAAAGGTTCGGAGATCATCTTCCTCGCGCTGCCGACCCCCCAGTCGGAAGACGGCTCGGCCGACCTCCAGCATGTCCTGGCCGTCGCGAAACAGATTGGGAAGATGATGAACGGGTACAAAGTGATCGTGAACAAAAGCACCGTTCCCGTGGGCACGGCCGACCGGGTCCGGGAGATCACCGCGCGCGCGACCACGATCGATTTTGACGTCGTCTCCAACCCCGAGTTCCTCAAAGAAGGGGCCGCGGTCAATGACTTCATGAAGCCGGACAGAATCGTGATCGGCACACGCAGTCCGCGAGCACTCGCGATGATGCAGGACCTCTACGCGCCGTTCATCCGCACGGGCAACCCGCTGATCATCATGGACGAGCGGAGCTCAGAACTCACCAAGTACGCGGCCAATTCGTTTCTCGCAACGAAGGTCACGTTCATGAACGAGATCGCCAACCTGTGCGAAAAGGTGGGCGCAGACGTCGACATGGTCCGCAAAGGAATGGGAACCGACGTGCGCATCGGACAACAGTTCCTCTTTGCAGGTATAGGCTACGGCGGATCGTGCTTTCCCAAGGACGTCGCGGCGCTGCTGAACACATCGAAGTCCTATGGACACAAGCTCGATATCCTCGAGGCGGTCGAAGAAGTCAACAAGATGCAGAAGCAGATCATCGTCGAAAAGCTGAAGAAACATTTCAACGACAAGGTCAAAGGGCTCACCGTCACGCTGTGGGGACTGTCATTCAAGCCCAACACCGACGATATCCGCGAAGCCCCGGCCCTTACGATCATCGCAGCCCTGCACAAGGCGGGAGTGAACATCCGGGCCTACGACCCCGCCGCGATGGAAGAAATGAAGCGTAAGATCGGCAACACCATCAAGTATTGCGAGAACAACTACGACGCGCTGAAGGGATCCGACGCGCTCTTGCTCTTAACGGAATGGAACGACTTCCGCCGTCCCGACTTCGACAGGATGAAAACCCTGATGAAACAGCCGGTGATCTTCGACGGGAGAAACATCTATGACCCCAAGTTGATGGCAGAACGGGGCTTTGTCTACTACGGGATCGGACGAACAGGGAGTAACAAATGACAGTCATGACCTCCAAACACGCCGTGGTGACCGGTGGCGCGGGATTCCTCGGCTCGCATCTCTGCGACCGCCTCCTGGCCGAAGGGCACAAGGTGACCGCCATCGATAACCTCATCACGGGCGATATCAGGAATATCGCCCACCTGATGGGCAACGAACGGTTTAAATTCGTCAAGCATGACGTGACCGAGTACATCTATATCGACAGCCCGGTCGACTACATCCTTCATTTCGCGTCACCGGCGAGCCCCCTGGACTACCTGAAGCTTCCCATCCAGACGCTTAAAGTGGGCTCGCTCGGGACACACAAGGCGCTCGGACTCGCGAAGGCGAAGAGGGCCCGGTTTCTGCTCGCGTCGACCTCCGAAGTGTACGGCGACCCGATGGTCCACCCCCAACCGGAGTCCTACTGGGGTAACGTCAACCCGGTGGGCACCCGCGGCGTCTACGACGAGGCGAAACGGTTCGCCGAAGCGATGACGATGGCCTATCGCCGCTACCACGGCGTTGAGACCAGGATCGTCCGCATATTCAATACGTACGGCCCGCGCATGCGCTTGAACGACGGGCGCGCAATCCCTGCCTTCCTGGCGCAGGCACTCCGCGGGGAGGATGTCACGGTCTTCGGCACAGGCACCCAGACACGGAGCGTCTGCTACGTGGACGATCTCATCGACGGCATCCACCGACTCATGCTCTCGGACGAGGTCGACCCCGTCAATATCGGGAACGAGGACGAGATCACCATGCTCGAGCTGGCGAAGGAGATAGTCTCCCTGACCGGCAGCAAAAGCAAAATCATCTATAAGCCGCTCCCTCAGGACGATCCCAAAGTGCGGCGCCCGGACATCACCCGCGCCCGGACCATACTCAAGTGGGAGGCAAAAGTGGACCGAAGGGAGGGTCTCCGCCGCACGGTGGACTACTTCCGAGCCCAGATCAGATGACGAGACACCTTCTGGTGCTCCTCGTTCTGGCGGTGACGATCGGTCGGGCACAGGATTCGACAGAGATCCCCCCCCTGAAAGAGTTTCACCAGACCGAAGGATGGACCGGACGGAAAATTGCATCGACCGCCACCGTCGGCCTCATCTTCACCACGACGTGGATCGATGCCTACTACACCTGGTGGCGTGACGTAGAAAAGCCCTTCTCGTTCTTCACCAACGACTGGCTGAAGGGCCAACAACTCGGCCTCGACAAGGCGGGACATTTCCTCGGCACGTACGCCATCTTCAAGATCACCCGCAACATCATGCTCTGGGGGGGCTACGATCGTCCCACGGCGTTCTGGTGGGCGACGGGGCTCGCCCTCTTCAACGGCCTGCAGATCGAAATCGGCGACGGATTCACTCCGTACGGTTTTGACTATCAAGACCTGATTTTCGACTTCGCCGGCGTCGGATACGGCATGCTCCAGGCGGAAGTCCCCTTCCTCGAGAATTTCAACGTCAAATTCAGCTACTGGTCGTCCACAGGGGTGAAAACGCCGATCCAGTTCACCAAAGACTATGACGCGATGACGGTCTGGCTGTCGCTGAACGTCCATAACCTGCTGCCGGAGAAGGCCGCCGAGTACTGGCCGCGCTGGCTCAACATCGGGGTGGGGTACGGCGTGGATGACAACATGACGAGGAGGGAACTCGCGATCGGGTTCGATCTGAACCTCGAAGGATTTTCGACGCGAAGCGAGGATGTCCTGCTGGCCGAACGTCTCGGGGACCTCTGGCACCTCCCGATGCCGGCCGTCAAATTTACGACGGGAAAGGAACCGCAGTACTATCTATTGTATACGCGATAACGGCATCACCAGAGATCGAACGTGAACCCCGCGCCGGCGAACTCCCTTCTCACATTATAGTAGGCGCCGAAGGTGTCAAGCCCGCAATAGTAGCTGAGGTAGATCCGCACTCCGCGCCCGCTCCACTCTCCCAGTTTCAGCCCTGCCTCGAGATTGTTGCTTCCCACGTAGGAGGGGATACCCATCAACGACAGATTATAGGCGAAATAGAACGCCGGCGTTCCGGGGGAATGACACTCGATTCCGAACATCGCAGATACCGGCCTGATGGCCTCCGGCCGGTTCCATACCGCCCCCGAAAGCCCCGAGTAGATGCGGGTGGGGAAGTGGCCGAGACGGGCCTCGTATGCAACGTCGACCTCGCCGTAGTTTCGGGTAAAATTGAAGGGGACCCGGCCGTCGTTCCATGTCCCCGCCGTGACGTCGTAGCTTCCGTCCACCAGATGGGCGCTCTGGTGCATGGCACGGAAACGAAAACTCCACGCCGACCCGCTTGTGTAGGTCAGGTGCATCCCGAAGAAGCCGTCAGCCGCGGCGATCTTGAATTGAACATCCTGTATCGTGCTTGAAAGAGCGTAGGAGTAAAGGTCGGGTCCCCAACGGAGCGTGTCACCCCGGGAAGCATACTCGATGGCGTCCATCGTGACGCCGATTCCTATGTTCAGCCGCGAACTCCCGAACTGCTGCTGGAGCCCCAGACGGGCCTCCTCATGGTTTGCCACGAACGGCAGAACACTCAGATGGGGAGGGAAAAAGGAGAAGGACGCGGAATCAGTCTGTCCCAGCATGAGCCCTGGAACGAGGGGGGCGAGAAACAAAATGGGGAACGTCATACGGCGCATGCGGGGAAAATACGCATTTACCCTCTGAAATCAAACGATTCGTTGACGTTTGCCCGGGGTTTCTCTATATTACCCTCAATGAGGCCCATCTCGTCACGCCGTACGTATGCAGTATGTCGTTTCCTGTGCGCCGTCTGTTGTTTCGTTGCACCGCTCCGGCTCTCCGCCCAAACCGACTCCAATGCCGTCGATAGTCCTCCCGAGAACGTCCCGGGCGATGCCTCCGGGGTCGACGGAGCGCGACTGGCAATCGTCGGAGGGACGGTGGCCATCGGGGTGACCGCGATCCACGTGTATCAGAACGACGCCTGGTGGAAGACCTCACGCGCGCCTTTCCATGTCCAGGAGGACCTGGTCTACGCGAGCAACATAGACAAACTGGGGCACTTCTACGCTGCCAACGTGCTCACGTTCACGCTGAGCAAGGGACTGCGCTGGGCGAACCTGAGTGAGAGGTCGTCTCTCATCTGGGGGGCGGTGGGGTCTTCGCTGTTCGAGACCTACATAGAGATCGAAGACGGATTTTCCGCCTACTGGGGTTTTGACCGGGTCGATTTCGTGAGCGACCTGGCAGGGGCATGGTATCCGGTTGTGCAGGACCTCGTTCCGTTCATGAAGAATTTCAATTTCCGTTTCAGCTATCTACCGAAAACCTCCGGATCACAGGGAGCGATCCCGGGACAGACGCACACGATATTCGACGACTATGAGGGGCAGACCCTCTGGCTCAGCTTCACGATGAAAAATCTTCTCCCCGGGGAAGTGGGGAGAGTCTGGCCTGAGTTTCTGTGCCTCTCTCTGGGCGTCGCCGTGCGAAACAATCTCAGCCCGGACCGCTACCTGGTCTGGTTCATCTCGCCGGACCTCGATATGACGAAAATCATACCAAACGATACGCCTTTCCTTAAGACGCTCGGTGAAGCGCTCAACTTCATTCATTTCCCCATGCCGGCCGTGCGCATCTCTCCCAACGTCGTATGGTACGGACTCTATTTCTAAGGATGCCATCTTCATGAAACCGATACTCCTCGCTCTGTCCCTCATGATGGCCGCCTCGGTATCGGTGTCTCAGATGGAAAACGTCCCTGTTGCCAATCCGGTGTACGATTTCCTCAAACGGATGGAAGTGAAGGGGGTCATCCAGCAGTACAATGACGCGGTCCTGCCGATCGGTCGAAAAGAGGTCGCTGATCTTCTGGTTCAGATCGACAGGAAGAAGGATGGACTTTCGGGCGTCGACCGGGGCCGGCTCAAGGACTTCCTTGCGGAGTTTCGGTACGACATTTCCGGAAGCACCGAAGGCTTTCACCGGCTGATCTCCTCCGAAGAGCCCACGTTCGGCTCCGCCCTGGGGGAACTGTTTTCGCAACGGGAGAAATACCTGTATTACCATGCGGACTCATCCGTATCGTTCTTCGTCAACGCCCTTCTTGATGTCGACGCGCGTGCGATACGCGGCGATGCGCTCGGAAGCGAGCATGCCGAATACCTTCAGGCTGGCGGGCGGATCCGGGGAACGATCCTCGGACACCTCGGCTACTACGCTCAATGGACCAACGCGCAATACTGGGGAAGCCAGGCGCTTCTGGCCCGGGACCCGATCATCTCCCAGAGTCACGCACTTACTGTGGGCAACATCCAGAATTTTGATTTCGCAGACAGTTACCTCCGCTACTCGAACGATGTGGTGTCGGCCCAGATAGGGCGAGAGCGGGTTCTCTGGGGGATCGGATACGATGAGAAGATGACGCTTTCGGACAACCCGCGGACATTTGACTTCCTCAGGTTCGATGCGAAGTACAAAGCTCTCAAGTACACATTCATGCATGCCTGGCTCGTTGGGACGGAGGGTGTGGTGATCTTTACGGTCCCCGCGGATACGTCGGCACGATTCCAGGAAAACGTCGCGGCGGACAAGTACTTCGTTGCGCACAGGCTGGATCTCTCGTTCCCCGGCATCATCGATATCGGTCTGCAGGAGATGCTCATCTACAGCAACCGCTCCCCCGACCTGGCCTACCTGAACCCCCTGTCGATCATCGAATCGTCGCAGCGTTCACGGGGTGAGAGGGACAACACCTACTGGGGACTTGATCTCCAGATGCACTTCATACCGAGCGTCGAACTGGGTGCGACGATCATCTATGACAACATCAATATTCCGGATCTCTTCACCAGCGTCTGGACCGACACGTATGACTGGCAGCTCGCGATGATGTATGCCGACATGTTCGGCCTTTCGAACACCAACCTGATGGTCGAATACACGCGCGTCGAACCGTACGTCTATTCTCATTCCCGGTCGAGGGATGGGAGCTACACAAACCTGGACCGGATTCTCGGTCCCCGCATCGGGCCGAATGGGGATTCCTGGTCATTCCGGACCGATTATCTCGCGGCACGGAACCTGACGATCTCCCTGCGTGTTAACATTGACCGGAAGGGAGAAAACGTCGTGGACGCGAACGGCCAGGTGTCCAAGAACGTGGGTTCGGATCCCTTCATGCCACACCGCGATACTGACCCTCAGAACAAGAAATGGCTTGACGGGATCCTGATCAACTCACGCCATCTGGAGCTCAGGGGGACCTGGGAAATCGTGAACCAGTTCTGGTTCGAAGGACGAATCATGTTTGATGCCGAAGAGAACACCGTGACGGGCGTGCGCGACGAGAACACGACCGCCATCATCCATCTGAAGACAGAATTCTGATAGGATCCACCCAACCATCACCGCTCAACTCTCAAGAGGCATACCACCATGGCACTGAAAAAAGGAGACAAGGCACCCGCCTTTTCACTACCCGACACGGAGAAGAAGGTCCGTTCGCTCGGCGAGTTTCTCGGCAAGAAGACCGTTCTTGTGTTTTACCCGGGAGCATTCACCGGTGTCTGCTCCAAGGAGATGTGCACCATCCGTGACTCGATGGCCACGTTCGGCACGTTTAACGCCCAGGTGGTCGGCGTCAGCGTCGATTCACCGTTTACCAACAAAGCATTCGCTGAACAGAACAAGCTCGGATTCACGCTGCTGAGCGACTTCACCCACGAGGTAAGCAAGCAATACTGCGGGCTTTATGCGGACTTCGCGGGCGTGAAGGGGTATACCGCCTCCAAGCGGTCGGTGTTTGTTCTTGACGCCGAGGGCACGGTTCGATACGACTGGGTGACGGACAACCCGGGAGTCGAACCCCCCTACGACGAGATCAAGAAGGCTCTGGCGGACATCTAAAAGGACAAACTTCATGGCTCAACCTGAGACGGGTTCCAAAGCACCGGATTTCTCCCTTCCCACCGGCGACGGGGGGACCGTGTCGTTGAAAGGTCTGAAGGGGAAGACCGTCATTCTCTATTTCTATCCCAAAGATCTCACCTCCGGATGCACGAAGGAGGCCTGCGACTTCCGCGACCACATCAAGGTGATCGAACGGAAGGGGGCGACGGTGATAGGCGTGAGCGCGGACAACGCCGCCTCGCACCGGAAATTCGCCGACAAGCATGATCTGCCTTTCACGCTCGCCAGCGATGAGAAGAAAGAGGTCCTGAAGAAATACGGGGTCTGGAAAGAGAAGAACATGTACGGGAGAAAGTATCTGGGTATTGAACGGACCACGTTCGTGATCGACGGAAAGGGGATCGTCACCCATGTCTTCCCCAAGGTGAAGGTGGAAGGACATGTGGAGGAGATCCTCGCCCTCCTGTAGACGAGCGCTCCGGCGATCTCACCCGAGGCATCAATGCCTGCAACCATCGGAAGGTGAACAATGGTCTCTGTCATTCGCAAGGCTTCGTTCTGTGCGGCCCACAGGCTTTTCAACCCGGCCTGGTCCGACGAGGAGAACAAGAGGGTCTTCGGAAAGTGCAACAACCCCAACGGACACGGCCACAATTACACGGTGGAAGTGGCCGTCACGGGGAAGATCCCTCCGGAGACGGGGATGGTGATCGACCTGAAAGTGCTGGCCGAGATCATCGAGAGAGAACTGATCGATCGTGTCGATCACAAACACCTCAACCATGACGTCGACTTCATGCGCGGAATCATCCCCACGGCGGAGAATATTGCGGTCGCGTTCTGGAAGATCCTTGCGCCGAAGATCACCTCCGGTACCCTGCAGTCCATACGGCTGTACGAATCGGACAACAACATCGTCGAATACCGGGGGGAATGACCGCCATGGGCATAGACAGTCTCCAGCGCAAAACGCTCGAAGTCCTGGTTGAGAAGATGCTTGAGGCGATAGGGGAGGACCCGAAGCGCGAGGGGATTCTCCAGACCCCGCGTCGCGTCGCGAGTTCGATGGAGTTTCTGACGAGCGGCTACAAGGAGGACGTGGACGCGGTGCTGAACGGAGCCGTGTTCAATGAGCGGTACAGCGAAATGGTGATCGTAAAGGATATTGATTTTTACAGCCTTTGTGAACACCACATGCTGCCGTTCTTCGGACGCGCCCACGTCGCCTACATCCCCAACGGCAAGATTTTGGGCCTCAGCAAGATCCCGCGTATCGTCGAGGTTTTCAGCCGGCGACTGCAGGTCCAGGAGCGACTGACGCAGCAGATCGCCGAGACGCTCTTCAGGGCGCTGAACCCGGACGGCGTCGGGATCGTCATTGAAGCGCGTCACATGTGCATGATGATGCGCGGAGTCCAGAAGCAGAACTCCTCCGCCACGACGAGCGCGATGCTGGGGGTGTTCCGCGACGACGTGAAGACCAGGCAGGAATTCCTGAACCTGATCGGGACCAGCCTCTCGAGAAGTTGACCAGGAAGTTCGCGGGAGGAGGCCGCAGGACTTTTCCCCGGGTCTCCCCGCGTCCATCGTAGAAGGAGGAAAACACATGGCTCCACGAGGACGTCTCGCCGGGCAGGCTGCCATCGTTACCGGTGCCGGGAGGGGGATCGGAAAAGCGATCGCCCATGCGCTCTCGGCGGAAGGCGCCCACACGGTACTTGCGGCCCGGACACGTGCTGAGATCGAAGAAGTGGCGGGGGCGATACGACAGGCGGGGGGGAATGCGACCCCCCTCGTCGCTGACGTGACCGTGGAGCGTCAGATTGCACGGATGGCGGCGGACGCGCTGAAGATCACCGGATCGATCGACATCCTTGTGAATAATGCGGGGATCGGTGTGTTCAAACCGGTGAGCGAGATGACCATCGGGGAGTTCGACGCGATGTGGAGCGTCAATATGCGCGGAGTGTTTCTGGCGACAAAAGCGGTTCTTCCGGCCATGATGAAGTCCGGCAGTGGGGCGATCGTTAATATAGCGTCGCTTGCGGGGAAGAACTCTTTCAAAGGGGGGGCGGGTTACTGCGCGACCAAGTGGGCTCTCCGCGGATTTGCGGGGTCGCTGATGCTTGAAGTCCGCGAGCGATCCATTCGCGTGATCACCATCTATCCGGGGTCGGTGGCCACCTCGTTTTCGGCGGCCGGGAAGTCGGGCCCGACGATCACCCAGCCCGAGGATGTCGCCGAGGCCGTCGTCTTTTCGGTGACGGCTCCGACGAGAAGCATGTTCAGCGAAATCGATCTCCGGCCCACGCGCCCCGCATAGCCGGAGAGGGACAACGCCTGCCTGCTGAAAAGCCGCGGGCAGGCGGGCGCGTCCGGACCTCTTCCTACTTCTCGATGATGATCTCTCTCCGGGACTCCCTCTCCATCATGGGGCCGCCTTCCTCCATCATCATGTGGCCGCGCTCCTCCATCAACCGGCGGCCCATTTCCTGCTTGAAGGTCTTCTGCTGTTCTGGCGTCAGCATGGCATTGACCTTGAACAGGTGATCCACCAGCGCCAGCTTGGCTGTGGTTTGCAGGGCGCTGATATCCTTCACCTTTTTCTCGATGGCCGGTCGGTCGGGTTTATCGGCCGCGATCATCTCTCTAAGATCGATGCGGGCGATCTTGATATCCGACTGAATCTTCACCATCGCTTTTTGCATGTCGGCCCGCACTGTACGGAGGTCCGATTGCTGTTGTTCCGTCAGTTTGAGCTTGTCCATCCCCCAAAGATCGTGACCGTGACCCGCTCCGCCGGGGTCCGGACCGGGCTGTGCCATGGCACATGACACGGTGAACAGCGTGAATCCGAGGAGAAGACGAGGTATGGTGCGCATAGAAGTTTCCTTTCGCGGTCTCTTGAATATGGTTTGTTGTGTTCCTCCCTTTGACACGAAGATCACCGGAGAGGTTTAATGAGGCGGTTGACATTGCCGCCGATTAAGGCTATCTTGACATGGACGTGTGTGCGAATTGGAGCCCTGCCTTGGCCTTGCGTGCCGGATCAACCGTGTCGAAAGTTCTTCGCTGTACAACGCTTGTCTCGCTGTCGCTGATACTCCCCCTGTTGTTTTCCTCCTGTTTTGTCACCGACTTTATCGGCGCCTATTTCAATACCTATTACAACGCCCAACGCGCGTTCGATGAGGCGGAAGCTGACGTGTTTTCACAGCTTGACAGCCGTCCGACGGGTCGCACGTATCTCCTCCCATGCGCCATATCGCCTGCCACGAAGACCAAGCTCACGTCGGTCATCGAGAAATGTTCAAAACTCCTCCAGTACCACCCGGAATCAAATCTGGTGGACGACGCACTGATGATGATCGGGAAGGCATATTACTATTCTGACGAAGATCAGAAGGCGGAGCGGAAATTTCGCGAATTGATCGACGGTTTCCCTGAGAGCAATCGTGAACTTGAGGCGAAGCTTCTCCTCTCGTACTCGCTCTACAGGATGAACAACAAGGGGGAGGCAAGGGCGACCGCCCTCAAGGTGATTGAGGAGGCCGAAAACGAGGGCGAACCGGCAATCCTCGCGCGTGCCTGTTCCGTTCTGGGCATGATGGAGTTAGAAGAAAAGAACTACGATGCTGCGCGGAAGTTCTATCAGCAGGCGGCGGAAAATGGCGAATCCGGTGACCAGCGGTCTGCCTCCTATCTCATCGTGGCGGAAATGTGGATCCATCTCGAGGAGTACAGCCAGGCGGAGAAAGCGTACAAGAAGGCGCTGAACGCGAGCACGAGTTACGCCGGCGAATACCGCAGCCGTATGGGCGTGTGCCGGATGCTTTCCATGCAGGGAGAGTTTGAAGACGCCCTCCAGGAATTGCATGACCTGCGCGCCAATACAAACAACAAGGAATTCTTCGGGGAGATCGACCTGGAGACCGGAAACGTCTACCGCGACATGGGAGAAATAAAGAACGCGATAGCGCAATACACGGTCGTCGACACCATGTATGCCAGGACGGAGACCGCCGCCAAATCCTACTACGCTCTCGGGAATCTCTATGAGAATACCCTTTTCCAGTATGACTCCGCGCAGGTCGCATACAACAAGGCCCGGGGCGAATTTCCGCAGGCGCCGATCACCGCCAACGCAATTCAGCGCGGTGACTACCTCAACAGGTATTTTCAGTACCGGCGAGAGATCTCAAAGTACGACAGCATTCGCGCCATTGTCCTTGCTCCGGACACAATCAGGGCAATCAAGAGTGGGAGCGACTCCTCTGCCGTGGCGTCGCGGGGAGGAACCGACTCCACGCGGGGTGCAGCGCACCCCAAGCCCCTCATCCCCCTCGACAGCATTGATGTTCGTCTGGCGACGGCCAAGAATGAACTGGGCGGGCTTTTCTACGCCACGATCGGACTCCCGGATTCGGCCGAATACTGGTATCGCAGGCTTGTCGACGAGCATCCGAAGAGTTCCTTTCTCCCCCGTGCTCTCTATTCTCTCGCGCGGCTCTACAGCCGCGACACCCTGGCCTCCCAGGATCGCGCTGATTCTCTGTACCGGCTCATCATACGGGAGTATCCGAAATCCGAATATGCGACGGAGGCCCGGCGCGTTCTCGGCCTTCCCGCGGTGACGACATCAACGGATCCCGCCGCAGAACTTTATACACGGGGGGAGCAATTGATGCTGGAGGGAAATTATGTGACGGCCGTCGACACGTTCAAGATCGTCCCGGAGAGATACCCCGCTTCGCCCTATTCCCCGCAGGCTCTCTACGCTGCCGGCTGGATTTTTGAGAACCAGCTACAGCTCCCCGACAGCGCTATCGCGATCTATCAGCGCCTCATGATTCTTTACCCGACCTCCACGTTCGCTCTGCGCGTACAGCCGAAGCTTGCGGAGGTGCAGGTGCAGCGGGCAGCTCTGGCCGCGAGCGCCAAAGCGGCCGACTCCAGCAAAGTCGCTCTGGGTCCGCCTCCCCCTTCTTCTGTGCCCGGTAGCGCCAAAGGGGCCGACTCGAGCAAAGTCGCTCCTGGTCCACCTCCCCCCTCTCCTGCGAATGAGCAGCCGAAGACAATCCCACCTTCCCCTCCGCCGCCGGGGACAAGTCCCGCGGAGGCTCCGAATAATCCTCCGGGGAAGGAGGGGGTTGTCCGCTGATGATTGTCGAGGTGTGTCCCGTCTCAGACGTCAGACAGGTCGCCCAGGGGATCTATGTTCTGACATTCACGTCACCGCGCATCAGCTCGTCGCTCCGCCCGGGGCAATTCCTGAATATCAGAGTCGATGAGTGCACCGATCCGCTGCTCCGCCGCCCCTTCAGCGCCTACCGGGTCGATGGGGAGTCCGTTGAGATCATTTTCCATGTTGTCGGGCGTGGCACGCGCGCGCTGAGAAACAAACGTTCGGGTGATGTCATCGACGTGCTCGGTCCGTTGGGTACGCCGTTCGGGATCGAGAGCCCCGACTACGACACCGGCGTCCTCATTGGCGGGGGGCTTGGCGTGGCGCCGCTTCCCATGGCAACCGCCTCCCTGAAGAAGGGGGGGAAGTCGGTGGTGACCTTTCTCGGAGCCCGGACCTCGTCGCAGCTGGCGGGTGAACATCTGGAGAACCTCCACATTGCGACCGATGACGGAAGCGCAGGGTACGCCGGGACCGTCGTCCAGCTGGCTGCAAAGATCATTCCGACGATTCCGCTGCGCCGCCCCAAGATCTTCTCCTGCGGGCCGACGCCGATGCTCCAGGCGGTGGCGGAATTTGCCCGCACATCGGGAATTCCGTGCGAAGTTTCGCTCGAGGGACCCATGGGGTGCGGCATCGGTATCTGCCAGGGTTGTCCGGTGGAGCTTGCCGGTGAAGAGAAGAAATACGCATTGATGTGCAAAGACGGGCCCACATTCGACATCCGCACCATCAAGATCTGACCATGGCCGCAGCCTCATTCCGACTAGCGGGACTCGAACTCAAGAACCGCGTGCTCGTTGCATCGGGAACATACGGTTACGGCGACGACTGTCTGGAGATCGCAGACGTGTCGAAGCTCGGAGGGATCGTGACAAAATCCCTCTCCCTGAAGCCGCGGCCGGGGAACCCTCCCGTGCGGATTGCGGAGACAGCCGGAGGGATGTTGAACTCCATCGGCCTGGCGAATATCGGCGTACGCCGGTTCGTGGACGAAAAACTCCCCTTTCTCCGCACCGTGGATACCGCCGTCATTGCCAACATTGCTGCGAGCACGGTCGATGAATACTGCGAAGTCCTTCGCGTCCTGGATGCGGAGGAGGGGATCGACGGCTTCGAGATCAACGTGTCGTGTCCGAACGTCATGGAAGGGGGGCTCAACTTCGGGACGAGCTGTCCCGCCGTGGCCGAGATCACCCGCCGTCTCCGGGCTCTGACGAAAAAGCCGCTGATCATCAAGCTGACCCCGAACGTAACGCACATTGCGGAGTTCGCCCGGGCGGCCGAGGGAGAGGGGGCGGACGCTGTTTCGGTCATCAACACGCTGATCGGAATGGCCGTCAACGTGAACACGAGAAAGCCGGTGCTCTCCACCGTCACCGGCGGACTCTCCGGACCGGCGATCAAGCCTGTTGCGCTGGCCAAGGTCTATGAATCCGCGCGCGCGGTGAAGATTCCCGTGATCGGAATCGGCGGCATCATGACCGCGACCGATGCGCTCGAATTCCTGATCGTCGGAGCGACGGCGGTGCAGGTTGGCACGGCGAACTTCATCGATCCCGCCGCCGGGATCAAGATCGCCGACGGCATAAACCGGTATTGTGACGAGAACGGGATCACGGATGTGGCCAGGCTC
>Ga0315283_10002204_pt1 | contig 16179 bp, 17 predicted proteins | sample YL17G09_0_MG_FD_204541 | JGI IMG/M metagenome (GOLD analysis project Ga0315283, IMG submission 204541) | Sediment microbial communities from Yellowstone Lake, YNP, Wyoming, USA - YL17G09_0 | ecosystem: Environmental > Aquatic > Freshwater > Lake > Sediment | place: USA: Wyoming | collected... | reverse complement strand
GAGGTGGCTCACGGGTCGAAACGCCGTACAAGTTTTTGCCCAAGCAACCACATTTAGCGATGTTCCGTCGCAAAACCTTTCCGTAATGGCTCAGATTGAATTTGACGGAGGAGTCATGGCACACATGATCATTACGGGAGAATTCCCATCACCCAGCCTGCCGAGCAGTGAGGTCCGATTTCAAGTTTTCGGTCGAGACGGCATGTTGGATTTCGAGAACTTCGAATTCCGCGACTTGGGGAAGGGAGACAAATGGGAACGGATTTACACACCCGAACGATTCGACTACTTGAAGGAACCCAAATCACCCATTCGTTTGTTTCCGCATATTGGCGTGATGCAAGAGTTTGTTGACAGCATCCATGAACATCGACCACCAAAAATCGGTGGGGCGGAAGGACGCGCAGCAGTGGAGATTTGCGAAGCATGCCTCGTTTCTGCAAGGACCGGTGCCGCCGTTCGATTACCGCTCACCGCACCCGTCCTTTGCAAGTGACGTACAAACATTCGTGTGGCGGATCACACTCACAACGGCCGCTTCATCCCACCAGCTTACGGTCATTTCGAAGAGACAATCAATCGGTGTTCGATTGAGTCAGTGAACTGTATTTTTGTTTGAAACAATCTACACATTGAGATCACATGACCGACAGGACACCGCGTGAGTCAATCTCGGCCGAAGAGTGCTCTCTGAGTTGGCCGGATCAACGGCGTAACCTGATCCTTTTTGCCTGTTGTACAGGATTACAATATTTGGCGGCCCCCGTTCTGTACGTCGGTATCACTCAGGCATCGCTGTGCGACCGTTTGGGTTCCGATGTCACGACAGCAAACCTTCCGGGGACTCTCTATTTTGCGATGACCGCGATGCCCGCACTGATCGCGTGGTTGTCACCAGGAATTTCGGTTCTCAAGCGAAATGTGGTGCTCTGCTTCGGAAGTTCGGCCATGACACTTGGCGTCACCGCGTTGGTCTTGGCATCGTCCGGTTCCGACTCCATCAAGCTGTGGACGGTGATTCTGCAAGCCGGTTTTTTGGGAGCCGCGATGCCAACGGCAATGGCGCTTCTGTGGGAGATCATCGGTCGTGGGTCCTCCGAATCACGACGCGGCTTGGCCTTAAGCTTGGCGTTTGGTGTGGGACCGATGCTGGCGGTACTTGGATCGTGCCTTCAGACCTCGCTGCTCGGTGGCAAATTATTTGGGTTCGAGTTTGACGGCATCGGGTATCCAAACAGCTTTATTATTCTTTATGGCGTCGGAGCACCGATTTTGGCGTTATCGACCGTCTTGTCATTCTTTTTTGTCGTTCCTCCGGTGGTTCATGAGGCAAAACGCGAAACACTTTCCGGAGTCGTCGGACTGCTAGTCGGACTACCACTGATGTTCGCGGCTATTGCCTTGTTACAGTTCGCGAATCTTACGAATCATCCACTCTTGTTTCGAGTCTGCGGATGTCTCACCGCGTCAGGAGCAACGGCAGGATTCATCTATCATTTTCGTTCAATCCTGCTGCAGAGGATACTGCTGCTGGCATCGTTGGTCACAATCTTAGTCTATCTCGGCAACATGATCCCCTCAAATATGAATCTCTACTCGCATGAGGCACTCGGCTCCTCGCCGGAAAAATTTGCAGGGCTGCAAAACACGATGCGATTTGGCGTTAAGGTCATCGCAGGATTTTTTCTGGGGTGGTGGTTGTCTCGGACGAATCCGCGTGCCGGCATCCTCATGACGTCCTTCTTTTTGTTGGCCTCTCAGTTGTGGGCGATGTTCGTCACGGGGCCGTGGTATTTAGTTGCATTTGGAATCTTCGGAGCCGGCGAATTAATCGGCGTCTACTCCCCGAACTACATCGTCTCGGCATCGAAACCGAATGAATTGCGCAGAAATTTGGCGTTTGTGGCCATGCTCATGGTTCCAGCGGCTCCCGCCGGTTACTTGTACGGTGCCATTGTCGATCTGTCGAAATCGCAAGGCTGGTCGGCGTTTGGTCTGAGCAGCGAAGCACTTGGTTTTCGGTTGAGTTTTTTGTTTTGCGCGATGTTCATTGCCTCCGGAATCACTGTCGGTTGGATCTGGCTGCCGAAACAACCCCGCAGGGGAGACGTCTCCACCGTGCCCCAATAAATTCCCGTCCCTCTAGGAAGGAACAGCCGACACAAAACATCAACGTGTTTTGGAGTGATCTTGGGAGATCGGTCAATGAATCCGGTTGGGACAATCATCGGCAGACCACAAACTGTCTCTCGCCGATCTGATCGATCGATTCCGCCGCATCGGTTTGACGTCCGGTCAGGGGGTATTGGTCCATTCCGCGTTGCTTACCGTCGGAAACGTGAACGGCGGGGCGAGCACCGTCGTGGAGGCTCTGCTCGAAATTTTGGGATCCGACGGAACCCTCGTGGTCCCCACGTTTACGCTGGCTCACGAATCCTTACGAGTCCGATGATTGATCCCCAAGCGGATCGCTCGGAAATGAGCATCTTGGCTGAAACTGTCGCGAATGCGAACTGATGCCCGAAGTAGTACTGCGTTCCGGCACAGTATTGCCGCAATCGGTCGGCACGCGCAGTGGCTGTCCAAAGTCGATCCGGCGTTGTGCGCGTGTTCGATTTGCGATCTCCGTTTGGCGTTCTGTTGGGCTTGAACACTCAGATCCTGTTGATCGGCGTTACGTACACCAGTCTCCACATCGCAGAATTTTTTTGTGACGTTCCTTATCGCCAAACAATTTCCAAGCGGGTGGGAGTTCGTCGTCCGGACGGTACGGTGATGGAACAGTCAATGACGGATTATCAGCCGAAGAGTTCCGGCGGATCCTACTACGATTCTCGCGGTCCGGACTTCAATCGACCGGGAGCGATGCTTGAGCGAGACGGTCGCATCAGTCAGGCCTATCTTGGAAATGCCGCGGTGCGAAGATTCACCCTGCAGGATCTGTTGGACTTGGCTCAGATCGAGGCGGCGAAGGACTTCAATGTCTTAGCCGGCACATACACTCCACTCGACTTTGGCTAGACTGTCGCCAGTCCCGCATTCAAGAATGGCGCGGGGCGGCTCAATTCTGTCCAATGGTGTGTCAACGATCCGGCACTGCTGAAAAGGCCCTCGAGGTAGACTTCAATGACCGTCGAGTTTATGAATTGTTTCATGAGAACGTTTCCAGTGTTGAAGGCGATCGATGAGACGGAATCTCCGAGGAATGAAACGAGTCCCGGTGATCACCGTCGAGAGATTGTCCAAGCCGCCTTCATTCGTCCGCGTCACAATAATTGCCCGTTAATAATGACCTTGACCCCCATCAATCGCGGTCCTGTAGGAAAACCATCATGAGCACATCAAATCGACGTGAAGCCCTGCAACTTTTGGGAGGTGCAATGACTCTTCCGCTCACCTGTGGCTTGAATCCAGCGGTTTTATTGGGTGCAGAAGCCGTTGGCAGACCGATTCGAATCGGTCAGATCGGCGTTGGACATGCGCATGCCAGCAAGCTGTCCGTTTATCGCGACTCACCCGACTACGAGGTTGTCGGGATTGTTGAGCCAGATCCAGAGTTGCGACAGCAAGCGGAGTCTCAGGACACCTATCGCGGCCTGACGTGGATGACTCAGGAACAGCTGCTCAACGTGTCGGGCTTGCAGGCGGTTCTGGTTGAGACATCTGTTCGTGACCTCTTGAGCGTTGCCGAAACATGTATCCTGGCGGGCAAACACATTCACCTCGACAAACCCGCCGGGACGTCGCTGCCTCAATTCCGTCGCATCTTGGATCTTGCCGCAAAAAAAACGCTGCTGGTTCAGATGGGCTACATGCTTCGCTACAATCCCGGGATTGTGCTGCTTCGCGAATTCCTCAAACAGGGCTGGCTGGGCGAGGTGTTTGAAGTCCATACCGTGATGAGCAAAGTAGCCGATCCCGCGAGTCGATACAAATTTGCGGAATTCCCGGGTGGCATCATGTTTGAATTGGGTGGCCACATTATTGACCTGACGATCGGTGTCTTGGGAAAGCCGGAAAAGGTGACACCCTACTTACGACGAACGACCAAAAGTGTTGACCTGTTGACGGATAACATGCTGGCCGTGTTCGAATACCCGGACGCACTGGCGACGGTCAAATCGAGTGCCCTCGAGGTTGATGGATTTGATCGCAGACACTTCGTGGTCTGTGGCACGGAGGGGACGTTCCATATCCAGCCACTCGACAACCCTTCGGTGCGGGTTTCGCTGTCCACAGCACGCGGGAAATACGCCAAGGGCTCTCAGAACATTACACTTCCAAAGTACATCCGTTATAGGGATGACGCTTTAGACATGGCTCGGATTATTCGCGGCGAGAAGACAACCGATTTTTCCTACGATCACGACTTGGTCGTACAAACGGCATTGCTGGAGTCGTGTGGCATGTCGCTGGACGAGTAACGTTGCTGGACACGTCTCGGCGCGGTGTTTCGTGGGTGTCTTCCAACGCTGAGAGAAGGGAAAGTCGTCTTCTTGAAAACACGAGCGACCCACGAAATCAAAGCAGATCCCGCAAGTGGTAATGGTGCTTGCCGAGTTTTCCTCCGTAGTTACCTGCCGTGATTCTAAGGACGCCCGGCGAGGCGGCAGCGGCATGCAGACCGTGACGCATGGCGGATTGAACGGCCTTGAAATTCAGGCCATCAATCACGATTTCGTAAACGGCCTGACAACCGACCGGTAACTCGGATTTGACCAGTGAACGAAGCGTGGGGCAGTAGGCATCATTCGTACTGGCCTTGAGTTTGGGATACCTCGACCCGACCTTGCTTCCCGAACGGACAATTCCGCCAGGAAAAGGCAATGCCACATCGGGGCAAGAGCGAATTGCCTCGACAGCGACCTCTGCGGCCACGAGGGCTGAAGCAGAGTTTGTTCCACAAATCAGCAGATTGCCGCCAGCGACTCCCGTCACCGTACCGAACTGGTCCTCGCAGAGGAACTCGCCATCCATGACTGGAATACGCCAGAACCGTTGGTCGCCGAGTTTTTTGGATTTCTGAAAACCATCGCCAAAGTAACGGATGCCGCCACCAATACGGATCCGTTTTTCTTTCGGGCAGTCGCTGATGCCGTTGTAACAGGCCGTTGTCGGACAGGTGAGCACGCACTGCCCAACACGCGCTTGAATCGCTGTGGCCAAGGTCTCCGTTGTGAATCCAAACACGAGTACCGCCACGCCCGGCCGCCCATCCGGAGTTTCCTTAGCTGAGACGTCTCGCTCGATCGCCGCTTCGACATCACAGGCAATCACGCTGGTGGCATTGCCACAAAAAACCGTCGCGGCGGTCTTGGCCCACCGTTCGTTAATGGCCGTCATCACCAGTCGTGCGGCCTTGATCGGAAACGCTTCGGCAAACGTGTCGACGATCTCGACTCCGTGCAGGTTCAGAAGGGCAAGTGCTGTCGGTTGTTCCAAGGTCATGGCATGTGTCCAAACATTCGAAGTTCTCTGGATGTGATCGACAGCCTCGGCGTGGCAAGACGAGTCCCACACGGATCCGGCGGAGTTCGACGAAATCACTCCGGTTTCAGCGGTACCACGCACGACTCGTGCAGGTAACTGAGATCGACCGGGTAGTTTCGCCAGCGAATAGAGTAATACTTCTCAAACCACGTCTGAATGTCCGTTTCCACGTCACGGTCGTAGTCCGGTTCCACATGCAGTGTCTTGCCAATGAGCGGTTCACGGATCTCACCTTGTTCGACGATCACCCGGCCCGACTTGATCACCATGCGTGGGAGCTGGAACATCTCTTCCTTATTCTCGTGCGGGGTGTAGATCGTGATGTCGGCATCGGCCCCGATGCCGAGGTGGCCCTTATCCTTCAGGCCCAAGATCCTCGCGGGACCCGCGCGGGTGATGATGGCAATCTCATTCAGGGTGTATTCGCGGTCGAGGTCACCGAGCGTGGAACGCTGACGAACATCGGGATGACACGTTTTGAGAACATCCTGCCGGTACGTGCGATCCATCAGCAGTCGGATGATCTGCGGATAGGCCAAGAATGATCCGCCGTTGGGGTGGTCTGTACTCATCACGACTCGCCACGGATCTTCCACGAGGAGATACCACTCGAGACCGATGGCCCACTGCAACCCATGGACAAGCGACTTGTTCCGATACTTGATGGGGGTGATGCCGCAGCCCGACTCCATTTCGGTGTCGGCACTGAACCACTTGCCGCCGTAAACCTTCGACAGGAAGTAACCAAGCGGTCCATCGCCCGTCATGCTCGTCGTCTCACCGAACAGCACCTGGCCGACATCCACGGTGATATTCTTGTTTGCATTGACGTACTCGGCCAACGGAACGGTCTTGCTGTTGAACGTGTTCTCGTCCCCGTTGCCTCCGCCGTAGCTATGGAACTGAATGTGCGTGATGTGCCCGCGATGCCCCTCGAGAGCACGCATCGTTTCCAGTGTCGTCTCCCAGTTGCCGGGCATGCCGAGATTGTTGCAATGAATGTGGACGGAGTGGGGCAACCGGAGTTCTGTTGCGGCCTTCGCCACTCCGCCGATGATTTGCCGCGGCGTCACCTGAAAGTGATCAACCAGCGAATCCAGCCCGCTCACGTTTCCCGCCTGACGCGACTTCCAGACCTCGACGCCACCCGGATTCACCAGCTTAGGAGCGTATCCCTTGGCGGCGGTCAGCAGCCAGCCGATAAAAGCTTTCAGCTTCTCCGGCTCATTCTTCTGAATGGCCTGCATGACGTAGTGATTGTTCCCCATCAGCAGGTAGAACCCTTTGTCGAGGCAAGGCGTGTCATCAAATTCTTCGTGCGCATGACGTGCACCCAGAGGCGGAATCGCGGCATCGAAGGCGGTCGTATAGCCAAGTCCCGCGTACTTGTAACCGGTGGCAAAAGTGCTGGGGACGCTTCCCATCGTGCCGCTGTGCGTGAGTTTCGTGCTGTGAATCTGCTCGGCTTTACGTTTCTCTTCCGGACGCATCTTTCTGGCGACGTTGACTTTCGGACCGGCAATATGGCAGTGCATGTCGATTCCACCGGGCATGACCACTAACCCACTGCCATCGATAACGCGCGTCGGCCGAATGCTAGGATCTGTTGGCGCGGCAACCAGACGTCCTGCGGAAATCCAGAGGTCGCGCACTTCTCCATCGATACCGTTGGCGGGATCGTAGACGGTCCCTTGGGAAATCTGAACGAGGTCAACGTTGCTCATAAGGCTCATCAGTCGTGTGAATTTGGCCGGGACTTGGAAGCAATCAATTCGCCTCTCTGAGTTTGGAAAGACGGGCGGCACGAAAGGAGAAGTCCACTGAGCGACAACCCGAAACGTCGAATATTTCTAACTCGTGATTCCCTGAATCGTTTTGACGCGTTTCTCAATCTCGGTGAGCACGTCGAAGTCGCTGGGGTGGGGTGACGGAAAGGCGGGGCGCAATGGAATGGGAACGTCATCCATGCGGTAGACGGTGCCTCCTGTATTGATGCCGTAGGTGGCAACGGTGAAGGCAACGGCGGCCGCTCGGGTGGTGGGGGTTTCTTTGGTATCGAGAGCGATGTACGGGATCGAGGCCAGATGTTCACGGGCGGGCTGCGAGAAATTGGCCATGGGATCACAGGCGATCGTCATGCCGGAGTCGGCCTCACGATTGGCCAGCGTATCCGAAGTGGTGTATTCACCGGGATTAAAGCGGGCATAGCCGCGTGAATGATTTACGCCGAAGGGATAACCGGTCCGCCAAGCAACGACATTGTCGGCACCGGTCACATTGCCATGGCCTCGGTTCGGCTTGGCGGTGAACCGGGTGAAGGCGTTCATATCGCGGGTCAGTGCCAGCAGAGCCTCGCTGTTGCAATGCTTACCCCGCGTCATCGTCAGGCCCATGCCGAAAAAAATCACTCCAAACTTGCAGGCCTTCATCCGCTCCATCAAATCTTGAAAGACGGACAATTCGACGCCGGTCTCGCGTTGAACCAGTTCCGGATCGAGTTCGATCCCCTTGGCCAAAGCACGCAGCGTCCACAAGGCTTCGAAGTCTTTTCGAGGTTTGATCTGAATGAAAATATCGGCAGCTTTCGCGCTTTTTGTCTTGCGAACGTCAACGATCACGCACGTCCGGTCCTTCCGTCCGTTAGGCAGGAACATTCCCTTCGGCATCAGACTGTACTTCGTGAAGTGGCGTGGATGACTTTCCGCAGGGTTCGACCCCCAAAAAATGATCATGTCCCCGCGATTGGCCACTTCACCCAGCGAGCAGGTCACTTCACCGACTCCCTGAAAGGCCATACCCGAGGGACCGTGACAGACGCTGGTCGTGGTGTCGATCGTCCCTTTAATCCAATCGGCGATACTGACAGCAACACGCTGTGCCTCACACGGCGAATCACTGAGACCGTAAACGATCGGGTACTTCCCGTTCGTCAGGATTTCGGCGGCGCGATCGTATCCGGCTTCCAGTGAGGCCGGTTGACCGTCGATCAGACAACTCGGTCGTTCATCGATCTGGTGGTTCAAGAACCACGCCTTGCCGAGAACGCAGGCTCGCTTGGCCTCAATGATGTGGTTGTCCTTGACCGTGAGATCGATGTCGTCACAAACACACCCGCAAAATGTGCAGGTCGCGTCCTGAACGATCTTCAGTTCGCCGGGCACGCTGGCGGTGGGGGCGAAACATTGTGTTGAGGCACTTGTCATCGGGAAGAGACCTTAGAATCATCGGTGTCACGAATTCTCGCCGCTACAAATTGTGCCGGTCAAGCCCCGGGCTCATCATCGTCCTCAACCCAAGATCTGCCTGTACGAAGACTGCTAAACTTTTCGGATTATTCTGATCGGATCAGATACCAGACGCAACCATGAATCCGAGCGCTAATTTTATGAGAGAGTCGAGAGACGGCGGCCGCAGACCGTGGCTCACGCGAGCTTCTCTAACACCACGTCCATTCCCTTGCTGGTCGGCATTCCCGAACCGTGGGTGTCGCCTCCCATCAACCGACTGGAGATGTCCCCGTAAGCAATGAACAGCATTCCCTCGGGAAGTTCGTCCTTCCGCGCGGCCGTGACGCAGACTTCGACGACCTGTCTCTCTTCGCTGGTCAGTCGCACACGGTCACCATTGGCAAGTCCAAGTCGCTCCATATCTCCCGGAGCGACTTGGAGCGTGTTGATCTCACGCTGGTACTTCTCCAAGAACTTTCCCTCGCTGATGCCACACCCTTGGTCACTAGTCCGGCCCGGGATCAGAATGAATGTTTCGGACATGGTCACTTTCGGGGAGAACGGTCGGCACGAGACGAGAAGGAACAAAAGGCTACTGAGTATCGGTTCAAAGGGTATCGATCAGCGAGAAAATAACAGAGCAAAATCAACAGCACTCACGGTTGTCCGCAGCCGTTTCCGCTCCGGCAGCAATTCACGCTCAACCGCAATCCGTCGCCTGGCGCATCAAAATGACCCCCCTCAATTAGGGATCGCCAAGCGGACTCCCATCAGGCAACCAGCCCTCTGCGGTCCAGCCACGAGCGATGTTGTATGCCTGAACCATTGCTAAAAGTCTTTTCGGCGAGAGTTGTGCCCTCACATCTTCGGGGAGTGGTTGATTCAACATTCGAGCGGGCAACGTATCTTCGGCGGGAGTCCAGCCCGCGAGAATGTTGAAGCGTTTCTTCATTGTGACGATCCGTTGTGCGGTGGCTCGAAGTTCCGCCTGTGACACGTCCCACCCGGTGACGAGGCTCAGCATTTCGGCGGCATCGGCAAAGAAATCGTCGAAGACGCCACGCAGGAACTTGCACAGAATCAATGAGTCCATCAGGGCAGCCTTATCTTCGGTTTCAATCGCCAGAACCGCCGCTTCAGGACCGACGTTCAAGCGATCAACCGTCTGCGAGAAATCGACCTCATAAGCGCCCGAACGATTGTGGTCTGCGCCGCGCGATCCAACGGCAAAACCGAGGGCCATCGTTTGCAGGCCTCGTGGATCGTAGCCGGGGATTTCCAATCCCTTAACTTGCGGAGCGAAGTCAATCGTGTCACAGCCAATCTCATGAGCCATGTAGCGACTTCCTTGGGCCAGAAGTCTTCCAATTCCCTCACCGCTCACAATCAGGTCCAGAGCCCGCAGCAACCCCGCGCCGTCTCCGAATCGAAGCCACGGTGCGTCAAGGTAACCCCGTTCGGCACACTCCATCGCAAACGCAATCGTTCCTCCAGCGCTGATCGTATCGAGCCCCAGTTCGTCACAACGCCGACTGGCTTGCAATACGACCTCTGCATCGTCGATGCCGCAGAGCGGGCCCAACGCGAACAGGTTTTCGTACTCGAGACGCACGTTTCCTTTTCCGTCTTGCAGTCCGTAGATGTGTTCACACCCGATCGTGCAGGCCGCGCAGGATGCCCGAGTTCGCTCACGACTCACATTCATCTGTTCGGGCGAGATGGCCTGAGCCCCCTCGAAACTCCCCTGCTGAAAGTTTCGCGTCGGCAGGACGTTCAGCCGGTTGAACGCCAGCAGATTCGAAGCCGTTCCCAACTCGCGATACTTCGCCGTCGCTGGACCAAACGATTTTTCAGACAGTCGTCGCGCAAACTCGGTCAGCAACTCAGGATTTCCCCACGAGCAGCGACGAGAACCACGAACCGCAATCGCCTTGATGTTTTTGGAACCGAGTACCGCGCCACTGCCTCCACGTCCTGCGTGCCGACCATCATGCGAAATCGTGGCAAAACGAACCAGTCGTTCTCCCGCTGGACCGATCGATGCGACCTGATAATCCGCTCCAAGCCGCGCGCGAAGTTGCGTTTGTGCCTCTCGGTTAAGCAAGCCCGTCAGTGATCCCGCTGGTTCCACACGCACGACGTCTTCGTCAATCACGATCACCGAAGGCTCGGCCGCCCTGCCAATAATCACGATCGCATCGTGACCGGTTCTCTTCCCCGCCAATGCAAAGCCGCTGCTGGACAGTGAGTCGTTGATTCGCTGCGTGAGCGGACTCTTGCTGACCACGGCAAACTTGGCAGACGTCGTCAGCGGACTTCCCACCAACGGACTGAAGACGAAAGCGAGTGCGGCGGGGGGGGAGGTTGGATCGACGGCGGCCACACCTTCCCGCAGCAGCAACGCCACGCCCAAACCACTGCCGCCGAGACAACTGCGGAGAAATTTTTCATCGAGCGTGATCCGATCTGACGAGCCCTTCGTCAGATCGATGCGGAGATAACAACCATGATAACCCGGAAGATTGCCTGTCACATCGACTCCTGTCATCCCCCTGCGTCGAGTGACAGCAGCAGTACCGTGTCTCCGTCACTCAATGGAGTTTCGCTCGCTGTCACAAAACGCTCGCCACGCACGTTGGCCGTATAACCCCGGCGCAGGCATCGCCCGTCAATGCAAGTCTCTGCCAATATCGGGAACCTTTCCGCCAAATCAACCAGCACGTCACCAAGGCACTGTCCGTTGGATATCGTCAGAGACACTCCGGCTCTGGCACGGGGAATTCCAAACAATTCAACGGTCACCTGCATCCGTCACCGCCTAGCACATCATGACGACACGACTGTCCCTTTCCGGATGATAGAAATACCTTTGACTGCAGGCAACACGCGCGTTGCAACAACTCCAACGATATGCTGGTGCGTGCCGATCACTGCGGGTTGATGCGAAGTCGATATCACTCAGGAAGGAACTCGATGGCAGGTTCAATACCCGACCGTTCAAATGTCGATGTTCGAATGCGCGGTTTTTCCGCGAGAACAACGGTTGAGGCCGCTGTGGAATGGATCGATTCGGTCTTGCCTGATTTTTCTCAACTTGCCACCGAAGACATCAGTTTAGCCGAAGCGGCCTCACGCGTTCTGGCGTGCAACGTCACGAGCGGCGTCAATGTTCCGAACTTTGCCCGTTCGATGATGGACGGGTACGCATTGCGGGCTGAGGAGACCCAGGGGGCGTCGTCCTACAACCGCCTGTCATTGCGAATCCTCGGCACCTGCCTGCCGGGAAACGCCTTCGCTTCACGTGTTGGGGCGGGAGAGGCCGTACGCATCATGACCGGTGCTCCGCTTCCTGTCGGAACAGATGCCGTATTACCCGTTGAGGAAACGGAAATCGACGGAGAGACGGTGCTGGTCTTGAACCCGGTCTCCCCAGGCAAACATGTGGGCCAAGTGGGAGAAGACATTCGAATCGGGGACCTCGTGCAGCACGCCGGACGCGTCCTCCGGCCGCAAGATGTCGGAGTGCTGTCCTCCATTGGCATCAGAAAAGTCACGGCTGTACGAAGACCACGCGTGAGAATCCTGATTACGGGAAATGAATTGCTCCCGGCGGGAACTCCACCTGTTGACTTCCAAATCCCTGATGCGAATGGGCCCATGTTGTCTGCATTGGTCAGACGCGACGGTGGCGAATCAATTCCTTTTGACATTATTCCGGACGATCCCGAGGCCATCCATCACGCGTTCCTGCAGCAGGCCGATGTCGTGCTCGTTTCGGGAGGATCAAGCGTCGGACAGGAAGATTTCGTCCCCAAACTGCTGGCGGATCACGGCGAGTTGGTGATTCATGGAATCGCCATGAGACCCAGCAGTCCGACGGGAATGGGCCGCATCGAGGGAACGCTCGTTTTTTTGTTGCCGGGCAATCCGGTTTCCTGCTTGTGCGCTTATGACTTTTTTGCAGGACGAGCGATTCGTGCTTTGGGAGGTCGCGCACGCGACTGGCCGTATCGTCGCATAAGTGCGCGTCTCTCCCGCAAACTCATCTCCACCGTCGGCCGAGTCGACTATGCACGGGTCATCGTTCGAGGCGACGAGGCCGAACCGATCTCCATTGGCGGAGCTTCTATTCTCAGTTCGACAACTCGAGCCGATGGATTCGTTGTCGTTCCTGCAGACAGCGAAGGATATCCGCCGGGTGCGGAAGTCGATGTCCATTTGTTTTCATAGACATTGGGGGTCCTTCCCTAGCCACAGTGTCAACAGAATCGGATCCAGAGTTCGTGCGCGACACAATGTCTTTTCCGTCAATCCGCACTCGAAAACTCCTCACCAACATGACTCACAGGCCGGAACGGAATCGTCGATAAATTCGCTCCGCAATTCGGCAAATTGCCGGTGCAGGATGGGCATCGCTCCCGCATGACTGGCCACCAGCGATCCGACACGATTCGCAAACGGGATCGAGCGTTGCAAGGGCCAACCGGCAAGCCGCGTCGCAATCAGAGCCGCGGTGAACGAGTCGCCAGCTCCAACAGTGTCTACGACCTTCACGGGGATCCCGGGTTCATCAATCATTTCCGTTCGACTGACGGCGAGGCAACCTCCGGCGCCTCGTGTCACGCAGACAAGCTCCAACTGCGATTCGTGTTGCAGTAAATGTCTGGCGAATTCGAGATCGTTGGCCGAATCTGTTGAAAAAAAGGGCGATAGAACTCGAACCTCATCGTCATTCAGTTTGACAATTCGGGCGTGATGCAACGAATTTTTAATCCAATCAATCGCATAGAAGGGCGAACGCAAATTGACGTCATAGACGGTCAAACAGGAGGGAGAGGCGATACGCAGACAGGCCTGAATGGTGTCACGGCTGGTTGGCGAACGTTGAGCGAGTGTCCCGAAACAGATTGCGGGTGCCGACCGCAAGGCGGCGATCAGTTCCGGCGTCAGTGCGAGAAAGTCCCACGCAGAATTCGGCAAAAACGTGTAGGTCGTTTTATCGTGGCCGAGCTCGACAGTGACCGTGCCGGTCGCGTGATGCGGATCGCGTTGCACGAGATCCAACACCAATCCCTGAGAGGTGAGTAACCGGCAAAGATCATCCCCCGATTCGTCGCAGCCAACACGCGTCACAATCGCGGCTTTCAACCCGAGTTGCTGGGCGTGAAACGCGACATTTGCCGGAGCACCTCCCGGCAAACGTCGATCGGGAAAACAATCCCACAAGAACTCACCTAATCCAAGCAGCGCGGGCGTCGATGTCATCGTCGAGATCCTCCTTGAGACCTATTCACAATGACTTGCTCAACGCCTCTGCAATCGCCTCGTTCGAAATTTGCTGGCCCGTCAAGGACTTGCACATAGTGGAAATGTAGGTCGTAAAGACATCGGTTGGCTCAATCACTTTGCAGCCGCGTAAACGAGCTTCTTCGATCAGAGGTGATTCGAATGGCAGGTTGCTGAGATCCATCACAGTCATCCCCTTTCGGAAAATGGACGGATTGATCGGGGTGATTCTTGAACCATGATTCAGGTTGGGTGACGTAATGACAATCACATCACTCAGGGTGTCGTACATACTTGCCTGTGGCACAAAACGAATTTCCGCCGCCTGAGCAATCTTCTGCGATTCTGTGTCATCACCCGAAGTGAGGCTGACCGAACCGCTGCGTTGTTTGATTCCACTAGCGATTGAAATCGCCATATCATCAGCACCGATGATGAGTGTATTCTTTCGATTCAGCGGGCGATCCCCGGGTGTCTGATGGCCAATTTTTTCTTCGAGCGCCCTCAGAGATGCCTTCCAGATCAAGTTGTATGCTTCCCATCCATGCGACTGTTTGATAACGAGATCCGCCATTCCTAGGGCTGTTAACGAGTCACCGTCGTTGGAGGCCAGTTCACGAATTCGTCGGTACATTGAGGGAGTGGCGATGATTGCCGGGATCTTCAGAACGTCAAACATTTTGGAAACTTGTTGGAGTGATCGAAAATCCAAGGGCAGACACCGCATGTTCAATCCGAGCTTATCAAACACGGTGTTGAGAATCTTCGAAACGATTTTTTCGGAAGGGTCCGCCGACGTGATACCGATGAACCGCGTCTTGGAATCGACTCCGCGCCAACGATACACATCGTCGAGTTCGCCAACCGTAGGCTGTCCAGGGAATGCTTCCATGCCTTTTTCCAGAGCCGCATAAACCCAAGGAGATCCATATTTCCGGCTCAGCAAGGAAAAGGTCAGCCCGCTACGGCCCAAACCCAGCCCAACCACAGGGATCAGGCGTTTGCGGCTCACCGAGGCAAGAAGCGGCCAGGCGGCTTCCAGTGTCTCTGTGGGCCAAGTGAATTTGACCACGTCCGCATGGCAGCGAGTCGCTTCGTCGAACGCCTCTTCGATGTTTAAGAACGGTCTGGCAAGACTCACAAAGCTGATGACGCGTTGCGTCTTGCCAAATCGAGGAATCTTTTGGGCGGTCACGGGATCCATCTCAATATAGGCTGGACCCGCCAAAATCGCCTGTCGCAGCAAAGCCATCCGCTGATCCTCTGTTCCCTCAAAGTGACCGCCTTCATTTTTGTTTCTGCAGGAAACGAGAATCGGCTTTTCGAATCCTTCGAGCATCGCCTTCACGTCCGGCTCCTTCAGCAGCCGGTCCAGAGACACTTCGACAATATCGCATTGGTTGGCTGCGTTATAGAGGTCAACCTTTGCCAGCTGACGAGACTCCGGAGTAATCGAAATACAGATCATGAATTATTCCTGAGTGAGTCTTTCGTTGAAAGACAACATTAAAAACCAACCATCGGCGTCAAAACGCCTCTCGGCTGGGGGGACTGGACTCCACCTTTCGCATGCGATTATGCCCTTGGCATTCTGCCACGATCAACGAGGAATTCAAAGAAACGTCCACGAGTTGCGGCGAAATGCTCCGGCGATCACAAATCAATCCCATCGGCGGCAACGGCAATAATCTAACGAATGCCCACCTGCAGGGAGGTTGGCCAAGCCACAAAAACTTGCGGACTGTCATTAAAGAATTCCACGTGATCCCCGACGCGAAGATCCTCGGTTGTCACCTTGTCGCTTAAGGCACTCGCCGTCGAGAGGAATAGTTTGTAGATTTGGCTGACCATCGGTTGATCATGGTATCGAGAATCAGCAACACACCGCTGCTTTTTTTGCATTCAATTTTCTTGAGGAGATTCACGAATGACAGGCTACACCGTTCATACGGGCTCGAATCTAAAGTTTTCCAAGAGTTGGGATCGCATCTTCAAGGCGAGTCGCTCAACCAAAAAGACAGATTCGTCTGGAACCGCCAAGAAACAAAACTCCACGAAAAAGAAGCCCTAGGATCTGCCGCGACCCAAGTCGATCAATCTCTGACGAAACATTTGGCGACCACCTGCAACAACGGCCCACACCTCTTCCTCGCAAGATCTACTCAAATTCTATTTG